>Ga0207701_10001159_pt1 | contig 27892 bp, 25 predicted proteins | sample KBSSwiSSwithPhiX_FD_184294 | JGI IMG/M metagenome (GOLD analysis project Ga0207701, IMG submission 184294) | Switchgrass rhizosphere bulk soil microbial communities from Kellogg Biological Station, Michigan, USA, with PhiX - S5 (SPAdes) (version 2) | ecosystem: Environmental > Terrestrial >... | reverse complement strand
AAAGTTTGATCAGGTTCTCGATATTGTGCCGGGCGACGTCGACACCCTCGCAGCAAAGGCGGCTATCGCACAAGCTGAGGGCGATCTGCCACGGGCGTCTGCGCTCCTATCCACCATACACCCGCCGGCCGACGACCCCCAGGCGCTGGAAACACAAGTTTACCAAGCGATCCTGGAGCGCCGCCCTGCACAAATCATCCCTCGGCTAAAGGAGATATTGGCCAAGCCTGATCCAGCGTTGGGTTCTATCACTGGCGAACTGCGCTTTTGGTTAGGATGGGCACAGGACGTCGCCGGCGATCATACCGCCGCTCAGGAAAGTTGGCGACGGGCGCGCGGCGAACTTGAACTCTTTCTGAACGAGCAGCCGGAAAATTTTGGCCTTATGGGGAATCTCGCGCTCACGAGTATGAGCCTTGGTGATAAAGCCGCCGCATTCAAACTGATCGAGCGAGCGATGGCCGTGATCTCGATCGAGAAAGATGCCGTGTGGGGTCCTATTCCGATCGAGATCCTGGCCCGGGTGTCGGCGCGCATGGGAGAGCCCGACCGCGCCATAGCCGCGTTACAAAAACTGCTCTCGATACCGTACGATGGCGCGCTGGCTCAAAACGTCCCGCTCACTCCTGCGCTCCTGCGGCTCGATCCGATGTTCGATCCGTTGCGGAACGATCCGCGCTTCCAAGTGCTCGCATCGGGCGCGGCGAAATAATAATCGGACGAAACAGCAAGCTTGACGAAAAAGCCCTAAAACCCCACGATGGGCGGCGTTATGAAGAAAAGCGCTCTTTCGTTCAACGTACTAGCCGCCATCGTCGCAGCGACGTTTCTGCAAGCTTGCGCAAGCAATGGCACGCAGTGCGTGTGCGCGAAGCCGACGCTAACTCCTTCAAGCGGCAGCGGTGCGCCGGGGAGTACCATCCCGGTCACGATAGCGACGACGACGACGGGGGCTACATTGCGCTACACGCTCGACGATTCTACACCGACTTGCGGATCATCAGGTCACGGCACGCTAATACCAGCGCAGAGCGGAACCGTCCCTGTCCCGTGCGTGTTCGGAAGGACGTTAAAGTTACAGGCGATTGCGTGCAAAGCGGGATGCACCGATTCGGCCATCGCAGTCGGACTTTACACGGCGTCGGCTCACAAATTGCCATCACCACGGTCCCACGATTAAATGAAAACCGTGTCCGTCTCTGTGCGGGCGGACTTCGTAAGCGTGCGGGCCGCCCATTAAAATTTTCCGCCGACCATCGGGGAGTGTTGGCGGTAACAGTTTTTGAGGACGCTTTACTTATGGAATTGGAGGCGAGGGGAGTTGAACCCCTGTCCTCGTCGCTGTCCGCGCAAACATCTACATGTTTATCCGACGATAAATTCTGAGGAGCCAAGCTATGCGCCGGCACACTGCCAGCTCCCGAGCGTCCACGAAATCGATTCACGAACCGGCGCGGTCGCTCCGCCGATTCGCCAGCCTGCTGTCCACGTTTGCCGTCGTAGCAGGCGTCCCACGACAAACGTCGCGATCAATTAAGCCGCGAGAGCGAGACCTTCGTTGTCTGCGTTTGTTTTTTGGTCCGGTTTTTAACGAGGCCAACGAACCATCCTCGACATGCCGCCTGCGCTTCCAACAATGAGTCGAAGCCAGTACGCCCCCTTTTTTTGTGCTTGAACAAATACCTCTTTTTGGCGTCTTATGCAACAGGACCGCAAAGCTCGTAGAGGCGCGGCTCTAAAGAGTAATTCCGGGAATGGCGATTCAAATAACAGCTCGATCCTTGGCAGATACCCAACAGGCGGACATCACCTCTGGTAAGGCGACCCAGCCCAGGGAACTTTCAGGGCTTCCCGAGAAGTCTATCCCGCTTTCGCGCTTTTTGCGGCGCTCTCTGCGGTGGCCGCGTCGAAACTTCAGCAGTCGCGCGAAGCTGCTTTCGGGCGGGGAAGTCGTCGTCCTTTCAGCGCCAAAAAGCGGACGCACATGGATCCGGACATTTCTTTGCGCCTACTTATGCAAACGTCACGGCCTTGAGTTCACACTGCAGCCCGGGCGGCATGATCATCCGGAATTTCCCAGGGTCATATTCTCTCATGATCGTTTTGAACACCGAACGAAGGGTAATCGCTGGGATCGCGTGCGCGGCAAATATCTCGTTCCGAGAAGAGAGCTTCGAAGGGCCAAGATTATCTTGCTCGTGCGGGATCCCAGGGATTGTTTCGTCTCTTTGTATCTACAAATGACGCGACGCGATCCCAGCGCCGAGGCAGCATTAAAGCAAGAATCCGTCAGTGAGCTCCTGCGCGACAAGAGATTTGGAATCCGTGGCATTGTCCGTGCAATGAACGACTGGCTTGACGAATTCTCAGGCCGAAAGGATTTCACGATCGTCCGGTACGAGGCGGTGCGCGCATCTCCAGCCGAGCATTTTCGAGACCTGCTTGCCGTGGTCGGCGAAACAACGCTGGACATGTCGATTTTTCAGGAGGCCCTTGAGTTTTCTCGTTTCGAGAACATGCAAAAATTAGAAGCAGCCGGGGTTTTTGATTCGAAAATCCTGCATCCGGGTGACGTGCGTGATCCGGAGTCATTTAAAGTGCGTCGCGGAAAAGTAGGCGGCTACCGGGAGTATCTCTCGTCCGAGGATCTCGAGTATGCCGCGGACGCATTGAGGGACCTCGATCCTCGATTCGGCTACAACTCCTGAAGCATAGCCGCGAGCATCGTCGAACGTGGTGAGGCTGCTACCTCGCAAGACCTCTCTCGCGTCTCTGATGGCATATTCTTGCTAAGGTTCATCTTAGCGGACCTGTTTTTCTAATCCCGTTAGAACGTATCAGTGTCGGTGGCACACCATCGGGCTCGCACCAACGCGAGCTTTGCGGCGCGAAAAAAAATCTGAAAAAATCCTTGCGCTCTATTTCCTACTGAAGTAGTAGGGATACTAAATCATATCAGTTCAGTAGACATTAGAATGAAAACGGAGGATATGACTATGAAAAATATAGCGGGAATAATTTGTTTGGCATGGTTCTGCGCGGGCACCGTTTGGGCGGAATATGACGCAATATCGCGCTTCGGCGGTGCGTTCATTCTCATTGCCGGTGCGTCTGCATTGGCTGTGGTGTCAGGCGCACTGTTTCGCGCGCCAGAAGGGTATGAGGGGGCCAATGGACTGCATGTTAGGCCGGCTAATCGGCGGTTCGGCCACACTCATCGTGTTCGACTCTCTCAACGGCAGGTGCGGCGAAAATGGACACTACGAGCGGCATCCGTGTACAAGAGCACGACATGAACCTTTCCAAACGTGGCGAATATGCGCTTCGCGCGCTGATTGATCTTGGAATCGCTTCGGAACTGGGCTGGCCAATGCTTCAAGTAAGTGAGCTAGCCGCGAAAGAAAAACTGCCGATCAAATTTCTTGAGCAGATTTTCGCGCAGCTCAAAGCGGCCGGATATGTGAAAAGCAGGCGCGGCAAGTTCGGCGGTTACTCGCTGGCGCGGCCTATGAAGCGGATAAAATTTGGCGGCGTTATCCGATTGATCGACGGGCCGCTCGCGCCGATTCGGTGCGTGAGTCAGACATCCTATGCGCGTTGCTCTTGTCCGGACGAAGTCCACTGCGGTCTGCGAATGTTGATGCTCGATGTTCGAAACGCCATCAGCACGGTGCTCGATCGCTTCACTCTCGCAGACATCGTCGATATCACGCTTCGAAAATATCGTCGCGATAAGGTCGCACCGCCTTTTCTCAATCGCTCGATCCCGCTGACATCGATCTTATCCAAAGGAGGACAGTCGCAGCTGCGCCGCAAGAGCGGGGTTGAGGCGTCGAAGCAATTTTTGGGGTCACGGGAGAGCCAGTTACGCAACGGTCGCGCGAAAGGTGCGCCTACGTAGGAGACACAGGTTCTGTGTCTCGATTCAACCATCAACCATGAAGGAGAAACGAACGTTGACCGAGAAACCCATTTTACAGGCAGTAAGCGCGAGTCTGGCTGTCCTTCTTTCCCTTGCGGCACAGCCGCTAAGGGCTCAATCCGATGCCGAGCGACTGCAAAATCTTGAACAGGCAGTCAGTCAGCTGCAAAAGCGTAATGCCGAACTTGAAAAGGAGGTTTCGGCATTAAAGAAACGCACGTCTTGGGAGCCTGTCGTAGGCGCACAAGGTAAAACCAAGACAGAGGTGACTAGCGATGGGAAGACATACGTCGAGAAGCTCGTGCCGGATCTGCATGGCGGCGAAAAGTGGAAATTGTTCCCAGCGATCACTGAGTTGGAGCTCTTTGGTGACTTGCGCCTGCGATATGAATACCGCGGGGGCAGACTGCCGAGTAACGATCAAGATCACCCGAATGACTGGCAGGAGCGCGAGCGTGAGCGCTATCGTCTTCGCCTGGGGCTTCGCGGAACACTTCTCGATGACTGGTTCTTTGGCGTTCGATTGGAGACGAGTGCCAGCGCGCGTTCATCGAACGTTACGTTTGGTGCCGACACATCGACCAGCTCACCCGGCGGCGGTGGACCGTTCGCAAAGGGGGACGACGGGATCTTCGTTGGCCAGGCGTACGGAGGCTACAAAGGCTTTCCTGGCTTTACGTTTACCGGCGGGCGTATGCCGAACCCGTTCGTCAGGACGCTGATGGTATGGGATGACGACATCAACCCGGAAGGTTTGGCCGAGCAATGGAAACATACGTTTACTATTGGTGGCGGGACAACTGCTCCAGCTTCCTACGGCAAAGACGGGAAAGCCGTTACGCCCGCGCCGACGGAGCCGCTCGTGAAAATCGACGTCTTCGCGAACTTCGGTCAGTTTGTTTATGACGATGCCAACCCGACAAATCCAATTGGCCCGCGTCCAACGACGGAGCAGCCAATAGGCGGTGAGACTCAGGATACCCCGCTTGCGAACGCATTTATGCTAGGCTGGCAGGTCGGAGCGAAGTTCGATTTCCCCAAGAAGGTTTACTTCCAGCTGGCGCCAACCCTGTACAACTACACCGGTAACGGCAACACGTTTAACGTCCATTTCTCTGGCGATCCCCCGATAGACGGAGAGCCTCAAAATCAAACGGGTATCAACAGTCTTTTGGTTTTCGACATCCCTGCGGAGATCGGCTGGAAAGTTGGAAAAATTCCAATGCGCCTTTTTGGGGATTTTGCAACGAACTTCGATGCAGACGATCGCGCCACTGCCGCCGGGCATCCAGACAAAGGGGGGGATCGCTACGCATACCAGATCGGCCTTGGTATTGGTCAGCTAAAGAAAAAGCACGATTGGCAGGTGGAGGCCTGGTGGCAACATCAAGACCAGTACGCGCTTGATCCGAACCTGGTCGATACAGAAATGTTCGACACCAAGCTGAACTTGGAAGGGGTTGCTGTGCGAGCCGGGTATATGCTCGCTGATGCCGTGTTTTTTAATGTGACGTGGGCCTACGCATGGCGCATTGATGACTCAATCGGCACCGGAGGAGGTGGAGACATAAGTATCAATCCGATGGATCAGTATCAAATATTCCAGGCGGATCTGAATTTTAAATTCTGAGCCAGACCAGTCCAACTATGAAAATAAAAATGACAGCAATTGTCGGAATGTTCCTGCTTTGGGCGTCGCTGGGGGCAGCCCAAGAGAAGACAACAATTCGATTCGGGCATTTTCCAAATATCACCCATGCGCAGGGAGTGATCGCGCACGCCCTCTCGCGGCAAGGAAAAGGTTGGTTTGAAAAATATCTAGGACCAAATGTCGAGATTCAATGGTTTACCTACAACGCGGGGCCATCAGCGATGGAAGCGATCTTCGCCGGATCACTGGACGTGACGTACGTCGGCCCAAGTCCCGCGCTCAACGCCTACTTCAAGTCAAACGGTGAAGAAGTGCGCGTAATCTCGGGCGCAGCCAATGGCGGCGCCGCACTGGTAGTAAAAGCCGATTCACCGATAAAGACTCCGGCAGATTTTCGTGGAAAAAAAATCGCTACCCCACAGCTCGGCAATACGCAGGACATTTCCTGCCGGGCATGGTTGAAAGCCAATGGCTTCAAAACTACGGTGACCGGTGGAGATGTCTTGGTCATCCCAACGGCAAATCCGGATCAGCTCCCATTGTTCCAAAATGGCGGCGTTGATGCGGTATGGACGGTCGAGCCGTGGGTAACCCGGCTCGAGCGCGACGCAAGGGCGCGTGTTTTTCTTGAGGACAAGGGCACCATTACGACTTGGCTCGTCTCCAGCGTGAAGTTCCTGCATGATCGACGCGACTTAGCCAGGAAAATCGCGGATGCAAACGTGGAATTGACGAGCTGGATTCAGCAGAATCAGACGGAAGCACAAAAATTATTGATCAAAGAATTGAAAGCGGAAACGCGAACTGATTTTTCGCCGGACGCGGTTGCGCAGGCATGGAATCGGATACAATTCACCAGTGAGGTATCGCGCGATTTGATCGCCAAGTCGGTGCAGGATGGAAAAGAAGCGGGTTTCTTGAAAGGATCGACAGACACGTCGAAGCTGGTGGAAACTCCGTAAATTTTTTGACTGTGCTACGACCTATGTTCGGTGAGTAGCGACCAATCAAATCCATGGCGACAGGGGCAGAGTCGTGATCCGGCGCCAAATCACAATCATTAACGAGCAGGGATTACATGCGCGACCTGCGGCAGAATTTGTCCGTGCTGCGAGAGCCTTTCGCTCACAGATCTGGCTTGTTAAAGGAGAGGAGCGATTTTCGGCTGACAGTATCATTGAGGTGTTAATGGCCAACTTGAATCGCGGAGAAACAGCGATCATCGAAGCGGAGGGTCCAGATGCGGAAGCAGCAGTTAAGCGATTAGCTGAATTGACGCGTGAATTCGGACAGAAGGACTTAAAGAGCAAAGGGGACACTATCCAAACAATAGAAGAGGATTTCTAGTGTACCAGGAAGGCCTAAGCACAGTGGCGAATCAGCGGGGCCTCGCCGCTCTTGCGCTCTCACCGGAGGCATCGGAGTCTGCGCCAGACAATCAATTAATTGTTTCCGCCGAGGAGCAGTTCGGGGATTCCATGCCGCCAAAACTGCGGTCTCTGCTTTTACCGCTCCTGCTTGAGGTAGCTGTTTCGCCATATCTCATCGCCGACTCAATCGGAATGTGGCGCGTGGACCAAGAACGGTTCTGGCTGCCGCGGTTCATTTTTCAACGCACGCAGCAAACGAAGCGGCGGATTAAAGTGGGTATTTTCGCAGGTATTCACGGCGACGAACCCGAAGCGGTTCTCGGGTTAGTAGATCTTGTTCGTGGTCTTAATGCGCGTCCCGAGGTCGCACGCGACTATCATCTTTTCATCTATCCCTTGTGCAACCCTGGGGGACTGGTCGATGGCACTCGCTGTTCCCCGTCCGGTGCGGATTTAAACCGTGAGTTCTGGCAGAATTCGGCAGAGCCAGAGGTGCAATTGTTGGAGACAGAACTCCGTCGCCAGCAGTTTGATGGTATTATCTCGCTGCACACCGATGATACGAGTGATGGCATTTACGGTTTTGCCCGCCGTAGCGCTGAAAAGCATGATCTGCTCCATGACGCGTTGGAGGCGGCGCAGCACGCGCTTCCGCGATGTCGATCAAAGTTGATCGACGGTTTCGCAGCGACGAACGCGATCATCCGTACCTGTTACGCCGGTGTACTTTCGGCTCCTGCGGAGCAGCAGCCCCAGCCGTGGGAAATCATTCTCGAAACGCCGCAGCACGCTCCGCTCCATTTGCAGCGACAGGCGTTTGTGCTCGCCATAGCGATGATCCTCGGCCGGTACCGAACTAAGCTCTCCTAAAGAATAGCCAACAAATATGCTCATTACGTGGACGGATATTCGCCAGACGCTGTCGCGCAGGCGTGGAAGAGGATTCAATTCACAAGCGACGTATCGCGCGATTTGATCGCAAAGGCAATACAGGATGGAAAAGATGCGGGTTTCTTGAAAGGCTCGACAGACACGTCGAAGCTGATCGAAACTCCGTAAATGCATCTAGCTAGTCGCCATCATTCCTCAGCCACCGAGGAACTTCAGATAATTGCACCGTCGAAGCTCGCTATCGAGAACGTATCGAAGAGCTTTAAAGGCGCGTCTGGATCGGTCCTGGCGCTGGACCGTGTAAGCCTAAGCGTTGCCGAAGCTGAATTCGTTTGTCTTGTCGGCGCGAGCGGCTGCGGAAAAACGACGCTGCTCAATATTATTGCTGGCCTGGAAAAGCCAGACAGCGGCCTAGTGCTGGCCGATGGCAAACCGGTTACTGGACCTGGCCGAGAACGGCTCGTTATGTTTCAGGAACCGGCGCTTTTCCCATGGCTCAATGTCTTTGGAAATGTTCTTTTTGGGCTTAGGCTCAAACCGAATTTAACAAACAAAGACAGGCGCGATGTCGCGAAATATTATCTCGAACTTGTCGGCTTGAGCAGGTTCGAACACGCAAACATTCACGAACTTTCCGGCGGAATGAAGCAACGCGTCTCCCTCGCACGCGCACTTGCGCCGAATCCGCGTGTGCTGCTCATGGACGAACCGTTCGCCGCGCTTGACGCCCTCACTCGCGAGCAGCTTTACGGCGACATTCAAGAGATTTGGAAAGCCCGTCGTAAAACCATCGTTTTTGTCACGCACAATGTCCGGGAAGCTGCGTGCCTGGGAGATCGTGTCCTGCTTTTTGCCCCGCATCCCGGACGCATTCACGAAGAATTTACGGTAGATCTGCCGCGACCGCGTGACATCAACAGTGTTGATCTTGCTGTTTATGCCACGCGAATTACAAAGGCTCTAAAGGGTCTCGGTCAAGCGGAGGGTGTTCCTTCTAAATGAAACGTTTGTTTCTGGCGGCTGCATTTTTCGGTGTTCTCGTTTTACTGTGGGAAATCGCGTATCGCGCAAGAATTTGGTCGCCGGTGCTCCTGCCCTCTCCCCGGCAGGTGGTAAAGTATCTGGAAGGTGCTGTTGCCGACGGAACCCTCGCGAAAGCGACCGTGATAACGATGCGTCGCTTGCTGGTAGGCTACTTGATTGGAGTTATCGTCGGACTTCCTCTCGGACTCCTGACAGCACGCTGGAAAGTGTTTGGCGATACCATCGGAACCCTTGCGCTTGGTTTGCAAACATTACCCAGTGTCTGCTGGGTGCCTCTGGCGCTCTTATGGTTTGGCCAGACAGAAGCAGCCATGCTTTTTGTTGTGGTAATGGGAACTCTTTGGTCGGTGATCATCGCCACCGAGACCGGCGTGCGCAATGTTCCGCCGATCTATCGGCGCGCGGCATTGACTATGGGATCCAAGCGATTGCACATGTGGTTCAAAGTGATCCTGCCTGCCGCGCTTCCCTTTATCGTCAGCGGCATGAAGCAAGGGTGGGCCTTTGCCTGGCGTTCCCTGATGGCTGCTGAGATTTTCGTGACGATCCTGACTGGCTTTGGCCTCGGGCAGCTCCTCCATTATGGCCGCGAACTGAGCGCTATGGAGCAGGTCATCGGGATCATGATTGTTATTGTCGTTATCGGTTTGCTAGCCGACAAAATTTTCTTTTCGCCGATCGAAAAGTTTCTGCATCGGCGCTGGGGTACGAGTCAGGCATGAGATTCGGACAGAAGCGAGCGCCGATTTCGGCCCAACGGGAGGTGCGCATCACCAACAAACTCGGATTGCACGCGCGGCCGGCTGCACAATTCGTCAAACGCGTCCGGAGCTTTCGATCGGAGATTTGGCTGATCAAAGAGGGAAAACGGTTTTCTGCTTCCAGCCTTATCGACGTTTTGCGTGCCAACCTCGATTGCGGTGCGACGGCGACGCTCGAAGCACATGGAGTTGACGCGGATGAAGCTCTCGAGGCCTTGGAGAAGTTACTCGCGGGATCCCACCAACACGAAACTGACTAGCGTAACGGCCGCGCCACCAGGATTCCGCTGTCTGAGCCGTAGCGATAAAGATATTTCGAAAGCTCCGAGTCCACGACCACGCGGCCGTAATTACTGGGCGAAGAAGCATGCATGAAATGCAAGACTCCATCACTTGTGCGGAGCGCCAGGCCCACGTGTGCGGTCGAACGAAGTCCACCGCGGTCGCGCGAAATAATCCCGATGATGTCACCACTGCGCAGCTTCGGTTCGATCCGAGCGACCTGGCTTTTTGGAATTTCGTACAGAGGCCGAGATGAAACGTTTGCTTCCATGCGGGCAAGTGGCCCGAGAAGCGAACGGTTCGCAGCGAGATAACGATAGTGTCGCCAGCCCGCGGTCATCTCCCGTGCGGAATGCGGAACGCTGCGTCCACCCAGGTCGCGGGTCAGATCTTCAACAAGACCCCGGCGATTATTATCGTACAGCCAGTCTTCCAAATAATGCAGACGCGAAAGATAATCGCCGGTGCATTCGCCGCCGCGGTATCGATCCATTTCGATGTAATGCAGCAACCGTTCCGGAGTCCAATTCGATTCGGGTTCGTTCAACATTCGGGCAAAACTGAGCGCGATCTCGAAAAAGGTCCAACAGTCCATTCCCTGAAAATTTGCCGATGGCGACTCGATCCGATTGTCGATCTCAAGAGTGAAATGCTTGTAACGCGTTCCTACCAATGCCTGGCCGACTGCGGCGGTCCGTTCCCCAATTGGCAAGGCTTTCCAATTCCCGGCTTTCGCTTTTGCGACCAGTCGATTGAACTGGTCTTGTCCTTTAAAGACAGTGCCGAACGGCAACCGCGATTCAGACGCAAACGCGATGGAACAAAGCAAAAACAGGGGAACCCCAACCTTCCAATTTCGCATAACGGGCACAACTCAAGCCGAAATGGATAACGTGACAAGGTTAAAAAGCTTACAAAGTTAAAACGTTAAAAAGGGCGCACCACGTAGCGCGTCGCTGGATTTGCTAACTTTTTAAGCCTTTTAACTTTTTAACTGTCTCATATCGTTTAAACGTCGTGCCAATTCGTTTCCCAAGAAAGAGCCGGAGAAACATTGTTCGCCAATTGGAGGACGGTGCCATTGCCAAGCCTTCCACGCGAGTACGGCTGCGCCCGCGAGCCGACTGGCATAAACGCAATTTTCTTACCAGCGTCCTGATTCCGTCCCTTTTCATTAAACGCGCGGGTGATCAGGCACCGCGGGCTCCGCAATTCCCAAAAATTCAAGAAGGCGAGATTTGTATTACGTGGATCGGCCACGCATCATTTCTTGTCCAGACTCACGAGGTCAACGTCTTGATTGATCCGAACTGGTCGATGTGGCTCAAGGTAATCAAGCGTCTAAAGCAACCGGGCTTCAAAATCCATCATTTGCCGTCGATCGATTTCGTTTTGGTGACTCATGCTCATTTCGATCATCTCGACCGGCGTACGCTGCGTCGCGTGGCGGCCGACCAGCCGATCGTTGTGCCGATCGGCGTGGGAAACCTGGTGCACGACCTCGGTTTTCACATCGTGCACGAGCTCGATTACTGGCAGACAGTCGAGCTGGGGCCGCTTAAAATTTCGCTCACGCCTTGTCATCACTGGGGTGCTCGATTTCTTGCGGATTTGCACCGCGACTTTGGCGGATTCGTGATTGCGGCGAATGGCCGAACCATTTTTCACTGCGGCGATAGCGCCTACTTCCCCGGCTTTAAGGAAATCGGGGACCGTTACCCGATCGAAATTGCTCTTCTTCCCATCGGTGCTTACGAAGCACCAACAGGCCGGGAAGTTCACATGAATCCAGAAGAAGCGGTCAAAGCATTTCTGGAACTCGGCGCCAAGACTTTGATCCCGATGCATTATGGGACTTTTCGCCTCGGCTTCGAACCGCTGCATGAACCGCCACAACGTCTGCTCAGATCCGCGCGCGAACACAGGATCGAGGAGAAGGTCCTGGTGATGACCGAGGGGACGCCCGTCGTCCTGTAGGGCGTTTCTGTGAAACGCCGCGAAGACGCGATCCAAAATGGGCGGCGCCTGACACAGACGCCCTACAATTTTCTTGGCGCGATATCAGCCGGTTTCCTCGTCGTCCTCTTTTGCTTCATCCTTCTCTGGCACGATCCGCTCGTTTTTTGGAATGACGACTATGAATTGTCCGTTCTTCCCGTGTTCGCCGACATGGCGCGCAGCTGGTCCGAAGGCCATTGGCCAATCTTAAGCCCCTATTCGTGGGTCTGCGGCAATCTCGCCGGGGAATTCCAGTACGGAGTGTTCTCGGTTTTTGTGAACTCAGTTGTCATCGTTATCTGGAAATTTCCGCTCACGTTTTCGCAGCAAGCGGCTGCCGTTTCCATTGCGCATCTTTTTGCTCTGGCAGTGGGCGCATTTTTGCTCGCGCGCGATCGTCAGTTTTCCGTTCCCTTGTCGATTTTCGTCGCGCTGATCGCGTCGTTAAACGGTTGGATCATCTGCTGGGGCGCCACGGATTGGTTCGGCGCGTTAGGCGCCTTTACGTGGCTGCCTTGGGCGTGGTGGGCGGCCGCGCGCGCTCTCGATCCACGGCGAAGCAAATGGAGATTTCTCTGGCCGGCGCCGTTTGTTTACCTCGTCATTACTGGCGGGTTTCCTTACACGGTTTTGATGCTGTTAATCTTGATCGCGTGGCTGGCAATCAAGGCATTAGTGGAAACTCGGAGCATTTTGTCGGTTGTGCCGATGATTTTTGGTGTGGCACTCGGCTTCGGGTTGTCCGCTCCCGCGTGGCTCGCGATTCTTGATCTGGTTCACGGTTCAGCGCGCGAATTGCAGCCGGCGAAAGCGCATTGGCAATGGCTTGTTCCACCAGCGGCTTTGCCCGGCCTGATCTTGCCATGCTGGACTGTTAATTGGTCCGATTTTTCCAATCGTTACTTGTCACACACGGCAGCGGAACTGGCTTGTGGATTTGTCGCACCGGCAGCGCTGATCGCTGGGTTGGTCTGGCGCGCACGCGCGCTCGTCAGGCAAATCAAATGGGAACTGGTTCTGCTTTTACTCTTGCTCTTGTTTTCCATGCTTCCGACAGCCGGGTTTTTCCGTTGGAGTTTTCGCTGGCTGCCGTTTTTTCATTTAGTTCTCGCGATCTGCGCGGCAGGAGCGTTGCATCTGCTACCGAGATCATCCGCCTCCGCCCCGGCTATGGCGGGCAGGCTGATTCCGGCTACCGTGGCGCTCTCGCTCGGCACCGTTACCGCCATCGCGATGCTAATCCTGCGTACGGGTGGGTCGTACGCTTTCCCTTTCACATGGATCTTTCTTGGACTGGGAGCATTTTGGTTCCTGTGGACACTTTTGTTGCGAGGCTCTGAATTTCAGAAATGGCCACCAGTGGCGATCACGTTTTTAGCATTCCTGGCGACATATATCTACATCCCGACGAACTGCGGCGTCCCCAGGTACAATTTCTCACAGGCACTTCTTAAACCTGCGCCGCTCGATCCACAGCGCCTTTATCTCAGCATTTATCCATGGGCGGAGCTGACCTATTGCGTGGCGTACAAACCGCACCCGGTCGGCGAGACTCTGCGACCTGGTAGCACACCAATGTGGGCAGGATTGCGTTTCATCAATGGCTACAGTCCGATTCGTCCAGCCGGAGTGGCCCGGGAATTCGCGACCTCGATTCATGGTGAAATCAATCCCGACGCAGGAAGTCATCTCCTCAATTCACAGGCTGGCGAGGGTGGCGAACTAGCTTTAATGGGCGTGGATGGAATTGTCGTTGCACAAGAATTGGATTTGACGCCGCGGCCGTCTTCCGAATGGGAAGTGGTTCTTACAACCGATGAAGGCCGAGTCTTTTATCGACGCGGCGCCCCATTCGAGCGAGTGCGTTCGATAACTTCCCTTGATTCGCGGCCTGGAGAACAATTTGCCACAGCAACCGTTTCGCGAATCAATGATTCGCGAAATCGAGTGGAAGCAGATGTCGATGCACCCAATGGCGAGCGTCCGGCCCTTCTCACTTTTTCTCGACCATATTTTCGCGGATACGAAGCGCGACTGGGCAATCGAAAACTCGCGGTCACCTCTTATCGCGGATTATTTCCAATGGTCGAAGTTCCAGCAGGCGCTCGTGGACGACTTGGCCTCATGTATCGACCAGCTTGGCTGATTTGGGGAAGTGCGACCAGTGGTGCCTGCGTCCTGGTAATTTTGCTCGCGTTCATCTTGAAGAGCAGAGCAAATAAGTGATCTTCTTTGCCGCCGCTGGGGGGATATTGGCGACCCAACCCGTAGATGAGTGTCTAAACTCGAAGGCGCCGAATGATGCGCTTAAGCGTGCCTGGCTTCGCCCTTTTTAGCTTGAGGTAACGTGCTGCCCATTCTTCGGAAATTTGCCCAGCTTGTTTTTCAACGGCGGGTGGTGGGATTTCCAAACGGGCTGGAGACGGCAATCCCAAAAATTCCAGAACACGCTCCGCAGCGGCGCGATGAGACGCGACGACGTCTTCATAAAAAAGGACCAAAGGCTCAATTTGATTCTCACGAAAATAATTTCCCCATCCTTCGTCGTGCGTGGCGATGCGATTGCACCATTCGTCGATTACCTTGAAATCGAACTTCGGTTTGGCCTGCGGTTGCGATTTCTCTTCGGCTTTTTGAGTCCAAACACCTGTTTGGCATGCCATGGCCCAGGAGACTGCCTGCTCGACATGGTTCCGGCGCCGCATCCATATGTATTTTGGCTTGTAGAAAACAGCCGCGAGAAGTTGCGCACCATTCAAAGTCTTGTATGCAGGGATTTCCTGTAACATCTGGAGCATTCGTTCGAAATAACTCCACATTATGACAGTGCCGAAAACTCCATTGGCTGCCGTATTTTCCCGTAAGACGTTTTGCACGTAGTCAGCGCGCGATGGCGCGCCCCAGCGTTTCTCCCAGGTTTCTTCGGGCTTGGACAAAAAATGCTCCCCTGGCGATCCGGCTATGCCAGTGCTTCGGAGGATGCTGCAAAGCAAATGTGTTCCGCTTCGCTGAACAGAAGCAACGATGTAAGAGATTGCAGGGTTCAAAAATTCTGGAGAAAGAGGACCGCTTATCTCCCAGCGATCGGGAAGGCACCCGGGATGATGCCCATGAACATCACAGTTGGTTGGGAGCCTCCAGGAGCTCGATCACCCGTTTTAGCAAACGGCCTGCTCCGCCTCCGTCGATACTGCGATGATCAAAACTCAGTGTGACCTGGGCCTCGGTCCTGGGAACAAATTCTTCTTTCTCTTCATCCCACGATGGAACTTTTTTTCCGGCCCCCAGGCCAAGCAGTAATGTCTGATCCGGCAATGGGATTGGAGTGCCCCATTCCATTCCAAAAGTGCCGAAGTTCGAAACGGTCGCGACACCTCCGGCTTGCATGTCCGGCGAGATGCGCCGCTGTCGGCCGAGATCGACGAGCTCCTTATATTTCGCTGTGAGATCAGCAAGCGAAGTTTTGTCGGCCGCCCGGATTACGGGGACCATGATTCCATCCTCGGCTTCAACGGCGATGCCTACGTCAACCGAGTCTGATTGCACAACACGATTACCGATCAACTTCGCCGATGCGCCCGGAGTTTCTGTAAGGGCCAGCGCAAGCGCGCGCAGCGCGTAGAGGCCTGGGCCGGGTTTGGGCTCGCGCGACCGTCGATCCTGCAGCACCGGATCAAGATTTACCGACGAACCAATCGTTGAAAGCGGTCGTGTCCAACTTCGCCGCATCGCGTCGGCCACACCCGAGCGGATCGCAGAAGCTTCGTGCGCCGTTTGGTTTTCGATCTTTAGCAGGAAATTTTCGAGATCCTTGATTGTAACGCGGTTGCCTGCGCCTGTGCCCATGATTCCTGCGAGGTCGGCGGTTGTTAACTGCAGCTCGGCCATTCGCGCTCTAACACGCGGGGACATGAATGTCGCGCCTTTCGCCGCAACTGGAACCGGCAATCCGCCAGCGCGTGCGCCGTCGCCGTCACGCGCCGAGATCTTCTTCTGGCGCGCCGGAGCGACTTCCTCGTCAGCGCGCGCGGGAATTTCTTCTGCGACTTCGCGCTGCGGTGGCGGCGGTTGTTTCGCAAATCTCGCGGCGTCTGCCTCGCTCGCTTCCACATATCCCAAAACCGCGCCGACCGGGTAAGTCTCTTTCAATTGCACGGAGACTTCTGCAATCTTGCCTTTGCACGGCGTCGTCACGCCCATCACCGCTTTATTGGTTTCGACCTCTATGATTTCCTGGTCATCTGCAACTTCGTCGCCCGGCTTCACTTTGATGTCGACGATTGTGGCTTCGGCGATCGATTCGCCCAGTTGCGGCATGATAATTGGAACTTGCGGCATAAATTTCTATTCTCGAAGCAGCGCGCGAGCTTTCCTCGCGATCTCTTTTGCGTTCGGCCTGTGGGCCGACCAAAGATTTGGATGATAAGGGATCGGTGTGTCCTTTGCATTGACGCGCTGCGGCGCGGCATCCAACAGATGAAAACCTTCCGCCGCGACGCGCGCAATCACCTCTGCCGTTACGCCGCCCCACGGAAACGATTCTCCCACACACAACAGGCGGCCCGTGCGCGCGACGGAAGCAAGCACGGTGTCGGTGTCGAGCGGCTTCACTGAGCGAAGATCGACAACTTCAATTTCAAAACCTTCGCCAGCCAATTGCTCCGCGACCGCCAGCGCTTCGTGCACCATCGCGCTATAACTCACAATGGTCAGGTCGCGTCCTTCCCGGGCAATACGGGCCCTGCCTGTGGGCAAGCCCTCAGTCGGCAGTTTGTCGGCCTTGAGGTGATAATAGAGATACTTGTGCTCGCAGTAGACAACCGGATCATCGATGGCCACCGCTTCAATGAGCATCGTATACGCGTCTTCCACTGTCGCCGGCGTCATGACAATGAGCCCCGGATAATGCGCGTAAATTGATTCCATCGATTGACTATGGAACGGCCCGCTTCCTTTTGTTCCACCTGAAGGCAGACGAACCGTGATGGGAACCGGCATGTTCGTCCGCCAGTAATGGGTGCCGGCATTGTTTAGAATTTGGTTCAGCGCAATGCTGGAGAAATCAGCGAACTGCATTTCGACAATCGGTCGCATTCCCTCAATCGCAGCTCCAATGGCGGTCCCCACCATCGCATCTTCGCTGATCGGTGTGTTCAGTACGCGTCCCGGAAATTCTTTAGCAAGACCTTTTGTTGCTTTGAAAGCCCCCCCAAATGCGCCACCGACGTCCTGCCCATAGATAAACACGCGTTCGTCGTCACGGAGCAGTTTCGCTTGCGCCTCGCGGATGGCCTCCAAGTACGTAATACTCATATGGAAAGTGGCGGAGGAATGACAAAGCACGAATGACGAAGCACGAATGACGAAATACTCCGCGATTCGGCTCGCCGGTCTTCGTCATTCATCATTCGGATTTCGTTCGTCATTAGGCATTCGTCATTCGTCATTGACCTGATCAATCAGGTCCCGTGTCGATAAAGCGCACCAATCTTCCTTATCGCCTTCGGGCGGAGCTTCCTTTTGGGCAGTAGCGATTGCTTCATCCACTTTCGTGACTGCCTCTTTCCGCCACTCGGCCAGCGTTTCGGCATCTGCCAATTTCAAATCAGCGATTGTTTGCTCCGCGACCTTCAAACAATCGCGCGCAAATGGTTCGCGCTTGATCTCCTCCGTCACGTAACTGGCATCGTCGTGTTCGCCATGCCCGGAAAGTCGCAGCACCGACGCGACAACCAACTGCGGCGGACGTCCCGCGCGCGCACGTTTGACCGCGCCGCCGATTACCTCGAGGCACGCACTGAGATCCGTTCCATCAAGACTGTAGCCTTCAAAACCATAACCAATCGCGCGATCGACCAGATCATGGCACGCGAACTCGCGGTCATTCGGCGTGGAATAGGCGTAATGATTGTTTGTCGCGACGATTACGAGCGGCACCTGCTCTACCGCGGCGATATTCATTCCCTCGTGAAAAGCACCGGTCTGCATCCCGCCTTCGCCGATGCACGTCATCCCGACGAAGCCTTTCTCTCCCTTGAATCGTTTGGCCATTAACGCGCCGACTGTGACCGAAGTCATCGCGCCGAGGTGGCTGACCATGGCGAGCTGGCTCTGCTGCGGCCGCCCCCGATGGATGTTGCCGTCGCGGCCGCGCATTGGGCCCAGGCGCGAGCCCAGATAAGTGCGGGTAACGTCCAACAGCGATTCGCCGAATGCGGATCGTCCTGCCTGGTCGCGAATCAACGGTGCGAAGATATCGCCCTTTTTCAAAAACAGGCCGCATGCCGCGCTCACCGCTTCCTGGCCCTTGCCGATATAAACGCCGCCAGTGATGAGGCCCCCCCGATAGAGACTAACGAGTTTTTCCTCCAGCGTGCGCGCTAGCAGCATCCAGCGAAACGCTTCGAGGAAGCGCTGGTGCGGCGGCGCTAGCTTTGTCTTTTTGGTTTTCGATTGGCGCTGCGCCGTCTGAAGCATCTGGCAATTTTACGCGAGATTAAGCAGCTCGCGCAAAAAAATTTTATAGCATCTCTATTCGCCCTCCAGGAGGACAAGCTGCCGATAACTCCAAGCGAGCAGCCAGCCTCCCCAGAAGGAAAACTACCGCATCGCTAGCGCGAGACGCTGCTGAGGGGGTTTCTCTTCTGCGTTTGCAAACTTTTCGGTGGAGACCTGGTGTGGCGCGGTCAACTTAATCCCCACCAGCTTGCTCACACCGCGCTCTTCCATCGTCACGCCGTACAGCACGTCGGCCTTGGCGATGGTGCGTTTATTGTGCGTAATGATGATAAACTGACTCTGCTCCACGAACCGGTCCAACACGCGGATAAAGCGGTTGATGTTGCCCTCGTCCATCGCCGCGTCCACTTCGTCGAGAATGCAGAACGGACTGGGGCGCACCATGTAAATTGCGAACAGCAACGCCACCGCGACCATGGAGCGCTCGCCTCCGCTGAGCAGGGAAACACTTTGCAACTGTTTCCCTGGGGGCTTGGCGCTAATTTCGATTCCGCAGTTCAGGGGATCGTTTTCATCGAGCAGGGAGAGGTCCGCGCGTCCGCCGCCGAAGAGCTCCAGGAACATTTCACGGAAGTTGATCCGTACCTGAGCAAAGGTCTCGCTAAATAACTTCCTCGTAGTGGAGTTGATCTGCGCGATCACTTCAAGCAATTCGCGACGAGAATTGGTGAGGTCACTATTTTGCGATTCGAGAAATTTGTATCGCTCTTCCAGTTCGTCGTACTCATGAACAGCATCCAGATTTACCGGGCCCATGTTGTCGAGCTGCGTCCGAAGATCTGCAATCAACTTGTCGAGATCGGCGTCTGTGAGGCGGATCGCGTTTTCTGAATGCGATGGTAAGTCCGCGGCGACTTCGCTGCCATTCGTGACATCGCCCGCGGAGCGGTCGATCCGCCTTTTCAGCTGGGCGCGAAGCGTTTTTTCAAACGCAAACTGGTCAGAACTAAATTCGCGCAGATTAATTTGATACCGGCGAGAAACGCGTTCGGTCAGATTATCGATTTTCAACTGCAGCTCAGCGTGCCGCACTTGTTCGTTGGAACGCGAATCGCGCAGGTCGTTCAACGAGTTTCGAATTGTGCGCAGATTCGACTCCGCTTCGTTCATTGTTGTCGAGCGTTCCCTTCGCTGTTCAGTGAGCGCGGCTAATGCTTCCTCAAGATCCGTGCGCTGCCCGGTTTGTTTCTCGATGCTAGATTCGGCGGTTCGTGATTCCTCTGCCTGCGTCGTCAGCCGCTTTTCGAAACCGGTAATCTCAGCCCGGCGCGCCGCAATAACCTCGGCAAGCTCGGCTTCACGGGCGCTCATGGGCTGGCGCTGAGCGATCAGATGGTCGTAGCGCTGTCGCTCAGTGGCGACGGTCAGACGCAATTCGTTCAGTTGCTCCGTTGCCTCGTCTTCGCGCTTCGCGCCGTCATCCCGCGCGGCCTGCAGTACCTTTTGCTCGCTTTGGTTCGCTTCCAAAGTCGCCTGTTCTCCAGCCAATTCGTTTTCCAGTTTCGCAATACGTTCGTCTGCGGCCTGGATTTGTCGGGCCAACGTAGTTTGCTCGGAGCGAACCTGAGTCTGCTTCTGTTCGTCTTCCTGGAGTTCTCGCGTGAGGAAGAGAATTCGATTGTCACAATCGGACTTTTCACGTTCCGCGGTTTCATGAGCCCGTCGGGCGTCTTCCAGCTCGCTGGTCGCTCTTTCCAGTACCTCTCTGGCGTCGTTGTATTTTTTAAGGAAAGCGTCGCGTTGTTTAACGATCTCGGAACATTCTTCGCTTAGCGCCGATATTCGCGCTTTGCGTTCGAGTAGAGAATCTGCCGATGCTTCCCGGCTTCCGCCAAAGATAACTCCCTCGGTCGATACCAATTCGCCATCCAGGGTCACGGCTGCGATTTCGCTGTGTTTTTTTCTGGCAGTCAGCGCGTCTTCGAGGTTCTGAAAGATTGCAATGTTGTGAAGCAATTGTGCAACAAGCGGTGTGAGCGACTCCGGCGCTTTTACTTTGTCAATTGCCCAGCCGAGCGATTTCTCCGGAGCGCGCTTTCCATACTCTTTTGCTATGCCATGGGCGAGTTGCGGAACGACCAACGCCGCCTGACCGAGTTTCTTCTCCTTCAAAGTCGCAATAATCTCGGGCGCCAATTGTGCATCTTTTAGCACGATAGCCTGCAAATTTCGGCCCAATGCCGCTTCGATCGAAGGGATGAAATTTTGATCTACATCGAGATTGGCTACCAGAGCGCCCGCAAGCGCGGGCTCGAATCGCGATCGGTCATGCAGGCCTTTGAGCACAGCTTGCGACCCCTGCGCAAGACCTTCTCCCTCCTCGTTAAGCTGGCGTAGAATTTCGAGGCGCGATTCTTTTTCAGCCTGCCCACGCTCAATTGCGGCGAGCTCTTTCTCCATGCTCGCCACAAGTTGCTGGTGCTGTCGCAGAGTGTCCCCGCCAGTCTGAACAGCGGCTCGGCACTGATCGAGTTTGTTCTGCAGGTTTTCAGCCGTGGTGCGTACCGTGGCGATCTCGTCCTGGATTCGAGTGCGGGCGGCCTCTATGTTCGAAACTGCGGTATCTAAACCGCGCCGATTTTCCTCTGTCGTTTCGCGGCGAATTTTAAGACCGGAAATCTCCTCTCCTAGGTCAGCGATTCGGCGCTCGATTTCTGACGCCGCTTTTTCCAGCGTCTCGAATTTCGATGCGTGCGCAGTTTGCTCGGTGCGAAGTTCCGAGAGTAGGCCGATGAGTTTCTTTAGCTCTGCTTCCCTGGCCTGTAGCGCCTCGCTCGTCTTTTCAATCAGCGCGGTTGTCTCTTGAATCTCTTTGCCTTGCTGTGCGCGCTTAGTTTCGGCGGCAATAATGTCGTTTCGAGAGCGTTCGACCAGTTCGTTCAATTCCTCAGCGCGCTGCCGATTGAATTGGATTCGATTTCGGTGCGCATTAATTTCACTCTCAAGGCTCTGAAGTCCACTGCGGCTGCTCGCGATCTGCGCATCGATTTCTTCCAACGCGCGGCGTTGCTCGGCCAGATCGTTTTCTCCTGCGTCGATTTTGGACCGGGTGGAATCTTCGGATTCGCCAAGACGTGTAATCTCAGTCTGGCAATGTGCGAAGGCAGCTTCGAGCGCCTCGAGTTGCTTGCGCGAATAATGCGTATCCAGGACACGAAGATCGTCGTGCAATGCCTGGTAACGCCGCGCTTTGCCCGCCTGCCGCTGCAACGAACCGATCTGACGTTTTACTTCCTTAATAATGTCGCCGATGCGCAGGAGATTTGCCTCGGTCGCCTCCAGCTTGCGCAGTGCCTCGCGTTTTTGCGTCTTGTATTTTGTGACTCCAGCTGCTTCCTCAAAAATTGCGCGTCGATCCTCCGGACGCGAACTCAGGATCATATCGATCTTGCCCTGTTCCATCATTGAGTACGCCGCTCGCCCAATACCGGTGTCGGCGAAGAGATTCTGAATATCGCGCAATCGACAGGACGTTTTGTTCAGCAGATATTCGGAATTGCCATCGCGATAAACACGGCGAGTTACGCGCACGTCATGCCAGTCGATGCCCAGCTCATCAGCGCAATCGGTGAAAGTCAGTGATACCTCGGCAACTCCCACCGGCTTGCGCGTGTCGCTACCGTCGAAGATCACGTCAGCCATCTCGTCGCCGCGCAAAGACTTTGCAGATTGCTCGCCGAGTACCCAGCGTACGGCGTCGAGCACGTTGGATTTTCCGCAACCGTTCGGTCCGACGATCGCAGTCGTGCCTTCGTGAAAATTAAGGAGCGTTTTGTCTGCGAACGACTTGAAGCCGAGAAGCTCGAGCGATTGTAAGTGCATGGTAGGCCAAACCTCGGGCCTCACGAGGTCAATACAGCAAGCGTGTGAGGGTGACAAGCGAAAAACACACAATTTGAAGGGTTCTTAGACCAGGTCACCCACAGGATATTGGGGATGCCGGGGTTTTGCCAGCTTGGCCGACGAGCTGCTACCTTGGCGCATCTGGACCGAGCAGGCTGGCAGCCTGCTGGCTTGGTCAGGCTGGCAGCCTGACATCCGATTCTCCCACGTTTTGCCTCCACAACTGACACTTGGCGAGCTCCCCTTGGCGCGGAGCTTACGCCGGACTCTTGCTTTGGACAACTGAATCACGCAGGATGCACCGATGGCCGATGGATCGACGGTGTCGATACAACAAGCAGAGCGTGTCGATCATCAGTTGGTCCGCGGCATCGGAATTCCAGCTCTGACTGCCAACATTGTCAGCTCGACGATTGGTGCGGGAATTTTCGTGATTCCGGCCGCGGTTGCCAGGGGGCTAGGATCCGCCGCACCGCTGGCGTTTGTTTGTTGTGCGGTTGCGATGGTGTTGTTCGTCACTTGCTTCGCAATTGCAGGCAGCCGGGTGTCCCTGACCGGTGGACTGTACGCGTATGTGGAGGTCGCATTTGGTCGTTACGTCGGGTTTCTCGCCGGTATGCTTTATTTCCTAACCGCGCTCGGCGCGGTTGCTGGCGTCGTGAACGTTCTTGCGGATTCCGTCGCGCTCGTGGTACCGGTCTTGGGCGGTCCGGTAATGCGCATCATTGTCATGGTGGCCGTTTACGGTTCGCTGGTTCTAATTAATATACGTGGCGTCCGGGAAGGCGCAGGTGCGGTCACGGTGATCACTGTGGCGAAGCTTTTGCCCCTCTTGCTGTTCATATGCGTTGGGATCTTTTTTATTCATGCGCCGAATCTTGCCTGGAGCGGCTGGCCCGGCAGCAAGTCGTTAGGCGATGCCGTTATCCTGTTGATTTTCGCCTTTGTTGGAATCGAAGTGGCGTTGATTCCTAGTGGCGAAGTGAAGAATCCGGCACGCACGGTTCCGCGCTCCGCTTACCTCGCGCTTGTGATCACAACGGTCATTTACATCCTGATCCAAGTCGTAGGGCAGGGTACGCTTGGGGCCGATCTCGCGAACCATCCTGACGCGCCGCTCGCCGAATCGGCGGCGACGTTTCTCGGGAATTTGGGCCGCACGACCCTTCTCGCTGGAGCTACGATCTCGGCATTTGGATTTGTCACGAGCGACATTCTGAGTTCGCCGCGTATGATTTTTGCTTTCGGCCGCGATGGCGCGTTGCCGCAGTTTTTCGCGCACGTTCATCCGCGGTATCGATCACCCGATGTCGCGATCATTACTTACGCGACACTGGCCTTTGCGCTGTCAATCAGCGGTACGTTTGAAAAGCTGGCGGTGCTTTCGAATGTCGCGGTGTTATTGATGTATTTGCTTTGCTGCGCTGCCTGCTGGTTTTTGGTTCGACGCGACGTGCGAGCCGATGGTGCTCAGCCCTTCAACTTTCCTGGAATGCAAATTGTGCCTGTGCTGGCGATTATCGCAATCGTCTGGATTCTCACCTCCGCGACGATTCACCAATTTCTGGTGACTGGAATAGTGCTCGCGCTCGCGTCGATTATGTATTTTGTTCGCGTCCAACTCCGGCAGAAATCGTAGGCAAAGGGCGAAAACTGATTAGCTTGTGGCCATGCGCGATAATTACCTTGAGGATTATTATTCGTTCCTTCGGTTTCCGAGTGTTTCCACCGACGACCAGTACAAAATAAAGCTGGAAGACTGCGCGCGATGGCTCGTGAACAAGCTCACTGCCATCGGCTTGGAGACGCAGCTCGTTCCAACAAAGGGGCATCCGATTGTTTGGGCGCGCAACAAACATGTAGCTGGCCGCCGTAAGGTTTTGATTTACGGGCATTATGACGTGCAGCCGCCCGATCCTCTGGAGCTTTGGGATTCACCGCCGTTCGAGCCTGTTCTCAAGAACGGATATGTCTTTGCGCGCGGCGCAACAGACAACAAAGGACAAATTCTTGCGCACATACTCGGCATTCAGGAGACCATTGAACAAAATGGCGACCTGCCAGTGAACCTGCATTTGGTGATTGAAGGCGAAGAAGAAATCGGCAGCGGAAACCTCGGCCCTTTTTTGGAAGAAAATCGCGATGCACTAAAGAGCGACGTCGCAGTGGTCTCCGACACTGGAATGATTGAGAAAGGTGTGCCGACGTTGAGTTACGGCCTGCGCGGGGTGACCGCCCTCGAGATCAAAGTGACCGGCCCGAAGATGGATTTGCACTCCGGTATTTTTGGAGGGGCCGTGCAAAATCCAATCACGGCGTTGGCGCAATTGCTCGCGACACTTCATGATCGTGAAGGCCGCGTGGCAATTGCTGGGTTTTACGATCGGGTTAAGCCGCTGGAAAAATGGGAGCGGGAAGCGTGGCGAAAACTTCCAGTCGACGGCGACAAACTCATTCGCGAGGAAACAGGCGTGCCCGAACTTTTCGGTGAGGCTGGTTACAATTCGGTCGAGCGGATTTGGGCGCGACCAACGGCTGAGATCAATGGAATCGGTGGAGGATATCAGGGGCAGGGGACAAAGACCGTCATCGCCAGTCATGCGATGGCGAAACTGACATTCCGCCTCGTTCCGGATCAGGAAGGCGATGAAATTCTAAAGCTGGCAAGAGCCCATCTAGAAAAGAACCTGCCCAAAGGCGTGACAATGGAGATCACCGACGGCCACAGCGGTCCGTGGTATATCACCGATCCAAATTCAACAATTGGCAAAGCAGCGCAGCGCGCATTGCGCAAGGCGTTTGACCGCGATCCCGCGCTGATCCGTGAAGGCGGAAGTATACCGATCGTCTCGCAATTCCGCGGGATCCTCGGCATCGAAACGCTCCTGATGGGACTGGCGCTGCCTGATTGTCGCGCGCATTCGCCTAACGAGAATTTTCCTCTCGAAAATTTCGAGGGCGGAATTCGCCTCAATAAAGCAATTCTTCAGGAGCTCGCCTAATGTCACGCCGACCGAGGTGGACACATCTTTGGGTGCTTTGAACAGGCGATTAGGATAAAACCAGAGATTCTTAGACTTCGCTCGGATGAAATACTGGAGGTCCATGTCCGTCGCGCTCAAATTTGCCAGACTTCCATTAATCTTGGCACTGTTATTCGGCGCGATTGATTGTGCGAATGCGGCCGAGAACTCGTTAGGCACAAAGATCAAAAGGATTTTCGAGCCGACCCCAACGCCAGCGCCGCGCAAGCATCGTAAACGAGCGACGAATAAAGCAACGCCCAGCCCATCGCCTACAGCTTCACCAAGGCACAAAAAGACTTCACCGACTCCATCTCCGAGCCCGACGCCACGAAAACACAAAAAGAAATCTCCGACGCCCAGTCCGGAAGAGACGCCATCCCAGAGTCCAACTGAAACACCCAGCCCTTCACGCTCGCCGCATCCCCAAAAGAAAGGCGCGTCGAACGTAACTCTTTCGCCCGATGAAATTGAAGGTTTCGACAGTTATCCACCCAAAGTGCGCCAGATTCTCGACGCCGGGCTCGCGCTTACAAAAGAAAATCTCGGTTACACCTACGGCTCGGCCGACCCGGCCAACGGCGGCATGGATTGCTCCGGTTTCATTTATTATCTTCTGACCGAAAACGGGTTCAAAGACGTCCCACGGGATTCGAGCCAGCAATATGTCTGGGTCCGCAAGGCGGGAGATTTCAATGCGGTCTTGAGCCGACACGAGGATTCATTCGAGTTCGATGCGCTTAAGCCAGGGGATTTGCTGTTTTGGAGCGGCACCTACAACATCGAGCGTGACCCACCGATCACGCACACCATGATTTATCTCGGCCGCGAAAAACGAACGAAAAAGCGGGTCATGATCGGATCAAGCGACGGTCGCACATACGACGGAAAACAACGCTTTGGCGTCAGCGTTTTCGATTTGAAAATGCCACCGCCACCCAACAGCGGCGACGCAAAGATCAGCCCGGTCTTTGTCGGCTACGGTCGAATCCCGGGACTGAACGAAAACTGAAACGACAAATGGTTGGACTTGACCACTCTCCCGCGTGTTACCAGCTAATGCTCCAAGTGCAAGACAGTTCCCATCTGCCTGCAGATCGCATCGCGTAGGTCTCGTGAAGATCGAAAATTAGCGTTCATCGTAGATTTCTACAGGACTCGGCGACGATTTCACTTCCGCCGTTGGTGTTCGCTGAACCGGAAAGTGACCGACACGGCTTTCATATCCGATAAACGCAACCGCGAGCAGGACAAACATTACGATCAGGACGACGCGCTGTTCGTTTTTGGATAGCTCGAAAATCTGGAACGGTCGCTTCATTCTTTCGCGTAACGGATCGGATCTTTTATTCCGGCTTCTCGAAAACCTTTGAGCCGCAAGAGACAGGAATCGCACTCGCCGCAGGCGAAACCTTCCGGCGAGGGATCGTAGCAACTGTGAGTGAGCGAAAGATCGACACCGAGCTCGACTGCGTTGCGGATGATTTCGGCTTTGGAAAGCTTGATGAGCGGCGTGTGAATATGAAAGCGTCTGCCTTCGACGCCGGCTTTGGTGCCAACATTGGCCAGAGTCTCAAACGCTTCGATGAACTCCGGACGGCAATCGGGGTAGCCACTGTAATCAATTGCATTGATTCCGAGAAAAATGTCACTGGCTGGAATTATCTCCGCCCAAGCAAGAGCGTACGTTAGGAAAATGGTGTTGCGCGCGGGGACGTATGTGACCGGAATTCCATGCGCAATTTCTGTTTCCGAACGCTTTTTAGGCACATCGATCTCGTCAGTGAGCGCTGAGCCGCCAAAGACGCGCAAGTCGATCTTGGCAATGCGATGTTTTTTTACGCCTAACGAGTCGGCGACGCGGCGTGCGGCTTCCGTTTCGATCTGGTGGCGCTGGCCGTAATCAAAAGAAAGCGCGTATGCTTCGAAGCCTTCCGCGATTGCAATTGCCAGCGTCGTAGTTGAATCAATTCCGCCACTCAAAAGGACGACTGCGGGTTTCATTTACTTGGTGGTCGGTGGCGCAAGGTTCTATGAAGCCGTGACCCCGTTCGTTCGGGGCGCCCGACCATTTTACCGGCCGTCTCGGCTGACTTTGCCTCGATATTCGGCACGGATCGTGAGCGCAATTCCACCCCGAGCTGAGAATTGAGCGGTGATGATCGCCTCGCGCGGCGCGCATGCTTTTACGAAATCGTCCAGAATTCGGTTGGTTACTGCTTCGTTGAAGGCGCGTTCATTCCGATACGAAGCGAGGTAAAACTTCAGCGATTTGCTTTCGACGCAGAGACGGTCAGGGACGTAATCGATCTCAATCCTGGCAAAGTCGGGCTGGCCCGTGATTGGACAAACCGAAGTGAAGTCGTCGGTTTCGAAATGAATCCGATAATTGCGGCGTGGCGCGGGATTTTGGAAAGTCTCCAGCCGCGCCTGGGCAGGCGAGGCGGGCAATCTCACTTCGCTCCGTCCGAGGAGCGTTAATTGACCGGGACGTTTCTTTTTCGGCACAGCAATATGAACGTTCGTCCGAAGGCGATTGAGGTCAATCGCTCCCTACCTCCTTGAAAAATGCGCGCAGGCCGTTGGCC
>Ga0207701_10001158_pt1 | contig 27900 bp, 20 predicted proteins | sample KBSSwiSSwithPhiX_FD_184294 | JGI IMG/M metagenome (GOLD analysis project Ga0207701, IMG submission 184294) | Switchgrass rhizosphere bulk soil microbial communities from Kellogg Biological Station, Michigan, USA, with PhiX - S5 (SPAdes) (version 2) | ecosystem: Environmental > Terrestrial >... | reverse complement strand
CGTCTTGTCCGTCGTCGCCGTCATCTCGACCTTCAGCTCGTTCTCGTTGGTCAGCGTGTACGTCGCCGTCGCGGTGACCGTGCCGGGGTAGTTCTCCTCGCCGTCGGGCGACACGTGCGTCAGCTTCAGCGACGGGCCGTCCTTGGTCTCCTTCGATTCCGCCGTCCAGATGACCTTGTCCCAGCCCTTCTTGCCGCCGTGCAGGTGGTGAGGCGCGTTGTTCGTGTTCAGCTGGTACGCCTTGCCGTCGAGCGTGAACTTGCCGTTCGCGATCCGGTTCGCGACGCGGCCGACGATGGCGCCGAAGTACGGGCTCTTCGCGACGTAGTCATCGACCTTGTCGAAGCCGAGCACGACGTCGCCCATCTTCCCGTTCTTGTCGGGCATCTGCAGCTCGGTGACGATGGCGCCGTAGTTCGTGATCTTCGCGACTGCGCCCTTCGCGTTCGTCAGCGTATAGAGGTCGACGGGCTTGCCGTCGACGGTCCCGTAGCTGGCCTTCTCGATCGGCTTCGCCTTGGTCGCCTTCGCGGCGCCATCCTTTTTGGCCTTGGCCGCATCCACGGGGGAGCCTGCCGCCAGGAGTACCACGGTACTGAGAAGAACACCGAGCCACTGAACCGACCGGAATCGTCCGCGCATTGACGCTCCTATCACCTTGGATTTCGTAGAAGTTCTGCCTGTAGTGACGTGTATGTCCGGCAATGGCTCAGAAAAGGCAACTTCTTTTACTTTTTCGATCTATGCATGCCGAACTACAGCCCTTCTAGCCCAAAAAGAAAGTTGTTCAGAGTTGTCGCTTAGCTGAACCACGCACTATGCTGCGCGCCACTTTACGCAGAAAAGGAGCCGATGATGACCCGTTTGCGATCTGCTTTTTTGCCGCTGTCGCTGCTCGCGACCGTTTCTGTCCCGCTCGCGTGCGGCGGGAGCAGCAATCCCCCGCCGGCCGTTTGCGGCGAGCTGGAGAGCTACACCCCGACGTCAGCCACGCAGGTGTCGTTCGCGACTGATATCTACCCGCTCTTCATCAGCACGACCGCGTCGAACGGCGGCTGCTCGCAGACCGGCGCGTGCCACGGAAACCCGCCGTTGCCGATCAACGCGCTGGGCACGAAGACGCTGCAGTTCCTGTTCTCGCCGGAGAGCCCCGCGATGGCGAAGGCGCAGCTGCTGATGGCGTCGGTGAACGCGTCGGGCATGCAGCGCGTGAGCCCGGGCAGCGTCAAGAACAGCTTCCTCTCCTACAAGATCTCCGGGAAGGACGGCCTCTCCTGCATCAGCAGCATGTGCCAGGCCGGCGCCAGCGTCGGCTCGCCCCCCTGCGGCGATCCGATGCCGAACGTCGGGACGCTCTCCGCTGCGGATCGCACCAAGATCCTCGACTGGATCGGCGGCGGCGCCGCCGACTGAGACACCCTCGAACGGAAGATCGGTCCTAGATCGATCTTCCGCCGACCGGACCGCGGTCGCGACGCGAGAGAATGGGTTCCACGTTCATCGCGTCGTGGGCGCTCCCGGACGCCGGGTGGTCGACCGGCTCGCGGGGCGCGTCGACGATCAGCGCCTCGCTGGACAGCAGCAGCCCCGCGATCGACGCCGCGTTCTGCAACGCCATCCGCACGACCATCGTCGGATCGACGACGCCGGCCTCGATGAGGTTCTGGAAGGTGTCGCGCGCGGCGTTGTACCCGTGCGCGCCCTTCTTCTGCCGGATCAGCCCGAGGATCACCGACGGATCCTTGCCCGCGTTGACGGCGATCTGGCGGCACGGCTCCTCGCACGCGCGCCGGACGATCGCGACGCCGGCCTGCTGCTCCTCGGGCAGGCCCTTGACGGGCTTCGCGAGCACCTCGCCCGCGCGCAGCAGCGCGACGCCGCCGCCCGCCACGATGCCCTCGGCGATCGCGGCGCGCGTCGCGAACAGCGCGTCCTCGATCCGCAGCTTGCGCTCGCGCGCCTCCGGCTCGGTCGTGCCGCCGACCCGGATCAGCGCCGCGCCGCCGACCAGGCGCCGCAGCCGCTCTTCCAGCCGCTGGTGCCGGAACGTCGAGGCCGTGTCCGCGTAGAGCGCGCGGATCTCGTTTGCACGCGCCTCCAGCTCGGAGCGGTTGGTGGCGCCGCCGACGAAGGTCGTCTTCTCGGCGTCGACGACGATCTTCTTGGCGCGGCCCAGGTCCTCCAGCCGCACCTCGCTCAGCTTGATGCCGGGCTCCTCGCCGACGACGCGCGCGCCGACCTGCGCCGCCAGATCGTGCAGCGCCGTCGTGCGCGATTCGCCGTAGCCGGGCGCCATGATCGCGCAGACCTTCATCGTCCCCTGCAGCTTGTTGACGACGAGCATCGAGAGCGCCTCGCCAACCACCTCGGCGACGATCAGCAGCGAACGCCCGGTCTTCGCGACCTTCTCGAGGACCGGCACCAGCTCGGCGACCGCGCCGATCTTGTTGGGGCAGAGCAGGATGTACGCGTCGTCCAGACGCGCCACCAGCCGCTCCATGTCGGTGACGAAGTACGCCGACGAGTAGCCACGCTCGATCTCGGCGCCCTCCGCGACCTCCAGCTTCGTCTCCAGCTCCGAGCCCTGCTCGACGTGAATGATGCCGTCCAGGCCGACCTTGTCGACGGCCTCGGCGATCAGCTTGCCGATGGCCGCGTCGCCGTTGGCGCTGACCGTCGCGACCTTCGCGACGTCGCGCTTGCCGGTCACGCGCTTGGATGTCTTCGCCAGCGCCGCGACGACGCGCTCGACGCCGACGTCGATGCCACGCTTGAGCGCGAGCGGATGGTAGCCCGCCGCGATCAGCTTGGTCCCTTCGCGGTTGATGACGTGCGCGAGCACCGTCGCCGTCGTGGTGCCGTCGCCCGCGGTGTTCCCGGTCTGCACCGCGGTCTCGAGGACCAGCTGCGCGCCCATGTTCGCGAACGATTCGTGCAGCTCGATGTGCTCGGCGACGGTGACGCCGTCCTTCGTCACGAGCGGCGCGCCGTGCATCGGCCGCTCGAGCAGGATGTTCCTGCCCCCGGGGCCCAGCGTCGGCTTCACCGCGCCCGCGAGCACGCGCGATCCCTCCAGCAGGCGCGCGCGCCCCTCTGCACCAAATAGAAATCTCTTCGCCGGCATCTAGCTCAGGGATCCTTGGCTGAAAGCGGCGCGGGCGCGACGGGCCGGCTCAACAATCAGGACGGGCCTCCACGCCGTCATCATATATCGGGCGAGAGCTGCCGCGCCTGAAGCGTCTGCCTCAGCCGGAGCCCGGAAGCCGCGCGAGGAACGCGCGCAGCTCGTCCTGTAGCCGGCCCGGCTCGACGTTCCACGCCGCGCCCAGCTCGCGCGCCACGTCGACGATCGACCGCTGCCCGTCGATCATCGACAGCACGCCGGTCGTGAACATCGAGGTCTTGGCGATCGACACCAGCGTCGGCGTGATCGGGATCGGCTGCAGCGGGTTCACCACCCACTCCGGCGCCGTCTCGGGGATGTCGACCTCGGGCGCCTCGCCGGTCTTGCGGGCGGCGAAGCGAAACACGCGATCGGTCCGGCGCGAGCCGCTGACGGGCGAATCGAAGTACGGCAGGTCCTGGTGATCGTGCGACAGCAGCTGGAACGCGCTGCCCGCGACGATCTCGTGCGTCTCCTCGATCGTGTACGCGCGCGACAGGATCGCCTGAAACCGCAGCGGCCCCAGGTTCACCCACAGCCCGCCCGGCTTCAGCACGCGGTTTATCGCGGCGGCGGTGTGGTGCAGGTCGACGCGCGTGACGTCGATGAACCAGGACGTCACGACAGCGTCGAGCGATCCCGACGCGATCGGCGGGCGGAGCGCGTCGGCGAACACGAAGGAGAAGCCGTCGCGCAGCGTGTACGGCCGCTCGAGGTGGCGCATCAGCACCACGACGTCGTCGGAGTTCGGGTCGACGGGAAACTCGGGGAGATCGATCGCCGTGCCCGCGAGCAGCTTGTCCGCGACCAGCAGCGGCAGCGGGTTCACGTCCAGTGCGACCGTGCGCTTGGGACCGCACGCCTGGTGAATATCGGCCGCGAGCCGTCCCGCGCCCGCGCCATAGACCGCGACGCGTCCCAGCCCGGCCGGCAGCAGCGGCTTGACGAAGTCGAGCATCATCGAGTTCTCGCGCTCGCCCCACACCCAGTCGCGGAACACGTGCTCGTAGCACTCGAGGATCAGCGGCTGCAGCGACGGTTCGGGCCGGCTGGGGATCGCGGCCGCCGCCATCTCGTCGGTGCCGGCGTCCAGCGGCTCGAACAGCGACGTGACCGCGTCGACCTGCTGGGCGAAGCCGCTCGCGATGCGCAGCAGCCGCTGCCGCGTGCGCGGCAACAGGTGCGTCTCCTCGGCCGCCTCGCGCTGCAGCTCCTTCACGCGCGCTTCGACGCTCGTCGTGTAGTCGTCGAGGCGCCGCAACCAGATCGTCCGCCACAGCGTCGCATCGTCGACGAGGCAGGGAATGCGGCCGAACACCGGGTAGCGGCCCGCGCACTTCTCGCAGCGATAGCCACCGTCGGCGTCGACGAGCGCTCCAGCACAACGCGGGCAACAGAGGATGTCGTTCTGCAACGCCAGTCCTTAGTACGGCATCGAGGACGCGCTGTCGAGGCGCTCAGGATTTGTTCCGACCGTCGAGGACCTGATAGATTGCCGGCACACGAACGGAGGACCTTCCATGACGTTGCTCTCGAACCGCAAGATGTTCTCGCTTCTCACCGGCCTCGCCTTCCTGCTCGTCGCGGGCGCCGCGGCGGCTCAGAGCAACCCCACGACCTGCACGAACGACGACGATTGCATCGCGACGCCCGAGTGCGGCGGCGACGTCTGCGAATGGAGCGCGACGGGGATGAAGTGCAAGCCGGCGGGTGGCGCGGCGAAGGGCGCGGACGGCTGGTGCACGACCGACGACGACTGCAAGTGCAAGGCGATGGGCGCCACGTGCGTGGCGGCCTACTGCACGTTCACGCGCCCGTGCGACGCGCCCGGGGCGGCCGGCTGTGGTTCAGGTGGCGCGACCGGCACCGGCGGCGCGACCGGCACCGGCGGTAACACCGGCACGGGCGGCGGCGGCGGCAGCAGCGACAGCGGCGGCGGTTGCAGCGTCGCGGCAGCTGCGCCCACCGCTGGATCCGCTTTGCTCGTCGCAATCGGCCTGCTCGCGTTCGCGCGGCGCCGCCGGCGCTAGGCGATCGCCGCCTCGCAGCGGCTCGTCCTCCGGAGTACCCACGGAATCGCGTCCCGACGGTGCCGGCATGTCCGGCGAAGGTAGGAGGTGTGCCTACCTTCGCAGAAGTCCCACTGATTTCTCGTCGGCGGGACATCTAAAAATAACTGAGCCTCGCGGCTGACGCGACGGCACTCCACACACCAGAAACGGGCCGGCTGTCGCTGCCGGCGGCAGTTAGCCCCCTTTCGCCCCTTCCGTCGGAGGTTCCTCGATGCGGTACGCAAGGCGTTCTTCAGGTTTCACGCAGTGGCGGGCCGGGGTGCTTCCGCTGTGTGCACTGTTCATGTTCGGCTGCCACGGCGAGGTCGGAGGCACCGGCACGTCCGGCGGAGGCGGCACGGACACCACGCCGCTCTGCGCCGCGTCGGACGCGACGAACGTCGTCGCCCCGCAGCGTATCGCGCTGCTCACGAGCACGCAGCTCATGAACATGATCCGGGTGGTCAGCCCCGACGCGGCCGTCGGCAACACGATGGCGAAGCTGATCGTCGACGGCGGGTTCTTCCCCGTCGTCACCGACCTGACGGTGCGATTCCCCCCGCCGCGCGTCGAGCAGTACAAGAGCATCATCGACACCGGCGCGCTGGCGCCGTTCAACAACACCGCGCAGCAGATCGGCGATTACGTGCGGATGAATTTCGCGTCCGTCACGAAGTGCGCGACGCCGGCGACCGAGTCCTGCGCGACCGACTATCTGAACAAGCTCGCGATCCGCGCGTACCGGCGGCAGCTCACCACCGAGGAGCAGAGCCGGTTCACGGGCCTCTACACGCAGCTCAAGAGCCAGATCGTCAACGGTTACCAGGTCACGCTGAGCATCGAGGACGCCACCGGCTACTCGGTCTACGGCCTTCTCATGTCGCCGCAGCTTCTCTACCGGTGGGAGCTGGGCAACGCGGCGATGGCGTCGACGTCGCCGGCCGGCGTGCCCCTGACCGACGGCGAGCTGGCGTCGAACATCTCGTTCTTCCTGACCGACCAGCCGCCGGACGACCAGCTGATCGCCGCGGCGCAGGGTGGCTCGCTGCGCGCGAACATCGGCTCGCAGGTGGATCGCCTCCTCACGCAGCAGACGTCGAAGGACTGGCTGACCCACATCATGCAGATGTACTTCTTCCTGAACCAGCTGCCGGCGACGCTGATCGACGGCGACAAGTTCCCCATCGTCGCGGGCGGCGCCCTCTACTCCGACCTCGAGATGGAGTCGAAGCTGTTCCTGAACGACGCGATGTGGAAGGGCAAGGTCATCGACCTGCTGACGTCGCGCAAGGCGTTCCTCAACACGAACCTCGCGTCGATGATCTACAACGTGCCGGCCCCGGCGGGCGCGACCGCGACGAACTTCGTCGAGACCCAGCTCGACCCGAAGCAGCGGGCGGGCATGCTGACCAGCGCCGCCTTCATCACGACGCGCGCCCGGTCGACGGGTGTCGGCATCGTGCCGCGTGGCCTCGGCGTCAAGGCGCTGTTCACCTGCCTCGTCACGCCCGGCCCGCCGGCGTCCATCGCGGACGAGGTCAAGGCGGCCGCGAGCATGCAGGACGTGCAGACCGCGCAGGAGCAGGTCGCGTACCGCACGATGACCTCGCCGTGCAACAACTGCCACCCGTCGTTCGACCCGTACGGCCTCGTGCTCGACTGGTATGACGTCGTCGGCCGGTTCCGCCAGGTCGACGATCTGAACAAGCCGATCGACGGGCACACCACGTTGCCGGCCGTCCTGGGCGGCGCCACGGTGCAGAGCGCGGTCGAGCTCGCGGACGTCCTGTCGAAGAGCGACGTCTTCACGAACTGCATGGCGTCGACGATGCTGCAATACGCGCTGATGGACGCCGCGGTCGAAGTTCCGCTGCCCGGCCAGAACGGTTGTGCGGCGGCCGGCATCGCGCACCAGCTGCGCACCAGCAGCAACCAGTCGTTCAGTGATCTCACCCGCGCGGTCGCGACCTCGCCCGCGTTCGTCCTGCGCCAGCAGGTCCAGTAGCCACGACCCCCACACGGCCGAAGTCCACCGGAGGTAAGAGAAAATGATTTCGTATCGGTTCAAGCGGCGAGCGTTCCTGACCGCGATGAGCGGCGGCGTGGGCCTGAAGATCATGCTCCGCAACATGGAGGCGGCAGCCCAGACGACGAAGTCGCCGGGACGCCTGCTGGTGTCGCACTGGCCGGTCGGCATCGTCGCCGGCTCGAACGACGCCCTGTTCACGGCGACGTCGGGCAGCGTCGGCGGGTCTCCGGGCCTGCAGCCGTTCGCCGACAACAACCTCGGCGCCGACATGACGGTCCTCAAGGGCATCTCGACGCCGGTTGGTGCGGGCGGCAGCCACGAGGGCGGCACGCCGGCGCTGGTCTCGGGCGTCGCGGCGCCGGGAACGCGTTCGGGCGAGCAGGAGAGCGACGACGCGTACTCGGGCGGTCCGTCATTCGAGCAGGTCATGCTCGCTGTGTCGGGAACTCCCCTGAAGGCGCCGGGCTCGGTGTTCGCGTACAAGAACGTCGGCTGCGACACGCGCACCGACTTCGGCGAGATCTCGACCAAGTGTCTGTCGTACTCGACGATGAAGCAGTCCGTCGGCGCGGTCTCCGGCCCCGGGCAGGAGAACGTTCCGCTGCAGCCGACGCTGGCGCCGCTGACGGTCTACAACGATCTGTTCGCGAACTTCATCCCGACCGCCTACATCGACCCGGGTAACGGCTACGCCGCCGCGGCGCCCGCCGCCGACGCGATGCTGACGAACCTGGCGTCGCGCAAGAGCGTCCTCGACTTCGCCGCGCAGGAGCTGAACGGCCTGCGCCAGATGGGTCCGTCCGACGCGCGCATGAAGCTGGACAACCACTACAACGCCATCATCGCGATGGAAGACAGCATCAAGAACGCGATCAACACCGGCTATCCGCCCGTCACGGGGACGGCCGGCATGGGCGGCGGTGGCAACAACGGGATGGGCACGGGCGGCATGGGCGGCAACAACGGCACCGGCACCGGCGGTTCGACCGGCGGCCGCGGCGGTACGACCGGCAGCGCTGGCCGCGGTGGCACCACCGGCACGGCCGGCAACGGAGCCGGTGGCCGCGGCGGCACAACCGGCACGGCCGGCACTACGGGCACGGCCGGTACGACCGGTGGTGGCGGCTCGGGCGGCGGCTGCAAGACGAAGCCGACCGCACCGCCGAACGTCATGGGCGCCCAGGACCGGTCGGGCGGCGTCGGAAACAGCTACGGCAACCCGATGGCGGGCGCCACCGACGACGCCGCCAACCTGGCGGCGGTCGGCGCGGCCCACTTCTCGGTGCTGAAGGCCGCCTTCATCTGCGACGTCATCCGGTGTGGCACCTTCCTGTGGGCGCCGGGCACGAACCACGTCGGCTTCAAGAACCTGTACCCGGGCTCGACGTCGCTCTACATGCACCACCCCCAGAGCCACAAGATCGTCACGAGTGATACGACGGCGTCGTCGTCGCTGACGTCGCTGAACGCGAGCGCGCAGTTCCTCTTCCAGGTCCAGCTCTGGTTCTTCGCGCGCCACGCCGAGAACATGAAAGACTGGAAGAACTCGTACGACGGGTTCGGCAACAGCCTGCTCGACTACACCGCCGTCCCCTACGTCACCGAGGTGCTGGCGACCTCGCACGAGCGAAGCCGGATGCCGGCCATGATCATCGGCGGCAAGTCGCTCGGCTTCGCGCACAACAAGTACGTGTCGGGCAGCTTCACAGTGAACCAGTTCTGGGGCCTCATCGGGCCGTCGCTGGGCTACACGTCGACGGCAGCCCCGTTCGCCTCGCCGGCCTCGGGCATGAACGGCCTCTGGACCAAGCCGGCGTAACCAAGCCGTCTCGTCGCACAGCTTTCCCCAGCCAAAGGGGAGCAGGGTAGTGTTGGGAGCGATGCCCTTTCGATCTCCGCAGCAGGTAAGAGGAGATCGAGGGCTTGTCGCCACCCTGCTCTTCGCGTGCGCGGCGGCCGCTTGCCAGGGGCCGCCGGATGCGCAGCCGCCGGGCGGCGGGAGCGCCAGCGGGCCGTTCCTCGCGGCCGGTGGCTATCACACGTGCGCGATCTTCTCCCCCGGCGCCGTGCGCTGCTGGGGCGACAACCGACTCGGCCAGCTCGGTCGCGCAGCCGGCGAGGATCCTCTGGCGACCTACAGCGTCGACCTGGGCACCGGACAGCGCGCCACCGCGGTCTACGCGGGCCTGTTCTACACCTGCGTGATCCTCGAGGGCGGCGCGGTGAAGTGCTGGGGAGAAAACGCGTTCGGCCAGCTCGGCCTCGGCGACGCTGACACGCGCGGCGACGGCACCGGCCCGATGGGTAACGACCTGCCCACCGTCGATCTGGGCGTGGGCCGGCGCGCCGTCGCGCTCGCGCTGGGCAGCTCGGCGACGTGCGCGCTGTTCGACGACGGCGCGGTCAAGTGCTGGGGTGACGCGTATCAGGGCGCCACGGGCCACGGCGACATCGCGACGCGCGGCGACCGGCCCGGGACGATGGGCGACAACCTCTCGGTCGTCGACCTGGGCAGCCGCGACGGCGCCCCGTTGAAGGCGAAGACAATCGCCGCCTTCGACTACCACTCGTTCTGCGCCATCCTCGAGAACACGGGCGCCGGCAACAGCGGCCTCAAGTGCTGGGGCAGCAACGACTACTGCGAGCTGGGCCTCGGCACGCACGCCAGCCGCGGCGGCGATCCGCAGACGATCGGCAACGGCCTCGAGTTCGTCGACCTGGGCACCACCACAGCCGGCGCGAAGCGCAAGGCCATCGCGCTGGGCGGCGGCTACCAGTCGACCTGCGTGCTGGGCGACGACGGCGCCGTCAGCTGCTGGGGACCGAACGGCGGCGGCCAGCTCGGCAACGGTCAGACCGGCGATCCGCGCTCGTGCAATCCCGACGAGGTCGGGAACGCGAACCTCGTTCCGTCGCTGCCCGCGCCCGCCGTCGCCATCGCGGCGCGCGGCCAGGTCGACGGCGGCGGCGCCCACGCGTGCGCGCTGCTCGCGAACGGCGCCATGACCTGCTGGGGCGAGAACGGTTTCGGCCAGCTGGGCACGGGAGACACGACGCCGCTGTCCAGCCCGTCGACGGCGCTGGTCTTCCCCGACGGGTTCGTGCCGAAGACGCTCGTGCTCGGCAACCAGCACACCTGCGCGATCGCCGCCGACGATCGGATCAAGTGCTGGGGCAGCAACGAGAAGGGCCAGCTGGGTCCGGACGCGACGGGCAATCGGCACGCGCCGGGCCCCGACCTGCGGCTGCGGAGCCGCACCGTGGTGGCGCTGGCGGCCGGCGACGACCACGCCTGCGCCGTGCTGGCGGGCGGCGCGCTGAAGTGCTGGGGTCGGAACACCGACGGGCAGCTCGGTCTTGGCGATGTGGCGAACCGCGGTGACGGCACCGGCCAGATGGGCGACGCGCTGCCCGAGGTGTCGCTGGGCGGCCCGGCGATCGCGGTCGCGACCGGCGCGGCGCACACGTGCGCGGTGACCGACGACGGCGCGGTCAGGTGCTGGGGCGCCGGCGACGCCGGTCAGCTCGGCACCGGCGACGACGCGGACGCGCTCGCGCCGCCGGCGACAGGCATCGCGTTGCCGCGCGCGGCCACCGCCGTCGCGGCCGGTGCGAACTACGCGTGCGCCCTCCTCGCGGGCGGCCAGGCGACATGCTGGGGCGGCGGCGCGCGCGGCCAGCTGGGCACGGGCGACACGGCGGATAGCGCCGCGCCCGCCGGCATGCTCGCGTTCCCGTCGAAGGCGACCGCCCTCGCGGGCGGCGCGCATCATGCCTGCGCGCTGCTCGAGAGCGGGCGCATCGCGTGCTGGGGCGCCAACGACCACGGCCAGCTCGGCCTGGGCGATACGCAGGACCGCCTGGGTCCGACGCTCGTCGACACCGGCGCCGGCCGCGTCCGCGCGCTCCGGGCGGGCGGCGACGCGACCTGCATTCTCGACGACGGCGGCGTGCGCTGCTGGGGCGCCAATGACCGCGGCCAGCTCGGCCTTGGTGATGCCGTCGCGCGCCCCGCGCCTCCGGCGGGCCCGGTCGAGCTGGGCGCCGGGCGCGGCGCGACCGCGGTCGCCGTCGGCGGCGCCTTCGTGTGCGCGCTGCTCGATTCCAGCCAGGCGAAGTGCTGGGGCGACAACAGCGCGATGCAGCTGGGCACGGCGCTCTCCGGGCCGGCATACGGCGACGGTCCGGGCGAGATGGGCGACGCCCTGCCCGAAGCGGTGCAAGGCGGCGGGCGTTCGCTGGCCGGCGTCGCGGCGGGACGCGCGCACGCCTGCGCTATCCTGGACACGGGCGACGTGCGCTGCTGGGGCGATAACACCTACGGACAGCTGGGCGCGGGCGACGCCCTCGCGCACTCGGCGCTCGTCGATCCGACCGGCGTGGTCGATCTCGGGAGCGTCCCGTGATCAGCGCGGGCACGAGGTCGATCCTCGTCGCGCTGGCGGCGGCCGTCGCGGGTTGCGGCGGCGGCCCGGCCGCCCCGGACGGCGGCGACGGACACATCGACATCGACGCCGGCGGCGACACCGACGCGACGCCGAGCGGTCCCGGAATCATCGTCGACACACCGTCGGGAATGGTCGCGACCGAAACGCAGGACGGCTACTGCGACATTCTCGAGGCCGCGGCCGCGGCCGCCTCGGGCCGGTCGGTCCGCGAATGCCGGAACGACGACGGCGGCGCGCGCATCGTGCTCGCGGCCGGCACCACCTACCCGCTGCGCACGACATTGCGGCTCTCGGGCGCGACGGAGGTCGGCCTCGCTGACGGCGCGACCGGAACGGCGACGATCACGGCCGTGCCGGACTTCGTCGTCGACGCGCGCAACCCGGCGACCAGCTGTCTCGTGTCCGTGTCGGATACGACGGCGCAGGTCTCGTTGCACGACGTGACGCTGTCGCAGGATTCCAGCCTGACGCTCTCGGGCGCGTGCGTTTGGCTGGGCCGGCTCAACGTCCGCCGCGCGCACGTCACCCGGTTTCGCGCGGCCGGCCTGGTCGCGAACTGCCTGCCGGCCGCTGGCTGCGATCACGAGGCGAACGTCGACCAGAGCTCGACGCTGCGCCTGCTCGGCTCGCTCGTCGACGAGAACCGCAACGCGAACAAGGGCGGCGGCGTCTCGTCCGAGGGCTCGGGCGCCACCGTGCTGATCGCCCACTCCGCGATCGTGAACAACACCTCCGACAACGACGGCGGCGGCGTCTACCTGGGCGGCGGCTGGAACACCCAGATCATCCAGAGCTCGACGATCAGCGGCAACACGACCAGCGGCTCGGGCGGCGGCGTCCTCGCGCGCTTCGCCGAGATGACGAACACGTACCTGAACATCCTCACCAGCACGATCGCCGACAACACCGCCTCCGGCACCGGCGGCGGCATCGAGTTCGAGCCCGCGCAAGCCGGCGTCCAGGACGTCTCGGTGTTCTCGAGCATCGTCGCCCGGAACTACTCGCCGGTGGGGACGCTGGAATGGAACATCAATGCGGGCTGGAGCCCGACCGGTCTCTTCAACTGCGTGAACGGGTCCTTCATCTATGTCGCGCCCGGCAACCCGCGGCCGACCGACATGGGCGGATGCAGGTTCGACGTCCGCAACCCGTTCGTCGGTCCGCTGCTGCCGATGGGCGGCGAAGGCAACCTGCCCCTGCATCCCTTGCTGATGGGCAGCCCGGCCGTCGATGCCGCGCTGGACGAGATCACCATCGACCAGCAGCGCAACGCCTGGATCGACAACATCGATCCCGGCACGCCCGCCGACTGGACGATCTTCGATCCGATGGTCGACGGCGACGGCGACGGCACCGCCGCGCGCGACCTCGGCGCCTACGAGCGCACCGATCGCTGGCAGACCGAGCTGCTCGCCGTGCAGGCGAAGGGCCCGTCGGCGCACGCGGTGGTGACCCTTCCGGCCGGATACGACCGCGGCGCGGGCACGACCTACAGCGCCGCGAGCGTGAAGAACGAGTCCGTCACGTACATGGTGCCGATCGCCGAGGCGGGCCGCTACGACGTGACCGTCGGCGTGCGCAAGGACGCCGACGGCGGGACGTTCCAGATCGCGATCGCGAACAACCCGGCGGGGCCGTGGACGAACCTCGGGGTGGAGCAGGACGGCTACGCGGCGACGGCCGCGTTCGTCCCGCTGGGGCCGTTCGCGACGCCAACGTTCGTGGCGCCGGACCAGTGGCTGGTGCGGTTCTCGGTGACGGGCAAGAACGCGGCGAGCACCGGCTACCACCTCGCCCTCGACTACATCCAGGTCACGAAACGAACCAACGCGTGCCCCGTCACGGACATCTCCGCCGGCGGCGAACATACCTGCGCGCTCATGGCGTCGGGCGGCGTTCGCTGCTGGGGCGCGAATACCGCCGGCCAGCTGGGCGACAACGGCAGCACGAACCGCACGAGCGTGCCCGCCACCGACGTCGTCGCGTCCGTCGGTGCGATCGCGGCCGGCGGCTCGCACACCTGCGTGCTCTCGACGGAGGGCGTCGTCCGCTGCTGGGGCCTCAACGTCAACGGCCAGGTCGGCGCCACCTTGTCCGGCGTGAAGGCGATCGCCGCTGGCAGCGCGCACACCTGCGCGCTGATGACGACCGGCGGCGTGCGCTGCTGGGGCAAGAATGCCTCCGGACAGCTCGGCGACGGAACCATGACCGACCGGTCATCACCGCCGACGTCGGACGTGCTGACCGGCGTGAAGGCGATCGCCGCCGGCGGCGCGCACACCTGCGCGCTGATGGACGGTGGTGGCGTGCGCTGCTGGGGCAAGAACACCTCGGGACAGCTCGGCGACGGAACCATGACCGACCGGTCGACGCCGCCCCCGTCGGACGTCGCCGGCGGCTTCGCGGCGATCGTCGCGGGAGACACGCACACCTGCGGCCTGACCACCGCGGGCGGCGTCCGCTGCTGGGGGCACAACGCGGACGGCGAGCTGGGCATCGGCTCGTACGACACCGTCCTGTCGCCGCCGGCGACGGACGCGCTGACCGGTGTGAAGCAGATCGTCGCGGGCAACCTCTTCACTTGTGCGCTGACCACGGCCGGCGGCGTCCGCTGCTGGGGGTACAACAGCCACGGCGAGATCGGCGACGAGACCGAGATCGCGGTCGACCGCCTGCGGCCCCCGACCGCCGACGTCCTCACCGGAGCGGCGAGCATCACGGCGGGGCTCACGCACGCGTGCGCGCGCATGACCAGCGGCGGCATTCGCTGCTGGGGCGGCAATGACTTCGGGCAGCTGGGCGACGGCATGGCGCCGATCTTCGCCCTCACGCCGCCCACGCTCGACACACCAGGATTCAGGGGGACCTGCGAATGATCTCAACCGTACGGGCAGCGTTGCGCTTCACCGGCCGATCCGGTAGTCGTTTACCGATGATGCGCCGATTTTCTCTTACCGCGATCGCCGTGGCCGCTCTTGCGGCGACCGCGTGCGCGCCGGAAGCGACGACGTCCGACGGCGGGCGCGGGGGTGGTGGCGGTGGCGGCTCCGGTGGAGGCGGCGGCGCCGCCGCGGTCACGTACACGAAGGACGTGCAGCCGATCTTCATGGCCAAGTGCGGGCCCTGCCACACGACCTACGGGCTCGGCGCGCACAACATCGCCACGACCTACGAGGATGCGTTCAAGCCGGTGCAGAGCCTGGACGCCCCGGCCGGCTGCTTCATGGACGTCGACAAGACGATGCCGAAGAAGATCGGCGAGTGCACGGTCCCCGCGATCATGGAGGGCTGGATGCCGATGTCGATGGGCTGCTTCAACACGCCCCGCCCGGCCGCCTGCGTCTCGCTCGCCGAGCAGGACATCATCACCGCCTGGGTCGCGGCGGGGATGCCGAAGTAGCGCGACGCCTACACGAAGCTGAACGCGATCGCGATCCGGTGCGCGCTCTGCGCCGGGTGCATGCTCGCGTGGTAGTGCTTGCCGTCGAAGCCGATCATCCGGCCCTTCTTCGGTGACACGCGCTTCGCGACGGTGAACTTCCCGTCGCGCGTGTACTCGACGGACCGCTCCAGCGACACCTGATCGTACGTCTCGTTGAAGATGTACGTGTCGCCGTCGCTGTCGTTCACGTAGTAGAGCGCGTTGTAGTGCGGCAGGTAGAAGTCGACGTGCGGGTTGTGGTACGGCCCGCCCGCCGCGTTCTGCGTGAACAGCCCCAGGCGGATCCGCAGCAGCGTCTTGAACGGCACGCCCGCCTTCTCGCAGAACGAGAACAGCAGCGGCAACAGCAGCGCCGTCATCGTCGACGGCGCCTGATTCTGATCGTTGAAGCGATACGCGACGTGGCTGAAGCCGCCGTAGCTGGTGCCGACGTCCACGCGCCGGGCGGACTCGCGGCTGTAGAACCAGGCCATCTTGTCCGACGTCGTCTCCGCCTCGAGCTGCTCCTGATAGAGCCGCGGGATGACGTCGTCGATCTCGACGACATTGACGCCGTCACTGGGTGGCATTCGCCGACTAAGATAGCGTATCTTCGCGCGCATGCGCTCACCGGCTGTGCTCATCGCGTGCGTCGCAACCCTGACCGCGGCACCGACGGCGGCACGCGCCAAGCCGCTGCTGCTCGTCAGCGCGGAGGCGAGCGGCGAGGTCGTCCTGGTCGATCCGGCGACGGCGCAGCTGGTCGAACGCGTCAAGGTCGGGGCGCGGCCGCGCGGCCTCAAGCTGACGCGCGACGGGAAACGCTTGCTGGTCGCGCTGGCCGGCCCGCCCAAGGCCCCCGCTCGAGCTGGCGCGCCCGCCGTGCCCGCCGGCGGTCTCGCGGTCGTCGACGTCGCGGGCCGCAAGGTCATCAAGCAGATCGCCACGCCCTCGGGACCCTTCGGCGTCGACGTCCTCGCCGACGGGAAGACGGCCTACGTGTCGAGCAGCGACACGAACGAGGTGCTGGTGATCGACGTCGCCGCCGGAACCGTGAAGAAGAAGACGAACGTCGGCACGGAGCCGCAGGGCGTCGCGGTGCGCCCCGACGGGAAGGCCGTGTACGTCGCGACGCACGGGTCTGACGAAGTGTCCGCGATCGACACGAAGACGATGAACCTGCTCGGGCGCATCGATGCCGGGTCGCGCCCGCAGATGGTCGTGTTCGCACCGGGCGGCCAGACCGCCGTCGTCATCGACGAGGGCCTCCCGACGGTGACGACGCTGGACGTGAAGAAGAGCACCTTCAAGGAGCAGTTCGCGATCCCGGGCCTGCCCAAGACGCCGCCACCGGCGCTGCAGGCGGCGGTCCTCTCACCCGACGGAAAGACGCTGTACGTGACGACCGGCGCAGGCAAGTCGGTCCTGATCGTGGATCCCGCCAAGAAGGCCGTCGTCGGGACGATCGAAGGCGTGGGCGCGTTTCCGCGGGGCATCGCGATCAGCCGCGATGGAAAGAAGCTGTACACCGCGAACGGGCCGTCGAACGACGTCGCCATCATCGACGTCGCGTCGAAGAAGGTGGAGTCTCGCGTCGCGGTGACCGGCGCGCCCTGGGCCGTCGTGGTCCAGCCGTAAAGCGCGCCGCCCGACCGCGCGAAGCTGCTATTCTGCGGCTGTTCTCGTGTCAGCCATCGTCATCGCGGGCGCGGTACCTCCGGACGTGGTCGCGCAGATCCGCGCGCGCATGGAACGCGGACCGCTGGTGTCGGGCAAGACGACGGCCGTCGGGCGCGCGCAGGCGATCAAGGACAACCTGATCCTGTCGCCCGATTCGGCGCCCGCGGCCGAGGCGGTGCAGCTGCTGGTCGGTGCGCTGAAGGGGAACCCCGCGTTCCAGGCGGCGACCTGGCCGGAGGCGATGCTGCGGCCGCTGTTCTGTCGCTACGGCGTCGGCGGCAAGTACGGCGACCACGTCGACGGCGCGGTGATGGGCGATGCGACGGAGCAGGTCCGCTGCGACGTCGCGATGACGGTGTGCCTCAGCGACGCCGCCGAGTACGAGGGGGGCGAGCTGGTCATCGACGCGGCGGGCGTCCCGACCCGCTGGCGCGGCAAGGCCGGCGACGTGATCGTCTACCCGGCCGGGACGCTCCATCGGGTCACCGAGGTCACCGCGGGCGCGCGCGACGTCGCGATCTCCTGGATCCAGAGCATGGTGCGCGACGCTGACTGCCGCCGGATCCTGTTCGATCTGAAGGGCGCGCTGGACGCGTTCGATGCGCTGCCGACGCCGCCCGCGGAGGCGGAGGCGATCCGCCGCAGCTACTTCAACCTGATCCGGATGTGGGCGTAACGCCGCCCCGGCCGAGGCCGGACACCGTCGAATAATTGCGCCGCGGCGGGCGCGTGCCGGCACCTACCCTTCGCTGTGGGACCGACGCTCCGACTGGCCGTCGCTGTCGCGGCCGCTTGCCTGGCCTTCACGACGGGGTGTCGCGGCGGCAAGCTGCAGAAGGACGCCGGCAGCGGCGGCATCGACATCGGCGGCGCCGCCGGTCCGGGCGGCGCCGGAGGTCCCGGGGGCGCCGCGGCTCCAGGCGGCGGGGTCGGCGCGATGGCCGGCAGCATCGGCGGCGCAGGTGGGAGCCAGCCGCCACCGCCCCAGCCCTGCCTGGGCCCCGGCGATCCCCGGCTGGTGGTCGCGTCCCAGCGCATGATCCTGCTGCCCAGCACGGAGCTCATCAACATGATCCGCGTGCTGACCGACGACACCGAGGCGCGCGCGATCGTCGAAGACGCCATCTTTCCCGTCGTCTCGGATCTGCAACGGCGGTTTCCGCCCTCGAGAACGGAACAGTACAAGCAGATCGTCGACACGAGCGCGATGGTGCCGTTCACGAACGTCGCGCGCCACGCAGCGAAGTACGTGTTCGACAACTTCGGCGCGATGACCGGATGTTCGCCCGCGACGGACCCGTGCGCGCAGGCCTACCTCGACGCGTTCTCGGAGAGGGCCTACCGCCGGCCGCTCGACGGCCACGAACAGGGCGACCTGACCGCACACTACGATATGGCCCGCGAGACCGAGTCGCCCGAGGAAGCCACACGGGACGTCGTGGCCGCGATCCTTGTCGCGCCGCCGTTTCTCTATCGTTCCGAGCTGGGCGATCCGGAGCGCACGTCATCGTCGCCGTTCGGCATTCCGTTGAAGCCGTACGAGCTGGCGTCGGCGCTGTCGTTCTTCCTGACCGACGGGCCGCCCGATCAGCCGCTTCTCGACGCTGCGCGCGCCGGGACGCTGTCGGCGACGCTGGACATGCACGTCGACCGGTTGCTCGCGACGCCGGCCGCCCGCGCCTGGCTGACGAAGATGGTCGAGGCCCTCTTTCAGTTGAACGTGCTGCCTGCCACGGCGATCGACCCGACCACCGTCCCGGAAGCCACCGCCGCGTTGTTCGCGGACATGCAGACCGAGGCGCACCTGTTCCTCGACGACACCCTCTGGAACGGGAAGCTGACCGACTTGCTGTCGTCGAGGGAGACGTTCCTCAACGCGACCCTCGCCACGGTCCTCTACAAGGTGCCGGTGCCGCCGGGCGCGACGGCGACGACCTTCGTCGCGGCGACCTTGCCCATGGACCAGCGCAGCGGCCTGCTGACCAACGCCGGGTTCCTCACCACGCGTTCACGATCCAGTGGGATCGACCTCGTGACGCGTGGCCTGGGGATCAACGGCATGCTGTTGGCGCGCGTCGTTCCCGCGCCCTCGGCTGATCCCGCAGCGACGAACGCCGAGCTCGCCGCCGCCCGGCTGCTGGATTCGCAGACCGTCCAGCAGCAAGTCGCCTACCGGGCCGCGCGTCCAGCGTGCGCGGCGTGCCACGCGCACTTCGATCCTTACGGCGCCGCGCTGGACAACTACGACATCATCGGCCGCTACCGGACGGTCGGCGACAACGGCCAGAAAGTCGACGCACACGCGATGCTGCCGCCCGAGCTGGGCAGCGTGCCCGTGGCGAACGCGATCGAGCTCGCGACAGTGATGGCGCAGGGCACGGCGTTCAAGCAAGGCCTGGCGGCGAGCATGCTCGGCTACGCGCTTTACGACGCGTGGGTCGACGTCCCCGATCCAGCCGTCGGCGCCGCCGGCTGCGCGGCGATGGACGTTGTCCGCGCGTACGACGACGGCAGCGCGAAGACGTTCTCGGGGTTGCTCCGCGCGATCGCGCTGTCGCCCACGTTCTCGCTCCGCAGCCGCGCGGTGCCGTAGCGTTCAGGCGCGCGTCGCGCGCCGCCGCCGAACAGCCAGCAGCCCCAGCGCCATCAGCGCGAAGACACCGGCCGCGTCGGGCCGCGCGTCCGCGATCGCGCAGCCGCCGCTCTTCTTGGGCGCCATCCCGCCGGCACCGCCGGCGCCCGCCATCCCACCCGCGCCGCCGCCCGCGTGGCCGCCGCTCCCCGCGGGGGAACCACCCGTGCCGCTGCTGCCGCCCGTCCCCGTCGGCGCGTCCGCCGTGCAGACGTCCTCGGTCCACAGCGACACGCTCACCTGGTTCTCGCAGCTGGTCTGGCAAGCCGCCTTGAGGCAGGGGTTGATCGCCTTGACGTCGGAGTAGCTCATCAACGCCTGCCAGGTCGTGCCCTCGTCGGCCGACGTCCCCAGCGCGTAGCCGTCGCCGAAGTTGTCGGCGGCGCCGAACACCTTGCCCGCCCGCTGCGACAGCGCGCGCAACGCGGGCGGATTCGCCACCATCTCGAACGTCGTCCCGCGATCGTGCGAACGAAACAGCCCCGGCTTCGTCGCGTACTCGACCGTGCCGCTGACGAGAATCGTGCCGCTGGGCAGCCGCGTGTACGAGTTGAAGTCGCCGTTGATCGTGACCGGCTTCGTCGCCGTCATGCCGCCGTCGACGGTCAGCGCCAGCGACTGATCCTCCTGCCCGAGAAAGCGCATCAGCACGCGGTTCGGATCCTGGGGATCGATGGCGATGATGCGCAGGAGCCCCGTTCCCAGGTCGCCGCTGAGGTCGTGGACGGTGAAGTGCGCGCCGGCGTCCGACGATCGCGCGAGCAACGGCGCGCCCGCCGACGTGCGCATCGCGAGGTAGACGACGTTGCCGTCGGACTGCGCGATCTCGACGCCGTTCATCGTGGTGCCCGCCGGCGCCTGGTACAGCGCCGCACCGAAGGTCGTCCCCGTGTCGGTCGACGGGAACAGGCTGTAGATCTGGTTGGCCACGCCGATCGCCAGCACGCGCGTGCCGCTGATCGGGTCCAGGTACGCGTCCGTGATCGACTGACCGGCGACCGCGCCGACCGCGATCTGCCAGCCGCAGCTGTTGTCGTCGGAATAGCCGAGGTTCTGGTTCGTCACCGTGAACAGGCGGTTCCGAGGCAGCGGCGTCAGCTGGTAAAAGGCGCCCAGCGCGTTCCCGTCCTGCTCGCACGACCAGATCCACGTCTGCCCGTTGTCGGTCGTCGTGATCAGACCGAAGTTCGTGACCAGAACGATCTCCTGCGGGCGATCCGCAGGCGTCAGGATGTTCTCGGAGTCGGGGAACGCCCCGTTCGCGAGCGCGGCGGCCGGCGCGACCAGCGCGACGGCGCCGACGAGTGCCTCAATCCATCGGCGCACGCCTGGTCCTCCGGCGCGCAAAACTAACCACTCCGAGCATCAGGCCCAAGAGGAGCGATGACGATCCCGTTCCGCCCGAGGTGTCGCACGAGCAGCCGCCCGCGGCCTCGCCCGGGCCGTTGCCGCCCGTGCCGGTGGCGCTGCTGCCGCCGGTGCCCGTGACAGTCGTGCCGGTGGATCCGGCCGTGCCCGATCCCGTCGAGCCCGCGGTGCCCTGTCCCGTCGATCCCGCCGTGCCCGGTCCAATCGAGCCCGCCGAGCCGCTGGACGTGCCGCCGCCGGTTCCCGTCGTGCTCGTCGAACCGCCCGTGCCCGTCGTCGTCGTGCTGCCGCCGGTTCCCGTCGTGCTCGTCGAACCGGCCGTGCCCGTCGTCGTCGTGCTGCCGCCGGTTCCCGTCGTGCTCGTCGAGCCGCCCGTGCCCGTCGTCGTCGTGCTGCCGCCGCGGCCGCCCGCGCCCGCGCCGCCCGACGAGCCACCGCGCCCCGCCGATCCGGTCGTGCCGCCGCGCCCACCGGCGCCCGTCGATCCACCGCTGCCGCCCGAACCGCCGCGGCCGCCGCCGCCGCTGTTGCCGGCGACGCCGGTCGATGTGCCGCCGCCGAACAGCGGGCCGCAGCTGGTCGCGCCCGGGCCGGGTGCCGTGAACGCCGAGTTGTCCCCGCACGTGAGCGCGCCCGTGCCCGTCGTCGTGATGGTGACGTTCGCGCTCTGCATGTCGATCGAGTTGACGGTGATCGTCAGGCCGCCGCCCGGATCCATATAGCTGGCGCCCGCCTTCAGGCCGGCGTCGTTCAACGTCGTCGTGCTGGGGTTCGTGTCCAGCAGGTACACGTACGGCGCGTTCCGGCTCGCCGCCGGCAGATCGGGGCCGATCGACACCAGCACCATCGGACCGAGGCCGCTGTCGAAGCCGTACGGCGCGCGCATCTCGAGGTAGTAGTGCGTGAGCATCGGCGGGGTGCCCTGCGCGTCGCCGCGAATCCCCGGACCCGGCCGCGTCTTCGGCGCAGGGATCTGCAGCAGCTGCGCGCCGTCGCAAGGCAGCTCCTGCGGCAGCAGCGTGATCGTCGTGGACGCGCCGACCTTCACCAGGTTGCAGCCGCTCATCCAGCCCTGGTGGTACTTGTGCACCGCCGACGGGTGGTGCGCGCCGCCGCCCATGAACGACAGCAGGTTCGCGTACTCCATGTGCTGGCAGTTCGCCGTGTTGTCGGAGAACGTCGTGCCGCCCGAGCAGCTGCGGTTGCCGCTGACGGTGCCACCGCAGCACATCGTCGGCTCGTGCGTCATGCCGAAGTTGTGGCCGATCTCCTGCGAGTAACCGACGATGTCGTGGAACGAGTAGCTCGAGTACGTCGCGATCTTGCTGGGCGATCCTTCGTCGCCCCAGGTGCCGCAGTTCGCGCCCGACGGAATCTTTCCGTAGACCCAGAAGTAGTGGTTGAACTTCATTCCCAGCGCGTCCATCTCCATCTGGACCGTCGAGCCGTTGCCGGTCTGGTCCGATGAGGGACCGCAGCAGGCGATGGTCAGACAGTTGTGAACCGGCAGGGTGTACGGCCCGAAGTACATCGGGTTCGTGTCCTGGATCCCGTACGAGATCTCCTGGAACATGTGCCGCTGCGACGTCCCGGTGCCACCGACGACGTTCATGATGGTCGCGGCGTTGGGCGCGCCGGCCGTCGTACCACCCGCGCCGGTGATGTCGAACATCATCGCGGCGATCGTGCGCGGCGACTTCGAGGGCGCCGTCATGAGCGCGCCTTGCGACGTGGTGTCGATCGGGCTCGGCTGATCGACGTTCCCCTCCGGCTCCTCGGCCTGCTCGCAGCCGACGATGGAGGTGGCCAGGAAGAGCCCACCGAGAATGGAAGAAAGACGGCACGCAACGTGATTTATGCGCTGGGACATGGACTCCCCCCGAGGGTGAATGTCCGGTCTGTGGCGACCTGGCAATGTTTTTTGTCGGGCTTTTGCAGCGCCTCTCGCGACCACGGCGGCTGAAAGCGCTGGACATACACCGAACCATGAAGCCCCTCACGCGTCCAGCGTCGCTCGCCCTCGTCGCCGCCGGCCTCCTCGTCATCGGCGGCTGCGCCAACAGCGAGCCGGGAACCACCAACCCCGGTAGCGCCGGCAACAACAGCACCGGAACCGCCGGCAACGGATCGACCGGCACGGCAGGCACCGGATCGCAGGGGACGGCAGGCACGACCGGCAACGGCGGCAGCTCGGCGACCGGGACGGCCGGCAACGGCGCGACCGGCAGTGCGGGCAGCTCGGCGACCGGCACCGCCGGCAATGGCGCGACCGGTACCGCCGGCAACGGCGCGACCGGCAGTGCGGGTAGCTCGGCGACCGGCACCGCCGGCAACGGCGCGACCGGCACCGCCGGCAGTGGCGCGACCGGCACGGCCGGACGTGGCGGCATGACGGGCAACGCGGGCCGCGGCGGGGCGACGGGAACGGCCGGGACTGGCGGCGCGGCCGGCGCCCGCGGCGGCACCACCGGGACGGCTGGTCGTGGCGGCACCACGGGCACCGCTGGCACCACCGGCGCTGGCGGCAGCACGTCGCCGACGGGAACGGGCGGCGCGATCACGACGACGACGGCGCTCGACTGCGGCCCGAACGGCTACGTGGTCGAGAACCACGGCCCGCCCGCGAACCGCGTGAACTACATCATCCTCGGCGACGGCTTCAGCGCCGCCGACGGCGCCGCGGGCGGCGTGTTCGAGAAGGACATCGCGAACTCGATGCTCCGCCGCTTCAGCCAGAACGCGTTCCCGTACAACCGCTACCGCAACTTCGTGAACATCTGCGGTATCAAGCTGGTCAGCACCCCGATCTGTGGATCGAGCACGCTCGGTTGCTGCGGCGACGACAGCAGCCGCCTCGCGAACTGCAACATGAGCGCGGTCAACTCGGCGTACAACGCGCTGCCGAAGACGCTGACCATCGACTGGCGCGCCGTCATGCTGAACGGCTCCAGCTGGTGGAACTCGGGCGGCACGACGATGCTGTACTCGGGCGGTAACAGCGACGCGCCGGGCGCGGCGCTGCACGAGGGCGGCCACGGCTTCCACCAGCTCGCCGACGAGTACGGCACCTGCACGGGCGCCGGCTGCGGCATGAACACGAACAGCACCGGTTCGACGGGCACCGTCTACCAGGAGGTCAACTCCTGCGGCAACCCGACGACCACCGACGGCAAGTGGGACATGTGGATCGGGTACAACGCGACCGGCGCGACCGGCATCCAGAGCACGTTCGTCAGCAGCCGATACGTGGCCACGGGCCAGTACCGTCCGTCCGACAACTCGATGATGAACAGCCTCTTCTGCGGCCGCGACCAGGCGAACTGCACGGCGAACACCGCCTACAACCAGGTGTCGCGCGAGCAGATGGTCATGAGCATCTGGAAGCGCATCCACCCGATCGACTCGACCGAGCCGACCGCGGGCGCGGTGAGCAGCCCCGGCGTGCTCAAGGTCAACGTCATCGATCCGGCGGTCATCAGCGTCGACTGGACGGTCGACAGCAACCCGCCCATGGTGAACGGCGGCGTCACGTTCGACACGTCGACCCTCGCCGCCGGCAGCCACACCATCAAGGCGACGGCGTACGACAACGTGGGCATGGACCTCGTCCGTTACCGCAGCTCGACCTGCCCGTCGTCGGTCACGGGCAGCTATTGCCACCGCACCGCCTGGAAGAACTCGACCCAGACGGTGATGTGGACGTTCACGAAGTAACGCTGTAACAAAGTGGGCCCCCGTCCTCCGCGTCGAGGACGGGCTCGAAGATGACACCCAGACGTTGGCTGTTCGTTGTCGCCGGCGCCGCGGTCGTGGCGCTGGTTGTCTGGTTGGTCGTGCGCGGCCGCAGCGAAGACGTGGCGGAGCGCGCGCCCGCTGACCCGGCCGCGCCCGCCGAGGACGCGCGACGGCTTCCCCCGGTGCCGCGCACGCCGCCCGCGCCGGAGGCCGTGCCCTACAAGGAAGAGGTTCACACCAGCGACGGCGTCCCCATCGCGCCGCCGCGCGGAGACCTCGTCGGCCAGGCTCACCCGCACCCGATCACGCCGCAGCACGAACGCATCTACGCCGAGAACCGCTTCGTCGGCGGCATCGAAGGCGCGATGGAAGTGAAGGATACGGCGGGGATGCGCCGCCTCCTCGAGCAGTATCGCCGCGAATTTCCCGAGGACGATCAGCAGCTGCAGGACGGCTACGCGGTCATCGCCGACTGCATCGATCGTCCTGGCGCTGGCCCTCGCGCGGCGGCCGAGCGCTGGCTGGATTCACACAACGGTTCGACGGCGAAGCGCTACGTGCTGCGCTACTGCATCGAACCGCAGCAGCAGTAGCAGGCGTTACGGGCAGATCGGACGCCAGCTGTCTTCGGGCATCGTCTCGGCGATCAGCGACGCCAGCGCCGGATCGTAGACCTTCAGCTCGCCGCGCGTGTTGATCGGCCCGTTGTTTCCGTCGGGCTGCGCCACCTCGAGGTTCGCGTCGAACCAGCTCTGCACGCCCTCGGCGTAGTACTCGATCTCGTTCACGGCCGCGTAGGTGTTCCGCCAAAGGCCGGCGCTGGTCGCGGCGTCGTAAGCCGCGCGAATGCGGGACTTGAACGTGTCGTCGACGTCCTCCACGCCCAGCAGCACCGCCGTCGCGAACGTCTGCACCAGCAGCCGCTCGCCCGCGAAGGAATCGTTGGCGAGGCAAAGCATGTTCTCCTCGCCGACCGAGCTGACCGGAATCTGCAGGGTCGCGCCAACGCCGCGCAGTCGGTCCCAGTCCTGCCCTGGAAACATCTGGTAAAGGTTTCTGTACTCGGGGATGTCGCTCGTCACCTCGTTGACACCGATGACCGCCACGATCTGGCCCTGCTGAACCATCGCGTCGCGAACGTCTTTGCGCGACCGCACCATGTGGAGGACGATCTGGCACGCGCCGACCAGCGCCCGATCGTCGACCGCCGACGACGCCAGGACCGGGATGCCGTCGCCGTCCAGGTACTTGCCGTAGAACGCATTGACGCCGAGGTCGGCGGGCGGCGCCGTCACCGGCACCGCGCAGTAGTCGGAGCCGAGAAGCTTCGTCACGCCGGCGTCGCAGCCGGCTCCCGCGACCAGCACGGGCGCCAGCGCCACGAAGACTGCGTGGGAACGCCGCATACCCGGACCTTACCGCGGATCAGGGCGTGTTGCGCCCGCCGCCGTCCCCACCCGCGCAAGACCCGTCGACACGCGCCCCCAGCGGCGACCGCGGCCAACGCGCGTGAAAGTGCCGCGCTTCCGCGCGCGCCGCTTCGACATGGCCGGCGGCGCACTGGGCGAGGATTCCCGTGACGGTACGCTCCTCGGACAGCACGGTCGAACCGGCCGCGCGGTGGTCGTAGTCGTCGAGCAACGCCAGCGCGCGCTTCACGTCATTGCGCGCCAGCGCCGCGTTCGCAGCGCCCAGCAGCGCCGTCTCTTCCTTCAGGCTCGAGACGTTCTCGACGGGCGGAGGCGGAGGCGCCGCGACGGGCGCGCGGTGCTTGACGTGCACGCGCGGCGCAGGCGCAACGGCGGGTGCGGGAATGTCGATCTCGGGCGGCGGCGCCGGTGCGACGGGCGCGACGTGTGTCGCCACGTGCGTGGCCGGGCGTGCCGGCGCGTGCTTCGCCAGGTAGCGGGGCGCAACGTACACGCCGGCCGTCACCACCGCGCCGACGGTCACGACCGCCGCGGTCACCTTCAGAACGCCTGCCACCGCGGACGCCGGTCCGACGGCGAGCGCGACACCCGCGGCGATCTTCAGCTCGACGCCCCGGCGCACGCGGGCGCGTGCCATCTCGTTGGGCTCGTATCCACTCCGCGCGGCATCGATCACCGACCGTGTGTCGGCGTCCAGATCCGGCGGCTCCAGCATCTTCATCACGCAGACCCCTCTCTGTCCCTATTCTCCGTGGCGCGGATGCGCGCCAGCGACTTGCGCAGCTGGGTGCGCGCGGTGCGCAGCCTCCAGTACGCGGTGTTCAGGTTGACCTCCAGGGATTCCGCCGCCTGGGGCACCGACATCTGTTCGACGTCGACGAGCACGATGATCGCGCGCTTCTCCTCGTCCAGCGAATCGAGCAGTCGATCGAGCAGCGCCACCGCCTCCCGGCGGGCGACCAGCTCGGCGGGCCCCGCGGCCGGCGACGGCACCACCTCGACGACGTCACCCGTCGACGGGATCGCCCACGCGCGCCGCCGAAGCGAGCGCCGGTGGTTGCGCGCGACGCGCATCAGGATCCCGAACAGCCAGGTCTCGACGGACGACCAGCGCGCGTCGAACGAATCCCAGCGGCGGTGCACGACCAGGAACACGTCCTGGGCTGCGTCCTCGATGATCGCGTCGGGCACGCCCAGCCGCCGCAGGTTCCGCCACACGAACGAGAAGTGCGAGTCATAGAGACGACGCGGCGTGAGGTCAGCCGGTGTGGGCGCCAACCCACCCAACGCACCCGGGGCGTCCGCGTCGGTGCGCGGGCGTGCGGTCGGAAGCGTAGCGGCTCCATTCACCATCGTCGGTGAATGGCCGGGGGGGCTCTTGCCCATGGTCAAAAGTGTAGCTCCCAACCTAGTGTTCCACGTAACCAAATCGCCGCCGGCGCAAAAACTTGACCCACCCCGCCAATCTTGAAACTCGGGTGGCCGATGGGCGCGACCACCTCCGCCGCGAGCCGCACGGCGTTGAGGGGCGTGACGCGGACGCGGACGTTCGCCTCGCCGAACGCGGCGGTCCACCACGCGGCCGCCGCATCCGGGAAGCCGACGCCGTAGGAGACGCCGTGCAGCCGAACCAGCGACCCACCCGCGCAGACGCCGGGCGAGAGGATCTCGTCGTGAAGCGCGCTGGCGCAAGCGGCGACGGAGCCGTCGAGGAGATCGAACGTCGCGCCCGCCGCCGAATCCGACGCGCTGGCGGTGCTGCGCGCCGGCCAGAGCGTGCCGCGCAGCTCGGCTGACAGGGCCCCGACGCCGGCCGCGAGGCGCAGCCCGAAGCCGCCGGCAAAGCCGGGCAGCGCGCCGCTGCCGACGACCACGTCGGCGCCGATCGCGAAGTGCCGCTCGCGCGCGGGAGGCGGAGGCGGAGGAGGCGGCGGCGGGGGGGG
>Ga0207701_10001157_pt1 | contig 27913 bp, 21 predicted proteins | sample KBSSwiSSwithPhiX_FD_184294 | JGI IMG/M metagenome (GOLD analysis project Ga0207701, IMG submission 184294) | Switchgrass rhizosphere bulk soil microbial communities from Kellogg Biological Station, Michigan, USA, with PhiX - S5 (SPAdes) (version 2) | ecosystem: Environmental > Terrestrial >... | reverse complement strand
CGGGGCTCGGCAACATCACGATGACCGATCCGAATTATCAGGTCTACCACGGCGTGGACTTCACCGCGACGAAGCGGTACAGCAACCGCTGGCAGATGCAGGCGGCCGTGACGCTCCAGAACAATCCGCAGTACTTCCCGGACGGCTCCCCGACGTTCATCAATCCGACCGGGCAGGAGTTCCGGGACGGTTACAGCACGATCGCGGAGTGGAACGGGAAGCTGAGCGGCAGCTACACCTTCCCGTGGGACATCAACGCCTCGGCGAACTTCAATTCGATCCAGGGTGCCTCACGCACGACGACGATCAACGGTCCCGGGGCGGTCTACGGCGGCGTCAACGCGTCCGGCGCGGCGACGACGATCAGCTACCCCACGCTCGAAGCGGAGCCACGGGGGAGTACGCGGTTCCCGCCGGTGAACCTGCTCGATCTCGGAGTGCAGAAGGTGCTGAAGTTCGGGAACCGGTATCAGCTCAAGCTGGGACTCGACGCCTTCAACGTCATGAACGCCAACACCATCAGCGCCTATTCGAGCGGCAATCGAAGCGTGGCTGGCTTCACCCAGCCGACGACGATCCTCGCGCCTCGTGTCTTCCGCTTCAACGTGCGGGTCGTGTTCTAACCGTAACGGGGCTCGGGCTTCGGCCCGGGCCCTCGCGCTTTCACCACCACAGGTGAGAGCCGATCAACGCGCTGCCATGCGTGCCATCGTGCTCGCGCTCACACTCGGCTTCGCCTTTCTGTCGGCCCGGGCGCAGACGCCCGCCCCGCAGACGATCCATCGCGCCACGCCCGGATACGACACCTACCTGACCGGCAACCCAGCTGACGTCTCGCGGGCCACGAAAGGTGGTCTTCAGCTCGAAGGCGGCGGCACCGACATTCCCGAGGCGTTCCGCTGGTTGATCGCGCATGCCGGCGGCGGCGACATCGTGGTGATCCGCGCCTCCGGCGCCGATGGCTACAACCGGTTCATCATGGATCTCGGGCCGGTCGATTCAGTCGAATCGATCGTGTTCCACCGGCGCGAGGCGTCATTCGATCCCGACGTGCTCGACCGCCTCGAACACGCCGAAGCCGTGTTCCTGGCCGGCGGGGATCAGGCCAACTACGTCCGGTTCTGGAAGGACACGCCGGTGCAGGCGACGCTGAATGCGCTGGCGCGCCGAGGCGTGCCGGTCGGCGGCACGAGCGCGGGCCTGGCGGTACTCGGCGAGTTCAGCTTCGCGGCGCTGCAGGACACCGTCACGTCCGGGGAGGCACTGGCGGACCCGTATTCGGCGACGGTCACCCTGGAGCGCGGGTTCCTCGCCCTGCCGCGCATGAACCGCATCATCACGGACTCGCACTTCGTGCCGCGCGATCGGCTCGGGCGCCTCCTCGTGTTCCTCGCCCGCATCGTCCAGGACGGCTGGAGCCCGGTGGCGCGGGCCATTGCCGTCGATCAGGAGGCCGCGCTCCTGGTCGAAGCGGACGGTTCGGCGACCGCCGTCGGCAAAGGACCGGTCTACTTCATGGAAACGACCGATCCGCCGACGGTGTGTCAGCCGGGTCGTCCACTGACCATAGGCGGGATCCGGACGATGAAAGTCGGGCCGGGTGGCTCGTTCGACCTGACGTCGTGGCGCGGACCGGGCGCGACGTCGTACGTGCTGTCCGTCGACGCCGGCCGGGCCTCGTCGTCTACCGGCGTACTCTACTGAATCGCCCGCTTGATGGTCTCGACGTCCTCCCGCATCGCCGGCGGTGCGGCGGCGATGAACTGCGTCCCGTAGCGGCGAGCCTCGTCACGACGGCCGGCCTCGACGAGATTGATCGTCAGGTTGAACAGGGCGTTGACGTCGCGGCCGTCGATCGAAACGGCCCGGGTCCACGCCGCGATGGCCTCGGCTTTTCGGCCCATCCCCGCTAGTGCGACGCCAAGCGCCGTGTAGGAGGCTCCGAGCGTCGGGTCCTTGGCGACCGCGCGGCGGAGCGAGGCTTCGGCGGCGGGGAAGTCCTGGACTTGTAACTGGGCGATGCCGAGGTTCTCGTCGCCGAGGCCGCTGGCCGGATCGATCTCGATCAATCGTCGAAAAGTGGCCAGTGCGGCGTCGTGCCGTCCGGTCAGCTGGTAAGCGTTGCCGAGCGCGATGAGGGCGTCCGGATCGTCGCCGGTGTCGTGCTCGAGCAGGGCGATGGCGCGGGCGCCTTGGCCGGACTCGGCGAGATACTGCCCGAGCTTGTTGCGCACCTCGCGCTGGGTGACGCCGGCGCGGAGCGCGGCCTCGAGCGTCGCGATCGCGTCCGCAGCGTGCCCGGCGCGCCAGTAGAGGAGCGCGAGACGCCGGTATGCGTCCTCGGTGTCGGCGCGTGTCGCAATCACGTGGCGATACAGGGTGACGGCCTCGGCGTCGCGGCCGGCGCGGGACGCCTCGGCGGCCCGAGACATGGTCTGCTCGATCTCGATCAGCCGCTTGGGATCGTCTGCTGCGGTGTAGGTCTCGCGCGGGGTGGCGCTGCCGCCGCCGATATAGCCGAGCGAGCGCAGGCGCTCGACGGTCTCGGCCGCTTCCGCCCTGGCCTGCCCGGGCGGAGCGGTGTTGAACATCCGCAGGGTGTTGAGCATCACTTCGCTCCGCGACGGCTGCGAGGGCGCGAGATTCTTCGCTTCCTGCGGATCGGTGGCGAGGTCGTACAGCTCGGTGATCGGCAGATCGATGTACTTCTGCCGTTCGACGAGCACGCCGCGGAGCGGCGCCCATCCGCGTGTAACGGTGGCCATCATCGCTTCGAAGTAGCCGGGTCGGTCACGATTGTCCCCGTCGTTGATGACCGCGCGCAGCGAGGAGCCCGGCAGGCCTGCAACGGCTGGCGCGCCGGCGGCCTCGAGCAGGGTCGGCAGGAGATCGACATGTCGAACCGGCGTGTTGACGATGAGCGGCTTCTCCCGTCGGCTGCGCGCCGCGGGCCGTACTTCCGCGATCAGCAGCGGCACGCGCAACGTGGACTCGTATGCAAAGAGACCGTGGGTCAGCTCGCCGTGCTCGCCGAGGCTTTCGCCGTGGTCCGCGGTCACGACCACCAGCGTCGGCCGCGACTCGGCCGCGAGCCGCTCGAAGAGCACGCCGAGTGCGGCGTCCGTCCAGGACACTTCACCTAGATACGGATCGGAAGGGAAGCGCGCCGCCCATTCCGCCGGCGGGCTGTAGGTGGCGTGCGGGTCGTAGACGTGGACCCAGGTGAACCACTTGCCGCCCTGCCGTCCGATCCAGTCCGTCGCCGATCGCACGACGGCATCGGCCCGCCGTTCCCGATCGCCAGCCTCGCCACTGCGCGCGGGATCGAGCTTGTCGTCGTACACGTCGAACCCGGCGCCGAGTCCGAACCGGTGATCGAGCGGGAAGCCGCCGACGAAGGCCCCGGTCGCGAAGCCGCGCGCCTTCAGGACTGACGCCGCGGTGGCCTGGCCCGGGGCCAGCCGATAACCGGTGTTGTCGCGGATCCCGTGCTCGTACGGATACCGGCCGGTGAGGATCGTCGCGTGCGAGGGCAGCGTGATGACCGCGTGCGCGTGGGCGAACGCGAAGCGCGCGCCGGTGGCCGCGAGGCGATCGAGGTTTGGCGTGATGGCGCGTCCGCCGTAGGCACCGAGCACGTCAGCCCGCAGCGTGTCGATCGTGACGAGCAGGATGTTCCGATCGGGATTGACACTGACCGCGAAGGGCGGCGTCCGCAGCCACCACCAGCCGCCGGCACCGAGCACGGCGAGACAGGCGACGGCGATGAGCACCATTCCGCCGCGGTGCCGCGAGGGCAGGGCCGGCGAAGCCGGTGCGGCGCGAGGTGGGGTTTTCCGTGTGCGGCTCACGGGTGCTTCAGCGACTGCGCGACGCGCGCGATGTCGGCCTGGAAGAACGCGGGCGGGGCGGTGCCGACGAACTGGCGCCCGTAGGCCGCCGCCTCGTCTCGGTGTCCCGCCTGCTCCAACTCGAGCCACAGGTTGTAGAGCGCGTTGAACTGCGTCGCATCCAGGGCAACCGCCTGCTTCCAGCTCTGAATTGCTTCACCCTTGCGGCCGGTGGTCGAGAGGACGACGCCGAGCGTGGTGTGGGCGTCGGGCAGCGAGCCGTCGAGTGCGAGCGCCTCGCGAGTCAGGCGTTCCGCCTCGGCGAGGCCGCGGCGCCGCGGCTCGCCGGCTGTCGACGCGAGGGCGTCGCGCAGCGCGATCGAGCCGAGGTTCTGCATCGCAATGCCGTTGGTCGGATCGAGCGCGAGTACACGCGTGAAGGCCCGTGTCGCCTCGGCGCCGCGGCCGGCGTCGCCGTAGGCCACGCCGAGGCCATTCAGGGCCTCGACATCGTCATCCGGCATGTGCTCGAGCAGGGCAATGGCCCGGGGTGGATCGATGCCGCTCTCGGCGAGATACAGGCCCAGCCTGATCCGGATGTCGCGATCCGGCGCCCCGTTCTTCAGCGCGGTTTCGAGCGCCGCGATGGCCGAGTGCGGGTCGCCTGCTTCCCAGAGCGCGTGCGCCAGTGAGACATACGCGTCCGCCGTATCGGGCCGTTCCGCGATGGCCTGGCGCAGCTCGGCGATCGCCTCGTTTCGTTTGCCGTCCTCGAACAGGTCCGTCGCGTGGTGGATGCGCTGATCGATCCCGACCAGCCGCTTGGGATCGTCGGCCTCGGTGTACGCCGACTTGGGCGCCGCGCTCCCCGATACGTAGCCGAGCGAGCGGAGCGCCGCGGCCGCGTCGGCGGATTCGCGACCGGGACGGTTGGGAAGGGCGACGTCGTAGGTCCGCAGGGTATTCGTCAGCACCAGCGCGCGTGCGCTGAGCGCGCTCGCCCGGTTGGTGGACTCGCGCGGATCGAGGCCGAGCTCGTACAACTCGGGGATCGGCAGGTCGATGAACTTGTCGCGGCCGGCGATCACGCCGCGAAGCGGCGCCCAGCCGCGTACCAGGTTGTATGTCATCGACTCGAAGTAGGTCGGCCGGTCGGCTCCGGATCCGCCGTCGACTATCGGCCGCAGAGAGGATCCGCTGGCTGCACCATCAGGCGGCGCGCCGGCGGCCTCGAGGATCGTCGGCGAGATGTCCACGTGGCGCACGGCCGTCTCGATGATCCGGCCGCCCGGCGCCGCACCCGGCGCGACCCGCGCGACGATCAGCGGCACGTGCAGCGTCGGCTCGTAGGCGAACATGCCGTGGGTGGCTTCGCCGTGCTCACCCAGACTCTCACCGTGATCCGCGGTCACGATGACCAGCGTCGGCCGGGGCAGCGCCGCCAGCCTGTCGAACAGCGCGCCGAGTGCGTGATCGACGTACGCGACCTCGCCGAAGTACGGTTGCCCGGCGTAGTCGCGCCGGTACTCCTCGGGCGGCTTGTAGGGGGAGTGCGCGTCGAACACGTGCACCCAGGCGAAGAACCGCGCCGGCTGACTGCCGATCCACGCGGTCGCGCGGGCGACAACTTCCTCGGCCCGCCGTTCGGGCATCGAGACCGCTCCGATGCCCTTCATCTCCGGCATCTGATCGTCATACACGTCGAACCCGGGCGTGAGGCCGAACCGTTTCGTCAACGGAAAACCGCCGACGAACGCGCCGGTCGCGAAGCCCGCGGCCTTGAGCCGCGTCGCCAGCGTCTCGGTGCCCGCCTTCACCCTGAAGCCGCTGTTGTCGCGCATGCCGTGCTCGTACGGCAGCCGCCCGGTCAGGATGCTGGTGTGCGACGGCAGGGTGGTCACGGCATGGGCGTGCGCGAACGTGAAGCGCGCGCCGTGGCTCGCCAATCGATCGAGGTTGGGCGTCCGCGCCTGCCCGCCGTACGACGACAGCGCGTCGGCGCGCAGCGTGTCGATGGTCACGAGCAGGACGTTCTGCTGCGGGTCGGGCGTCAGGGTGAAGGCGTTGAATCGGCCGCGCCAACACCAGGCCGCGCCGCCCAGGGCGACGACGACCAGGGTGCCCGCCAGGACGCGCCGCCAGTCATGGCCTGACGGTGGCGGTGGCGGCACCGCCTGCGGACGGCGGCTGGAGGATGGTCGGCTCAATAGGATCCTGGAACGGAGGCGATGCGCAGGCGGTGACGCCGTGCATAGATGTTACACACAAGCTTCGCCACCGGGCCACCGCGGTGGACACTGGTCCGGCGGGCGTGCCAGGATCGGCGCACTCCATGTCACGACGCAAGAGCAGGGCGGCAGCCGCGCCACGCGCGGCGGGGCGCCTGCCGGATGCCGCGGCGGGTCCCTCTCCCGTCCCGATCGCGCTGGCCCTGACCGCACTCAATCTCGTCGTCTACCTGCAGGCCCGGACCTTCGGTTTCGTCAACTGGGACGATCCGTCCTACATCACCGAGAACCCGAACGTCGCGGCGGGGCTGACGTGGCACAGCGCGTGGTGGGCGCTGACCACGGGCTATTCGCCGTATTGGCATCCGCTGACGTGGCTCTCTCATCTGCTCGACATCGAGCTATTCGGCATGGCCGCGGGCGGCCACCACCTCACCAGTGTCGCGATCCACACGATTACCACCGTGCTGCTGTTCCTGTTGTTCCGGCGGATGACTCGCGACACCTGGCCGAGCGCGCTCCTTGCCGCCCTGTTCGCGGTGCATCCGCTGCACGTCGAGTCGGTCGTGTGGATAGCCGAGCGCAAGGACGTGCTCAGCACGCTGTGCTGGGTGCTCGCGGTCTGGGCTTACGTGGTCTACACGCGCGATCCGGGCTGGCGGCGCTACCTCGGCGTCGTCGCGCTGTTCGGCCTCGCGCTCATGGCCAAGCCGATGGTGGTGACGCTGCCGGCCGTCCTGCTGCTGATCGACATCTGGCCGCTTGGGCGATTGCGCCTGTCCGCGCCGGCCGGTCCCTGGCGGCGCCTGCTACTGGAGAAGGTGCCGCTGCTGGCGCTCGCACTCGTGACCAGCGTGGCGACCATCACCGTGCAGCATCGCATCGGCGCCATGGCCCGATTCGACGCGCTGCCCTGGCACCTGCGAGCCTCCAACGCGATCGTCGGCTACGTCGAGTATCTGGCCAAGGCCTGCTGGCCGGTGAACCTGGCCGCGTTCTACCCGTACCACAGCTACGCGATGTGGCAGGTCGCCGGGGCCGCGGGGCTGCTGGCTGCGTTGACCGGCGCGGCTGTGTGGCAGCGAAATCGCCGCCCGTATCTGCTGGTCGGCTGGCTGTGGTTCCTCGTCACGCTCGCGCCGGTTATCGGGCTGCTTCAGGCCGGCGAGCAGCGGATCGCGGATCGTTTCATGTACGTGCCGCTCCTGGGCCTCCTGATCGCGGCGATCTGGGGCGCGCGTGACGCGGCTGCACCCCTCACGGCGGTGCGCCGCCGGATGCTGTTCGCGACCGGCCTGGTCCTGGTCGCCGGGGCCGCGGCGGTCGCGACGCGTCAGGCGTCGCACTGGGCGGACAGCGTCACGCTCTGGCAGCACGCTGCGCGCGTCACGCCGGACAGTTACATCGCGTTCGAGAATCTCGGGCAGGCGCTGCGCGAGCGCGGAGAGCTCGACGCGTCGGCAGCGCGCTACCAGCAGGCACTGACGCTGGCACCCGCAGGTTCACCGGCGTATCAGGCCGTGATCCACAACAGCATCGGCCTGGTCTTGATCCGCCAAGGACGGCAGGACGCGGCGGCGATCGAGTACGCGGAAGCGGCCCGCCTCAACCCGAACTTCGCCGAGGCACAGAGCAACCTCGGAAACACGCTGGCGGCGAGCGGGCATTTCGCCGAGGCCGTGGGGCACTACCAGGCCGCGGTCCGTTTGAAAGGGGACTTCACGGAGGCGCTGGTGGGATTGGGCAGCGCGCTGCTCCAGGAGCAGCGTGCCGAAGAAGCGGCGGCGGCATACGGTGAGGCGCTCCGGGCCGATCCGCGGCTGGCCCAGGCGCACAACGGACTTGGCGCCGCGCTGGCCATCCAGGGACAGGACGCGCGTGCGCTGGCGGAGTATGTCGAGGCGCTGCGCTTGAAGCCGGATCTTCCGACCGCGCATCTCAACATCGCCGTGCTGCTGATCAAGGAGGGACGCTTCGCTGAGGCGCGGGCGCATCTCCAGACCGCGCTCTCGATCGATCCCCGCTACGAGCCCGCGCGGACGCTGCTCGAGCGCCTGCCGCCGCAGTAACGGATCGCCCAGCGGCGAGCGCCAAGCGCCGGCCCCCGGAGCCCCGGCTCTACTGCGGCGCGAACCCGCTGGCGTGCAGCGTCAGGCCTTGTCGCAGCGTCCCGACCTGGACGACCTGGGCTGACGACCCGGGGCGCTTGTAGGTCACTTCGTACTGCGACGTCAGGGCGTCGGCATAGTGCCGCAGCACCCCTTCGAGCGCCGACGGCGAGTTGATGAAGTCACGCGTCCCGCCGGTGTTCTTGGTCACGGCGTTCAGCACCACGTCGCGGCCAGGGTTGCGCAGGTCGCCTTTCTGCAGCGACACCGACCAGAGCTGCGCTCCGGACTTGCGCAGCGCGTCGTTGACCTTCTTCGGCTCCTCGCGGCTCTGCTCGTTGCTCGGCTCGATGTTGAGCGACACGATCGCCCGCCGCGGGCTCGGCAGCTTCGCCAGCCGTTCGCTGGCGTCGATGATTGCTTCGACGAGGACGGACGCCGCCCCGGGGCGTCCCACGAGCTTGTTGATCCCGCTGTTCAATGCCCCGTCGTCGCGCACGAACGGCACCATGGTGACGGCCGCCTGGCCGAACTCGGCAAGCGAGATCAGAGTGTCGGGGCTGGTCTTCCGAGCCTGCTGGACGAAACCGGCGAGCGAGGCGCGGACGTCGCGGATTAGCGGCTCGGCCGACTGCGTGGTGTCCGCCAGCAGCGCCACCTGCAGCGCCTGCGACGAGAGTTTGACCGAGACTATCTCGCGGTCTACGCCGTCCTCGCGCAGCCGCACGTCGGCCATCGTGAGGTCCGTGACCGGCAGCCCGGCGGCGTCCAGCACGCCGACGATGACCGTCTTGTCAGCGGCCGGAGGCGGCGCGGCCACGCCGCGAAGCGTCGCGACGAACATCACAGGGGCCAGGATCAACGCCCGGCGGCGAAGCGAGCCAGCAGCCATCACGACGCCTCCTCGGGTGTGCGGTGGCCGAAGTATACAGGGCGCGGCGGCGGGTGCGACGCGTCTGTGCGACCTCCATTAGTATTCAGCCGTTGCGTAAGGCGTGATCTGGAGCCAATGTGCGATGACGCTGACGCCGGATGAGAACGTCATGAGAGCTGTCGGAGAGACTGGATTCTCTCCGCGCCGTTCAGTAGAGTTGCGCGACATCACAGCCCCGGCCTTGCGGCCGGCCGTCCGGACCGCCAAACCCTGAGAGAGGAGTTCGAGGTGATCGCACACGGAACTCGCGCCAGACGCATCGCCGCACCGGCCATCGCGATCACGCTGATGTCGGCCGCGCTCATGGCCCAGGGGGCGCAGAAGATCGCGCTCGTGACGGTCGTCTCGGACAACGGCAGTCGGCTCGGCGATCTTGCTGCGAAGGACGTGGTTGTTCACGAGGACAAGACCGAACGGAAGGTGATCAGCGTCGAGCCCGCCACCGAACCGCTCGTCATCGCTCTGCTGCTCGACACCGCGGCGGCGTCAGCGGGGCGGCAGTATCCAGTCCAGGACCTGCGCAAAGCGGTGTCCAACTTCGTGAAGACCGTGACCGCCGCGCAGCCCGACGCCCAGATCGGGATCATGACGGTGGCCGCCGCGGCCGTGAACGCGCTCGACTTCACGACCAAGGCCGACGAGATCGACAAGGTCGTGCAGCGTCTGTATCCAGATCAGCAGGGGGCCGCAGTGATGCTGGAGGCACTGAGCGCGACCAGCGGCAAGTTCGGCGAGCAACAGACCCCGCGGCGGGTGATCGTCACCGTCGACTTCAATTCTCCCGAGGGCGGCTCGTCGTCATCGATGAAGAAGGTAGCGGAGGACGTGCGGAAGTCCGGCGCCACAGTGTGGTCCGCCTCGGTGCGCGGCACCGGCGCGTCGGCCGCGAGCCGCGAGGACCTGCTCAACGCCGTCAGCCAGGCGAGTGGCGGGATGCGCCTGAGCGCGGTCGAGCCCTCGGGGCTCGACGCGATGCTGGCCAAGATTGCCAACAGCATCACCGCCCAGTACTCGGTGACGTTCGCCCGCCCGGACGCCTCCCCGGCGAAAGCCGTCCGGATGGACACCACGCGCGGCGCGAAGATTCTGCTGACCCCCTGGATGCGTTGACCCGCGGGGTAGCGGCGCCGCGCACCATCTCCCGCTGAGAGACGCCAGCTACTTCGGCGCCACCGGCGGCGTGACGTGCGCCGCGACGTCGCGCGCCGCCTTCGTCTCGACGCCCGGCTTGCCGAGGAAGCCGAGATCGCGGAACCAGTCCACGAACCGATCCTGCCAGGTCCCGAACGGCGTGCCCTCGCGGTCCTTGAGGCCGTTGGCGTGCACCCCGTTCCCGTAGATGTGCATCTCGAGGTTGGGCACGCGGGCCTTGAGCATCGCCCCGAAGTATTCGTCCGCCCACACCGCGTGCACCGCGTCGCCGCTGCCGGCGCACGTGATGAACGAGGGCGGAGCGTTCCTGGGGATGGGTGTGGCGGGGTCGCGGGCGAACGGCGTCGGGCCCGGATAGACGAGCGCAACGAAGTCGGGACGGGCGCTCACGCTGCTCAGCGGATCGCCGCTCGTGCGGTTCGCCTGCTCGTAGGCCTCGTACGCGATCGCCGCCGGCGCGACGAGCTCGGCGCCCGCCGAGAAGCCCATCATGCCGATCTTGTTCGGATCGATGTTCCAGTCCTTCGCGCGCGCGCGGACCACCCGCACCGCCTGCTGCGCGTCGCGCACTTCGTCGGTCAGCGGATCGTAGCCGTCACGCTTCAACCGGTTCCGCAAGATGACCGTCGTCACGCCGTAGTTGTAGAAGTACGAGACGAGGTCCGCGCCTTCCGTGCCGACGTTCAACGTGTTGTGCCCGCCACCCGGCACCAGGATGACCGCCGCGCCGGTGTTGTTCGACGGATCGACGACGTGCACTTCGATGGACGGATTGTGGATGTTGACGATGCTCTGAATGCGACCGGGCACGGTGCGCTGCAGGTTGTTCTGCTCGGGTTCCGCGATCCGATCACGTTTGAGATAGGGCGAGTCGGGCGGGAAGAGCGTCACGATCTGTCCGCCCGGAAGGATCGGCTGTGGCACGAAACCCGCCGCCTGCGCCATAGCGGGCCGGCCCTCCGTCACGAGCACCATCACTGCGATCGACGAGAGGACGACGCGATCGATTCTCCGCATGAGCCTTCCTGCGCGTTTAGTTGCTCGGGCCGCCACACTCGAGCGGGCGGGACGCCGCGAAGCGTAGCACGGCCGCTGCACGTCCGTTCCAACAGCCGCGGTTCAAGCACGGCAACAAGGTCCCAAATGGGTATCGCGATTGCAGTCTCGGTCCGGGACAGTCGTCACGCGCGTGACGGCCAGACTGATCACGGTTCAGGAGGATTTGGTTATGAGCGCGTGGAAACACAGCCTTGCGGTACTCGGGCTGGCATCGTTGGCGGCACTGCCGCTGACGGCGCAGACGCCGCCGACGACGAAGCCGGCGGGGCAGGGTGAGAAACCAGCGGGGCACAGTGCGAAACCAGCCGGAGATGCGGCCTCTGGCAAGCTGTCGGCCGCAGACGCCAAGTTCGTGCACGAAGCGGCGATAGGCGGCATGGCCGAGGTCTCGCTCGGCAAGCTCGCCGCCGAAAAGGCGACCAACCCCGACGTGAAGCAATTCGGGCAGCGCATGGTTGACGACCACTCGAAGGCGAACGACGAATTGAAGACGTACGCGTCGCAGAAGGGCGTCACGCTACCGGCCGAGGTCGACTCCGCCCACAAGGCCACGGAAGCTCGCCTCTCGAAGCTTTCCGGCGAGGCGTTCGACAAGGCCTACATGGCGGACATGGTCAAGGACCACGACAAGGACGTCGCGGCTTTCAAGCATGCCTCGACTGCAGCGAACGATGCGGATCTGAAGGCGTGGGCGTCGAAGACTCTGCCCACCTTGCAAGAGCACCAGACGATGGCCAAGTCGGTCAACGCGAAAGTCGGCGGCGGTGGCGCGGCGAAGAAGCCGGGCCAATAACGAACGGATTCTGGAGGATTCACGATAATGAAAAGAAACATTCTGTTTGGATCGGTGCTGGCGGCGGCACTGTCGGTCGGTGTCGGCGCGCAGACGGGAGCGGGCGGCCAGGCGGGGACTGCCGGGCAGGCCGGCACGGCCGGTCAGGGCACGCAGTCGAGCAGCAGCAAGCAGGCCGGCGGCAAGCAGTCCGATGAGAACGTGACCGTGACGGGCTGTCTCCAGCCGGCGGACGCATCGGGTACCGCGGCGAGCACGTCGACCTCGAGCAATGCGTCGAAGGCTGACCACTTCATCCTCGCCAATGCCACGATGGGCGGCGGGGCCTCCGGCGGCAGCATGAGCCGTCCGAGCAGCGGTGGCACCGGCACGAGCGGCTCGGCCACCGGCACGTCGGGCGCGTCGGGCACGAGCGCTTCGGGCACGAGCGCCTCGGGCAGCGCGTCCACGAGTGGCGCGTCCGCGAGTGGCGCGTCAGGCACCGACTCCCAGTTCATTCTCTCGGGCGGGAAGAAGGATGAGCTTCGTTCGATGGCCAACAGCCGCGTCGAGATCACCGGCAAGATCGAGCACGGTCCCTCGGCCGGCACCAGCAACAACGGCGCCTCGTCCGCAGCCGGCACGTCGGGCAGCGCGATGAGCACCGGGTCGCGGGCGCCCGAGACGCCGAACAGCGGCCGCACGCTGAAGATCGATTCGATTCACAAGATCTCCGGCAGCTGCAGCTAATCGCACCCTGAGTGAGTGCCGGCCTGGCGCCGGCACTCACCTTCGCCCCTCCCGGTCACACCTCCACAGAGCGCCCCGTCACAACGCCGTCCGCTTCAGGCAGTGCGCAGTATTCTTGCGCCATGCGAAAGATCGTTCGGTTCGAAGACCTTGCCCGCGATGCCGGCTACGCGTGGCGGCAGCTCCGCCGGCAGCCGGCATTCGCGCTCACGTCGACCATCACGCTCGCGCTCGGTCTCGCGGCCAGCGTCGCGATCTTCGCCTTCGTCGATGCAGTGCTCCTGAGGCCGCTGCCGTATCGCGACCCTTCACGCCTGGTGGCTGTCTTCGAACGCTCGCCCGGCCTCGAGCGTTCGAACCTGTCGTACCTCGATTACCTCGACTGGAAGCGGCTGAACACGGTCTTCTCCAGTCTGGCCGCATATCAATCGTCCGGGGTGACGCTTCAGGCTCCGGCTGGCGCCGAACGCGTCGCGGCTGCGCGAGTCAGCGACGACTTCTTCCGCACGCTCGGCGTGTCAACAGCGGCGGGACGCGACTTCCGCAGCGGCGAAGATCTGGAGGGCGGACCGAAAGTCGTGATCGTCAGCGATGCGATTTGGCGCACCCGATACGGCAGCGGTGCGGTGCTCGGTGAGCACGTGCTCTTGAACGGTGGGTCATATGAGATCGTGGGAATCCTGCCGCGCACCTTCCACTTCGGGCCGGTTGGCTCGGCCGACTACTGGATTCCGCTGCAGCGCTCCAGCCAGTGCGACCAGCGCCGCAGCTGTCACAACCTCTACGGGGTGGCCCGGCTTGCCGATGAGATGTCGGTCAGCACAGCTGCGGCGAATGTCGCGTCCATCGCCAAGGCGCTCGAGCAGCAGTATCCCGATTCCAACCGTGATCAAGGGGCGACGGTCGTCGACCTCACTGAGGTGGTAGTGGGTAGCGTGCGACCCATTCTGTGGCTGCTGCTCGGCGGTGCGGCGCTGCTGATGGTCATCTCGAGCCTCAACGTCGCGGGCCTGCTGGTCGTCCGATCCGAGAGCCGCAGGCGTGAGCTCGCGGTCCGCAGCGCGCTCGGCGCAACGTCGGGCCGGGTCGTGGCGCAGTTCGTCGTCGAATCCGCCGTCCTCGTCGGCCTGGCCCTGGCGATCGGGATGGCGCTGTCGTATTGGGCCGTCGGCTGGTTGACCCGGTTGATCCCGGCGGACGCGCTGGCGCGAATGCCATTCCTGAACGGAGTCACGCTCGGCGCGCGCGCCTTGCTGTTCGGTGTTGTGACGGCGGCGCTGTCCGCTGTCGTCTTTGCGGTGACGCCGCTCCTCCATGTGACATGGGCCGGCTACCGCGAAGGAGCCGCCCACACCTCGCGCGGGTCAGCCAGCCTGACCTGGCGGCGGCTTGGCTCGCATATCGTCGTCCTCGAGCTCGCGGTGGCAATGGTGCTGCTGGTCGGCGCCGGGCTGCTCGGACGCAGCCTGCACCGCCTGCTCACCGAAGACCTCGGTCTGCAGCCGGATCGCCTGGCTACCCTACGGATCGCGGCTCCGCCCAGTTATACGGGCAACGAGCAGCTCGTCGCCTTGCAGCGGCAGCTGCTCGAGCGGGCCACGGCGCTTCCGGGCGTCACATCCGTGGGCCTGTCGAGTACGCCGCCGCTGATCGGCGGCAACACGATGTGGATCCGCGTTACGGGGCGCCCGTACAACGGCGAGCACAACGACGTGCACTACCGCGAGGTCACCCCCGGCTATTTTTCCGCGCTCGGCGCGCGGCTGGTGCGCGGCCGCGGCATATCCGAGCAGGACGATGCGTCGCACCCACCGGTGGTCGTCGTCAACGAGGCGCTGGTTCGCAAGTACTTCCCGGGTGAGGAGGCGGTCGGCCGGCAGATCCAGTACGCGTCGAACTCGACGCAGCCGCCGATGGAGATCGTCGGCGTGATCGCGGACATCAAGGAGAGCGCGATCGACAGCGAGACGCCGCCGACCATCTACGTCGCCTTTGTGCAGGATCCCACCAGCTCTTTCGCGCTCGCGGCGAGGACCTCTCTGCCGCCCGGCGTGCTGCTGCCGGCACTGACGGCGGCTATTCGCGGGGTCGATCCGTCGCTGAGCGTCTCGGCCCCGCGGACGATGACCCAGTTGGTCGAAGGATCACAAGCGGCGTATCTGCGGCGCGCCGCGGCCTGGCTGGTCGGCGCGTTCGCCGGCGCCGCGTGGCTCATCTCGACTGTCGGGCTCTACGGCGTGATTGCGTACTCGGTGAGTCAGCGCACGCGCGAGATCGGCGTGCGGATGGCGCTCGGCGCCCAGCGCCGCGGGGTGAGCGCGCTCATCGTGCGCGAGGCGGCGACGCTCACGGTTGCCGGTATCGGGATCGGGCTGCTCGCGGCGGTGGCGTCGACGCCGCTGCTGGAAAACCTGTTGTTCGGGATCGCGGGCTGGGATCCGGCCACGCTGGGGGCGGTAGCCGTGGTGCTCGGCGCCTCGTCGCTGCTGGCCAGCTACCTGCCGGCGCGCCGGGCCGCCGGGGCGGACCCGGTCGAAGCCCTGCGCGCGGAGTAGTCGAGTCTAGAGTTCGGCGAGGCGAGTCGTCGCGTCGCCGAACTTGTCCAGTTGTACGCCCATGCGATCCATCAGCGACAGGTGCAGGCTGCAGATCTTGCGGTTGTCATCGCCCTTGTCGAGATAATCGAGCACGCGGCCGGTCTTGAGCGTGCCGCCGCCCTTGCCGGTGAGAATGACTGGCAGTTGGTTGGCGCCGTGCGCGTCGCCGTCGAAGAGGCTCGAGGCCAGCATCAGGATCGAGTGATCCAGCAGCGTGCCGTCCCCCTCGTTGATGTCCTTCATTCGCTGCGTGAGGTAGGCGAATTGGGCGATGTGGTACTGATTCGTCTTCAGGTACATCGCTTCCTTGTCGGGGGCGTGCCCGTTGTGAGTGAGATCGAGGTGCAGCGCCCCCTGCACGCCTTCGACGAACTTGAAATTCATCTGCGACAGGTCGTTGTTCAGCATCAGCGTCGCGACCCGCGTCTTGTCCATCTGGAAGGCCAGGACGACGAGGTCGAGCATCAGCTTCATGTGATCCGGGACGTTCTGCGGCAGCTCGTTCTTGGGCCGCGGCATGTCCGGCGTCGTCAGCGTCGGCCGCCAGCCTTCGAGGCGCTCCTCCGTGTTGGCCTTCGCGATGCGCCGCTCGATGTCACGGATGGACTCGAAATACTCGGTCAGCTTGACGTTGTCGCCCTTGCTGATCTTCGGGCGGAGGTTCTGCGACTCCTGCCGGACCGCGTCGAGGATGCTGCGATCGAGGGCCCGTCCGGTGCCGTCGCCGACGAGTCGATCGAAGGCCCGGGACGGATAGATCTCCTTGGTCGCCGGCTTGGTCGGCGAGGCCCACGAGAGGCTCGAACCGTAGATCATCGACAGCCCGTCTTCGAGCCGGAGCTCGTTGGGCTCGATGCCGAGCACCAGGCTCGAAACCGCCGTGCGACTGCCGATCTGCGAGGCGATCACCTGGTCCATCGAGGTGCCGACCCGGATCTCGTTGGGATCAAGGCTGACCGGCGTGCCCGACAGCACGTTCATCCGTCCGAGATGCGGGCTGGTCGAGACTGCGGCGTGCTGGTTGAACAGCCCCTGGATGAAGACCATGTCCTCACGGTGCGGCATCATCGGCAGCGCGCCGGGGCCGAGCTCCATCGACGCGCCGCTGCCCTTGGCCCACCAGTGAATCGGCTCGACGCCGTTCGAGAAGAAGACGATGCCCAGGCGGAGCGGCGGTGCGCTCGCCGTGGCCGCGGCTGCCGCCTGGCCGAAGACGGGCAGCGATTCCATCCACGGCAACGCCAGCGCGACACCGACGCCGCGAAGGAAGTGACGCCGCGACGTGAGACGCGCCTGCGAGTCGATGCTCATGGATGTCCTGCTCCCGTGGTGACGGCCCTGGCAGCAGGCGACGTGGACTCGTCGCCCGCATGGTTCCTGAACTGGCGGCTGGTGGCGATCCGCACCGCCAGATCGGCGAAGGTGGCGTCACCGCCCCCCTGCATCATCTCGCGGATGAGCGGCCGGTCGGACGCCATCACGGTACGTCCGAGCGCGTAACCAATCATCTTCCTCGAGAGCGTCGTCATCACCTTCGCGTCCTGCGTCTGCAGGTACCCGAGCAGGCCGTCGGTGCCGACGATCGTGGTCTTGTCGGCGAACTCGCCGGTGACGTCGACCGGTTTGCCATCGCCGTATGTCTGCCGGACGCGGCCGACCGCGTCGAACCCTTCGAGCGGGAAGCCGAGCGGGTCGATCCGCAGGTGACAGTTGGCGCAGGTCGCGTTGCGCTTGTGTTGCGTCAATCGCTGCCGCAGCGTCAGCCCGTTGAAGGTCGCATCGTCGGCCGGGATGGTGCCGGCGTCGGCCGGCGGCGGCGGGGTCGGGGTGCCGAGAATTCGCCGCAGGACCCAGTCGCCGCGCTTGACCGGGCTGGTCCGCAACGGCGCAGACGTCGTGGTCAGCACTGCGCCGAGCCGCAGCGCGCCGCCGCGGTCGAAGGCCCGGACCCCCTCGACGCGCTCGACCGCGCCCGTCGAAGCCACATCCTTGTTGATTCCGTAGAACGCCGCGAGCGGCTTGTTGAGGAAGGTGTAATCGGCGTAGAGCACCTCCTTCACCGGACGTCCCTGGCGGACGATGAATTCGAAGGTGGAGATGGCTTCGTCGTACATCGCCGACTTCACCTCGTCGGTGAACTCGGGGAATCGTCCGGTATCGACGCCGCGGTACTCGTTGAAGTGATAGAAGCCGAGCCACTGGCCGAAGAACTCGGTCGCGAAGCGGCGCGCCTTGGGGTCGGCGGTCATCCGCTTGACCTGCTTCGCCAGCAGGTCCGGCGTGGCGAGCTCGCCCGCGGCTGCGGCACGGCGCAGTTCCGCATCGGGAATCGACGACCACAGGAAGAAGCTGAGGCGGCTGGCCAGCTCGTAGCCGTTCAGCGGCTTCTCCGGGCCGCCGGCGTTGGCCTCGACGCGATACAGGAATGCCGGGGACACCAGGATGCGGGCGATCAGCGCACGCAGGGCGGCGTCGTGATCGAGGTGCTGCACCGACCGCGCGGTGTCATAGAACGCGCGCAGGTTCGCCTTCTCGGCGGCCGTCAGCGGCCGCCGCCAGGCCTGGCTGGCGAAGGCCATCGCATCCACCACGTGGCCCGGCTGGGCGAGTGCCTGCGCGCGCATGACCTCGTCGTAATGCGTGCGCAGCGCCCGCACGTGGGGCCGCACCTCCGCCGGAAGCGCCGCGATGGCCGCCGGCGTGAAGTCCTGAATGTGCCGGCTCGGCAGGGTCAGCTTGTAGTGCTCCGCCAGCATGCCGAGGTATGCGTCGTGATACGGCCACGATCCGAACAGGTCGTTCCACGCCTGGTTGAGGCGCGCGCGGTCGGCGCCATCGACCATGTTGGCGGTGAAGAACGCGTCGTTGCGCTGATACTTCACCTGCATGACGAAGGCGTCGTGCTCGGGGCTGTTGTAGGTGTTGTCGAACGGCGGCGGAACCGGATCCTTGTCCGCCGGGTTCGCTTCGCCGTGCGAGTTGGGCGGCAACAGCGCCACGTACTCGGACATCCCGGCGCGGAACGTCTTGTAGCCGGCGCTGGCCTGATCGCCGAGCACCACGCGCTGGTTCGCGTCGCGCGACGATCCCTCAGCCTTGTCGGTGATCATCACCCGCACGACCGCGTTGCGATCGGCGCCGAGCTCCAGGTCGGCCTGAAACTCGGCGACCGTGCCCGCTGCCGGCGCATCAATCGTGAAGGCCACCGCGGTGGTGGTGGCGAAGTCCTCCGGCGCCATCCTGGTCCCGTCAGGGCTGACGCCGAACTTCAGCCTGGCCGCAGCCTCCGCTCCCAGGACTTCGCGCAACGGACGCGTCGAGAGGATCGGGCCAGCCGCCCCGCGGCCGCGGCCGCCGCCGGCAGCCGGAGGCGCGCCCGGCGTCACGGCCGGTGCCGCGCGGATCACGACGCGCGGGTTGCGCCAGATCGCCACCGGCACGATGCCCGGTCCCGGGTTGAGGCTATCGAACGTCAGGTGGACCGGCACCGGCCCGGTGGTCGGGGGCGCTGGTGCACCCCGTCCGCGCCCGCCGCGCAGCGCCAGCGGATACGTGTAGTGATGAGAGGGCTCGGCCTTCAGGCTGGTGTCATCGAACACCAGGGGTGACTCGTCGCCCGCGCCGCCCGCGGCGAGATCACCGCGCGCAAAAAACCAGCTGGGCCAGGTCGTCAGGCTCTTGTAGATGGCGTCGCATCCGGCGCGCGCGGCGGCGATCGAGGACGTGGCGTCGGACGTCGGCGCCGGCAGCTTCAGCCAGGCATCGACGGTCGTGCGCGTCGGATAGCCCGTGTCCGGCTTCGTCATCACGCCCCAGATGTGTTCGGCGAAGCGGCCGGTGATCCCTTCCCGTTCCGCCAGCGTGCGCAGCGTGACCGCCGGCTCGCCGAGCGCCACGCGGTTCTTGAAGTACCACGCCGTGAAGAACGCCTTGCCGTAACGCTCGAGACCAAACGGCCGTCCGCCTTCACCGGAAACGACGCGGAAGCCCTTGGACGCGTACAGATCGTCGATGCGATTGAGCGCCGACAGCTCGAGCCCGGTCTTGCCGGTATCGGTGTAGAAGCCGAGCGGACCGGCGCCGACGATCGCGTGATCGGCAACCAGCTTGGCCGCCTCCAGATAGCGATCGACACTGGCGTCCTGCACGAACTGGACGTCGCCGAAGTTGGCGAAGCCCTCGCCGCCCACCGAATCGCTCGAGGCGTCGATGCCGACCTTGATGTCGATGCCGGTCAGGTCACGAATGGCGTAGGCGTACTCCGCGCTGGTCAGGCGGCGGATCGTCACCCGCCCGGGATCACCGGCGTACTTGTCTTCGTAAGCCTTGAGCGACGATCGGATCCACGTCGTCGCGGCCGCGCGCTCGCTGTCGGTGGGGAAGAGCGTCGCTTCCTTCGGCGGCATCTTGCCCGATTCGACCATGTCGGCGATGCGCTCCCAGTCGTTCCAGTTCGCGCCGACGGAAGTTGCCGACGGCTGGTCCACCAGCCGCTCGATGCTCAGGTCCGCTTTGGGCTTGTCGGTGCCGTGGCACTCGAAGCAATAGTCTTTGAAGACGTCGGGCGGGGCACTCTCCGCGGCCGAGGGATGCGCAGCGGGATGGGCGGGGGCCACGGCCGGCCGCGCAGGGTGGGTCGTCGTCAGGCGGGCGCGAGCAGGCCCGGGGCCGTTCGCCGGCGGAATGCGAGCCAGGAGCAGCGCGCCCAGGCAGAGAACGAGCGCGGCGCAGAATCCCAGTCTTTTCATAGAGTTTCGGGGAAGCCGAGCGAAAAACCGCGCCGGGATTGTACTGCGCGTGGTCGCTGGAGTCCAATATGCTCAGCGGTAGTCCGGGGGCCAACCCTGATCGGAGGGCAGATGATACGCACATGTGTCCGCGTCGGCGTTGCTGTTGGTCTGATCGGCCTCGGATGGATGACGGCGAAGGCGCAGACCGCGCAGCCGGCGTTCGAGCTGGTGGTCAGCGCCCCGGTTGGCGAGACGACCATCGAATGTGTCCGCGGCTGCGAGCTGGCATGGGTGGAACGCGGCCTCAACCCGAACTCGACGGCGCAGCCGACGTTCACGTTCAAATGCGGCGGGAGTCCTGACTCGCAATGCTCGTCGTACAAGGTCGGCGGGTGGCTCAAGCCTTGAGTCGCGGAGGAACGATGCGTGTGGCGGTGGTGACGGGAGCGGGCAGTGGGGTCGGCCGGGCGATCGCGCTGCGGTTCGCGCGAGAAGGATGGATGGTCGCCCTGGTGGGCCGGAGCGCGTCGTCTCTGGCGGGTACGATCGCCGAGGCGGACGCGGCGACGGTCGACCGTCTCGCGAGGTTCGCCTGCGACGTCAGCGTGCCCGGCGAGGTGGAGGCGATGGGCGAGGCGGTGCTGGCGCGCTTCGGGCACGTGGACGTGCTCGTTAACTCGGCCGGGATTAACGTTCCGGCGCGCAGCTTTGCGGCGCTCTCGATCGACGACTGGCATGCCGTGATCGCCACCAACCTGCACGGCGCGTATTACTGCGTTCGCGCCTTTCTGCCGGGCATGCGGGCCCGCGGCGCCGGCACCATCATCAACATCAACTCGGACGTCGGCAAGGTCGCCCGCGATCTGGCCGGTCCGGCCTATGTCTCGTCGAAGTTCGGTCTCAGCGGGCTGACGCAGCAGATCAACGCCGAGGAACGCGGCAACGGCGTCCGCGCCTGCTCGATCTGTCCGCGCGACATCAACACCCCGCTGCTCGACAAGCGCCAGCACCCGCCCTCCGCCGAAGCCCGGGCCCGAATGCTCCAGCCGGACGACATTGCTGATTGTGCCTGGCTCGTCGCCACGCTTCCGTCGCGCGCTGTCGTCGAGGAGATTTCGCTCTCGACAAGGTGAGGAACCACACGGGTGTGTGGGTTACTCGACGCGGATCGTGCCGGTCATCGTCGGGTGGAGGGTGCAAACGTAGTGAATCTCGCCCCGCGCCGAGGGCGTCAACGTCCACGAGTGATCGGGTTCGATGGGCAGCGAGTCGAACCCGCCGGCCTTTGCCGCCACACTGTGCGGGAACGGGTCCTTGTTGATCCACACGATCGAATCGCCCGCCTTCGCCGTGATGACCGGCGGCGTAAAGGCGACCGCCTCCATCGTGACCGTATGGGTGACGGGCCGGGGCGGGGCCGCCGCGCCGGGGCCGCTGCACGACAGCAGCCCCGGGACGGCGAGGGCGAGGAGCAGCGAGCCTCGCATGACGGTACTCGCGACTACTTCGACAGCGACGACTGCACCATCTTGGCGTGGTCGAGATGGGCCACGAACGCCGGCCGCACCTTCACGAGCAGCGCCTTCAGCTCCGCGTTCGAGGCATTCGGGATCAGCGTCTTGTCGAGCGCGTCGAGCACCTGCTGGTGATACGCGACCTCGTGATCGATGTAGGCCTTGTCGAACGCCGCACCCTTCAGTTTCTTCAGGCTCGCCACGTTCGCCGCGCCGCCCTCTTTGAGGCTCGTGCTGGTCGGGTTGTCCTTCGGTGTCACCTTCAGCTTCGTCACGAGATCCACCGCCTGCTTGTTGACGCCGGTGTGATCGGTGACCATCTGCTCGCCGAACTTCTTGACCTCGGGATTGCTGGCCATCGAGCTCGCCAGCTTGCCGGCATCGATGTCGACCTGATTCGCGGTCACCACGATCGACGCAATCTGGGCATCGTCCACCGCCTGTGCGTAAGCGCCGGCGGCAGGAACCAGCAACAGTCCGGCCACGAGTGCAACTGACATCTTCATCGACTCTCTCCTTTAAAGCGCCGTCGAGCGAACGGCGCCATCGATTGACGGTCCGCCGGCCGTGCGCCGGGGACTTCGTGCCCGCTCCAGTCCTACGTGTCATGCCTCCGGGCGGGTGGGTCCCCGGAGTACCCCAAGGGAAGGAACGTCAGTCCGCCGGCCGATCGAGCTCCGCCAGCCTGGCCAGCACGCCGGCGACGGTGCGGTCGCACCGGGTCCCGGCGAACCCGAAGACGTCGAGCGTGACGCTGTCGATGTCGCGCGCCAGCGCCTCGCGCAAGAGCGCGCGGGCACGAAACAGTCGGGTCCGCACGGTCGAGGGCGGGATTTCGAGGGCAGCCGCCGTTTCCCCCACCGACATCTCATTGACGTCCCGCATCACGAACACCGTGCGGAACGCGACCGGCAGCTCGTCCAGCCGCCGTTCGAGCAGCCGCCGCACTTCCTGACGGAACGCCGTGGCCGATGGAGCTTCGCTGGTCCGGTCGGCCATCGTCGGGATCTCCGCGCTCGTCTCGCTTCCGTCGCCGAACCGGACGACTACGGGATCGCTGTTCTGGCGCCGCCGCCGCATCAACGACTGGTTGATGACGATGCGGGTGAGCCAGGTGGCGAGGCTCGAGTCGGCGCGGAAGGAGGCGGCGTGCCGGAACGCGTCCAGATAAGCATCCTGCAACGCGTCTTCGGCGTCGCTGTCGCTTCGCAGAATCGCCCGCGCCACCCTGAACAGGCGGCTGTTGTGCGTCCGCATCAGCCGCTCGAACGCGGCCGGATCCCGCCGGACCACGCCGTCCATCAGCGTGCGATCGTCCTCCGGTGCTGGGGCCCTCTGCGGGCTGGGCGTGCGGCTCATGTCCGTCCTTCTCTATATTCGATGCGGCTGGGCGCGCGGATGTTCCCGGCGGAGGTGATTTGTCGGTTCATGTTGTTCATGGGTTCATGAGGTTAGGTTCATCCGAGCGGCTGAACCCGTTGAGAAGATGCCGGTCCATCCCTTGCAGGCGCACCAGTCGGACATGTCTGGCCCACCGGCGTCATCGAACGAACAGGAGGGCGGCCGCACGCGCGCGGAGTATCCGTTCGATCGCAGCCTCTACCCCGTCCTCGACAACATCCGGGATTACGCCATTTTCATGATGGACGCGGAGCGTCGCGTCGTGGGCTGGAATGCCGGAGCCGAGCGCATTCTCGGCTATACGGCCGACGAGATCCTCCAGACCACGGCGGATGTCGTTTTCGTGCCCGAAGATCGCGCCAACGGCATCCCGGCCGCGGAGCAGGCCGCTGCCGCCCGCGATGGGGCCGCCCAGGATGAGCGATGGCACATCCGCAAGGATGGGTCGCGGTTCTATGCCAGCGGAGTCCTGAGCCGGGTGCTCGAAGCGGACGGCCGGCTGATTGGTTTCGTGAAGGTCATGCAGGACTTCACCGAACGCCGCCGGACCGCTGAGGCCCTGGCCCGCAGCGAAGCGCGGTATCGGCTGCTGGTGGACAGCGTGAAGGATTATGCGATCTTCATGCTCGACACCGATGGCCGCGTCTTGAGCTGGACGGCGGCGGCCACCCGCCTGCTCGGCTACCGCGAGGAGGAGGTCATCGGAACGCCATTTTCGGTGTTCTTCACCGAGGAGGATCGGGCCAAGGGGCTGCCCGGCGAGGAACTGGCAGGCGCCCTGACGACCGGCCGGGTCGTTGCCGCCGGCTGGCGTGTGCGCAAGGATGGCTCTCTGTTCTGGGGTGAGGAAGCGGCCACCCTCGTGCGCGACGGTGAAGGGCGCGTGCAGGGTATCTCGAAGATCATCCGCGACATCACCGAGCGGATGGTCGCCGAAGAAGAACGTGAGCGGCTGCTGCGCCAGATGACCGACGCCAACCGGATCAAGGACGAGTTCCTCGGGACGGTGTCGCACGAGCTGCGAACCCCGCTGAACTCGATTCTCGGCTGGGCGCGGCTCCTGCGCGACGGTACCTTGAGCCCCGAGGCGACCGATCGCGCGCTCGAGACCATCCAGCGCAACGCCATGGCCCAGGCACGGCTGATCGACGACCTGCTGGACGTCTCCCGCATCATCACCGGCCAGCTGTCGCTGCACATCCAGGAGGTCACCGTCCCGGTGGTGTTGACCAACGCCCTGAATGCGCTGCGGCCCGCGGCCGATGCGAAGGAGCTGACTGTCGACGTGCAGGTGAGCCCGTCCGCCGAGGTGATCTTCGCGGACGCGGGGCGGCTGCAGCAGATCATCTGGAACCTGCTTGCCAACGCCATCAAGTTCACCCCGCCAGGCGGGTCCGTGCATGTCGAAACGAGCGGCCGCGACAAGGACGTCGTGATCACGGTCACCGATACCGGTACGGGTATCAGCAAGGAGTTCCTGCCGTTCGTTTTCGATCGGTTCCGGCAGGCCGACAGCACGACGACCCGCACGCAGTCAGGGCTCGGTCTCGGCCTGGCCATCGTCCGCCATCTGGCCGAACTGCATGGCGGCCGCGTCTCCGCCGAAAGCGGCGGCGCCGGTCAGGGCGCGACGTTCCGGGTCGTGCTCCCGAAACATACGCACATTGCGCCCGGCGGGGGGCCGGTACCCTCGCTGGAGAGCGCGCAGCACGAGGCCGCGACACCTGCCGTCGGCGCCCAGCTGCAAGGCATCTCTGTGCTGGTGGTGGAGGACGACGAGGATGCGCGCGAGTTCGTGCGGCGCGCCCTGCACGCCCGGGGGGCGACCGTCGCCACCGCCGTGAGCGCGCAGAACGGATGGGAAGCCGCATCCCGGATCCGCCCGGATGTCGTCGTCGCGGACATCGGCATGCCAGTACACGACGGCTACCGCCTTATCCGCGAGATCCGCACGGCCGCCGATCCACGGGTGAAGGAAACGCCGGCCATCGCGGTCACGGCCTACGCGCGCGACATCGATCGCGAGAAAGTGCTGGCGGCCGGGTATCAGGATCACCTGCCCAAGCCAATCGATCCCGACGCGCTCGTCGCCGCGATCCTCTCCGTCGTCCGCGATCAGCGGACGAAGTGATCACCGCGAAGCGAGCGCGCGACGCCGGACGATCCGGCGCCGCCCGCTATCCTGGCGCGGTCCCACCCCCCATCACCGCGAGCACTTCTCCGCTGATGAAGCTCGAGTCCGCATCGGAGGCGAAGAACACGTACGCTGGCGCGAGCTCCTCCGGCTGACCCGGACGCTTGAGGGGCGTTTTCTCGCCGAAGCTCGCGACCTTCTCCGGTGGATTGCCCTGATCGGCCAGATTCAGCGGCGTCCAGACTGGCCCCGGTGCAACGCAGTTCACGCGCACGCCACGCTCGGCGAGCATCTTCGCGAGCGCCTTGGTCATCGTGTGGATCGCCCCTTTCGTCGCCGAGTAGTCCGGCAGCATCTCGGGCCCTTCGAAGCCGGTTTCCGAACCGGTCACGATGATCGACGCGCCGGGTCGCAAATGCGGCAGCGACGCTTTGACGAGCCGGAAGTAGGCATACACGTTGGTCTTGAACGTGCGGTCGAACTCCTCGTCGCTGAGCTCCTCGAGCGACTCCTTGCGATTCTGGTGCGCGGCATTGCTGACCAGGATGTCGAGCTGACCGAATTCCGCGACCGTCTTGTCGACGACCTTCCGGCAGAACTCAGGGTCCGTGAGGTCGCCCTCGATCGTCACGCACCGCCGCCCCTCGAGTTCGACGGCCCGCTTCGTCTCTTCACCGTCGGCCCGCTCGGTCGGGAGATAGGCGATCGCGACGTTTGCGCCCTCGCGCGCGTACAGGACTGCGACAGCCCGGCCGATGCCGGAATCGCCGCCGGTGATCAGCGCCACCTTGTCTTGAAGCTTGCCGGCAGCCTTGTAGCGGGGCGCGAGGTAGCGGGGCTGCACCTCCATGTCGGCTTCGAGCCCCGGTTTGTCGAGCTTCTGTTTCGGGAACGGCGGTTTCGGCTCCGATGTGATCTGCGGCTGACTCATGACTCCGACTCCCCGTCGTCCGCCGCGTCCGCCGGCGGATCCGGTGGCTCTTTGCCGAATGCCCCGGCAACCTTGTGCGTCGCGGGCATCGACCGGTCCGTGTAACGGGCCTCCGCTGACTTCTCCACGAGCGAATGGCCTCCTGTTTTGTGGGACGTCTGCCGGCTGTTCAGATCCTCCAGCGGCTGCTCGCCAACACGACCGGCGGCGTCCTGCGGCAACGGCGACGCGGTGTCGACCGGCGGGAACTCTTCGCGCTCCCGTGCTTCCTCCGCGGGTGTTTCCCTGTTGCTGATTCCAGCGTCCTTCATCCATCACCTCCGACGACTCACACGTGCCTGAGTCGTGATTCTCGACGCGCAAGATGCACGCCACTCGCCATTGATGAGCGCGCCCACAGGACACCTCGCTCAGGACCGGAGCTTGCGATGGCCGTGACGATGCGACTGAAGCCAGTGACGCAGCAGGTGATGGTGATCGTTGGCGCGTCGAGCGGGATCGTCGGCGGCAGCGGCAAAATCCTGCTTGCCCTGAACACGCTTTCCCCGTCCCTCGTGGATCGCGCGCTGGCGCATCTCTTCATTCCGGCGACGCATGCCGGCAGGCCCCGCGAAGGACGGGCGAATCTCTTCGAGCCCAGCGAATCGTTGGAGGAGATAGGCGATTACCGCGGTCTGACCCGGCCAAGCATCTACACCGCCCTGGCCAGGCGCCCCGCACTGACCCGCACGCTGGCCGCCGGCGCGGCTATCGCGCTGGCCGCCTGGTGGCGCAGGAGGCAGGCTTGATCAAGCAGGTTCATGAGGTTCATGGAGGTTCATGTGGGTTCATGAGGTTCGGTTCACGGCGTCTGGTCCGTTCAGCGTTCCACCGTCCCCTGAACGCTGAACGTGGAGCGCGCGCTCAGATCGCGAGTTCAGCTGGCACGCGCTTACCGAATACCCGAGCCAGCGCCGTGCGCGCGGCCCAGTATCCGCACATGCCGTGCACGCCGCCACCTGGAGGGGTCGAGCTGGAACAAAGGTAATAGCGGGGATCCGAAGTGGCGTACGGGTTCCATTGGGGCACCGGACGAAACAGGAACTGGCGCAGCATGTTCGATCCGCCGCCGATGTCGCCGCCGATCAGGTTGGGGTTGTGCGCTTCGAGCGCGGCCGGCGACAGCACGTGCCGCGCGAGGATCAGATCGCGGAAGCCCGGCGCGAAGCGCTCGATCTGATGCTCGATCCGGTCGGTCATGTCCACCGTACATCCATTTGGTACGTGGCAGTAGGCCCACCCGGTCTGCTGACCGGCCGGTGCGCGCGTCGGGTCGAACTGGCTTTGTTGCGCCACCAGCACGAAGGGTTTCTCGCAGATCCGCCCGGCAGTGGCGTCCGCCTCGGACGCGGCGATTTCTTCGAACGTGCCCCCGACGTGCACGGTTGCGGCGTTGTTGCATTCCGGCGAGCGCCACGGTATTGGTCCGGCGAGCGCGTAGTCCACCTTGAACGCGCCGGGCCCGTAGCGGAATCGGTGCAATTGCGCGCGGTAGGAGGAGGACAGTGCCGGGCCGGCGATGTCGTCCAGTTGGCGCGGCGTCACGTCGAACAGCACCGCCTTGGCCGGCGGGAGATCGCGCAACGAGAGGATGGGGCTGCTGGTCTCGATGCGGCAGCCGTGGGCGCGCGCCCGCGCCGCCAGCGCCTCGACGATCTGCTGTGAGCCACCTTCCGCGCACGGCCAGTCCATGGCGTGCGCGGCGATCGCGAGGGTCAAGCCGAACGAGGCCGA
>Ga0207701_10001156_pt1 | contig 27924 bp, 25 predicted proteins | sample KBSSwiSSwithPhiX_FD_184294 | JGI IMG/M metagenome (GOLD analysis project Ga0207701, IMG submission 184294) | Switchgrass rhizosphere bulk soil microbial communities from Kellogg Biological Station, Michigan, USA, with PhiX - S5 (SPAdes) (version 2) | ecosystem: Environmental > Terrestrial >... | reverse complement strand
TATGGCAGGGCGAGCGTGAACGGCAGCACGCCCAGGATCGATCCCCAAATCACGTACTTGCGCCCGATCCGATCGCCGATCGGCCCGCCGAGGATCGTGCCAGCCGCCACGGCACCAAGAAAGACGAACAGGTGCAACTGCGCGCTGCGCACCGAGACGTGGAACGTATCGATCAGATAGAAGGTGTAGTAGGTGCTCAGGCTCGCCAGGTAGATGTACTTCGAGAAGACGAGGACGAGCAGCACGGCGATCGCGACGCGCACCTGCCGTCGCGTCAGCCCGTGATGCGCGGCATGGCCCCGCTGTGTGTGGTGACCGGCATGCACGCGGCGCTTGTACCAGTGGCCCACGCGCCAGAGCATCGCGATCGCGACGAGCGGCACGACGGTGAACCACGCCAGGCTTCGCTGCCCGTGCGGCAGGACGACGAAGGCCGCCAGGAGCGGGCCGAGCGCGGAGCCCGCGTTGCCGCCGACCTGGAACAGCGACTGCGCGAGCCCGTGCTGCCCGCCCGATGCCAGACGGGCGATCCGCGACGACTCCGGGTGAAACACGGAGGAGCCGATCCCGATCAGGGCGGCAGCCGCGAGCACCATGCCGTAATGGCCTGCGACCGCCAGCAGCAGCAATCCCGCCAGCGTGAAGCTCATGCCGATGGCGAGCGACTGGGGCGTGGGGCGGCGATCCGTGTAGTAGCCGATCACCGGCTGCAGCAGCGACGCTGTCAGCTGGTTGATCAACGTGATCAGGCCGACGTGGCGGAAGTCGAGCTGAAACGCCTCTTTGAGGATCGGGTAAATCGCCGGCAACAGCGACTGGACCATGTCGTTGAGCAGGTGGCAGATGCTCAACGCACCGAGGATGGAGAAGGCGGCCTTTCCCGCGGTTAGGCCTTCTGGTGACTCACGACGCATCCCAGGCGATTATATCGGCCCCCATTTGTGTGAAAAATCGCGCCGGGCGTGCAGATCCGGCATGGTGACGCGCGGGTCACTTGAATCGCCGAACCCACGGCCCACGCACGAGTTGCACGACCACCGCCGCGTGGCCCCCACCTTGCTCTGTACCGTCGGCGATGACATTGCCACCGAACCTGCCTGCGCTCCGGTTGCTGACGGCCGTGCTCATCGTCGGCGTCCTCTGGTGGGCCCAGGACGTCGTCGTGCCTCTCGTCGTCAGCCTGCTCATAAGCTATGCGCTGGAACCGGCCGTGGCCCGGCTCCAGGCCTGGCACGTGCGGCGCGTGTTCGCGGTGCCTGTCCTGATGGCGGCGCTCATCGCGAGCGTGCTCGGCGGCGCATACGCGATTCGCGGTGAGGCGACGGCGTTTGCCGCGCGGCTCCCCGGCGTCGCTCACGAGCTGGCACGCGGCATGAGGTCGCGCATGCCCGGGAATGCCGGCGCGATGGCACGAATGCAACAGGCGGCCAACGAGCTGGAACGCGCAGCGGCCCCGGCGCGACCCGCCGACGGCGTTACCGCCGTGCGCGTCGAGGAGCCGACGTTCAAGTGGCGCGACTGGGCCTTGCAGGGATCGAACAGCGCGCTCGCGCTCGGCGCGCAGTTGTTCGCGGTGCTGTGCCTGGTCTACTACCTGCTGCTGGCCGGCGACCTCTACCGCCGGAAGATCGTGCGCATCGTGGGAACGTCACTCGCCGAGAAGCGGATCACGGTGGAAATCCTTGGTGAAATCGAACGCCAGATCGAGCGCTTTCTGTGGGCCCGCGTGCTCATCAGCGTCGTCGTCGGCCTGGCGTTCTGGCTCGCGTTCGCGTTCATCGGACTCGACGAACCGGGCGTCTGGGGACTGCTCGCGGCGTTGTTCTTCTCGGTCCCGTTCGTCGGCCCGACCATCATGGTGGTGGCCGCGGGCATCGCGGGCTTCGTCCAGTTCGACTCGCTCGACATGGCGGCACTGACAGCCGGCGTGGCGCTGGCCATCGCGGCAATCGAGGGCAATCTCCTGATGCCGTGGCTCATGAGCCGGGCCGGCGAGATGAACGCCGTGGCCGTGTTCGTGAGCCTGATGTTCTGGGGCTGGCTGTGGGGCGTCTGGGGGCTGCTGCTGGCGGTGCCAATCACGGCGGCCATCAAAGCGGTGTGCGATCGCGTCGACGATCTGAACGGCTTCGCGGAGATCCTGCGCGAGTGAGGCCCGGTGCCATAATGCGCGCATGTCATCCATCAACGGATCGCTCGCCGCGATCGCCGCAGGCCTCCTGACGTGCGGGCTCTCGTCGTTCCCGATTGACCCGCCCGCGCACTTTCACAAGCTCGCGCACACCTACAGCATCGTGGCGCGGGATCCGCAGAACGGCGACCTCGGCGTCGCGGTGCAGTCCAAGTTCCCCAACGTCGGCGGCATCGTGCCGTGGGCGAAGGCCGGCGTCGGCGCCGTCGCGACGCAGTCCCTGAGCAACACCGCGTACGGCGAGCGCGGCCTCGAGCTGATGGCTGAAGGCGCGACCGCCGAAGAGGCGCTGCGCATCCTGACGCGCAACGATCCGTCGCTGCAGGATCGGCAGGCCGGCATGGTGGACGCACGCGGCAACTCGGCGAGCTTCAGCGGCACGACGACGTTCGACTGGTCCGGCGGGCGGGTGGGCCGTCCCGACGGCGCTCCCGGAAGCATCCTGGGCGGCAAGGGGCAACTGATCGCGGGCCGCAATTATGCCGCGCAGGCCAACATCATGGTGTCGGACCAGACGGTGAAGAACCTGGCCGAGACCTTCGAGCGATCGACAGGCTCGCTCGCGGATCGGCTGGTGGCCGCGCTCAAGGCCGGGCAGGCCGGCGGCGGCGACAAGCGCGGCATGCAGTCGGCCGCGCTGCTCGTCGTCCGCAAGGATGGCGGGTACCTCGGCGGCAACGATCGGTTCATCGACATCCGCGTCTACGATGCGCCCGACCCGATCGCCGAGCTCGAGCGGCTGCTCGCGCTGCACAAGCTGCACTTCTTCCCGAGCGATCCCGCGGACCTGCTTCCGATAACGCCGGCGATCGTCTCGAAGCTGGAACCCATCCTGCTCGCCGAGCCGGCGAATCAAGCCGAGAAATGGCTGAAGGCGCCGCAGCACGAGGCCAACCAGGCCTTCCTCACCGCGCTGCGCAACTTCATGTACTGGGAGAACTACGACGTGCGCGTCCGCATGGACGGCAAGATCGACCGCGTGGTGCTGGAGGACATCTTCAGGAAGCGGCAGTAGCACAGGACTGGCAGGAGCACAGGACCAAAGTCCTGTGCCACAGGTGTCTTCGCAGTGAAACGTATGGAGAGCAGGTGTCGCCGCGGTGACACTTGTGGCGGTGACACTTGTGGAGCAGAACTTCAGTTCTGCTCCAAGGTGACGGCGTCACTGAAGCAGGAGCGACGCTACTTCGCCGCCCAGGCGAGCCCGTCGGCGGCCTTGCCGGCGTCGATGAGCTTCTCGACCGTCCAGTCCGACGTCCTGATCGCGGCGATCTTGCCGGTTTGATCGCAGGAGACGTAGGCGATCTGTCCGTCGGGGCGGACGAGTACTTCCTGCGGCGCGGCGGGTACGTCGATGGTCTTCGCGACGGCGAGTGTCTTGAGATCGATCACGGCCACTTTGTTCGCAGACGAGACGGCAATCACGAGCCACTTGCCGTCCGGCGTCGGCGCCGAGCCATAACCCGGCGCCGGCAGCGTCACCCAGCGCTCCACCTTGTTGGTGGCGGTGTTGATGACCGCCAGGCGCGGTTGCTCGGTGTCGGACGTGAACACCATCGAGTCGTCGACCGACAGCGAGATCCGCTGCGTGTGGTTGGCAATCGGAATCACGGCAGTCGTCTTGTGCGCGGCAAGGTCGAGCACCGACACCGTGCCCGGGCCGACGTTGGCCGTGTAGCCGCGAGTGCCGTCGCGCGTGATCGCCAGCATGTGCGACTCGGCCTGACCGGTCGGCACCATCCCGACGATCTTCAGCGTCTTCGGATCGATCACCGTCACGGAGTTGTCGAGCTCCGTCGTCACGTAGAGGAGCCCGTCCTTCGGCCCGAACATCGGGCAATGCGGCCTGACGCCGTGGCCGAAGTCGACGGTGCCCGTGATGCGGCGTGACGCGATGTCGACGGCGATGAGATGACGGCCGTCAGAACCCGGCTTGCCGACGCCGGAGTCGCCGTAGATCGGCACGTACGCGGTCATGCCGTCGGGCGACGCGATGACCTCGTGGCCGGTGACGCCGTTCTCGGGGATCGCGGCCACCTGCTGACTTGCCGTCGGATCGATGATTCCGAGCGTGCGATCGCCCTTGTTGGCCACCAGCAGCAGGCCGTCGCCGGCCGCCGGGCGTGGAGTCGTGGACACGGTAGCAGTCATCGCGAGCGCCAGGGCAAGGATGGAGGCAGAAGACGTCATGGCCGCTGATCCTACACAAATCCGGCTTACTGCGCGGGCGTTGGTGCGGGGGGCGGCGCGGGGTTCTGGTCGAGCGCAACGAGCACGGTGCGGCCGCCGGCGATCTCGACAGGCTGGCTGGACCGGATGCCCTGCTTCTCGTTGGCCAGGGTGATCAGGTGGCGGCCGGCGGGCAGCCGATAGCGGCCGGCGGAGGCCGTGCCCAGAAGGCGGCCGTTTGCGTAGATCTTGACCTCAACTGGCGCGTCGACCTGCAGCCAGCCTATGACCGGCGACATCTCGGCCTGAGGCCGCACGGAGGGCCCGCTCGACTTGGCCGCAGCCAGGATCGAGGCAGCATCGGGAACAGGTGTGACAGGTGCGCTAGGTGCGTTGGGTGCGTTGGGTGCGCTAGGTGCGTTGGGGGCGTTGGGTGTCGCAGATGGGAGTGGAGCGAGCGACGAGCCCACCGCTACAGAGGGCGCAGCCGGGACCACTGGGGCCACGAGAATTGTCCCTGTGCCCACCCGCATCAGGAACGTGAGGATCGCGGCGCCTTCGAGACACACGATCGACGCCAGCACGGCGTTGACCCGCCAGAGACGCCGCGTCGAGATCGAGGTTCCGAGCAACCTCACCAGGGGCGAAGGCACACGAGAGAGATCGCCGGCCTCGAGAAGCGCCGTCGAGCGTCCCTCCATCCCCGAGGGTAGCGCCGGGACAGCCGCGCCAGGTCGGAGCGCGCCGTCGGGGTCAGGGGCCGGGGGCAATCCATGCGGCAGCAAGGCGGCCGCCCACGAGCCCAGGACTCCGGGCATGTCGGCCTCCAGTGCCGCGAGCGCCTCGGCAGCCGACGCAAACCCCCGTTCGCCGGGCACCAGCGCGCGCGTCAGCCATCCTCGCAGCGGTCGCGCCGACCAGGACACGTCGCAGGCCTGCTCGACCGCCGCGCGCGACACGGGAAACTCGTCGACTGCCAGCAGGCGACCCTTCAGCAGCGCCAGCGCCACCAACGCCAGCTGCGAGACGTCGCTCCCCTCGTCGATGACGGCGCGATCCGAGGCCGGCCGCAGCGGAATCGCCAGGCTTCCCCACAACTTGGCGGGGGTCCACGACAGGGTGGTCAGGGCATCGCCCAGGGCATATTCCGTCAGGGTGAGACGCCCGTCCGGACCAACGAAAATCCGCTCGGGCGTGATCAGCCCGCTGGCGACGCGCACGCCACTGGTGTGGAGCGAGCTCAGCGCCGGCAACATCTCGCGCAACAGCCAGACGACGGCGCCGGGATCCGGGTGCTGCCCGGCCTGCTCCACCGCGCGGAGGATCGTGGAGAGGCGCTCGCCGGTCGGTAGTTCCGAGACCAGCGCGAGCTGCGGGCGCGGCTCCTGAAGCTGCGTGACTGAGCGGATGCGGGTGAAGAACGGGTGACGGAACCGCGAGAGCGCGTCTACTCGCGCGCGCAGCGCCGACTCGAACCCCGGCTGCGCGACGAGCTCGTCGCGGAATCGAAGCAGCTCGAGACTTGGTCCTGCGTTGTCGAAGAGGAGGAGGCGGTCGCCGAGTCGATCGGAGAAGCCCTCGGCGTACCAGGCAACGAGGCCCGGGGAATCTGGCGCGGCGCCGAGCGGCGGACTCAAGGCAGTGGCGGTCGGTGTCACGCGACGGTCACGAGAGCATTGTGCGATTGACGCACGAGGATTGCAAGGCCTTAGCTTGCGTGGATCGTCGCGCACCGAGTATGAACCGCTTGGGTGCGAGGCGCGGTTTGTCGTATCATGCGGGCGAATGGACGAGGCACGCTCCGCGGATCGCGAAGCTTCGACTGAACCACGCCCATCGGAACTGCACCTGCAGATCGAGCAAGTCTCCGTCGCCCTCCAGCAGCTCCGGCACACGCAGGGCTCTCTCCAGGATCTCGAAAAGCGCCTCTCGGACATGACGCGCGAGTGCGCCGCGATTCTCGAGCGCTGGGCGAACAGCGACGAGAAGCACGCCACCGCCGTGGCGGAGCTACATGGGCGGCTGAGCGAGTGGAACGACATCGAGCGCCGGCTGCTCAACGAGTCGACCTCGCGCATCCACCAGTTCGAGCGCAGCCTCCAGCACGAGTGGCAGGCCATACGGCAGTCGCACGAAGAGCCGATGCGCCAGATCGACGTGCAGACGACGCGCATCACCGAGACGTGCCTCACCGCGGTCGATCAGGCGCTGAAGGGGTTCGATCGCGCGGAGGCCCGGCTGACGGCCATCGAACAGGAGCTGTACCGCGAGATCGGCGTCCTCACGCGCGAAGTGCGCGACGCGCTCGCCGAACTTCGGCTCTCGAGTCCGCAGCTGGGGCCCGGCGTCCGCCAGCCCTGGTCCCTCGACAACGTCGTCCGCCTTCACAACGAGCTGAGGGCGGAAGGCGAAGCGGCGGGGGCACCGGCGTACGCCGGTGCGGGGGTTTCGGGCAGCTTCGGCGTGGCGGCCATGCCCAACCGGAGTGCGCTGGCCCTGGCCGGCGTCGCGCCAATCGATACCCAAGCGATCCCCACCGAATCGGTGAAGGTCGAGCCCAGCACTCCGCCGCCGGTGACCATGCCGCCGGTCGCCTGGGAGTCTCCAGACACCCCGTTCTGGCGGCGCACGCCGGTGCTCACCGCCGCCGTGATGGCCGTCATGCTGGGGGCCTTCGGCATCTACCTCCAGACGAAGCTGCAGACGGGGCTGCAGGACGCTGCCTCACGGGCCGAGGCCGCGGAACGAGGGGCGACCGAGGCGCGGGCACAGGCCCAGCGCGAGATCGGCGCCGCGCAGCGCGCCGCCGAAGCCAGACTCGACGCCGCCCGGCAGGTCGCGCAGTCGGCTCAGACGCTGGCGACCATCACGGCGGCCGCCGATCTCAAGCGGTTCGATCTCGCCGCGAAGGATCCCGGCGTGTCGGCGCAGGTCCTCTTCAGCCGCTCCACCGGCGTCGCGCTCAGCGCCAGCCGGCTGCCGGCGGCGACTCCGGGGCACACGTGGCAACTGTGGCTCGTGAGCCCGGGACACACGACCAGCGCCGGCACACTGACCGCGGATACCGATCGCACCAGCGCGGTCTTCGAGCCGCCGGCCAACCTGCCGCGCCCGGTGATTCGAGCCATGCTCACGATCGAACCGGCGGGCGGTTCGTCGCAGCCCACCGGCCTGGCGTACGCCCTGTCGCCGCTGTCACTGGTGGCGCCGCCCGCGCCGTGACCCAGCTCGGGCTCGATCCGGCTGCGCTCGACACCGTCGAGGCGGAGACTCCGCGCCAATACTTCCGACGATTCCTCGGCCAGCACGCGCCGCGCACATCCGACCTGGCGTGGTACTTCGATCAGGCGCTCCCCCGCTTCAGCCAGGGTGCCGACGTCCGGTTGGCCGTCGAAGAGCTGATCGATCAGGCCGGTCGGATTGCCGGGTTCGACGTCGTGCGCGAGGAGACGGACGGCTACGGCGTCTGGTCGTCAGTCGGCGGATCGCACGTGCTCGTATGGGTGCTCGATCCAGCCACGGCCATTCGCCAGATTGGGCACGCAGGCCGGGCGCGAGACGCGTGGCTGGCGGGCGCGATCGCTCCCGCCGGGGCGAGGGCCACGTGCCTGCTGGTCCTGTGCGGCGAGGCCAACCAGAGACTGGTCGATGACACCGTGGCCCTCAGGCGGGCATCGGATCACGTGCGTCTCGTCACGGTGGATTCGCTGCGCGTGCTGGCGTCGCTCGTCGAAGGCCGCGTCGTGACCGAGGACGGCGCGCGGCTGCTGTTGTCGCCGACAGGTGCGTTCGCCGACCCGATGATCGCCCTGACCACGGAAGCCGTCGGGCTGCGACTCGCTGAAGGCCTCAGGGAACCGTAACGCCCCCCACGGTCTCGTAATCCCAGGACGCGCTCGTTGAGGCCCGACTCCTGGCCGGCCACGGCGTCGCGCACGCGCTTGGCGTCGAGGCTCATGATCCTGACGAAATCCGCGAGGCGCTCCGGGACGTTCTCCGCGCGCTGCCGGACCGAGCGCGCCAGTTCATAGCCAAGCGCGTCGGCGGTAATGGAGGGACCGGACCACGGGCCGGCCGGCTGATCGCTCATCCCTGAATGCACTGGCTCGAGCCGGACGTGCCGGGTATCACGATCTTACTTCCTGCTTGACCGACGAGCCGGACCGACGGTATCTGAAGGGAGGAGTTCCCGTGATGCGCCACAGGGTTTTCTTCCGCGCGTTGTTTTCCATCGCGACGCTGCTGCTGATCATGCCAATGCGGCCCGCCTCCGCGCAGCTGCCTTCACCGGTCGCGGACCTGGACTGGCTGTCGGGCGCGTGGGGTGGCGAGAAGGACGGTGTGTACGCGGAAGAACACTGGATGACGCCGCTCGGTGGCACGCTCGTCGGCATGCATCGCGACGTGCGGGCCGGCCGCGCGATTTCGTTCGAGTTCCTCCGGATCGAGGAGCGGAACGGCAGGGCCGTCTATCTCGCAAGCCCTCGCGGCGCGCCGGCGACCCCCTTCACGGCCGTCGAGCAGGCGCCACGGCGGGTGGTGTTCGAGAACCGCGCGCACGATTTTCCGCAGCGCATCATCTACTGGCGCGATGGCGAGGTACTGCATGCGCGGACCGAAGGACTGGTGCGCGGCGCGCTGGAATCAGAGGAATGGCAGTGGCGCGCGCTCCCGCGGTAGGCCCCGGAGAAGGCGGGAGACATTTGCCGCGGAGACGCGGAGAACACGGGGAATTCCGGGTGTGTCGCCGTGCTGACTCGAGCGGCTTGCGCCAGACCAGCCACCCAGCGGCGTCGTGTGGCACGTGTGACAGCGTGAACGTGTGACGACCCCTGGAATCCTCCGCGCTCTCCGTGGCTCCGTGGCAAAATTTCACCGCGGCGTTTCTCAGCTGCGAGCTAGGCTTCGACGATCCGGCGCGCCGTGGCGTCGTACCGCATCTTCCGGCCGGTTCGTTCGGCCTCGCGGCCAAGGCAGCAGACAATCGCGTGCGAGAGACCGACTTCTATGGGCGCGTTCGGCTGCGTGCGCGTGCCGAGGCACTCGATCCAGTTAGCCACGTGCGGGCCGGCGTCACCCTGCGTCAGCGACCCAGTGGACGTCTCCGTGGCGGCCGGCAGGACCAGATCGGCCGCGTCCGCCGGACGGCGATTGGCGGCCGGGCGGCTCGTCCAGTCGCGTGAGTCGAGCGTTCGTTCGCGGCCGTGGAAGATTTCGTAGTCGATCTCGGGGCCCGATCCGAGGCGCGACGAGAACGTCAGGATCCAGCCTTTCGGGAACTCGAACACGTACTCCGCCGTGTCGCTGATCTCGCGGCCGTCCTTCCAGGTGAGATTGCCTCCGAGCGCGACGGCGGAGGTCGGGACGGGATCGTCCATGAACCACAGCGCCACGTCGATCATGTGACTGCCGAGCAGGCCGACGAGGCCAGTCGTGTGCTCGTAAAACAATTGCCAGCAGCGATAGCGGACGGGATCGAACTCGCGCTTCGGCAGATAAACCTGGTACTGGTCCCAGTCCACTTCGTCGGGCCGCACCATGTCCACCGGACGCGACCAGCTCGGCACGTTCCGGTTCCATGCCGTTTCGATCTTGCAGATCGGCCCGAGGGCGCCCGATCGCACGTACTCGCACGCCGCGCGGAACTTCGGGCTGCTGCGCCGCTGAGTACCGACCTGCACAACCTGCTTGCTGGCCTTCACGAGGTCGTGCGCGGCGATCGCGTCTTCGAGCCGCGCGCAGAGCGGCTTCTCGACGTAGGCGTCCTTTCCCGCGCGCACCACGTCGGTGAGCACCGCGCAGTGTGCGTGGTCCGGCGTGGTGATGATGACGGCATCGAGACCCGGCAGCGCGAGCAAATCCTGATGACGAGGGAACTGCTGCGGCTTCATGCCGTGCTTGTCGGCCAGGTCGGCCGCCATCTTGTCGCGAGCTACCTTCCAGACGTCGCAGACGCCGACGACGTTGATCTTCCCGGCGCCGGCGGCAAGTGCCTCGCCCAGGATGTAATTGCCGCGGACGCCGCACCCGACGATGCCCACATTGATCTTGTCGTTGGGTGAGACGGCGGCCGCGCGAGTGGAAGTCAGCGCGGCAGCGGCAAGGCCGACGCCCGTCGCAATGAACTCGCGGCGTGGCAAGCGAGGGTCAGACATGGAAGCCTCACGATGGGGCGACGTGATGACGTGCGAGGACGCGGGCTGGAGAAGAGGACGAACATGCCGCCCGGATTATGGATCCGGGCGGCATCGCCGAAGTAGCGGCGCTTAGGGATTTTCGCCGTCGATGCAACCGCGGACTATTGACCCGTCGACGTAGCCCTGATTGAGGTTGTACGCGTTGTTCGACCAGTTGCCCTGAATCTTCCAGACCGTGTTGTTGGGGAACGTCACGTAGGGCGCGCCGAAGGTCCACGCGCATTTGTCGGAGTTCTCGGCGCCGCTCCGGTCGTACCAGCCGGTCCCGCGCGGATCGGTGAAGGTCTCGGACAACTCGTGGCCGGAAACGTTGGCGAGCGCGGCAAGACCCTGCGGATGACCAGTTTGGTTGTCTACGGGATCGCAGCCCGGATCATTGTCCAGGTTGAAGAAGAAGGCGAACTGGATGCTCACACCCGCGCATGAGCTCCAGCTGTGCCACGCGCAGTACCCCGCGTTGCCGCGCTTCGTGTCGACATATACGGGGTAATAGCCATTCGTGACTGGCGTGATCTGATGCTGCTGCAGTACCTTGCAGACCTCGTTGAGGATGGCGCTCGTCTGGGGCGCGCCACTCGGAGCCGCGGAGTTGTCGACGAGATGTCCGCCGTAGCTCACCTTCGTGCCGACGTGTGCGCCACCGGCCTGCGTGTACTCGGTGTTCGAGCCCAAATACGCGGAGGCGCCGACGCCGGTGTAGAAGGTGTCCAGGCCGAGCGCCTTGGCATTGTTGTTCGTCCAGCTGGCGCCCCACATGATCGCGATGACGCGGGCCCCCGGTGTCTGCGTGAGGACGGGGCCGTTGTGATAGGTCAGGTTCGGCGATACCCGGCGACCGGCCTCAGGCCTGGCCTGGCCCTTCGCCAGGTGCTTGCCCATCATCGGAGGCTCGGGACGCGTGTTGTGCGTTTCGGTATTCTTCGACCGATCCGACTGCGCCCATGCGGGCGACGCCAGAGCCAGAGACGTCCCGAGAATGACTGCCAGTTTCATGAAAGCATCCTTTCGGCGCGCCGCCGTTCGCCCGCCAAGGCAACCATTGAACACTATCAGGCCGCCGATCGACACTGTCAAGTGACGGCTGGACCCAAGGTATCCTGAATGAGACGCGACGTGGCCGGCCCGCCTCATCGTGTGCATGAACCGCGCAACTGTTGCACTGTTTGACACACTGCGTCGGCGGCAGACGCCCATCCTCGGGGCGCTGCTCGCCGCTGCCCTGTTGCTCAGAGTCCTCCTCGCCGTCGATTGCCCGACGCCCTTCGGCTACGTGTACGACTACTACCACGAGGGCGTGGAGATGATGTACGCCAAGGGCCGGCTGCCAATCGCAGAAGACTGCTGGCAGTGCTACCACCCGCCGCTGTATTACGCCCTCGGCCTGCCCTTCTACGCCGCAGGCCGCCGCCTCGCGTCGGATCCGGACGATGGGCCGGACTGGGGGCTGCGAGGATTGACTGGACTCGCGCTCGTGGCCGGCGCGCTGACGGCGTACTTCAGCGATCGCGTCGTGCGGGGGTTGGAGTCCGATCCGGCACTCCGCATGATCGGGACAGGCCTCATTCTCGGCTTCCCCTGTCTCTTCATCAGTTCCTACGGTCCCGACGCCGACATCGTCGTCGCGGCCGTGATGACGATGTTCCTCGCGGCCCTGCTCCGGTTCGCGAAGGAACCGGATGCGCAGTCGGTGCGAGGCGCGATCTGGGTTGGCGCGCTCGCGGGGCTGGCGGCATCGGCGAAGTACAGCGGCCTCATCGCGCTCGCCACCGCCGGAGTCGTCCTCGGCTGCCAGATGCTGGCACGGCCGAATCGGCTTCGCACGCTGCGCCTCGCATTGATCGTCCTCGTGTCGGCGCTCGCCGTCGGTTCATGGAAGTACGTGGACAACGCGCGGCGATACGGCAACCTGCTGCACGCCAACGGCTCGGCCGAGGACGCGTTCGAAGAGGACCACGACTACTACTGGGACCGCTACGACTTCTGGTCGTTTCATCCGCGCCAGATCCTCGAGGCGAGCGCGCCGGGAGGGCCGCCGGGTGTGCTGACGACGCTGCCCGTCTACCGTAGCGTCTGGACGACGCTCTACGGCATGGCCTGGGGCGATCTGAGCTTCTTCTCCGTGCCAGGACGCATCGAGGATCCGGAGGCCCCGTATCCGTGGAAGCACATTCCCCCGTGGCTGACGGGCACCGTGCTGTTCCTGGGGCTCGTGCCGACGGGGCTCGCCGCCGTGGGTCTCGTGTCGACGATTGCGCGGCGCGATTACCTGCCGCTGCTCGTGATGCTGGCGCTGACGCTGAGTGCGTACCTGTCGTGGGTCGTGGCGCAAGACGACTGGGCGCTCAAGACGAAATACCTGTTGTTCCTGCTGCCCGTCTACGTGGCGTATTCGCTCGCAGGACTCCGGCTCGTGCGGGATCGGCGGCCGCACCTCATCGGCAATGCGGCCGCATGGTTGTTGATCGCACTCGTGCTGAGTGCGCATGTTTACCTGTTCGCTTTCGCGATCGGTCACCTCTAGCCGTCGAGCTTCATTCAAGACCTCAGCTGTTTATTGGGTGCACCGGAGGTAATCTCCCGGATGTCTAATGAGACCAGGGGGCAATTTCCATGAACATGCGCGAGAAGTACGATCACGCCATCCAGGTTGCCAAGGGCCTCCGGATGCAGGGCTCCGCCGACGAGAAGAACGGCAAGCTCTATTTCAACGGCGTCGTGAAATCGGAGGACGAGAAGAATCAGATCTGGAACGCCATCAAGACCGTCTCGAGCTGGCAGAACGATGTCGTCGGGGACATCCGCGTCGAGGCGCCAGCCGCGGCGCCGGCGGCTGCCGCAGCAAAGCCGGCGGAAACCTACACGGTGAAGGCCGGTGATTCGCTGAGCAAGATCGCCAAGGAACACCTCGGCAACGCGAATGCCTACATGGCCATTTTCAACGCCAACCGTGACATCCTGACCGACCCTGACAAAATCAAGCCCGGGATGGTGCTGAAACTGCCCATCGCCACAACGTAAACCGCAGTTGTCGGGCGTGTCTCATTACTGGACACGCTACCCATTTGGGGACAGTCCCCGAATGGGAGTTTCGCAAGTCACCCGCGGTGCGTCATCATCACGTGCCGTGACGTTCCGCGGGTGGCTCTGCACCGTTCTCCTCGCTCTGCCGACGGGCGGCGCTCCCCTCCAATCCGATCCGATTGAGATCACCACGCACGCGCGGGCCCTGCAACCCGGCGAGGTCGTGCGTCTCGACGTGCGCGCGCGCGAGCCGCTGAAGGCAGTCTCGATCAAGGCGTTCGGGCATGCAATACAGGCGTTCCGCAACGACGACGGCGTATGGCGAGCGCTCGTGGGGATCGATCTGGACGTCGCGGCCGGCGAGGCACCTGTCGCCATCACGGCGCGAACGGCCGCGGGAGGTGAGATCGCACACGTTGAGACACTGAAAGTCGAGACGAAGGCGTTTCCCACGCGCACGCTTCGGGTGGACCCGCGCTTTGTCACGCCGCCAAAGAGCGCCGAGGCGCGCATCGCGCGCGAGCGCGCGGAGCTTGGACGCGCTTTCCGCTCGGTGACGCCTTCGCCGGAGTGGCGCGGCCCGTTCGTCGTGCCCATCGAGGGCGCGGTCGTGTCGGGATTCGGCGTCCGCAGCGTCTTCAACAACGAACCGCGGGCGCCGCACGGCGGAGCCGACTTCGCCAGTCCCGCGGGCACGCCGGTCGCGGCGCCGAACGCCGGCCGCGTGGTGCTCGCCGCCGATCTTTATTTCACCGGCAACACGGTCGTCCTCGATCACGGTGCAGGGCTTCAGTCGCTCTTCGCGCACCTGTCGCGGATCGACGTGCACGAGGGCGATCGCGTCGAGCGCGGGGCGATCCTTGGCGCGGTCGGCGCAACGGGCCGCGCGACCGGACCACACCTGCACTGGACCGTGCGGTTGAACGGCGCGCGCGTGGACCCCATCTCGCTCATCTCGGCGCTGTCTGACCTGAAGGCAGCCAGCGCGGCCGTCGCAGGCGCCGTCATCGCAATCGAAACCAGCATCGGCACGATCCGCGCGGAGCTGTACCCGGACCGCGCGCCGGGGACAGCCGCCAACTTCCTTCGGTACGTGGACGCTCACTTCTTCGACGGCACGGCCTTCTACCGGACCGTGACGACGCACCCCGACAATCAACCGGACAAGACGATCAAGATCGACGTGATTCAAGGAGGCGCCGACGACAAGCGGCCTGACTACGCGCCGATCGCGCTGGAACGGACGTCGGTCACGGGCGTGACGCACGTGAATGGCGCGATATCGATGGCTCGCGATGGCCCGGACACGGCCACCTCGGAGTTCTTCATCTGCGTCGGCGATCAGAAGGAGCTGGATTTCGGGGGCCGGCGGAACCCGGACGGCCAGGGCTTCGCGGCATTCGGGAAAGTAATAGACGGCATGGACGTCGTCCGGCGCATTCACGATGCGCCCGAGGCGTCGCAGCGGCTGACTCCGCCGGTCGCCATCCTGCGCATCACGCGCGCGCGATAGTTGGCACGCTCGAGACGCCGTCCCACTCGTCCGACCCGGGATGGTGCGTCCGGGTCAGGACGAGGAGAGCCCGATGCAACCGCTACGGCTTGGGTGGCTCCGCGGGCGGGTGACTCAGTCGATCGAGCCCCATCTTCGCGCCCATGTTGTTCGGATCGATCGAGAGCGCGCGCTCGAGCTCGGCTTTGCCGCCGGCCACGTCACCGGCCTGGACCATCGCGCCGCCGAGCGCGGCCGCCACGTCGGCGGACTGCGGGAAGAGCGTCTTCGACTGCTTCAGGACTGCGAGCGCGTCGTCGCCGCGCTTGTCCTCGCCGAGTGCGCGCGCCACGCGCAGCAGCGTTCCCGCGCGGAAGTCGTAGAGGCCGGCGTCGCCGTACTTGTTCTTCAGATCGTTGTACTGATCGAAGGCCGCCGAGACACCCTTCGCCGTCGCCGTCGCGGTCATCTTGTTCGCCAGCGGCTCAGGCGGTTCCTTGGCGCCATGGTGGCACGTCTCGCAGCCGACCGTCGGCGCCTTTTCCTCACCGAGCTTCGTCATGTAGTCGCCGTTGATGGCGATCACCATGCGCAGCATCGTGCGCGCCTTCTCCTTGTTCTCCTTCTCGTCGCTGGCGAAGTCGGGGAACTTGCCCGGTCCGGGCGGATCCGCGTGGCAGAACTCACAGTGCTCGCCGAGTGCGACGGAGAAGGCCCGCATGATCTTGATCACGTCGGGACGGGCCATGTCCTTCGGGAGCACTTTCAGGTTCTTCGGCGGCTCGTTCATCTGCGCGAGGGCGGGCGCGGCCGAGGCAAGCAACAGAACCAGCGGCGCGACGAGCGCCACGCGAAGAGCGGGCAACGACATACGAGTGATCCTCCGAGTGACGGGAATGGGTTCCGAGAGTGTCTCTCAGGTGCGCGCCTGAGGCAACTCGACCGTGGAGGTAGACGCCCTAAGCCGGGCCGGACCATCCGCCGATACGAAGGCCGTGCCGGACGGACCCGAGCAACCGCCGCTGCCTTTCGACCCGCCCCTGGCGCCTGCCAGCGGGCCGGTCGATCCCAGGCCCGACGTTCGGGAGCTCGGTCAGGATGTGTTGTCGGCGCGACTGTTCGAGGAATTCGCGCGCCGGACGGCGCGTCTGGACAGGCGACCGTCGAAGCCGCATCACGCGGCCTGAGGCGTCGTCGTTCCGGGCGCGGCCCAAGGCCCGCCGCCACAAGGCTGGTGACAACTCGGCTACTTTCTCCCGCGCGTCCCGGCAGCCCACTCGTCCCACAGGTTGAAGGTCTTCATCTGATCGTCGAGGTCCGTGCGATCCATCAGGGCCTGTATGTCGGCGTGCGTGTGGCGCGGCAGCCGCGTGGAGTCGTTCGCGAGGTTCCAGAGAAACCCGGCGAGCACGGCCTCGTTCAGGCGCAGCACGCCGGTGTCGCACTGGCCGAACTGATCGTTGGCGGCGTGGTAGCTCGGCCCGTAACGCGCGGGTTCCTGATTGGCGACCAGGTTCGGCACGCCTTCCAGCATGAAATCGAAGTTGTCCGTCCCTACGAGCGGCACGTCGACCTGCGCGAAGGGACCAAGGCCGGAGAACGGCGTCAACGACCGGTCCGTGAGCGCCACGACGTCTGGACGACCGCCGGTGAAGAACCCCGTGATTCTTCCGCAGCCGACGTCGATCGACCCGGCCGCGACGTGACGGTCGAGCTCGTCCTGATGCGCTCGAACGTACGCGAACGACCCGCGCATGCCGAGCTCCTCGCCATTCCAGAGCACGAGGCGGAGCGTGCGCGCCGGCTTCAGGCCGAGCCGCGTCATCTGGCGCGCCAGGTCGATGATGAGGGCACTATTGGCGCCGTTGTCGAGCGTGCCGGCGCCGAAATCCCACGCGTCGAGATGCGCGCCCCACAGCACGATGTCGTCCGCGTCGGTCGTGCCTGGAATCTCGGCGACAACGTTGTCGGCAGCGACACCCGTGGACGCATCGACCTCGAGATTCAGCGTGAGAGTGAGCGAGGAGCCGGCGCGAAGCAATTGCTGCACGCGCCGCGCGGCGTCGCGCTCGAGGATGACCATGGGTTTTGTGTTGGCCGGCCCGATGGCCACGTTGTGCCGGTAGAGAATTCCGCTGGCGCGCGAGCTCATGTAGAGGAGGCCGGCCACGTCGGCCGCACGCGCCCGTTGCTCGATCGCCGCTGTCTCGTCGTATTCGCGGAACAGGCCCTCGACGTCCTGCAACTCGTCCTGCTCGATCAGCACGAAGGCGGCGCGGGCCCCCGCGCCGAGCCGTGTGAAGTCGGCTTCCGTGCCGCGACCGCCATCCCTGATGGGACCGCTCGCGCCCGCTGATCCCGTACCCACCGAGTAGGGCATGGCGGCGACGCGCGGCGAGAACTGCACGCCGTCGCCGCGGACCTCCGCGCGCGCCGAGCGCTCGAGCCATCCGGCCGGCACCTGGAAGCGCTCGCGGCGCACCTTCACGCCAGCCTCGCGCAGCCGCGCTTCGGCCCAGTCGACCGCACGTCGATTCGCATCGGAGCCCGTGGGCCGGCCGCCGATTCGGTCGCTCAATTGCTCCAGATCGGTGACGAGCGGCGTCGGACCGAGGATGGCCGCCACGAGCCGATCGCGATCCGCCTCGACGGTGGCGCCAAGCGCAACCGCCGAAGCCAGCATCCAGACGACGATCCCGGCGCGTTGACGGATGGCCATGCGAAATCTCCGTGAAGAACGCGGGATTATAGCGTCAGCCGGGCGTATACTCGGCCTGTCGCACGTTCACGCCGATGACGCTCGATCAGTTCCGGCGGACGCTCACCGACTCCGCCCCGCCTCAAAGCCTCACGGCACCCCTGCGCGCGCTCTGGTTCGACGGCCACGGCGACTGGAATCAGGCACACAGCGTGGCACAGGACGTCGAGGACGCCACCGGCGCGTGGGTGCACGCGTACCTGCACCGCAAAGAGGGGGACCTTCAGAACGCAGAGTACTGGTACCGGCGTGCCGGCAAGCCCGTCGCAACCAGTGCCCTGGACGATGAGTGGGCGGCGATGGTGACGTTGCTGCTCTCGCGCGTCGACGACTAGCTAAAGCCCGAAGAAGGCCAGCGCCGCGGTGTCCTCGAGCGCCTTCTGGTGCGGCGCAACCAGCGCCTTGTTCGCCTCGGGCCCGCTCGGACCCACGGGCACCGTGACCGGCGGCCCGGCCTGCTCTGCGCTGCGACCCGCCTTGATGTCCTCGATGGCCTTCGCCACATCCATGTTCATGACGGGCATGCCGATGGCCGCCGACGCCTGCTGCTGAATCCAGCGGTATTCCGCTAGCGACAGCCCCAGCGCGTTCAGCGCGTCGGCCTGCGCCTGCTTGCCCGTGACGTAGAGCCCGGCCAGATCCTTGTAGGTATCAATCAGCTCGGGCAGGTCGAGCGCTGAATGCTGCTGTTTGTCGAGCCGCTCGATCAGCGCCTTGTGCTTGTCGTTCAGGACCTTGAAGCGATCACCCAGCGTCTGGCGGACCTGTTCCTGCACCTTCATGTACTTGGTGAGCTGATTCGACGTGATCTGGCCGGATTCCGGAGGCGTGAACGCGGTGGTGTTCCGCACCTGCCGCTCGATGTCGGGCACTTTTCCGAGCTCGGTGAACCCGGCGATCGTGGATTGAATCGCCGACTTGGCGCGGTTGTAGACCCACCAGGTGCCCACAGCGCCGCCAATCATCAGGATCACGAGGACAATGCCGCAGCCGATGGCAAATTTCTTCATGTGAGCCAATTCCGGGCGAGAGTATAGCCTGCCGGGCGGTGCTCGGATTCAAGTCCGTGGCTCCCGCGCCGAAACTGAGCATTCGGCAGTCGCAGGGCCGGCTTCAGTTCTGGGTAGGCAGGCAGTCGCAGGGCCGAACTTCAGTTCGGCCACCCGTGGCCCGTTCAGTGCGTCAGCACTGACTCGAAGAAACTCACCGCGCGCGCGTCGCCTGACTGCCCCAGCCAGAACATCGCCTGCTTGCGCACCTCCGGGTCGCGGTGCGTCTTCGCCAGATCGATCAGCTTCGGGACCGACTGGTCTCTGGGCAGCTGGCTGATCGCGAACACCGCACGCTTGCGCACTTCACTGTCCGGATCGTTGTTCACGGCGTCGCCGAGCGCGGCAGTCGCGCGCTGGCCCGCCTTCTGCCCGAGCCAGAACAGCGCCTGGCCCCTGACGCCGGTGCTGGCGTCGTGCTTCGCCAGATCCAGCAGCGTCGTGATGCCCGGCTCCCCCATGAGTGTGAGCACGAAGGTCAGGTGCTCGCGAAATGACGCGTCGGGATCGGTGTGCACGAGGCGATCGATGACTGGCGCCCCCACGGAGCCACGCGTGGCCCCCAGCCAGAAGGCGGCGTCGCGCCGCAGCCACCGGGGGTTGCCCGCCGCAACGTACTGCGTCAGAGCGCGATCGGCCTCGGTGGCATCGTGCAAGGCCAGGGCTGGAAGCGCACGATGGCCGACGCGGTTGTCCTTGCCGCGATCGTCATCGTCGGCGTGACCGCTGGCCGCATCTCGTCGAATGAGCGCATCGAGCAGCCGGACGCTCTCCGCGGGCACGACGCCATCGAGCCAGTAGATCGGACGGGCTCCCGCCTCGATGGTGCAGCGCCGATCCGCAAACGCGATCCGATCGAGCGCCCCGTGCGACGCGCGCGCGAGCACGACGAGCACGGTGACGTTGCCCCGCATGCCGTGCGAGTCATGGAACTCCCCGTCATCGTCCAGCACGCAGCGCGCAGAGCCCTTGTCGCCCCAATCACCGTGATCGTCGTTCTGGCGCGACACGGCTGGCACGCTCCAGGCAATCCAGGCCGGGCCCTGGTCGGCGCCGACGATGGCGTCCACCGCGGGCTTGAGTCCTTGTGCCGCCGTGCGGCGCTCGAGCCGGCCACCGTGGACGGGGACGTCGGTCGTCGTCTCGGCGGCGGGCGCCTGCAGTTCCGCAATGGGGGCCGCCGACATCGATCCAGTCCAGGTGCCCGTGGCGCCCAGGATCGGCACCAGCGATGCGTAAAGTCCAGCGGTGACGATCGATCGAAACCTCATTTCAGCAACTCCATCATGTAATCCGTCGCTTCCTTCGAGCCCATGATCGACAGCTTCTGCACGGCCTCGCGCTTCATCGCGGGGTCGGTCTCCTGCTTCGCGATCTCGATGAGCGCCTTTGCATTGCCCTGGATGAACAGGGCGTTCAACACCGAGCGCCGGACCGCCGGGTCCTTGTCGGTCGCATAGATGTTCCGGAGCGTGGGCGCGCTCGCCTTCCCGGTCAGTCCGAGCTTCTCGATGGCGTCACGCCGCAGCTCGGGATCGGTTTCCTTCGTGGCCAGCTCGCCCAGGCGATCCGCCCCGCCGCAGATGAACAGCGAGTTGATGATGGCCTTGCGTACCTGGACATCCTTCTCCTGCTGGTAGAGCTGCCACAGCTCCTCGCGGCCGCCTGAAACCCCAAGCTGCTGAATGGCCTCGCGCCGCAGCTCGGGCGACGTCTCATTGCGCGCGGCCTCGAGCAGACGACCGCGGTCGCCGCCGAGCATGAACGCCTGCAGCACCGCGCGGCGCGCTTCGATGCTCGGGCTGCCGGCATAGATCTCGGACAGGGTCTGTCGTGCTTCCTGCCCGCCGAAGAGCCCGAGGTTGCGGATGGCCTGCGTCTGCAGCTCGGAGTTCGTGCTCGACTTTGCGAAATCGACGAGCACCTGGCGCGCCTCGGGCCGGCCGCTCTGCGCGAGGACGAACATGGCGCGCTCGCGCATCTTCGGGGATCCAGTGCTCGACAGCAGTTGCTTGATGACCGGCAGCGCCTTCTCGGGGTCTGCGTTCATCAGGCCGCTCAGGGCCATCAGCTTCAGGTCCTCGCTCGCCGACTCGTCGACCTGGGGTGTCTGGCCGCTCGCCTGACGGATTTCGAAGATTTTCGCTTCCGCATCCTTCACCCACCGGCTGTTCGGATACCCCGCCTTGACTGCGGCGAGCGACTTCAACGCTTCGTCGTTGCGCGACAGCTTGTAGAGGGCATCGCCACGCCAGAAAAGTGCGGCAGCGGCGTGCTCACCCTTCATCGCCGCGACCTTGGCAAACGTCTCCGCGGCCAGATCCCAATCGCTCTTGTCGCGGGCGGCGATGCCGTTGTTGTAGAGCGTCTGCTCGGTTTCCTGCGCGTCGTCGACGGTGACGATGCCGACGGGATCCGGCAACGCTGCCGGTGAGGTCGGCGTGCCCGAGACGAGCAACGCCGCAATGAGGGATGCGATCATGACGTTTTCTCTCCTGGATGAATCAGGGTCCGCTGGCGCGCGCGCACGTCGGCGCCCGTGACCCGCAGCTTGAACACGAGGCTGCGATCCTCGATGCGGGCTCGCAGCGCATGGAACTCGTCCGCCGACAGCGTCGACGGGCTGTGGACGATGTCGAGCAGCACGGGCTCGAGGTCGTCGAGCAGGGAGGCGATTGCCAGCGATCCCGCGTTCCGCACGGACTGGCGATAGAGCCGGTTGGCTTCGAGCAGGTCGCGGGCCCACGACTGTTCGGCCGAGATATCTACAGTGCCGTTCGCGTCGCTGTTCACCAGCTCCACCAGCGCGCGTTCGGTGCGATCGAGGTGGTCGCCGAGTGCGGCAAGGACAACGCGGTCGCGGATCGCGCGACGGTCGGCCGCGGTGGACGTGTTGACCGCCTGCTGCGGCTCGCCCGCGTTGCGGGAGAAACGACCTGCGAGGAACGCGCCGACGACGGCCAGCAGAATCGCCGCGGCCGCCAGCCACGCTCGCCAGTTCACGGGCGCGCCCAGGCGGCCAGCCCTCGACGTGCCGAGACGCGGCTCGAGCCGCGCCCACACCGCGGCGCCGTAGTCGCCGCCCCGCTCGGGCACGGGCAAATCCGCCGCGGCCTCCAGCGTCGCGCGCAGCGCGGCGATCTCGCCGCGGCACGTCTCGCACTCCGCCGCGTGCGCGTCCACTTCCGCGCGCGCATACTCGTCGGCGTCGCCGAGGACGTACGCGATCAACTGTTCTTCACCAAGGTGCGTCATGGTTCTGTCCTGACCAGCGGCCCGAGCGCACGCCGCATCTTCGCGACCGCGCGGAAGATGCTGTGCCGGGTCGCCTCCGCGTTCTGTCCGAGCACGCCGCTGATCTCCTCGATCGACTGTTGCTCCAGGTGCCGCAGCGTGAAGGCCGCTCGCTCGAGCGGCGTCAGCTCCTGCATCACGCCTTCGATCCGGGCTCGCATCTGTCGCCCCGCCGCCTCGCGCTCGGGCCCGGGCGCCGGGCTCGCCAGCCGGGCCAGCAGCGGCTCGGCCTCGCTGTCCTCCCCGGCGACGATGTGTTTCGGGCGCCGGCGAATCACGTCGATCGCGCAGTTGGCGGCAATGCGGTGGACCCAGGTGCCGAACCCGGCCCGTGCCTCGAATCGCCCCAGCTCTGTGTACGCCCGCAAGAAGGTCTCCTGGACCACGTCCTCGGCGTCCGCCTCGCTGCCCGTAATGCGGTACGCCACGCGGAAGACAGCACGGCTGTGCCGCTCGACGAGCGTGCGGAAAGCCTCACGATTTCCGGCTTTCGCCTGGGCAAGGACGAATCGATCGCCGTCCACGGTCAGAAGGTTAGACGGGAGGATGGCCGGCCCGTTAGGAAGGATTTCGGCCGGGGGGATGGTCCATGGGTCCATGGGTGGTCCATGGGTGGTGCGGCCCTTCGCCTATGGACCCATGGACTTATGGACTTATGGACCTAAAGTCCCCTGACGGCCTCGAGCACTTCGTCCGCGTGCGTCCCGACGCTGACCTTGTCCCAGCGCTTCGCGACATTGCCGTTGCCGTCAATGAGGTACGTGATCCGCGCGACACCCATGTACTTACGGCCGTACATGCTCTTCTCTTGCCACGCGCCGTACTTGTCCGCGACGGCGTGGTCCTCGTCGGCGAGCAGCGGGAAGTTCAGCTCGTGCTTCGCCGCGAACTTCGCCTTGCTCGCAGTGTCGAGCACGCTCACGCCGAGGACCGTGGCCTTGATCTTCGAGAAGTCCGGCAGCGCGTCGCGGAAGCTGCACGCCTCGGTGGTGCACCCCGGCGTGTCGTCCTTCGGATAGAAGTACAGCACCACCGGCCGCCCCGCGTAGTCCTTGAGGCTGTGCGTTTTGCCTTCCTGATCCTTCAGCGAAAACGCGGGCGCTTTCTTTCCTTCGTCGACTAGAGGCACAACCCCTCCACTTTTGCTACTTCCCATTTGTCACTTCCCAGTCACTTAGCACTTTGCACTTCGCACTTGGCACTTCGAGTGGCTATTATCTGCCCATGTCCCTGCCATCCCGCCGTGTGTTTCTTCAGACGATGGCTGCCGGCGCCGTCGCGCTCCCGTTCCTCTCGCCGACCGCCGGCGCCGAGCCGCCGCACAAGTTCCCCGGCGTGCTGGGCCTCGAGATGTACACGCTGCGCCACCTGTTCGACAAGGACCTGACGGGCACGTTGCAGATGGTCAAGGACTGGGGCTTCACGGACGTCGAGGGCGGCAACTGGTACGGGCGATCGGCGGCGGGCTTCAAGACGCTGATTGCCGGCTACGGCCTGCGGATGCAGAGCGTGCTGACGGGGTACGAAAAGCTGCGCGACGATACGGCGGGCGCGATTGCGGATGCGAAGGCCGTGGGCGCGACGTATCTCGGAACTGCGTGGATTCCGCACCAGGGTACGTTCACGCGAACGCACGTCGATCAGGCCGTGGCCGACTTCACGAAGTGGGGCAAGGCGCTCAAGGCCGAGGGACTGCAGTTTCACTACCACGTCCACGGCTACGAGTTCCAGCCGAGCGCCGACGGGACGCTCCTCGACACGCTGATCAAGAACACGCCGCCCGAGGTCGCGTTTCAGATGGATGTCTTCTGGGTGATGCGGGGAGGTGGAAATCCAGAGAAGCTGCTGACCACTTACCCGGGGCGCTTCCAGCTGATGCACCTGAAAGACATCGCGCCGGGCACGGCGCTCGGCGACCCGACTGGCAGCGCGCCGGACGAAACGAGCGTGCCACTCGGCAAGGGCCAGGTGAGCTGGGCGAGTCTGCTGAAGATCGCGCCCGGCGCCGGCGTGAAGATGTTCTACATCGAGGACGAGCATCCGAAGGCGGAGCTGCAGGTCCCGGAGACGCTCAAGTTCCTGGCGACGCTGTAGCGGATCGGTGTGATTCGTCAATCCGCTTGTCTCCTGAATTGAATGATCTCCCGCGTTCGGCTGGCCGTCCGCTGCTCAAGTGGGCGGGCGGCAAGCGTCAGCTCCTGCCGGCGCTCCGGCGGTTCTACCCGGCGGAGTTCGGCCGCTACTTCGAGCCGTTCCTCGGCAGCGGCGCGGTCTTCTTCGACCTGGTCAGGTCGGGCCGGCTCTCGGGGCATCGCGTGTTCCTCACGGACAGCAACCGCGATCTGATCGGGTGCTACGAGACCGTCCGCGACGCGCCCGACGAGGTCATCAGGCACCTCGAGCAACTCGCCGCCGAGCGTCCGTCCAATCCGCAATCGCATTTCTACGAGACCCGGACGAGGTTCAACCGACTGCGGGCGGACCTGCCCGAGGCGTCGCACGAGGGTTACACGCCGGCGCTCGCCGCCATGCTGATCTACCTGAATCGCACGGCGTTCAACGGGCTGTTCCGCCTGAACAGCGATGGGGAGTTCAATGTGCCCGTCGGCCGTTATGCCAGGCCGCGCATCTCGGACCCCGCGCTCGTTCGCGCCGTATCGCACGCGCTGGCCGATCCGCTCGTGTCGCTGTCGTTGAGGCGATTCGAGACAGTCGCGCAGCGAGCCCGCGCCGGCGATCTGCTCTACTTCGATCCGCCGTACGCGCCGCTGTCCGACACGGCGAGCTTCACCGGCTACACGGGGCGCACCTTCACGCTCGACGATCACGCGCGGCTGCGCGACGTCGCCGTCACGCTCGCCGTGCGCGGATGCCACGTCATGGTCAGCAACTCGAGCGCGCCGGCGATCCGCGCCCTGTACGAAGATGACCCCAGGGTTGCGGCGTCGGGGCTGCACGTGCATCGACTTCCCGCGCGGCGTGCGATCAACTCACGCGCGGACGCGCGGGGACCGGTGATGGAGTTCCTGCTGACGAACCTGTCTCCAGGTCCATAGGTCCATGGGGCCCGCGCTCACCACCTCTGGACCCATGGACTCATGGACCATGGACTTCTATCCCACTCGCGCACCCGTGGTTTGATCCCGCCGGACGCCGCGTGCTAGCGTGGCGTTCGGCGCGAAAGTGGCGGAACTGGCAGACGCGCCGGACTTAGGATCCGGTGGCCGAAAGGCCTTGGGGGTTCGACTCCCCCCTTTCGCACCATCGTTCGCTTCGCTCACGCTGGTGCTCAAGGGAGGACTCAGGACTCGGCCGTCGCGCTGCGCGCTCGGCCGTCGGGCACGACTCCCCTTTTCGCGTCAGCTTTCGCCAGCGACTAGACCTCATGCGACGACGACTCCTGATTCTCTCGATACCGCTGGTCTGCTTCATCACATTCATTGACGCCCAGAGCCCCTCGCTCACGCCCAACCAAGCGCTGGCACGCGACATCTTCCGGGAGTTGATCGGCATCGATACCACCGACGAGCACGGCGCGACGACGCCGGCGGCCGAGGCCATTGCGAAACGCCTGCGCGAGGCCGGCCTTCCGGCGGCCGACGTCCAGGTAATCGGCCCGACACCGACGAAGGGCAACCTCGTGGCGCGGCTTCGGGGGACAGGCGCGAAGCGGCCGCTGCTTCTCCTGGCGCATCTCGACGTCGTCGAGGCGCGGCGCGAGGACTGGACGGTCGACCCATTCACGCTGCTCGAGCGCGACGGCTTCTTCTACGGCCGCGGCACCGAGGACGTGAAGGACGGCGCCGCGATCATGACGGCCAACGTCATTCAGTTCGTCAAGGAAGGCTACCGTCCCGATCGCGACGTGATCCTCGCGCTCACGGCCGACGAGGAAGGCGGCACGTCGAACGGCGTCCAATGGCTGCTCGACGAGCACCGCAACCTGATCGACGCCGAGCTGTGCCTGAACTTCGACGGCGGCGACTTCGAAGCGCTCGGCACACGCCGCGTCTCCGGCGCGATCCAGGCCGCCGAGAAAGGCTACGCGGATTTCACGCTGGAAGTGACCGATGCCGGCGGGCACAGTTCACTCCCACGACCAGGCAACGCCATTTATCGCCTGTCGGCCGGCCTCCTGCGGATCGCGGACTTCACGTTCCCCGTGCACCTCAACGAGGTGACGCGCTCGTTCTTTGCGCGCCGCGCGCCCCTCGAGTCCGGACAACGCGCGGACGACATGCGCGAGGCAGGCGGCGACAACCCGTCGGCCGCGGCCGTGGGCCGCTTGTCGAGCGACATGTATTACAACGCGCTGGTCCGGACGACGTGCGTGGCGACGCTGGTGACGGCGGGGCACGCGGCCAACGCGCTCCCCCAGCGGGCGCGCGCGAACGTGAACTGCCGGATCGTGCCCGGGGAGACCGAGGAAGAGGTCCGCAGCGCGCTCATTCGGGTGCTGAACGATCCGACCATCTCCGTCAGCCATCCCGCGCCCAGGCAGAACCCGGCGTCGCCGCTCCGTCCGGACGTTCTTGCGGCCGTCGGCCGGGCGACCGCGGTCGTCTATCCAGGGCTGCCAATCATTCCGACGATGGAAACGGGCGCGACCGACGGCCGGCTGCTTCGCGGCGCCGGTATCCCCACGTATGGGATCTCCGGTGTCTTTCTCGATGACCTCGACGAACGCTCACACGGCCGCGACGAGCGCGTCGGAGTACGCGATTTCTACGACGGACTCGCGTTCAACTACCATCTGGTCCGCGCCTTGTCTCAGAACTGAACACACACTCCGGGGTGGGGACAGTCCCCAAACGCGGGATCCGTGCCAAGCGGGGTTGGGGACAGTCCCCGGTTCGTGCTAACTTGGGTGGTTCGCATTTCTAGACCGGCAGCCGCCGTTCCAGTCAGGCAATTTCCGACATCCCATGAAGACCGAGTTCGTCGACGTTTCTGACACGCGCAAGCAACTGGTGGTCGAAATTCCCAGCACGGTCGTCGACGCCGAGATCGACCGTGTGGCCAAGGACTACGGCAAGGCCGCCCGCATTCCGGGCTTCCGGCCCGGCAAGGTCCCCTCGAAAGTCGTGAGGCAGCGCTTCCGCGACCAGATCCTCCACGACGTCGCGCACGATCTCATCCCGCGCGCCGTGGACGATGCCCTCCGGACCCGCGGGGTGGAACCCGTCGACACGCCAGACATCAAAGATGTGTTGGTCGAGGAAGGTCAGCCCCTCAAGTTCACGGCCAATTTCGAAACCGTCCCGGCATTCGATCCCGGCGACTACGCCAGCCTGAAGCTGCGCCGGCCCAAGGCCGCGGTGGAGGAAAGCGCCGTCGAGCAGGCGCTCGAGCGGCTGCGCCAGCGCGCCGCCCGGCACGAGCCGGTCGAGGGCCGCCCGGTCGAGGCAGGCGACACCGTGGACGTGGACCTTGTGCGGGAAACGCCTGGCGCGCCGGCCGACCGGCACGACGGCGTGTCGATCGAGATCGGGGCAACGTCCAACCCGCCGGGCTTCGACGACCAGCTGATCGGGATGACCATCGGCGAGGAAAAGCACTTCCCCCTCGCTTATCCGGACGACTACTCCATCACCGAGCTGCAGGGCAAGACCGCCAACTACGTCGTCATGCTCAAGGGGATCAAGAAGCGCGTGGTGCCTGACCTTGACGATGAGTTCGCAAGGGATCTGGGCGAGTTCGAGGACCTTGGGGCGCTCAGAACCCGGGTGCAGCAGGATTTGACGGGGGAAGCC
>Ga0207701_10001154_pt1 | contig 27946 bp, 24 predicted proteins | sample KBSSwiSSwithPhiX_FD_184294 | JGI IMG/M metagenome (GOLD analysis project Ga0207701, IMG submission 184294) | Switchgrass rhizosphere bulk soil microbial communities from Kellogg Biological Station, Michigan, USA, with PhiX - S5 (SPAdes) (version 2) | ecosystem: Environmental > Terrestrial >... | reverse complement strand
TAAAGAGGAATACACTTATCTTAGTTCGCGCATTGTTAAGGAAATCGCGCGCCTTGGCGGGGATGTCTCCGGTTTTGTCCCGGCGTGCGTTGCCAAGGCGTTGAGCAGGAAATTTGGCTGATGATTTTCGGAAGATCGCGGGAATGAAAATTCATCTTAAACAAATTCCGGCACAGGGTCTGCATTTGGACGGGGACGAAGGTTGCCCGATCCACGACCTTGAAGCGGAGGGAATTCGTTGCGCTGGTCAGTTGCACTATAATATCGACGTGGGCATTGCTGGAGGCGCGCTTTGGGCAAGAGGTTCGTTGGTGCAGCCAGTGGAACTGCGTTGCGTATCGTGCCTGGAAAAATTCGTGTACGAAATTCGAGTGCCCGCATTTGCCGTGCACACTGAACTGTCCGGACCGGAGACGGTCGACCTCACGCCGTTCATACGCGAGGATCTCTTGCTTAACCTTCCAGCGCATCCGCGCTGCGACAAAGATGGCAACCGTGTTTGCAAGGGGAAACAACTGGAGACCATTGAGAAAGACACAAAGCGCAAATTGGATTGGAGTGCGCTGGACAAGCTGAAGCTTAATCGTTGACCCGTTCAAGCGTTGAAACGTTGTTTTTCCGTCGGAATTGTGCTTTGGTAGCCACCTGCCATGGGAGTCCCAAAACGCAAAACATCCAAGATGCGATTGCGCACGCGCAAAGCAGCGAACCGGTGGCGTGCTCCGCATCTCAACAAATGCCCCCAGTGCGGAAGCACCATCCCCTCGCACATCGCTTGCCCGTCGTGTGGTTACTACCGCGGACGACAGGTACTGACGCTTGAGGGCAAATAAGTTGCAATCGGCGGCTAAAGTCCGCAAAGTTTCGCACCGATGAAGATCGCCCTCGACGCGATGGGCGGTGATTTTGGCCCGCCTAACCTCGTTGCTGGCGCCGTTATGGCGCTGCGTGAGTACCCTTATATCACTAAGCTTTTTCTTGTTGGCGACTCCCCGCGGATTGAAGCGGAACTCAAAAAGCATGGCTGCAACGACAGCCGGATCGAGATCACACACGCGACGCAAGTAGTAGATATGAGCGACCGCGCATGGTCGGCGGTCAGACGAAAGAAGGATTCATCAGTTAGTCGCGCATTCGATCTAGTGAAGCGCGGGCAAGCGGATGCAGTCGTGAGCGCAGGTCACACCGGCGCGGCCGTCGCCGCGGGCACGATCAAACTTCGCACGTTGCCGGGAATCGATCGGCCCGGTATCGCGGCCGTGCTTCCGACCGAAACGAATGTCTTCGTTTTAATCGATGCAGGTGCGAATATCGATGCGCGCCCGGAACATCTTCTTCAGTACGCGTTCATGGGCTCGGTCTATTCACGTCATGTTCTCCATTACAAGAATCCGACCGTTGGCTTGGTCTCGCTGGGCGACGAAGACGTTAAGGGCACCGAACTAACCAAGGAAGTGTTTAAGATGCTGAAACCAAGTTCGCTTAACTTCGTCGGCAACATAGAAGGCCGACATCTCTTTGAAGATCCAGTTGAAGTTGTGGTGTGCGACGGATTCGTTGGCAACGTGATCTTGAAAACGTGCGAATCGATCGCGGTGGCGATGTTTCAATGGCTCAAACACGAGCTCATGCGCACACCGATGCGAAAGGCTGGCGCATTCCTCGCGAAGAATGCCATTGGAACAATTAAGGCCAAGACGAACTATGAAGAGTACGGCGGCAGTCCGCTTCTCGGCGTGAACGGCATCTGCATCATCGCGCATGGCGCCAGCACGCCACTGGCAATCAGGAACGCGCTGCGAGTGGCGGCGGAGTCAATTGAACAGCAGGTAAACCCGCATATCGTCGAGGAGATTCGCCGTTATTATGAAACGACAGCCTCGCTCGAACCCGCGCTCCGATAAAGCGCTGCGGACGGTCTCGATCATCGGCACAGGAAGTTATGTGCCTGAAAAGATCCTGACCAACGCGGACCTCTCACGAATCGTCGATACGAGCGACGATTGGATCACTACTCGCACCGGTATCAAGGAACGCCGGATCGCCGGAAAGGATGAAAACACCAGCGATATGGCAACCAAGGCAGCACTCAAAGCACTCGAACAGGCGAAGATCTCCGCAAAGGAGATCGATCTCATTCTCGTGGCAACGGCCACTCCTGATATGCTTTTCCCGGCCACGGCCTGCTTCGTTCAGAAGAAGATCGGCGCAACCAACGCCGCTTGTCTCGATATCTCCGCAGCATGCGCAGGCTTTCTCTTTGGCCTTGAGATTGCGCAGCAATTTATCACGTCACATACGCACGACACAGTTCTTGTGATCGGAGCCGATAAATTAACCTCGATCACTAACTGGACCGATCGTAACACCTGCGTGCTTTTTGGAGACGGCGCAGGCGCTGCTATTTTGCGCCACCGCGGCAGCGCACACGGCGTCATCTGCACACATATCGGCAGCGACGGCAATTACACCGATATTTTGTTCATGCCGGGTGGTGGTTCGCGCTGCCCGATCACACGCGAAAATGCCGATATGCATTTGGCAACGATCCATATGACGGGCAAGGAAGTTTACAAACAGGCCGTCATCGCAATGCTGAATGCAGCCAAAAAAGTCCTCGATCAGGCTGGACTCTCCATCGACGACATTGCCTGCGTGATTCCACACCAGGCGAATCTCCGCATCATGGAAGCGATTGCGGATCGGCTCGGTATCTCGCGCGACAAGATGTTCGTAAATCTGGATCGTTACGGCAATACCTCGGCTGCTGCGGTGGCTATTGCATTGGATGAAGCTAACCGCACCGGGCGAATCAAGCCGGGTGACTACGTCTTGATGATCGTATTCGGCGGCGGACTAACCTGGGCGAGCACGATAATAGAATGGTAATCATCGTTGAAGCGATAAAGCGTTGAAGCGAAACCCCAGCCGCCTACTCTTAAACGCCTCAACTCTTCAATGCTCTAACAGCTCATGCTAATCGATACCCACGCACATCTTGATTATCCGGATTTCGCCAGTGATCTCGACGATGTGCTACGGCGCGCAAACGATGCGGGCGTCACGCGCATCGTCACCATCGGCACATCAGTGGAGAGCAGCCGGCGCGCTATCGATCTGGCAGAGAAACATCCAGGCGTCTTCGCGGCAATCGGCGTTCATCCAACTTCCGTTCAAGACGCGGCCGATGACGTGATCACGCCGCTGCGCGAACTGGCGAAGAATCCACGCGTGGTGGCGATCGGTGAGACGGGGCTCGATTACCACCGTTTGCCGAGTGAAGAAGTAGCGAAGGAAGAGCAGGTCCAGGTCATGTCCGCGCTACGGACTGAGACCGACGAAGAAATCGAGGCGCAAATCCGCGACGGCGCTTACAAGTCGAAACAGGCAAGCCTATTTCAACAGCAACTCGATCTCGCGGTAGAACTGGGGTTAAACGTAGTAATCCATCAGCGCGACGCATGGGAAGACACTCTGAAAATCATGCGGCCTTACACGGGGAAACTGCGTGGCGTGTTTCATTGCTTCGGCGGCTCGCTTGATGAGGCAAATGAAGTTCTCGATCTCGACCACCTCGTTTCGTTCACGGGAATTGTTACTTTCAAAAACGGCGAGGCCGTGCGAGAAGTTGCGGCACAAATCCCGCTTTGGAAATTCATGGTGGAAACCGACTGCCCCTATCTGGCGCCTGTTCCTTTCCGCGGAAAACGCTCGGAACCGGCCTATACACGCATTGTGGCGGAAACGATCGCAGCGGCGCGAACGATTCCGCTGAAAGAAGTTGCCGCGGCGACAACCGAAACCGCGGAAGGATTTTTTCAGTTCAATCGGACATGAATATAAACAATTGTAGGGCGCGGACTGTAGACGCAGCCGTGTCGGCTGTTTCAGTGGATGTTGCAGGCCACACGCCTGCCGCCACAGGCACAAACCTTCCGGCGGTTCGTTACTGCGCCTTGCTTCTTGCGCTCATTCTCGCCTCCTGCGCGGCGCCGGACACGCAGCATCAAATTGTCGTCAGCACGCGCGAACAAAAACTCGCCCTTATTGATCGCGGCAACGTCCTTGCAATTTATCCAGTCTCTACGTCGAAATTCGGATTAGGCGATTGGCGCGGCAGCCGTTTTACGCCGTTGGGTAAACTGCAGATCGCTGAAAAAATCGGCGCCAATGCGCCGCCCGGCGCAGTGTTCAAGGATCGACGCCGCACCGGCGAGGTCGTTGCGCCCGATTCCCCCGGCCGCGATCCAATCGTGACGCGCATTCTCTGGCTGCGCGGACTGGAGGCGCAAAACGCGAACGCGTTCTCTCGAGATATTTATATCCATGGCACGCCCGAGGAACGGCGCATCGGAACGCCAGCGAGCTATGGATGCGTCCGGATGCGTTCGAGCGACATCATACAACTTTACGACATCGTAGGAACTGGCGCTGCGGTCACTATCGTAAACGCACCACTGGCCGCTGCCGTTCCCAGTTTGGGGTCGGCTCACTCGATGGCTGACGCAAATACGGCGCCATTCGTAATGCGATAAGGCTGTAGCTGGGGTCGCTGACCCCGGAGCGCCTGCGAGCAAATTTCACGGAACCGCGGTCAGCGATCAGCGGCTACACTTACGGCAGCTTGCCAAGATGCTGTCTTGGCGTCTCGCGCGAGAGCAATGCCATGTCCGCATCTACCATGATGCGCACCAGTTCGTGAAACCGCACTTTGGGTTCCCAATTGACTTTCTTCCTTGCCTTGGAAGCATCGCCAACGAGCTGGTCGATTTCCGCAGGGCGGTCGTACCGCGGATCGTGCTTTACGTACGGCTTCCAATCCAGATTGGCGTGGGCGAAAGCTGCCTGGGCAAATTCACGCACGGTATGTACCTCGCCGGTAGCCAGGACGAAATCATCGCCCTCCCCAAGCTGCAAAATTCGCCAAATACCTTCCACGTACTCAGGCGCGTACCCCCAATCCCGCTTCGCATCCAAGTTGCCTAGGAACAACTCTTTTTGCAGCCCGTGTTTAATCGCTGCAACGGCTCGCGTGATTTTGCGCGTAACGAACGTTTCGCCCCGACGCGGGCTTTCATGATTGAACATGATGCCGTTGCTGGCGCAAAGGCCGTAGCTCTCCCGATAGTTGATGGTCGCCCAGTACGAGAAAACCTTGGCTACCCCGTACGGACTGCGCGGCCAAAAAGGCGTCGTCTCGGTCTGCGGAACTTCGCGCGCGTTACCAAACATTTCGCTGCTCGACGCCTGAAGAAACCGGGAACGCAATCCAGCTTCGCGAATTGCCTCCAGGATGCGGATGGTAGCCACACCCGTGACATCCGCAGTGTACTCAGGAATATCGAAGCTCACGCGTACGTGGCTCTGTGCTCCCAGATGGTAAATTTCATCCGGCTTCAACTCGTACAGAAGTTTCACCAAGTTAACGGAGTCGCTGAGGTCTCCGTAATGCAGAAACAGTCGCACACCGTTGACGTGGGGATCTGCGTAAAGATGATCAATGCGCGAGGTGTTGAATGTGCTGGCGCGGCGAATGATCCCATGGACTTCGTAGCCCTTGTCCAGGAGCAACTCGGCCAGATAGCTGCCATCCTGACCGGTGATGCCCGTAATCAATGCCCGTTTCATCAGGCAGAATTGTAGGGCGTTTGATTCGCTCGCGCCAGCTCGCTCACCCTTCGGGCCTTCCCGTCCATGTCGCTCAACTCCCGTTGGCTCCATTCTGCGAAACGCCAACGCAAGAACATCAACCCGGCGTCTGACACAGACGCCCTACAATTCCAGACTATCAGCTAGCTCTCTGGCGGTGTGACCATGATTCGCGCCAAAACAGCGCGCTGCGCGCCAACCAGCGCGGCGATGCCTTTGCGCGCGAGATCCAGCATCTCATCCAATTGAGATCCCGAAAACGTCGCTTCTTCTCCAGATCCCTGCACTTCTACGAATTCGCCGTCCTCGGTAGCCACGAGATTGAAATCAACAGTAACGAGTTTGTCTTCTTCGTAATTAAGATCCAGCATGGCCTGGCCATTCAGAATGCCGGCGCTTACTGCGGCGACCAATTTTCCCATCGGAGGGGCATCGAGCTTTTTATCCCGCACGAGTTTCCGGCAGGCGATAGCCAGCGCAAGACTCGCCCCTGTGATTGCGGTGGTGCGTGTTCCTCCATCGGCTTGCAAGACATCGCAATCGACCCAGATCGTACGCGGCCCGAGCTTCTCAAGGTCGACAACTGCTCGCAGCGAACGACCAATCAACCGCTGAATCTCGACGCTGCGACCATCGAGCCGACCCTTTGCAACGTCGCGCGGCTTTCGCGTCTGCGTCGAATATGGAAGCATCGAATACTCAGCCGTAAGCCAGCCACCAGTCACCCCCTGCTCCTTCATCCATCGCGGCACGGCTTCCTCGATTGTGACGCCGCAAATCACGCGTGTTTGCCCTATCGAGACCAGCACCGAACCGTTCGCGTGCGGCGCGATGTTTAACTCGAAATTAATCGAACGAATTTCATCGCATCCGCGGCCATCATTTCGCTGCATGGTTGTAAACTTAGATGTAGCTTGGGTTTGCGCGATGAAAGATTTGCAGGGAGAGATGAAGCGCCACGGAATAAAAGCAAATCATGACCGCTGGCAATCTCCCGGTCTTGAGGCTGAGTAAACGGCTTGACGCACTGCGCTGACCATCGTTGTTTAAGCGTTTTGAGTGAAAAATAACGCTGACACCCAGACAGCGATTTGCATTACCGGAGCGCACCGTTCAGGAACCTCGATGCTCACCAGGCTATTGCACGCGTGTGGCCTCTACCTCGGCCCGAAAGAAGAATTGATGCCCGCGCAGGCCGATAACCCTGATGGTTTTTGGGAACACCTTGGGTTTGTTGCGCTGAATGACGAATTGTTAAGCGAGCTCGGCGGCGCCTGGGATCTTCCGCCGAAATGCGACGAGAACTTCGCACATGCGCGACTGGACCCTTTGCGCATGAAAGCGCGCCTGCTGGTCGAAAAGTTCGATTCGACAGGTCTCTGGGGCTGGAAGGATCCGCGCAACAGTTTGACTCTGCCATTTTGGCAGAACCTGCTGCCTGGAATGAAAACGCTCATCATGGTGCGCAATCCATTGGAAGTCGCCCACTCAATGAAGGAGCGGAACGGAACCTCTTACTCGTTTGGGTTGCGTCTTTGGGAAATTTACAACCAGCATGTGATCGATACGGCACGCGAGCAAGACCGACTGGTTACTCATTACGATTTGTTTTTCGAAGACCCTGAAACGGAATTGCGACGCATTACGAATTTCATTGGCTTGCCCGATACACAAGCGGGTGATGCAGCTGGACTGGTAACAAAGCGAAGACGCCACACTCACTTCACTATTGATCAATTGATTGACGCTCGCGTCGCTCCAGAGGCAATCGAGCTTTATCGAGCTTTGGTTGCCGAAGCATCGCCTAGAGGAAAGAGTCGACGAGCGCCAACGACGGGTCCGGAGACTGCGAAATCGAACGAGACCGATTTGCTTCCAGGGTCAGTGAGTCGGCTAAACGCCTTTGTTCCGGAAAGGATGGCGCAGATCGAGAATCTGTACCACGAGCTTCTTGCCCAAGCGGAAGCGCGTCACAAGGCACAAGTCGAGGAACTCACGGTGCATCTTGCCAAGACCGAAGCGCGCCACAAGGAGCAGATCGAAGAGCTCACCGCCCATGCGGAGCGCATGAATCAGCTTCTTCGGGATAAAAGCATTAGCCTGGCCGAAAGCGAAGCACAGGGAGAAGAACTGCGAAAGCGTTTGTGTCAACAGCTCAAGGTTGCCAAGAAGCTTTGTCAATTCTTGGACGACGTTGACAACGCGGCAGCTCGGCTTCGCTCTTCCGCGCGCTGGCAACTTGCAAATCCTATTGCCGCTTTGAAAGCAAAACTTCTCTCCTCACAGGATTCGTTAGGCTACGGGCACCTGGAAAAAATCGTTTCGACTTACCAGAAATGGCGAACTACCCAGCCCAATGTTGCCGCCATTGACGACGAAATCCAGGCACTGATTTCAGGCGCGTCGTCGGGCCGTTTGGGGAGAGTAGCGCCCGTCGAACCTCCAGTGCCAACTCGTCCGATTGAGTTTCCACTTCACGAGCGCGTCGAAGCTTCAATTATCATTCCGGTATTCAATCAATTTCCTTTCACCCAGGCTTGCCTCGCCTCGCTTCAGGAACATCAGGGAACAGAGCGTTTTGAAGTGATTATCGTGGATGATTGCTCCACGGATGAAACAGTTGACGCAATCCCGCGAATACCCGGTGTTGTTTATCTGCGCAACGAAAAGAATTCCGGTTTCATTGCATCCTGCAATTTCGGTGCCGAAAAAGCGCGCGGGAATTGCTTGGTTTTTCTAAATAATGACACGCTCGTAAAGCCGGGCTGGTTGAATGCGTTGCTCGATACTTTCGCAGAAGAACCGGGAGCCGGTATTGTAGGTTCAAAACTTGTCTATCCTGACGGTCGCTTGCAGGAAGCCGGCGGGATCATTTGGCGAGATGCATCGGGATGGAACTACGGCAAACTCGATGATCCAGAAAGACCCGAATATAATTATCTGCGCGAAGTTGATTATTGCTCTGCCGCAGCGCTCGCCATTCCAAAGGCTCTGTTCCATAGTGTGGGCGGATTCGACTCGCGCTACGCACCCGCGTATTACGAGGACACAGACCTGGCGTTTAAAGTTCGGAAAGCTGGTTACAAGGTCTTGTACCAGCCAACAAGCGAGGTCATCCATTACGAAGGCGCGACCGGGGGTACCGATCTCACATCAGGCACAAAGAAACATCAGGAGATTAACCGTTCGACATTTGCGGAAAAATGGGCCGCCGAGCTCATGACAAAACCAGCAAATGGTGATTTGGCGGCCTTGCGCCTGGCACCACCGGGCAGGAAGAACATTCTCGTAATCGACCATCATGTTCCCATGCCAGATAAGGACTCGGGATCAGTTCGAATGTTTCAAATTGTCAAACTTCTCCGGCAGCTTGGTCATCGCGTCACTTTCATCCCCGACAATCTGGCATACGAACCTCCCTATACATGCGAACTGCAGAAACGCGGCACCGAAGTGGTTTATCATCCTTATGTCAAAAAAGTGCGAGACTACCTCCTGGCACATGGTCCTAGTTTCGATGCAGTTGTGCTAAGCCGATGCGATTTTACGCGCAAACACATTGCAGACGTTCGACTGCACGCACCACAGAGCCGCATCATATTTGACACGGTCGATCTTCACTACCTCCGCGAGGACAGCGAAGCGCGGTTAACGCGAGACCCCGATATTCGCCGCAGGGCGCAGGAGAGGGAGCGGTTGGAATATGAATTGATTGATCAGGCGGATGAAACCTGGGTAGTGAGCCCCACTGAGCAGCAACTGCTCCGGGACAAGTGGCCCCGCAAATCTGTCCAACTGGTTTCTAATATTGTCGATGTACCCGGCTCGAAGACGCCGTTCACGCTTCGGCGAGACTATCTCTTCATCGGCGGCTTCCAGCACAGGCCAAACATCGATGCCGTTCTGTTTTTCGTGCAGAAAATTTATCCTCTGGTGAACGAGCAGCTGCGCGATGCCAAATTCTATATCATCGGCGGCAAGCCGCCGCCGGAGATAGTTGCGTTGGCGACTGAGAGAATCATTGTGGCTGGATTGCAGAAAGATGTTCGTCCGTTTTTTGATAGCGTGAGACTATCTATTGCGCCGCTGCGATTTGGGGCGGGCGTGAAAGGCAAGATCAATCAAAGCATGGCGTTTGGCGTTCCAGTCGTTGCAACTTCGCTGGCCATCGAGGGAATGGGACTCGCCGCTCGCCAGGAAATTCTTGTCGCTGACACTCCGGAAGACTTTGCACGCGCACTCATCGAGCTTTATGAATCGGAAGACCTTTGGAGGCGGCTCTCGGAGAACGGAATTAGAAAAACACGCGCGCTGTACTCCGTCAACGTGGCGCGCGAGAAACTGGAATTTCTGTTTAGCGACGACCATTTCAGAAAGTTAGAAAAATCGGCGCCGGCACAGCAGCTAGACATTGCTATCACAGCGAGCAGCTGAGCTTGTTACCAACAGTGAGTAACTCGAAGCAGCCGGGAAAGATGACCGGCCAAATCAACGCCGATCCGAATCCCCTTCTCTTTCGCCAAGATTGCGTCGTCATTTCGTGGAAAACGACCGATCCGGCGGGAAGTGAGGTGCGCGTTTCTACCTCTCCCGGCCATGAAAATCTGGTCAGCAAGACTAAGAAACGATCTGGTCAGGCGGAAATCTCGTGGATTACGGGTTCGACGATATATGAGTTTCGCCTTTACGGTGGCGGCGACCCCGCCACTTTGATTGATTCAGTGCGAGTTTGGCGGGATCTCAACGCCGCCTCTACAGCTCTGCGTGAGCTCACGGACGAAGCGCTTCGAGGGAACGTCGACATGGCAGAAGTTTCGCGCTTTATCGCAGCCGTGATTCCTGCCTACCTGCAAACTGACAGATTCGGCGAGCTTTTTCCAGTCCTTCTGCGTCAGCTCGCAATCGATGCTTTGCGTGGAAGAGTTGGCGAGACCGAGATTTCCCAGTTCATCGGAACGGCCATACCAGAGTATTTGGATAGTTCCATCGCAGGGAAAATCATCGCAACGCCAAATCCCGTTCCCTTCGGAGAGGATGTTTTGATATCCTGGGGAACCAACGATCCCGTTGGAGGAGAAGTTCGCCTTTTGATGTCTTCTGGCGAGGAAAAGCTCATCTCCCGGCAACCATCCGGGCAAAAGAAAATCCCATGGATCACCGGTGTGACAGCGCACGAGTTTCGCCTTTATGCCAATACCCAGCCCAATTCGCCCCTCGATTCGGTAAAGGTCAGACGCGACGTCGGTTCCACGCCGGCCGTCATGGGCGATATTGCGAACGAAGTGACCAGGGGAAACATCGACATGATGGAGCTTTCACAATTCATCGCCAGAGTTATGCCTCGTTGCCTGCAGAGCAAAGAGTTTCAGGAGATCTTTCAGCTCTGGGAACGGAAAGGTTTCCATGTGACGCCGGTGCACTTCTACCAGCCGATCCCTGACACTCAGAACCTGCCCAAAACGCTGTGGGACAAGCCGAGCGACCTTGTGGGAATCGATATGAACGAATCCATGCAGCTTGATCTTCTTCGGGAGCATTTTCCTAAATTCCGAAACGAATATGAGCAATTTCCAACCGAACCTCCTGGGAAGTTGCATCATTTTCATCTCGATAACGATCTCTTCGGCGGCCTGGACGCTTTGATTGCTCACTGCATGGTTCGCCATTTTAAGCCGCGTTTGATCGTCGAAATCGGCGGCGGTTTTTCGACTCTGCTCTTGACCGAAGCCGCTGCAAAAAACAACACCTCGGCTCTCATCTGTATCGAGCCGTTTCCTCAAGAATTTCTCAAACAAGGCTTTCCAGGTCTAAACCGTCTAATCGAGAAGAAAGTGGAAGACATCGACCTCGAATTCTTCTCGGAACTCCACTCCGGTGACGTTCTTTTTATCGACAGCTCTCACACGGTGAAAATTGGCGGAGACGTCAATTATCTCTTCCTGGAAGTCCTGCCTCGCCTGGAGCCAGGCGTTATCGTGCACATACACGATATCTTTTTGCCTTTCGATTACCGGCGCGATTGGGTCTTAGGGAAATTTCGCTTTTGGGCTGAGCAATATCTACTGCAAGCTTTCTTAGCCTTTAACTCTGAGTTCGAGGTGCTGATGGCCAATAACTACGTGGCACACCGATACTTGGACGACGTCAAGGCTGCCTTTCCAAGTTTAGAAAAGCTTAAAGCTGCTTTTCCGAATTCAGTCGGGTGGGGTGGCGGCAGCTTCTGGATGCGCCGAAAGCCTCGGCTTTAATTGGTTTAATCGCGCGGCCGGACACTCAGAATGGCCGGTTAGTCACGAGCGGTCGGAGCACAAACTGCGTGTGCAAAATCTGGCCGCCGGTTATCGCCCAGAGGCATAATAGCCAGTCCCCTGATCAGAGGGCGCAACGCTTGTTCTTTATCGTCAATTTCTTGTGGAACAACGACTCCGATAAAGGCGAGTGGCCGGTCGGCAAAATCAGCGGGAATCTCTTCTGTAAATACAAACTCATAACGCGAAAGCCTGACCAGCGTACGGCTATAGGGCTTGGGCTCAAGCATCCGATATGGCAGAGTCTCGCCGGGCGGAATGTAATAGTCATAGTAAAAGGCTTCAGTCTCCACGACACAGTCACCGACTTTGGGAGGATCCTTATCCCCCTGATAGATGGGGGGTTGCTGGGCATCTTCGGGCAGGATAGAAAATGGGGAATGCCGCAAGCGTTGGAGCGCCGACAGTTTTTCTGGAACGGTCAGACCGGGTCTCAAGGACCATCCCGTGCTTGATTGCGTTTTGCCCTTTTCCCTTTGATGGGAAGCCGATAGCGCAATCAGGCGCGCGCCGCTGACTAAGAAAAACGCCAGTGTTACAATGACAAGAAACACGCACGATCGCCGCGAAAGCAAAGATAGACTGTTTTGGAACGAGCTAGTTTCGTCTTCTTCCGTTCTCGTAATACCAGCTTGCTCTGTCTCGCCAGCAAGCCGTCTGGAAAAGGTCTCCGCAGGAAACCAGACCGCGGCGATAAAGTAGAGAACAAATAGCCAGTCAGTCATCAGAATCGCGCGAAACAAAACCGGATTTGCAAAAATCGCGCTGCCGAGAACAGCAGCCGCCAGGGTCCCTGACAGAATCAGGTTTGGTATCCTGCGGCCTGGTTTCCAGGTGAAAACAATCCCTGACAATACAGGCAGTAACGTCGCCCAACGGGGCAGGCTCTGATAAAGCACAATTAGCCCGATTGAAATCAGTAGAAAGAGTAAATTAGATGGCGCAAAGGGCCTGTTTCTTCGCAGCAACCAGACCAGCACGGTGAAGACCAGCATAAAAGCCAGAAAAACCTTCTGCCCCTCAGCGACAAGTGAAAATCGCTCGAGATACCGGTTGGAGGCCCGGCTTCGCGGGCCGAACGTATTTGCATATTCCCAAAGCGCCGTCCCGACATTGCGAATATAGAAACCAGGATTGGTCTTTACGTTCTCGACAGTGCGATCGATAAAATAGCGATACCGGTCACCGACTGTGTTTGGAATTCCCGCTGCGTCCGCATCCTTGCGCACATCCGGAATCCATTGCTTGTAAACAGGCGATGTAGCTGCGTAGATCGCTTCGCCAATATTATCCGACAGGCTGGTGATCCCGTACACGCGCTCCTGCCGAATGAGCCACGGAAGCATGACAGCGGAAAACCCCAAAAACATCAGAAGAGCGCGTAGGCAGGCACTTTTAGGCGTTCTTTCTCGCCAACCCACAACCAATATCAGGACGATGTAAAACGGCAGCGTGAACACCGTGAGAGTACGGGTGAGATTACTTAAACCGATAAAGAGACCTGATACGAAGAAGAAGGCAGCCTGCCGGTTCTTGAAGGCCAGCAGGGCGGCGCAAACCGAACCAACAAAAAAAAGAAGCCCCAAGGGCTCAGTCCCTGCCTGTGGGGTCTGGATCAATTGCGTGGGATCGATAGCGAAGAACAGCGCCGCGCCAAGCGCGCAGAGCCTGTTAAAAACCAACGCGCCGCAAAGATAGATCAACGCTGCAGTGGCACCTCCAATTAGGATGTTAAGAGCAGTCACCGCTTTGAGGGAAAACCCAGTCCACGTAAAGAGACAGGCCAGGACAATCGAATAAAAAGGCCGGATGGCAGGTTGTTGTAATGGTGGAATTCCGTAGCCTTTGGCGAGATTTATTGCCTTGAATGCATAGGTGGACCCATCTGAGATCGGCGAACCCTGGAAAATAAAAAATCCGGTGGGGTGAGGATTCCAGAGATGGAATTCCCAGCGGATTGCCATGGCCATGACTAGAATTGCCAAGGCCACAAACCACTGATTTCGCAGTAGACGTCGGAAACCCTCGAGAAGCAGACCGCATGAAGACGACGCAGTCATTCTGCGACGTTTCGATTTACTGCTACCGTACGGTCAATTGAACTCGCTAGAAACGCCATCACACAATTCGGCTTCGCGACAGACCGTGGAAAAGAGGTGCCAATTCATCAACAGAAAAGCTATCAATGCGCCTCTGGTAGCAGCTCGCCAGCCTGGCCTCGTTGGGGATTTGCGACGCGCGCGCAAAATTCAGGCGTCCAGTGCCGGTGACAGCTAGCAGGCGGGGCGTTAGACCTGTATCGCATCATGGCAGCGCGTATCATCGTCGGCTTCAGGTACCCCAAATCAATAAGCAACGTGTTCAGGTCCTCCAGAAAATCTATGAATCCTGTATCGTGCGGATCGTCCACACTGAGGTTGTGCCCGAAACCGCGCTCAATGAAAATATCCGGCAAATTTCCGAACCCGAGAAAGCTGCGAAACGAGAATTTTTTTACGAGTAATGGAAGAATATCTTGCGCACGAATTCCTTCGAAACCTACCTTGGAGCAGTCCCAGTTTTCGTACTCCTGTTCTACTCTTTTGAGTTGGTGATTCGTCTTGTAATGATCCGGGATGAATTTCCAGATTGCCTGAATTAATTCCAGCGCTTCGGGCCAACGCATATGGCCATTGCGTCCGATCATATCGCTAGTTAAGAAAGTACCTTCGTCTTCCAGTGCATCGTGAACGGAATCAAAAAGGTGTTCCAGCTCGAGAACGTGATGCAGCGTGTCCTTGGCGATGACGATCGAATACTGCCGTTCCGGGACCCAGGTGTTCAGGTCCGCCTCACTGATCGTCAAATAGCGAGCCACTCCTTCCTTTCTTGCGCCTTCCCGCGCTCGCTCGGACCGCACGGGCGATAACTCCAGCGCCTCGAGCGTGAAATCAGTCTCCCCCATTTCCAATAGCTTTTTGATCAGAGTAATCTCATGCACACACTCGCCAGCGCCCAGGCTGACGATTCGGCGGCTGGCACCGGGTTGATGAAATGCCTCCGTTGCACAGCCTGCAAAAAGCAGCATAACGTCCGGCACACCAAAAACGGTGCACATCCTCGGACGAATGTGTTTAACATCCCAATAATGGTAAATCGGCCCTAGTTTGAGCAGGCCCTCTGGATTGGCATATTGCGCAATCTGGGCTCGAATCCGGGCTTGGTAATCGGTCGGCGCAGAATCAGACATCTTCAAAAAACTTGGAGTAGGGACTGACCGCGAAATGGGTACGCAGTTCGTCGAAGTTGGCAATTGCCCTGCGAAGATCATTATTACGAAGTTTTTTGGTGGTGGTAGTCAGTTCTCGCCTGGGCACTCCCATGAAATCCAGGAGACGTTGGAGCTTCTCGGAACCAGGCGTAATCATCTCCTCGTACGAAATCCGAAAGCCAGGATGCTGCGCAAAGAGTTCTGTAAATTCTTTCTCTCGAGCCAAGATCGTCTCAAAATCCTCCTCGCACTTGCGCGGATCGAGGACTACCGGCTGAGTTTCGGGAATGGTTTGCCCCTGAACGGCCAGTGTGACTCGAGTCACATGGCTCGCGATATAATGCGAAAGATAACGGCAAAGTAAGTTTTCGCGCCGCAAATGAATGATCCGGAAGTCCCGATCGCTAACAATTTCGTCGCGTAACACTTTATACTCAGGCCGGATCAGTTCGTCGTGTTTTAGCTTAAAGCAGACAACCTTTTTTCCCTGGAGATCAAGCACGATCTTATACAGGAACTTAATTGGATCGCGATCTTTCTCAGCAGCCATCCGATCGGCAAAATCGGGTTCCTTGCGCCGCTTGATTAAATAGGTGCCTGTCATTCCACCGAGAATACCTGCAGAAGCAAACACTTCATCATGCGAGATGATGTCCGGATGGGAGCGCAGAAGATGAACCAGCATCGTGCTGCCGCTTCTGGCGGGACAAGTGATCATGTAAATGTTATCGCGATATGAACCCATACGTGCGCTGACACGGGATTCCCCTTACTGCGTACCTATACGGCCAGTCAATCGTCCGAATAAAAGCAGTTCATCCGCCTTAAATCAAACTCCACTTTCTGCCGCGGCTGCGAATTTGGTCAAAAATGGATCCCGTTTCATCCTTTGATCTGCTAGCCACGTTCTTAGCCTTGCGAAGCAGATAGAGAAAATGCCAAACGCGAATTTCAGAGATCATCGGCGTAGACCCCATTAGCATGATTTGTTCGAACAAGAGGTTGGACAAAGCATGGCCCTTAGAGAAACGAGCATCTGGTGCTTGGTACTGAGGGGTATGCGCCCAACTCCAATCCTCAATCAGATAGACACCGCCCGGTTGGAGTAACGGAAAGAGAATTTCAAAGGATGCTTTTGTTTGTTCGTAAGTGTGGGAGGCATCGTCCACCACCAGATCGAGCTCGTTCCCAAGTTCATTCCGAACGATATTCTCCAAGATTTCACCGTCCGACTGCGAGGTGGAAAAGTGCACGAACCGGCCCTCCTTGTCGGCAACATAGTGAGAAAGTGGCGCCACAGACTGGGGCCTAAGCTCCACTGCGGACATTCGGCGAGGCTTAAACAGCTTGTCCAGGAACACGTAGCTCCCTCCTTGAAAAATCCCAAGTTCAAGGATTGATCTTGGTGAGAAGGTGGAAGCGAGATCCTCGTAAACGCGAAGATAGGGCTCGCTTTTCAAAATCGTAAAGACCTCTGAGGTGGAAGGACGCCTTTCTTTTGGCGGCGCACCAACCTCAATCACGAAATTTTCACCGTCTAACGAGAACTCTCCTCCCGAACCAATCTCGATCTGATTCATGGCGATAGCGTACATCCGAAGCAGACTCGGATAAATGCAAATCATAATTCTGCTTACAGCGAGGTCGGAATCATGTGTTTAGAGAGTGAGAAATGTTCCTTCTGAATCGGCTATTTTAGGGGCTAGGAAAAGAGCGTGCCGCGATGTTCCAACAATCCGCGAGTCTGCGTGACAAGCCTCGAGCGCTTGGTGTAGAATTAAATTGGTTTAGGGGAGCAACACACGCATCCGCGAACCGGACCGCCGAAATGGAATGCAGAATACGATAAATAAACCGATTTTTGTGGTGGGCTCCCCGCGCTCTGGAACAAGCATACTCACTTGGTGCCTGGGCCAACACCCAAACATTTTCCCGGTGGATGAGTCAACCGGGATTGGAGAGTTGGCGCTTGCGCTCGCCGTTTGTTATCAGACAAAAATGGGACTGGGCCCTGATTCGCTGTGGAGCGCGATGAACATGCAACGAGAAGAGTTCATTGCCACCTTCGGCCAGACCATCAACGAGCTGATTCAACGCCACAAGGTTGAGCTTGAGCGAAAGTGGTGGAAACAGGCGTTTGCCCCAAATCTCCCGCCCCACGACTTCGTGGCAGAAAAAGCCACCAGTCTGACAAAAACGCGGTGGGTCGACGGAACTCCGGCGTATTCGTTTCACATTTACGGGCTGCGTAAACTTTTCCCGAACGCGTTGTTCATTCACATCATCCGTGACGTCACTCCTGTGGTGCGGTCGATGCTCAATTTTCATCGCCTCGCCGGCGTTAGCTTGGTCGATAATGAACAGCACGCCTACAATCTCTGGTTCCACTCAGTGAGCGCATGTTTGTTGGCCGAACAGGCCTACGGTCCGGACATCATATTCCGACTCAGGTATTCCGAGTTAGTAAATCAACCCGAGGCATCCTTGCGAGCTTTGCTTGGTTTCCTCGGTGAACCATATGCCCCGGAATGCTTGGTTCCTCTTCAAAAAAGGATCAACAGTTCCGATGTCCCTACTGATTTTAGACTTGGCGAGCGGGGTACCGATCCCTTAGTAATCGAACGAGCCACCCGATTGAACGCGGAGATCGAAACAAACCCACAAGCGTCTGAAGTGTCAACGATTGCTGTCGACAAGATGGAAGCGACATTTAACGCCCAAATCAACCACAGAGCACTCCTTCGCGACAAGTATGCCAAGGAACACGCTCGAGCGCAAAGACTCTCAAACGAAATTAAGCTCAAGAAGGACACCATCAGCAGGCTTCGCGCGCGACGGTGGCGTCATAAATTACGCCAACTCGTTTTCGGTCAGGATGCAGTTTCTTGAATTGCCACTGGAGTCCTCGCGAAGATGCACAAAGAGCTGAACAAACCGATTTTTATAGTGGGCTCCCCGCGTTCAGGGACCAGCGTACTTACCTGGTGCCTCGCTCAACACCCGAATATCTTCAGCGTCAACGAATCGACTGGAATTGGGGACTTGGCAGTTGCCCTGACCACTTGCCACGAGCGAAAAATGGGTCTGGGCCCTGATTCGCTATGGAGCGCGATGAAGGTGCAGCGGGAAGAATTTTTCGCTGCATTTGGCGAGACCATCAATGAACTCATCCTGCGCCACAAGGTGGACCTAGAAGAGAGGAAGTGGGAAGAAACGTTTGCGCCCGATAGCCCGCCGTGCCGGTTCCCAAGAGACAAAGCGGTCAACAGATCAAAGACCCGATGGGTGGATGGAACGCCTTTGTATTCCTTTTACATCTATGGCCTGCGAAAGCTCTTTCCGGACGCGCTGTTCATTCACATCGTCCGGGACGTCACGTCAGTGGTTCGGTCGATGCTCAATTTTCATCGCCTCACTGCGGTCAAGATGGTGGACAGTGAACAGCAGGCTTACAATTTCTGGTTTCGCATGGTGCGCGCCTGCTTGCTGGCGGAAGATGCTTACGGGCCAAACGTCGTTTTCCGGCTGCCGTACGCCCAGTTAACCGACCAGCCAGAGGTCGCCATGCGCGCCCTGCTCAACTTCCTGGGCGAACCCTACGTGTCCGAATGCCTCACACCGTTGCGGAAAAAAATCAACAGTTCCAACGTTCCTTCTGATTTTCGGCTCACCGCGCCGCACAGCGACCGGCTCATCCAACGGGCGATACAGCTGCAGGCTAAAATCTTAACAACTCCGCAGGCCTCTGAACCCTCGCTCGCCGCGGCCGCCGAATTGGAGACTGAATTCTTTTGCCAAAAAGGAACCGAGTTGGCCAAGGTTCAGGCCCGCGTGGAGAGACTTGCGCAAGAGATCAAGCGCAAAAGAGCATTTATTCGAGAGCTTCGTGGCTCACCTCGGCACCATAAGCTGCGTCGATTACTCTTCGGCTATAAGTCTACCGCTTTGGTTTCAGGCGCCGCCTACGTCGCTGACGCCCTTGACTTCGCGGATTTCCTTTCGGTCATGACGTAACTGCAACCGGAAAAGTCATGCGGCGAAAAACGCCTTAGCGACGGCACGCACGCAGCTTGCAAGTTGATGACTCGAGGCTGAGAGATTGCACCGCTTGACGAGACAATCCGATCACGTCGATTAGCAAATCATGGCACAGCCTCTTCACGAACTGGCGGTCGCTACCGAGCAAAATCTTTGGGAAATCAAAGTGGCTCATCGCCCCAAATCATTTTGGTATCCTTACTCAACATTGCGCAACGTTGCGGTCCTCGAAAAACTTTCCGCCAAAGCCGGACTTGATCTATTGGAACTCTGCCAAGGGAAGTATGGCAGGGTCGCAGACATCGGCGCCGCCGACGGAGATCTGGCGTTCTTCTTAGAAAGACAAGGGCTGTCGGTGGAATTGATCGATAATGATTACACCAACTTCAACTGTTTGGAGGGAGCGAGAACCCTTAAGGAGGCGCTAAACTCGTCTGTTGGTATCCGATCGGTCGATTTGGATTCCCAATTCTCGCTTGCCGGGGAGAAATACGATGCCGTCTTTTTCCTGGGAATCCTGTATCATTTAAAGAACCCGTTCTTCCTCCTGGAAAGCCTGGCCCGAATCACAAAATACTGCTTTGTTAGCACGCGCATTGCCAAACAAACTGCCGACGGTCAGCCGTTGTCGCAATATCCTGTGGCCTACCTCCTCGGGCCGCAGGAATGCAACAATGACGACACAAACTTCTGGATTTTCTCGGAGCAAGGGCTGAAGAGACTGATCGAGCGCACGGGATGGAACCTCCTCTCGTATGTTACTATTGGCGATACAGCGAGCTCCACTCCGGCCGATCCTGAAAGAGATGAACGCGCGTTTTGCCTGCTGGAAAAACGGCCGGCTCTTCTAAGCGCAAGTCCCAATCCTACCCCCGGCGGCGAACGGCTAGGCAAAACAACGATCTCCTGGGACACCGCAGATGGGAGCATCGGCAGGATCTTTGTTTCGGTAAACCGCGGCGCTGAAGCGTTCTTTGCCGATGGTCGCCGGGGATCGGCCCCAGCGGATTGGATCGCCGCAAATTCCAACTACGAATTTCGCCTCTACAATCCCGATCACACAGAGGTGCTGGCAAAAGTCTCCGTTACAAAAGCAGCGCAGTAACTCTTGCTTTTAATTGTCAGCGCGAGGGAGCTGTATCAAACGCGATTCCTGAAACCGAAGCCGATACGCGGCGTCCGGTGGAAATTCCGAGACCAATCTCGCGTTAACGTCAGTACGACGAAGAGCCACCTGTGTCGCTGCCAGCAAGCAACCCGGGTAAAAGTTTGAAGGCTGCGAATTGAAGTAGATTACTTCGCCTGCGTGGGGCTGTGGTAGCGTCTTCAACCCTGTAACGAAACCGCGATATTCGTCTGCGCGCTGCTTGAGCCACGATCTTTCCGGTCGATTGACCTCTTCGTGAAGAAGAAAAATGCCCCAGCAGAGCAAAGCAAAAATCGAATATGCCCCAGCTCCCGCGAGCCATTGTGGATTTCGCGCGGTGATTCGGGAAGCGACGCCGCCTGTTAATATTGCCGCCAGGCCACAAAGACCCAGAAAAGGAAGATACCAATAGAACGCAAATCGATGATTGATGAGGAAAATGACGGGAAGAAACGTGATAAAAATGTACAACAGGAAGAACAGGGCGAGGCGGTTTCGCGAGAGAATGAGGAGTAGGAGGAACACCAGCAACGCAGCACACCAGAATTGCAATGAAAAATTTGTTCTAAACAGCATGTTAAAATAGATTCCGAAACCGCTGATCAGAGTTGATCCATTAATGCTCATGTAATATGCATGAGTAGGTGTGGATCCTTTCATAGTCAGTGCTTTGGCCAGCCCATATGAGAGAGCTAGCGCACTTGGCAACATCCAATGAGCTAACGTTTTCCGGTCCATTTTCTCTCGAACGATTAAATCATAGCAAAACCAAACGACAGGCATCGCGACAGCCATCTCCTTCGACTTCATAGCCAAAAACAAAAGGAGCGAGGCGAATACCACGTGTGGCCAATCTCGTCGCTCCCGTGTCCACAACAAAAGACCGGCAAAGGAAAAGAGCGCAGCGAGAAGCTCGAAAATCGTCCCGAAATTCCAGTATATTTGTGAGAAAGCGGCTTGGCTGGCGAATAACATGGCGCCAACAGCTGCTCCAGACCGCGCTTTCGTAAGCCGCTTGAGAACAAAGTAAACAAGCGCCGTATTCGCGGTGTGAAGAGACCATGCCAGCCAATGATAAGGGATCGGATTGAGGTCGAAGCATCGCAGCAGCAACCAATAGCAGAGCATTCCTACAGGACGAAATGATCCCGAGATCGGGTTGAGGATCCACCTAAGCATCTGGACAAGACTTGCTCGCTGCATCCAATAAAGATTATCGAAATCATCCAGCCAAAAATAGGCGCCTTGCTCATACAGGCGGAACGTGCTTAGAAGCAAGACGCCCACACAAAGAACAGGAAGCAGGCGCAGGACTTTCGAGGGTCGAAGACCAACCAGAATCTTTTTTACTGCAGCGGACATCCTAGAGACTTTACACGTTGGCCGTTCTGTCTCTTCGCGCAATTAGTGCGGCAGGCGGTCACGATCTCTGCCAGGCGAAGAATGTATCAATATCAATGAAGGCGGTACCTCCCGAGTTCGTGCCGATCATTTGCATGATCACATTCGTAGTACCGCTTAAAAATGGAACGCCTCGAATAAAGCAGTTCATTCCCATTTTCCAGTCGTTTTCGTTTTATCCAGCACTGTTATTTCCGTAAAATGAAGCGGCCAGACCCGGACGTGACCAATACAATCGAACTGAGCATTTTGATGCCTTGTCTCAACGAAGCAGAGACACTCGGAGCATGTATTGAGAAAGCGCAGATGGGCATCGAACGCTCCGGCGTGCGTGGCGAGATTCTTGTGGCGGACAACGGCAGCCAGGATAGTTCAGTGCAAATTGCCGAAGAATGTGGCGCGCGCGTTGTTCGTGTAGAAAAAAAAGGATACGGCAACGCCCTGGCGGGTGGCATTCACGCCGCGGCCGGAAGATGGATGTCATGGGCGACGCCGACCAGAGTTATGGTTTCTCAGAGGTCGATCGCTTCGTCAAAAAATTCCAGGAAGGCTTTGAACTGGTCATGGGTTGCCGCCTGCCGAATGGCGGCGGGAGAATCATGCCGGGTGCGATGCCGTTCTCACATCGCTGGCTGGGAAATCCGCTCTTCTCACGAATGGCCCGCCATATGTTCGCCGTGCCTATTCACGATTTTTATTGTGGCCTGCGCGGATTTACACGGGAACTGTATGGGCGATTAGGCTTACGGTGCGAAGGAATGGAATTTGCCACCGAGATGATTATCAAAGCCAGTTTACACGGCGCGCGAATTTCCGAGATTCCCATTACCCTCCATCCGGATGGACGCAAAACGCACGCGCCACACCTCCGCACAATTCGCGATGGTTGGCGCACCCTGCGTTTTTTTCTCATCCTCAGCCCGAAAATGCTCTTTCTGGCGCCGGGCTTTTTCCTAGTTTTGCTGGGCCTGACTGGGTACGCCTTGGCATTGCCTGGATTGAAAATCGGTGGCGTTACGTTCGATGCCCATACTCTTTTGTTTTCGAGTCTCGCCATTCTGATGGGTTATCAATCCTTTCTGTTCGCACTCTGCGCCAAAACTTTCGCCATCAATGAAGGATTGTTACCCAGAGACCCTCGAATTGATTGGTTCTTCAAGATTATGTATTTGGAGCGGGGCTTGGCTATCGGCAGCCTTGCGTTCGTGGCGGGTTTGATCCTGCTTGGCGTAGTCGTCTTACAATGGAAGTCGGTCGATTTCGGACACCTCGATTACGCGGTGACCATGCGTTGGGCGATTCCGGGCGCGACTCTGACATCGCTGGGCTTTCAAACCATACTCTCGAGTTTTTTCGTGAGTGTTCTGGGAATGAAGCGCCGTCTATGAGCCAGTTTTTAGCAAAGGTGAAAACTGAATTTGACGCATAGGTGGCCATATACGATGTCGCACTTGCTCGGGAATTTCCATCTCCGGCGAGGACTAAGATATTTTGCCCGTGACTCACAGGTAAGGGGACGACAGAATGCAGAGTAGGATAAACAGGCCGATTTTTGTTGTCGGTTCACCCCGCTCCGGGACCAGCATCCTCACCTGGTGTTTAGGCCAACATCCAAACATATTCGCGGTGCCAGAGTCGAACTGGATGGGAGACTTTGTGGTCAATGCCGCGATCGTCCACCAGGTCGGAGCCGGCCGTAGCCATCTAAGCATCCTGAGCGCCATGGACATTTCGCTTGATGAACTCCTCGCCAATTTTGGTGGAACCATAAACGATCTGATTCTCTCTCACCGTCCGGATTTGGAAAGGACACGGGCCGCGATCCCCACGCTCCCCGAATTCATGAGGCGCCCACTTCCTGGACCCAAGATGCGCTGGGTGGACGGTACCCCGGAGTACTCGTTTTATATTTACGCTCTGAGAAAGCTCTTCCCGGAGGCGGTTTTTATCCATGTGCTGCGCGATGTGCGCGATGTGGTTCGGTCAATGCTAAATCTCCATCGCCTGGCAGGCGTTCACTTGGTCGCGAACGAGGAAGAGGCGTACACGTACTGGCTGCGTACGGTCAAGGCATGCGCGCAGGCTGAACGGGCTTACGGCTCGGACGTTGTTCGTCGCCTGGCCTACAATGCTTTGATTGATCACCCGGAGTCTGCGATTCGTTCGATTCTGGACTTTGTGGGCGAGTCGTTTGACACGCAATGCCTTGAGCCGCTCAGTTGCCAAATCAATAGCTCCGACGTGCCGCCCGATTTTGTGGCCGAAGATCCAGCCACAGATCGGCGGGTTGTTGAGGAAGCTCAGAACCTCCACGCAGAGTTACAGGACGCCCCCCAGGTGACTGAGTTGTCTTCGGTCGCTGCCGATGAGATGGCAGCTGGATTTGGCCAAAGGGTGCAACACGTGGCGACCGTCGAGGACCAGCTTCGAAACGCTGTGCAAACCATTAAGACCTTGGAGAAGCAATGCCCGAAGGAAAATATAAGGGATGAGGCGTTGCTTTAAAAATTGGTGTCGACGATTCTCACTTTTCTACATGACGCGAACAGAAATAGAACGCGACAAGATTCCACGTCGCATCGGCTCTGACAGATCATGGGGAGGCTGCGCCGTCTTTCACACTGGATTCTCTACCACAAGGGAACCTTAATCGCAGTCTGCCTCCTTCTGGTAGCAATCATAGGCTATATTGATTTTGCAACCGGATACGAGCGCCCGCTCCTTCTCTTCTATCTGTTGCCAATTTCCCTGGCTGTATGGTTTGGCAACTTACTGTTCGGATTGATTGTTGCTGTCGTTGCCATCATGGCGTGGATGTGGTCGGATCTGGCGGCTGGGATCCCCGCTCTCGGGTTCTGGAATGTGGGAATGGCTTTCACCTCTTTCGCTATTTTCGCTGGCATGTTATCAAAGTTACGAACGCTTGTGCGTGAACTGGATAAGCGGGTACTGGAACGGACGGCAGCCCTGCAGCGCGAGGTTGCCGAACGGCAACGACTTGATCGGGAGATTGCACAAGTGGCGGATCGCGAGCGGCACCGGTTAGGCCAGGAACTGCATGATAGCCTGGGTCAACATCTGACCGGCACCGCGCTTGCCGCTCAGGTATTAAAGGAAAAGCTCGCGGTCAAGAAGGCGTTGGAAACAGCGGAAGCAGAAAAGTTGGTTCGTTACGTGGAAGAAGGGATTGACCTGACTCGAAATCTGGCGCGCGGGTTCTTCTCGCCGGAGCTGGATGCGGATGGCCTGACGGTGGCCCTTCATGGGCTTGCGGAAAATGTCACGGAACGCTTTGGTATCGATTGCGTCTTCGAGGGAGAAGAGTCAATTCGAGTCCCCGACTCCGTAATTGCAACTCAGTTGTATCGAATCGCTCAGGAAGCGGTAGCCAACTCGGTCAAGCACGCTGCCGCGCAGCGAATTACGATTCGACTCGGGATGACCTCGTCCGAACTTCTGCTCGCGATCAGCGATGATGGAATCGGATTTCCCGACAGATTGCCCCGGTCTGAGGGACTCGGCCTGCAATTGATGCGGCATGGTGCATCCCTGGCTGGCGCGAGTTTCGATGTTCGACGGAATGGCCTGCGCGGTACACTCATAACATGTAAATTGAACCTGAAATACGGACCTAATCCGAATTTATAACCATGGACACAACTTCCAAGACAGGTGAGGCGCGCAAAAGCCGCGTGTTTCTCATCGACGATCATCCACTAGTTCGTGAAGGACTGGTCAATCTCATTAACAGCCAACGCGACCTGGTCGTCTGTGGCGAAGCGGAGGATTCGGGCGGAGCGATGACCGGAATCGCCAAGACACGACCCGATGTCGCTCTTGTGGATATTTCGCTGAAGAATGAATCTGGCTTGGAATTGGTAAAGAACCTGGAGAGTCAATTCCCGCTGGTCGCCTTGATTGTCCTTTCCATGCATGATGAAGCTCTTTATGCCGAACGGGCCTTGCGCGCTGGCGCACGGGGTTATGTCATGAAGCGCGAGAGCACAAAGAGCGTCCTCGCGTCCATTCGCCGAGTAATGGAGGGCGGTGTTTATGTTAGTGAAAGGGTTGTTAACAGCATGGCTCGGCGGTTTAGCTCATCGCCCAAAAGAGTCGAGAGTTCTCCGGTGGAACGTTTAAGTGATCGCGAGCTGGAAATATTCAGGCTCCTTGGCCAGGGGCGCACCACAGCTCAAATTGCCGAGGATTTGCATTTGAGTTTGAAAACTGTGCAAGCTTACTGTGCGCGCGCGAAGGAAAAATTTGGCGTTACCTCCCTGGGTGAACTTCTTCGTGCCGCAATTCGTTGGGAAGACGCGGCTCACCTAAAATAGGTGATGCTCTTGAAGCGCGAGGATCGCACGTAGGACTTGATCCTACAAAAAGACACGGAAGCGTCTGTCTGTAACTGTTCGAAGCCCTGCGCGAGGGTTCCGACCGTGGAGTTACTGTCACCCTGCCTGCCGGGGATTGTGAGGGATCTATCCGTCAATGGCACCCATCCGGTCGCCAGAACTATGCGAAGTAAGCGATTGGATTTAGATGCTTACGATACCGATAAGATTAGGCTGGGCTATCTCGATCTATACGACCCAATTCTGACATCCTGGAGCAATAAGGAGATCAAACTTTTGGAAGTCGGTGTCAAAAAGGGAGGTTCACTTAGATTGTGGCGCGACTATTTCCCTCATGGGACGATCATTGGCATCGATCGCAAGCTGCCCCAACGCCTTGAGACCGGAGAGCGTATTCAAGTCTTCCAAGGCGACCAGGCGGATGGGGCTTTTCTATCGAAAGTGGCAAGTCGAACTGCTCCGGACGGGTTCGACATTATCATAGATGATGCCTCGCACATCGGCGAGCTGACCAAGGCGACGTTTTGGCATCTGTTCGATCGTCATCTCAAGCCAGGTGGACTATATGCGATTGAGGACTGGGGCACGGGCTATCTGGATGATTTTCCGGATGGCAAAAGATTCGAGCCGAAGCCATCGACTCTCGCTCGTCTTCGGTCATTTTTACCGCGGCGTTTGAGGAGAAAAATGAAGATTCCCTTCCTGTGTCATTCGTACGGCATGGTCGGTTTCGTTAAAGAATTGGTGGACGAACAGGGAGCTGGCAACATTGCGTTAGGTCGCAAAAGGAACTTCCGGTTCTCGAAGTTTAAGAATTTGCTCATTACGCCGGGCATCGTCTTCGTCACGAAGGCGTCGCCCACTCTTAAGGCGTCGCCTGATTTAGTGCCCGCTAGCAAAGGGAAAGGTAAGACCACCATTTCGTGGAACAGTGTGGACGGCAAGATCTATGTTTCGGCAAACGGAGGAAATGAGTCGCTGTTCTCAGGCTCACCGAGGGGTTCGCAGGACGCGAGTTGGATCAACGAGGGGTTTCGCTACGAATTTCGCCTTTACAACGGGGACCACACTCAACTTCTCGATAAAGTGGTGGTCACAAAAGCAACGGCGTAACGGACCCGATTTCGAGTACCCACGCCTCCCGATTGTTCACTTACCATCGACAGGCCACCGTCAGTACGGCGCGTCGCACCGCGAAGACGCGCAAATCGTGTAAGCGTGGATAAGACTGTCGGTGTGCAAGAGTCTCATTACGAAACTCTTCTGCGACGTTTTCTGGTGACAACAACCGACGATTACGCGCTTCAATCTGTAGTTCTTGGGTTATCGTCCGCAGAAAATCGATTTTTACGTCCCGGCAAAAATTTCGAGGGTGTGTGTTGACGTCACGCTGGAGTGTGGTATTCTGGCTGTCCCGCTGGAAGCGGGACTCCATTAATACGGAGTGCGTTCTATGTACATTTGGGGACTGCAAATTGGGCTCAATTTTGTCCCGGCAATGAAAACGGAACCCGCAATGACGGGAGCTGTGATTTTTGTCGGCACGAGATTGAGTTTTTTTGTGGTCCAATGTAACGAACGGCTGGTTCTTTGACATCTACATACAGGGTAGTAAGAAATACAACTTTAAGAGCTGAGTCTGAAATTGCTGTAGCCGTCGGTCGGTGACCGCGGCTACAGAGAGAGTTTCAGTTATCATAAATCTCTGGCCGAGCAGGCCAGAACAGATTGATCAAGCTACAAAGAGCGCATCATGGATGCCTTGGTGCCAATAGGCGATGAAGGACGTGGTAAGCTG
>Ga0207701_10001153_pt1 | contig 27948 bp, 21 predicted proteins | sample KBSSwiSSwithPhiX_FD_184294 | JGI IMG/M metagenome (GOLD analysis project Ga0207701, IMG submission 184294) | Switchgrass rhizosphere bulk soil microbial communities from Kellogg Biological Station, Michigan, USA, with PhiX - S5 (SPAdes) (version 2) | ecosystem: Environmental > Terrestrial >... | reverse complement strand
CTGCTCGATCCGCAGATGCTCGCGCACACCATCGAGAGCCAGGCGGCGGCTTGGCTCGAGAGGCCCGTGCACATTGGCGCCGCGAGGGCGCACGTCTTCCCGACGCCACGCATCACTCTCACGACAGTGGGTGTCGACGGCCCACAGGCCCTGACTGCCGACGAGGTGATCGTGGGCGCCGGGTTGAGGGCACTGTTTCAGCGGCGCGTGGAAGACGCCGTCGTCCGGGTTCGGAACGGCAAGATCACGCTGAACGCCGCTGCTCCAACAAGTCAGTCAGTCGTTCCAGGTGGTGCTGACGCGCCCACTCCAGTGCCGGCCGCCGGAGCCCGGGGCAGCAGCGGTGGCGGTTTCACAATCGCGTCTGTGGGCGAGATCCGATTCGAGAACATCACCGTGACGGGCGGAGGACGAAGCCTGCGCGTCGACTTCGAGGGCTCGCTCAACGGGGATGCGCTCGACGTGCGCAGCCTGTCCGCCAGCTCGGGACAGACCTCGATCGAAGGGAAGGGCATCGTCACCAGTCTGCAGCGGCTGGATGGGACATTCGACTTCACCAGCCGGCTGCTGGATGTCGACGACGTGCTGGCGTTGCTCACGGCGCTCGTTCCTCAGGCGTCCTCATCCACGCACGCAGCGAGCCCGCACGCCGCTGGCCTCGGGTTCGGCCACATCGTCGCGAAGGCGAAGGTCGACAAGGCGCGCGCGCTGGGCTACCAGATCGATGGCCTCACGACGTCGATCGACCTGCAGGGCGCCACGCTCACGGCGAACCCGCTGCGCTTCGAGCTGTATGGCGGACGCTACGACTCGACGCTCGTCCTCGACCTCTCAGCCGACCGCACGGTCCTCGATCACAAGGCAACGCTCACGGGCGCGAATGTAGCGACCCTGGCGCAGCTTGTGGGACACCCTGGCGCTGCGACCGGATCGCTGAACCTGACGCTGCGCGTCCGCGGGGCGGGCAAGGATCTCAGCGCAGCCGCTCAGACGGTGCAGGGGGCGGCCGATGTCAAGATGCTCAACGGAACCTTGCAGGGCCTCGACGTGGTGCGACAGACATTCGTGGTGCTTGGGACCGCGGCGCCGCCGAATGCCGGCAAGCGGTTCGACTCGTTGACCGCGAGGCTCACGCTGGCCGGCGGGGCGATGACCGCGGACGATGTCGTGATGCACGCGCCGGATTTCGATCTGAGGGGGCATGTGCGGGTGGCGTCGAACAACGCGCTCGGTGGTCAGGCGCAGGTCACGCTGTCGGATGCGCTCTCCAAGGAAGCGCAGGGCAAGAACAAGGACCTCAAGCTGATGTTCGAGGACGGCCGGATCGCGCTGCCCGTCGCGCTGAGCGGCACGCTCCTCCAGCCAAGCGTCACGCCCGACATGGGAACCCTGCTGGCTCGCGCCGCGCAGAACAAGATGAGGGCGGAGCTCAACAAGGCGACGAACAAGGCCGCCGGTGATCTGCTGAACAGGCTGTTCAAGAAGCCTTAGCGCGAACCGTTGCGTGACACTGATTTGAACGCGCCAGGGGTTCCCCCCGGCGGTAGAATCAGAACCCGACATTGCACGCGGGGGCGCGCCACCTCTACCGGCGGCAGTCGAGTTGCCGCCAGGCGGCCTCGCTCGTTTTCCAGGAGGACCGGACCATGACGACGACTGTGCGGCAGATCCTGGCTGGCAGGGCCGGCGTGTACATGGTGTCGCCGGACGACACGATCTTCGACGCTCTCCGTCTGATGGCCGAAAGGAACATCGGCGCGGTCCTGGTGATGTCGGACGGCGCGATTGCAGGGATCGTGTCCGAGCGCGACTACGCCCGGAAGGTGGTTCTCCTCGGCAGGACGTCGAAGACCACGCCCGTTCGCGAGATCATGACGACCGACGTCATCTCCGTGGAGCCCGGCTGGACCGCGGATCAATGCATGGCGCTGATGACCGAGCGGCGCATCCGCCATCTCCCGGTTGTGGAGAATGGAACTCTCGTCGGCATCATCTCGATCGGCGATGTCGTCCGCGCCGTCGTCGATAGCCAGCAGTTCGTGATCAAGTCACTCGAGAGCTACATCATGAGCTGACGGCGGATGGATCCGTCGAAGGCCGTGTCGACCTTAGCTTGGCACCGCCAGGGACATCACTTATCCACGTTGTCGAGCATCCAGATGTTGCCGGCGGCGTCGACCATGGGCAGCGTCATTCGATTGCGTGACACCGATGGCTCCACGTTGGCAAGGTCGTCACCCCAATACGGTGAGGCAGGCTGTCGAGGTGCGTGACCTGGAAGGGTTCCCGCTCGCGACGCCGCGCGCCTCATCGAACGGAAGCGCCCACACCTGAAGAAATGGTCCGTTCCTGCGCCATACGTACAGCAACTTCCCGTCGGAGGACCAGCGCGGCTTGTCGGCCCAACCTTGCAGGTCGGTCAGCCGGATCCACGCGGTGACCGGAACCTGACGCGCGACGTTGGGGATGACACAGACGATGGCCCGACCTGGAGGGTTCGTCAGGAAACTGCCAGTGCGGCGTTTATTGCAAGTTGGCTTCTGCTGCGACGTCGCCGTCAGGGACTGGAGCTGCGAGGAGCGTTGGCGAGGATCGGCTGGAACGGTCCGAAGCGGTGCTGCTCCAGGGGGAACGAATCGAGGAAGGGCGGAAATGGAGCGTCGACCGGCTTGCGTTTCCGATCGGGGTAGTCGCGGTCGAGTCCTCCTTTTGCCGGACGCGGCTGGCTGTTCACGTACGCGGCCACGTCCCAAGCCTCTTCCACCGACAGCACCGGCTTGTCGTACGTCGTCCCGAGCGGCATGGTGGCGCGAATGAAGCTGGCCGACGCGATCAGCCGGTGCATGCCCGCGCCGTCGTTGAAACTGTCAGGGCCCCAGAGCGGGGGGAACAGGTAGCCCTTCGCGTGGTCCACCGGGTTCCGCATGCCGAGTCCGTTCAGCTGGTGGCACGCGGCGCAACGGTTGAGGAACACGGTAGCGCCCCGTGCAGGATCCGCGGCGCGTGACAGCAGCGGCAGCCTGGGCGTGCCGCGCCCGTCGAGCGCTCGTCCCACGGGGATGCCAGTGCTCAGGAACTGGAGATAGGCGACGAGCGCCTTCATCTCGCGTCCGTCGACCGGCAGCGGCCTGCCGTTCATGCTGCGTTCGAGGCACCCTTCGATCCGATCTTCCAGCGTGCGTACCTCGTTCTCGCGCGCGATGTAGGTAGGGAACAGGCCGTAGACGCCGATCAGGGGAAGGCCGAACTGCTGCGTGCCGCCCTTCAGGTGACAGCTCTGGCACGAGAGGTTGTTGCCGGCGAACCGCATTGCCGGCTGCGCGACTTCCGGGCCAATGAGCCCCGGCGTCTCAGAAAACAGCGCGTGGCCATATTGCACCGTGTCCTTCCACGGTCCGGCTTGAAGCGCGTTGACGTCAGGAGCGGGCCACGTCGTGGACGGTGGCGGTGCCGATGGCGACGGAGCGGACGCCCCAGCCAGCGCCACACTCAGTATGAGCACCGCGAGCTGCGCCTGGCCGAAGTGTCGCTGGCGGTTCATGCGGCGGGATCGCGTGCGTCTCAGCCCGCGGCGGCGAGCGTGTAGCCGTGCTCCTGCGCTCGATTGACGGCCACGATCCCCGCGGACACCATGTGCGAGTTGTTGAACACACTGCCCGTCAGCTCACTGTAGACGCCATCCGGCGTCCCGCCGACCGCCTTGGCAAAGAGGCCGGCAAAAAACTTCGTCGCCATCTGGCATACGGCGATGTGCACGCCTCGACCGACGACGGCATCGACGGTCGTGCCGAAGTTGGGCACGTCCAGGCCGTAGCCCGCCGCGTTGAATAGATTGAACGCCGGCCGCTGTCCGGTCTTTGGGTCGTTCATCGCGGCCACCGGTGGCAGCGCCTGACCGTACTTGGCCCACATGGGGTCCTTGAAACCGAACGGCGTCGCGAAGTGCCTCGCGACGATGACGATGGCGTTGTCGCGATCGGTGAGGTTGTACCCAGCCGCACTGGCGGTCAGGAAATTACCGGCGAAGGCGAGGGCCTCAGCGAACCCCCTCGGCGTGGTGGTATCGATGACCAGGCGATGCGAACCGGGGATCGAGTCCATCCACGCGTCCTCGGCATGGCGTGCCGGCCGAAACGCGAGTGGCGCGTCCTCGGCTGCAGCCGACGCGGCCCCCACCGTGAGCCCCGTTCCGGCAACAGTCACGCCGGCCCCAAGTTGTTTGAGAAACGAGCGACGCCGCGAGCGCGAATTCGCCATTGGCTCCTCCTGCCGCGGTGCATCCTAGCACTGAACGCCGCTGCAGGCTGTCCACACGTCGATCGTGACGACGAGCGCTACGACAACCAGAACCCGGAGGCGTTGAGAGCGATCGAGAAAAAGATTTTGGTGGATGACGGGGTTCAAACCCGCGACTTCCCGACCACAGTCGAAGGGAGGATGATCCGGAGGAGTCGGACCGTTTAGGATCGTTGGGGTTCGTTTAACCCGTTCGTCAGAGGCTGTCCGGACGGGCCGAGGCGAGACCCGGGGGACAAGGGCATGCGGGGTAGCGCGGCCGCGAGATTGTAGCAGCGCAGACGCCGACGGCCCGCAGTCCGCAGCCTGTACTCTGTGTTTGGGGTGGATGACGGGGTCGTGCCCGCTGGCGCGAGCGCAGCTTGCGCCGCGCGCCTGAGGACCGTCAGGAAGCCTAATTCGCCGAAGGCGAATTGGGGTGGATGACGGGGTTCGAACCCGCGACTTCCGGAGCCACAGTCGAGGCGAGGATGATCCGGACGAGTCGTAAGGTTGAGGATCGTTAGGGTTCGTCTGGAAGGGTCGTCGGACGCTGTCGGGCCGTCTCGTGCGCAGAGTTTCAAGATTGTTTCAAGCGAGGCATTGTCCGGGGAGGCGCCCTCACACGTGCGGATCGTGGACCAGCACTGACGGTCGCATTTTTGAAAGGCGCGTGATTCCCTCACCTGAAGTTCTCGATCAACATCAGGTCGCTGGAGAGCGACTGCTGCTGGATCAGGACTGTTTTTCCATCGGGTGCCACCGCCACGCGCTGGAAGTTGAAGGGAAACGTGTCTCTAGTGTTCCCGAGCACACGATCTCGCCCAGTCTTGTCGAGCAGGTGGATGGACCGCTCGGGGCCGCGACCGCAGGCGGCGTAGTAGGTCCCGGCAAGGCCGACCGCGAAGTTCACGTCCGCGACGCACGGCAACAGTTGACGCGTGGGACCTCCCGCAAGCGGCTGCGCGAGGAGCGGGGAGTCGGCGAAGTCTCGCTTGTAGAGGAGGTCCTTGCCGTCCATCGATTCGATCGCAAAGAACGCACTCCCCCCGTCCGTGACACGCTCGGCTGATCCGCCGTTGGCGGGGACCCGCCACGTGTCGTTCTTGCCCTCCTGGTTGAACGAGAAGTAGATCCAGCGCCCGTCTCGCGACCACGTCGGCGTGTTTTGATCGCCTGGTCCCGTCGTGATCCGGCGCGGGGACCCGCCGTCGGCGTCGATGGTCCAGACCGCCAGGCGGCCGCCGTCGCCCTTCGAGTCGAAGGCGATGTGACGCCCGTCTGGCGACCAGGACGGCGAGCCCTGGACGGTCCCGGGTCCGTGCGTCAACTGGTGCGCATTGGAACCGTCCGCGGACGCGAGCCAGATGTCGAGTGACTCGCCCGAGCGCGACGAGGTGAAGACGAGGTGGGTGCCGTCAGGCGAGAACTGCGGCTGAATGTCCCAGAAGGAGGAGACGAGCACTGGGCGTGGCGCGGGCTCCAGCGTGTAGACGCTGGCACTGTTGATGTCGCGGCTGAACGCAAGGCGGTTCCTTTCCGCCGGGATGGCCGGCATACACGCGCCAAGCCCGGCCAGTTCGACTCGCTCGGGCGCCCGACCGCCGTCGACCCACGCGCGCCAGAGGTAGTACATCTCCGGGGCCGGACTCATCGTGTAGAGCACGGATGCGCCGTCCGGACTCCAGACGAGCCCACCGGGCACGACGCCCGCTACCAGGCGACGAGTCGATGACACGGGCTGCAGACGGTCGTCAAGTTCCACGACGTCGACCGCGCAGTTGGGCCCGCCGCTTGTGGCCATGCACGTCATGTAGGCCAGTCGATGGCCGTCACGCGCGAGCGCGGGGGAGCCGAGCCGCTGCTCACCCTTGGGTAGCACCACCCGGCGAGGTTCGCCTCCGTCCACCGGGATGACGAATATGCCGCTGCCGCCTGGCGCCGACGGACCGCCTGCGGCCACGATCCACTTCCCGTCCGGAGACCAGGCGAGCTGCGGCGCTCCGAAGACCGGAAACGCGACGAGCTTGCGCCGGGCCTCACTCACCGTCGATATGAGCGAGATAGCGCACCTAACGCACGCATTTCCCAGGATCGTGGGCTCCTGCGGCTCTTCGCGCAGCATTGCGATCTGTCGGCCGTCCGGCGACCAGCTTCCCACCCAGTTGCGCCCGGGATCCGTCGTGAGCCTCCGGACATCAGATGCCCCGACCAGCTTCAGATAGATGTCGAAGTGGTCCCACCCGCCCGTCCCCGCGTGCTCGTTGTTGTCCCACGAAAACGCCACTTGTTCGCCATCGGGCGACAGCCGCGGCCAGGTCTCGGCGCCATTGAGACTCGTGAGCGGCACGACGCGCATGGCTGGCGGTGGAGGCGCGGCCCGAGACCGGAACAGCCAGCCGGCCGCAGCGATGATGACGAGTCCCGCCGCCACCGCCGTGGCCACGGCCACGAGACCCCGGGGCTGAGCGCGAGCGGGGATGGGCGCCGACAAGCGCCCCGAGTCGGACTCCTCCTTGATCTCCTGCAGTTCGAGGCTGACGTCGCGAATCGTCTGGTACCGCCGGTCCGGCTCCTTGCGAAGGCACCGCAGGATCAGGCGCTCGAGCTCGCGCGGCAGCGCGGGCACGGCTGCGATCGGCGGCTTGGGCTGTGCCTGAATGACGGCGGCCAGCGTATCGGCGATAGTCGTGCCCACGAACGGCCGCGCACCCGTGGCCATCTCGTAGAGCATCGTCCCGAAGCTGAAGATGTCGCTTCGCGAATCGACCTCTCCGCCGCTGGCCTGCTCGGGTGACATGTACGCGACCGTGCCCGCGATCGTCCCGGGTGCGCTCAAGCCAGGATCGGCCACAACGGTGGTCGTCTTTCCGTCCGGGGCGCTCTCTACAGCCGCCAGCTTCGCCAGGCCGAAATCGAGCACCTTCACCGCGCCGTCGGTCCCCACCATCACATTGGCGGGCTTGAGGTCCCGATGGACGATGCCGCGCGCGTGCGCGGCGGCCAGCGCGTCTGCCACCGGAATCGCGATGCGCAGCACTTCGCCGAGCCGCATGCCCTGGCGGGGAATCAGCGCATCGAGGCTCTTACCGCGTACGAGTTCCATCACGATGAAGTCGCGGCCGTCTGCCGACTCGATCTCGTGAATCGTAATGATGTGGGGGTGGTTCAGCGCCGAAGCCGCTTTGGCCTCTTGCACGAACCGTTGGCGGCGGGACTCGTCCGCTACGCGGTCGTGCGGGAGGACCTTGATGGCGACCTCGCGCTCGAGTCGAGGGTCGCGCGCCCGATAGACCTCACCCATCCCGCCCGCGCCGATGAGCGCGAGGACTTCATACGGGCCGAGGTGAGACCCGGGGGACAAGGGCATGCGGGGTTGCTCGGCCGCGATTGTAGCAGGCAGATGCCGACGGCCCGCCGTCCGCAGCCGGTAGCCCGCAGCCTGTAGCCCGTAGTCGGTAGTGTGTTATTTGGGGTGGATGACGGGGTTCGAACCCGCGACTTCCGGAGCCACAGTCCGGCGCTCTGCCACTGAGCTACACCCACCGTCCTGGTAGGAACCTCCGAGTGTAGCATTCCGGCGCTGGCCGCGCCAAGACCAGGCGGCTACGGGACCGGGTGCTGGTTGACGTAGGGCCGAACGTCAGTTCGGCCAGGAAGTGGCGCGGACACGGCCGAACTAAAGTTCCGCCCCACGTACGATCAGGCCTGCCCTCAGGCCCGTGCGGCGACGGCTGGAAACAGCCGGTCGAAGTTGCCGCCGACGATGGCGTCCACGTCGGGCTCGGACAAGGCGAGCTGGCGCATGGCGGCGGACTGCGCGTCCCAGATGGCGCGGTTCCAGCCGCGTGGGAAGAACGACGAGTCCGTCCCGAAGAGCAGGCGCTGGGGGCCCGCGATGAGCACGGCCTGGCGGAAGACGTCGGTCAGCGTGAGGCCCGAGTGGTACGCCATCCAGCGGTTCGAGCTCGACGTGTCGAGATAGACGTTGGGGCACAAGTCCGCCAGCATGAGCGCCTCACGGAAGAGGCCCGCGCCGAAGTGCGGGATGATGATCGGCATCGAGGGGTACTCGACCGCGATCTGCTGCACGTCGAGCGGATTGCCGAACCGCACGTCGAAGCGGGTGCGCAGCCCGAGCTTCTTCCGGATGCCCACTGTCAGCGCACCGCAGTGCACGAAGAGCGCCGCCCCTGGATACGACGCGACGCGCGCTGCTACGGCCAGCGCTCGCGGGTCGTGCAGGTGATACCGGTGCATCGCAGGGAAGAGGCACACACCCTTGAGCCCGAGCGGACCCAGCCCCCGCTCGACGTGCGCCGGCGCATCGTCGAGCAGCGGGTTGACCATGAAGAAGCCGGTCAGCCGGGCGGGGTCGCGCGCGACGGCGTGCGCGACGGAGTCCTCGTCACCCGGCACGCTCGCGATGAGCACCGCGCGCGCGACTTGCTGGACGTCGAGCGTCGTGAGCCACCGATCGGCGAGCGCTTCGGACGTGCCCGGAGGGTCCCACTCGAGGGTCGTGCAGATTGACTCGGCAGGGGAGTCGTTGAAGCGGCCCCGCGGGTCGTCGCGCGCAAGCACCTCGAAGAAGTGCCGGGAGAAGAAGTGACAATGCGCGTCGTTGATGCGCATGACACCGTTACTTTACGCCGTTGGCAGCAGCATCACCAGTCGGCAGCCGCCGCGATCGCCGGGCACCAGTTCGACGCCACCGCGGTGCAATTCCGCCACGCGCTTTGCCGCCGCCAGCTCCACCGCGGCGTGGTAGCCGCCGGGCCGATCGGTCCACAGGGCGTCGAAGAAGCGCGCCTGCGCCCAGACCGGCACGGACGTCGCGTGCTGCTCGATCTCGAACATCACCGACGACCCCGACGAGGATGAGCCCACCCGCAGGTCGAGCGACGCGTGCTTCACCTGCTGCACGAGCGCGAGCATTCCGCCGAGCGCGCCGGAGATGCCCACCGTCAGCCAGTCGGCGTCGGCACGGACGGTCTGCAGGTCGCGCGACGCGTCCATGTCGAGCGTCACCCCCGACAGGCGCGCCTCTGCGGCGAATCCCTCGACAACGTGATCGACGATCGAGGCGAGCGAGATCGGCGCCTCCACGAGCGCCGGGTCCTGCCGCAGCGCGTGCAGGCATCGCACCAGCCGCCCCGCGCGATGCACTTCGGTCCGGATCAGGTCCAGCGCCACCCGATCGCGCAGCGCCGTGTCGCGGTCACCCAGAAGGTGCAGGCACGATCCGATCGCGCTGAAGCTCTGCGAGAGCTCCGCGAGTCCAGACGCGGGCACGTCCGACAGGCCCGTGTCGGCCAGCGACGAGGCGTCGGCGATTCGCAGGTTGTCGGCATCGGCAATCGCGCGCGCCCTGGTTTCGTCCACCTGATGAACGATGCAGGGGACGTCGACGAGGCCGGCAGCCGCGGCCGCCGCGCGACGGCGGTGGCCGGCGATGAGCTCGAAGCGTCCCGCACGCGGCCGCACGTGCAGCGGCTGCAGGACGCCGTGCTTCTTGATCGACTTCACCAGCGGCTCGATCTCACGCGAGTCAATCGGGCGCGCCGTGTCGATATCGCCGAGCGGCAACAGCCGCACGTGCGGCGCAGTGCCACGCGAGGAGGTCAGCTGATCGACGTAATGAGCGTCGTGACGCATGCGAAAGCCGGGCGGAAGCCCCTCACGAGGGAACGGGTTCTCTGCCGAGAGCGCGGCCTCGAGTTCGGCGTCGGGCGCGAAGCTGTCGGAACGGACCGGCGGGACAAATGGAGGAACGCTAGCGCGCGTACGTTCGAACTCGGACACCAGGCACCCTCGGGAGCGTAGGGATGAAGACAAGTGAGCGGAGCAGTGAAGCTCGCCACGGCTGGAATGGTGTTATAGCACGACCACGCGCGACGCGGCATGGAATGTGGCGGGATGGTCGAACTAAAGTTCGGCCCAACGAGTACTGTAGTCGCAGGGCGCAGCTCTAGCTGCGCCGATGTCAGAACTGGAGCGGCTCGGGAAAGAATTCCGCGATGAGTTCTTCGTAGAACGGCCGCAGCGCCTTGGCGTCGGGCCGGCCGTCGCCCTTCGAGTACAGGTCGTACCTGTTGAAGGCCTTCACCCACTTCAGCATCTCGCGATCCTGATCGGTCGCAAGGTGATCGTAGGCGCCTTCCTTGTGCCACGGGTAGAACGAGTGGTAGCGCAGCGCGTAAAGCGCCTCGACGGGGAGGTAGTCCTTGACGACGTGGTAGATGTACTCGTCGTGTCCCCACGACATGTGGATGTTGTCGAGCCCGCAGTTCGGCTCGTAGATCCCGTACGGCGTGGAGTAGACCCGGTGCGCGTGATCGGGGTTCGCGGCGAAGAACTCGGGGTAGACGCACGTAGACGAGAACTGGCAGCCGACCGGGAAGGTGTCGCCGACGACGGCCCATTGCGGTTCGCCGAAGACGCAGAGGATCTTCCCGAGGTCGTGGATGAGGCCGGTGGCGATGAGCCAGCGCGGCTGACCCGCGCGCCGCACGGCCTCGGCCGTCTGCAGCGCGTGATCGATCTGCGTGAAGTCGACGTCGGGGTCGCTGTCGTCCACGACGGTGTCGAGGAACTCGAGCGCGTCCCAGACGCCGAGCCGCTTGCGGTTGCGCGCCAGGTAGTCGGCTTTCTTCGCGAGGACGAATTCGAGCGTCTGGTTCGCGTGGTTGAGGCGGTAGAACTCCTTCACCGTGTCGCGCGCCTCGGCGGCGAAGTCCCGGAACTCCTGCGCGGGTTTCCCGATGGTGCTCTGCATGCGCTGAATGTAACACGTGAAACATGAAGAAACAACGTGTAAACGATTCCACAATAAAGTGATAGATGGATATGGTGACCGTGCTTGGTGCTATGTGCCTGGTGCCAGGTGCGGTGCTTGGTACCAGGTGCCATGTGCTACGTGCGGTGCCCGAAGCGAGTGCGCGGCAAGCGCGGAGCTGAAGCCCCGCCGCCACACGGCCACTGCGCGCCTGAACAAGGCACCCGGCATCACGCACCAAGCACCCAGCACCGCACCAGGCACGTAGCACTCAGCACCGCACCAGGCACGTAGCACCAGCACCCAGCACGGGCACGGTTCCATCAACTGTTACGCCACAGTGAAGCGTAGAATGGCGGGCGGAGACAGTCCGAGTGCCGCAGCCGTCAGATGCGCGAAAGTTCGATGTGATCGTCGTCGGGTCCGGCGCATCGGGCGGGTGGGCAGCCAAGCGGCTGTCGGAAGCCGGCGTGAAGGTGGCGCTGGTCGATTGCGGCAAGCCACACGGCGACGAGGACTTCACCGAGCACAAGCCCGCCTGGCAATTGAAGTATCGCGACAAGGCCGACACGCTCATGCGCCTCACGCGTCCCGTCCAGAAGGACTGCTACGCGTGCATGGAATACAACGCGCACTGGTTCGCGAACGATCTCGAGGAGCCGTACAAGACGCCCGACGAAAAGCCGTTCAGCTGGCAGGGGCGCCTGCGCGTCATCGGCGGCCGAACCAACGTGTGGGGACGCCAGAGTTACCGGCTGAGCGATCTCGATTTCAAGGCGAAGTCGCACGACGGCTACGGCGACGACTGGCCCATCAGCTACGCCGACCTCGCGCCCTACTACGACATCGTCGAGGAGTACGTCGGGATCTCAGGGATGACGGAGGGCGTGCCGGAGCTGCCCGACGGGAAGTTTCAGCCGCCGATGGCCATGAACTGCGCCGAGACGCGCCTCCGCACGCGCGTGAAGGCGAAGCTCGGACGCACAGTCACCATCGGCCGCACGGCCAATTTGACGAAGCCGATCAACGGGCGCGCCGCGTGCCACTACTGCGGGCCGTGCGAGCGCGGCTGCACGACGCACTCGTATTTCAACTCCGCGTTCACCACCGTCGCCGACGCGCTGAAGAGCGGCCGCTGCACGCTCATCCCCAACGCGATGGCGTGGAAGGTGCTGACGAACCCCGAGTCGAACACGGCGACGGGGATCCTCTACATCGATCGCAATACGCGCGAGGTCAAGCAAGTCCACGCGCGCGCCGTCATCCTGTGCGCCCAGGCGCTCGAGTCGGCGCGGATCCTGCTGAACTCGTCGACGCGCGATCACGCCAATGGCCTGGCCAACTCCAGCGGCGCGCTCGGCCACTACCTGATGGATCACCACGCAGTGGCCGGCGCCTTCGGCGGGTATGCCGACATGCCTCCCGACAAGCCGAGCGAGGGCGGCCCGAATCGTCCGAACGGCATCTACGTGATCCGCTATCGCAACACGAAGACCAGCGAGCAGCAGAAGGATTTCATCCGCGGCTACGGGTTCCAGGGCGGCGGAGGCAGCCGGTTCAACTACGGCGCACCCGGCTACGGCGCCGGCTACAAGAAGGCGATCACCGAGGCGGCGATGGGCGGCGTGTATCTCGGCGGCTTCGGCGAGACGCTCGCGCGCTTCGACAACTTCATCGAGATCGATCCGGGCGGCACGGTGGACACGTTCGGCATCCCGGTGCTCAGGATCAGCGCGAAGTTCGGCGACAACGAGTTCGCGATGATGAAGGACATGGCGGCGACGGCGGCCGAGATGATCGAAGCTTCCGGGGCGAAGTTCGTGCAGTCCTACGTGCAGCCCAACCCGGTTCCCGGGTGGGGCATCCACGAGGTGGGTGTCGCCCGCATGGGCGACGACCCGAAGACGTCGGTGCTGAACGCCTTCTGCCAGACGCACGACGTGAAGAACCTGTTCGTGATGGACGGCTCGTGCTTCGTTTCGATCGCGTGCCAGAACCCGACGCTCACCATCATGGCGATCACGGTCCGCTCGACGGACCACTTGCTCGAAGAGATGCGCAAAGGCAACGTCTGAAGCCAGTCGTCGTCTCAATCAGTCGTGGGGCCGAACTTCAGTTCGGCCAACCTGCGATCTAATGGAGGCAGCACCGTGTCGAACAAAGAGACCAACGAAATCTCGCGCCGGGCGTTCGCGACGCGCGTCGGCGGCATGGCGGCCGCGGCCTTGGTCGGCCGCGATCTGATAAGCCCGTCCACGGCCTCCGCGAGTCCCGCGCCGGCCTTCAGCAGCCGCGTTCTGGGCGCAAACGATCGCGTGGTGCTCGCGAGCATCGGCGTCCGCGGCCAGGGCAACTCGCTGAAGCGCGGCTTCGCGCGCCTGCAGAACGTCGAGATCAAGACGATCTGCGACATCGACGCCAACATCGCCGACGAGCGCATCCACGATCCGAAGCTCGCCGACGTCGCGACCTTCAAGCCCGGCTACGTGCAGGATCTGCGGCGCGTCTTCGACGACAAGGACATCGACGGCGTGATCATCGCCACGCCGAACCACTGGCACGCGCTCGCCTCGATCTGGGCGATGCAGGCCGGCAAGCACGTCTACGTCGAGAAGCCCGCCTCGCACACCGTCTGGGAAGGACGGAAGATGGTGGAGGCGGCGCGCAAGTACAACCGCGTCGTCCAGGTGGGGACGATGAACCGGAGCCGCCCGGCGGTGGTGCAGGCGATCAAGTTCCTGCACGACGGCGGCATCGGCAAGGTCTTCATGGCGCGCGGCCTCTGCTTCAAGCGGCGCGCCGGCATCGGCAAGTACCCCGACGGCCCGATGCAGCCTGGCGAGCAGTACAAGCTGAACGTCGAGGCGAAGGAATACGAGCCGACCTACGACTCGGCGTACCTGGAGAAGGTGAACTACGACCTGTGGCTGGGCCCCGCCCCGTCGCGGCCGTTCAACCGGAACCGCTTCCACTACAACTGGCACTGGCACTGGGACTACGGCAACGGCGACACGGGCAACCAGGGCCCGCACCAGTTCGACATCGCGCGCTGGGGTCTCGACAAGAACGAGCATCCCGTCCGCATCGTCTCGAGCGGCGGCTACTTCGGTCCGCCCTCCTCACAGGAGACGCCGGACACGCACAGCACGTCGTTCGAGTACGCCGACGGCCTGATGCTCGAGTTCGCCACGAGGGGGGAGCGGACGAACGAGGAAGGGCCGGTGAAGATCGGCAACCTGTTCTACGGAACGGACGGGTGGCTCTGGATCGACGGTGACGGCGCGAAATGGCAGTCCTACCACGGTCCGAAGGACGAGCCGGGGCAGGGCGCCGACCTGTCGGCAACCCAGTCGGGCGGCAGCGATCCGAACGTGCTCACGAGCGTGGAGTACCCGCACTACCAGAACTTCGTGGACGCGCTGCGCGCCGGCGATCCGAAGATCCTCACGTGCGAGATCATGGAGGGCCACCTGTCGTCGACGCTGCCGCACCTCGCGAACATCGCGTACCTGACGAAGCGGTCGCTCACCTTCGACGGCAAGTCCGAGATGTTCGTGAACGACAAGGACGCGGACAAGTTGCTGACGCGCGAGTACCGCAAGGGTTTCGAGATCAGCGACAAGCTGGGCACGAACAACTGAAGCTGGAAGCTGGTAGCTGGCAGCTGGTAGCGTGCTGCCGGCTGCCAGCTACAGGCTCTCGCTCCGCCCGGCGAATGGCACGCCCGCCGCGCGGCTGATACCCAGGAACAGCACACCGAACAGCGGCAGCACCAGCGCGCCGACGACTAGCGGAGGAAGCGCAGGCAGCGCCCATCGCGCTGCGCGGCTCAGGGCACCGGCCAGACCGGCGGCGATCCACACGCGCGTCAGATAGGCGGCTGTCGGCGACACCTCGCCGACACGAGCGCGCAGGCTCCGGCGCAACAGCAGCAGCTCAATCCACCCCGCGACGCCCGCCGATGCCGTCAGCCCCGCTGCGCCCCAGCGCGGCTCGAGACCGACCCAGCCCGGCAGCCAGACCGCCGCGACGTAGCCGAGCCCCGTCGCCAGCGCAAGGCGCGCGATGGTGAAGCGCAGCGGCGTCCTCGTGTCACCCAGCGCGTAGTGCGCGACGCCGTACAACCGGCTCGTCGTCGCCGCCACCAGGCCGACCGCCGAGCCCGCCAGGATGGCCCAGACATATTGCGAGTCGCTCGCGGTGAATCGCCCCGTCTGGAGGAGCGTCGCCGCCAGCACGTCGCCGAGCGCGAGGAAGCACACCGCCGACGGGATCGTGAAGTACGCGATGCGCGCCGCGTTCCCGGCCACTCGCGCCCGAACGCGCTCGAGCGCATCGGACGCCTGCGCGTCGGCCGCAATCGACGGCAGCGCCGCCGACGAGATCGAGATGCCGAACAGGCTCACGGGCAGCGTGTAGAGCAACTGCGTGTTGGTGAGGCCCGTCACCGCGCCGGTCGGCAGCAGGCTGGCGATCACCGTGTCGATGTACGCCGTGAGCTGCACCGCGCCGCGGCTCGCCAGCACCGGCCCGAAGTTGCGCACGGCCTCCCGCACCGGCGGCGTCAGCGCGAGCGACGCGCCGCCGGCCGAGAGCGTCCACGCCTGCCGCAGCTGGACGCCGAGCTGCGCGAGACTGCCGATCACCGATCCCCATGCAAGGTAGATCGCCAGCGCAGGCAGGTCGCGCCCGTGGCCGAAGATGACCAGCGTCGCGATCATCGCGACGTTCCACGCGATCGGCGCCGCGTAGCTCAACAGAAACTTGCCGTGGACGTTGAGCACGCCCAGGCACCACGCCGACAGCACCAGCACGCCCGCGCCGGGAAACAGGACGCGGACCAGCGCGATCGTCAGCTCGCGCTTCGGGCCGGTGAACCCCGGCGCCAGGCCCGCAATCACCCACGTCGCGCCGAGAATGCCGACGAGCGACAGCACGGACACCGCAACGGCCAGCAGCGCGAACACCGTGCGCGCCATCTGCGCAGCCGCCTCCGTCGCGCCGCGCGCGCGCAGGGCGGAGTAGACCGGGATGAAGGATCCCGACAAGGCGCCTTCGCCGAACAGGTTCTGGAGCAGGTTGGGAATGCGGAAGGCCGCGTTGAAGGCGTCCGCGGCGTCGGACTGCAGGCCGAAGTAGTAGGAGAAGGCACGGACGCGCAGCAGGCCGACGAGGCGACTGGCGAAGATGCCCGCGGCGACGGCGGCGGCCGGGTGCCGCGTCATGCGCAGCGCCCGCGCGATCGCCTGCTTCACTTCACCGTTACCGTCACAGTCGCCTTCGTCGTCTCTCGGCCGTCATCCACGGCGATCGTGATCGTGACGGGGCCCGTCGCCTGCGGCGCCGTCCAGTAGGTCCGCGCGCCCGTGGCGTTGTTGAAGGTCCCGGCCGGGGCCGACCACTGGATTTTCAACTGGTCGCCGTCCGGATCGTAGACCTCGGCGTTGAGCGTCACCTGGCCGCCTGGAGTGGTAGTCGCCGGATCAGCGCCGGCGGTGACCGTCGGCGGGCGGTTGCCAGGCAGGTTCGCGGTGCCGGGAGAACTCTGGATCGGCGGCTGAATCCGCGCGGTCGTGCACGCCATGAGGAGCGCCGGCAACGCCACCAGTGCGAGCAACCGTGATCTGGAGCACAGGACTGAAGTCCTGTGCCACAGGTGTTCTGACGACCTGCGCATTCCGCCCCTCCGTCCGGTGAGCATACCTTGTCCGCCGCGCCACACCGGAACTCGGGGACTGTCCCGCGAGCGGCATTCGGGGGACAGTCCCCAGAAACACCTGTCACGCGCCAGTGACTGCCCGCCACGAATGGCTGATCAAATTCCCAGAAAACAGCGCAAATGCGTGTCGGTTCACCGGCACAACCATTGCTCGTGCATTCAACCGCAGCGCTCGCTCAAGTGGAGGGCCGTACGGTGCGTCGGATGCTTCGTCTCTCGTGGGTGACCTGCGGGTTGCTCCTGCTCTCGCTCACTTCCGCCACACCTGCCAACGCGCGGCAGTATCACGGACACGGGCACGGCCACTTCTACTACGGGTTCGCCTACGGCGGGTGGTATGCCCCGTGGTCGTTTTACTACGCGCCGTACTTCGGCGCCTATTGGTATCCCTACTACCAGTCTCCCGTCTTTTACCCGCCGTACGGCTGGTACGGGATGACGCCGTCCGATACGGCCAGCTCGATCAAGGTCGAAGTCACGCCGAAGGACGCGAAGGTCTACGTCGACGGCTACTTCGCGGGCATCGTCGACGACTTCGACGGCACGTTCCAGCGCCTGCGTGTGGCGCCTGGCAAGCACGAGGTCGTGCTGTTCCAGGAGGGCTACCACCTCCTCAAGCAGACGATGTACCTCTCGCCGAACAACACCTACAAGATCAAGGGCGAGCTGACCAAGCTCGCGCCAGGCGATTCGCCCGAGCAGGCGCCCACAGCCCCGCCGATGCCGCCGCCATCTGCCCAGGCCAGGCAACTGGCGGATCCGTTCGGCGAACCGCCGCAGCAGGGCGCGCCGCCTCCGCCTCAGGGACAGGTCCCGCAGGCGCCGCCCGACGAGCGTGCGATCGAAATGCACGGGCCATCACGGGACTCACGCTTCGGCCGGCTGGCGATTCGCGTGCAGCCGCAAGGCGCAGAGGTCTACATCGATGGCGAACGCTGGCTCGCTCCCGACACGGCCGATCGCCTCGTCGTGAACGTGGCCGAAGGCCGTCACCAGGTCGAGGTGCACAAGACCGGGTTCGACAGCTTCTCGATCGAAGTGGACGTGCGCCGCGGCGAGACGTCGCCGATCAACGTCAGCTTGCCCGCGCGCGGACAGTGAGCGCGCACCGACAGGGACACCTGTGGAACAGAACTTTAGTTCTGTTCGCTGCGACATAGGCGGAGAGAAGATGAAAACGTTCACCCTGCCCCTCACCCTGATTGTCGTGATCGGGATCGCCGCGAGCGCGCGGGCGCAGGCGCCGACGCCGACGTCCTCCGATCCGCCGGCCGGGCAGGGGCCGCTCATCGTCGAGCGCATTCCGAGCGGCTGGGTGGTCTCGCCGGACGTCACCATCACGGAGGTGAACAAGCAGGCCGCCACGCTGGTGGGTGCGTACGGCGGATGGCTGTCGGACCGGACATGGCTCCTGGGCGCCGGCGGTTACTGGCTCGCCAATAACACCCACGACTTCAGCATGGCGTATGGCGGGATCGTGACGCAGTACCTGGTGCGCAGCGATCGCCGCATCGGTTTCGGCGTGAAAGGGTTGGTCGGCGGCGGGGACGCAACGATCTCCGCCAGCTACCGCGACGTCTATGGCATGCCCATCGACACGCGGCCGGACATCGTCTTCGGCCACGGCCATCGCCCCGGCCATGGCGGCCCCCGGCCGCCGTCCACCCCGATCACGCCGGACACGAAGCTCGCGTTCAACGAAGCGTTCTTCATCGCCGAGCCTCAGGCGCAGCTGCTCTGGAACCTCAGCCCGCGCGTGCGGGTCACCTTCGGCGCCGGTTATCGCATCACGGCGGGCGCCGACGACGTGAACGATCGCATCCGCGGCCCCATCGGAAGCATCTCGGTCGAGTTCGGCGGGGGACACTGACCACGAGAGCGAAAGTCCTAATTCATTCGTTGACAGCCCGGGCCATGCGCGGTACGCTGCATTCAGCTTTATGGCCCGGAAGCGCTCCGTCACGCTCACCGACGGCGAGTTGCGGCTGATGCGCGTGCTCTGGCACCGCGGCGAAGGCACCGTTGCCGACGTCGTCGGGGGCCTCCCGCGCAAGCCGGCCGTCGCCTACAACACCGTCCAGACGCTGCTCCGCATCCTCGAGACCAAGGGGTACGTTGGCCACGACAAGCGCGGCCGTGCCTTCGTCTACAAGCCGCTCATCGACCAGCGCGCCGCACGCCGCACCGCACTCAGCCATCTGCTGAAGGGCTTCTTCGACGACTCGCCGAGCCTGCTCGTGCTCAACGTCCTCGACGACGAGCGGATCGACCAGAAAGAGCTGAAGCGCCTCCGCGACCTGATAGAGGCGGCCGAGGAGTCCTGAACGTGGAGGGGCTGATCAACTGGCTCTGGCAGGGCCTGGTGCTCACGGCGATCGCAGCCGTCGCGCTCTCCTGCCTGCGCCGGCTGAACGCCGCGACACGCCATCGCGTCTGGTGGGTGACGCTCTGGCTCGTCCTGCTGCTGCCCCTCCTCCGCGCGAGCGTCGTCAGCGTGTCCCCGCCTGGCGAAGGGCCGCCCGCCCTCGCGCAGTCGCGAGACCTCCCGGCAAGCGCGGCGAGCGCGCCCGTATTGGTTCTCGACGGCGCCCCGGACTGGACGATGAAAGCAGTCGTAATCGTCTGGTCGGTGTGGTGCGCGTGGTCGCTCCTCCGCGCGACGTGGTCGCTTCTCGCGATCCGACGCTTCCGCCGGCGCGCCGAGCCGATGCCGGCCGAGCGCGAACGAGCACTTCGTATCTGGCCGTCAGCGCGTGACTCAGGGCGGGCCGCGACGCTGCGCGTCTCGCCTGATGTCGCGACGGCGGGCGTTTTCGGGTTCAATCCTCCGATCATCGCGCTCTCGCCGGCGGCGCTTGCCGTGCTTTCCAACGCGGATCTCGATCGCGTCGTCACCCACGAGCACGCGCATGTGCAGCGGCGCGACGACGTCGGCCGGGTGTTGCTCGTCGCGATTCAGGCCGTGTTCGGGCTGCATCCCGCGGTCTGGTGGATTGGCCGCGCGATCGATCTCGAGCGTGAGATCGCGTGCGACGACTGGGTGCTGGCGCTCACCGGGGACGGCCCGCGCTACGCGCGGTGCCTGACGAGGCTCGCAAGTGTCTCGCCGGCTCCGAGCTGGTCGCTCGCGCCCGGCGTGAGCCTGGCGACGCGCCGGTTGACGATGCGGGTGACCCGATTGCTCGATCGACGCCAGCGCGGCGGCATGAGGATTTCACCGGCGGCCATCGCTGTGTGGAGCCCGGCGCTCCTGACGATGGCCGTGTCACTGGCGGCCGTGAAGCTGGTCGTGGTGCAGGAGGCCGAGGCGCTGGCCGCGTCGGCGACCTCCGCAATCGAGCAGGAGGTGACGTCGATTGCGGCGCCGCTACCGACGCCCGCCCCTGTGGCCCCGCCGGCACGCGCCAGCGTGATCAAGTCCGCGAGCACCGGGCGCCGGGTCGATGCCGTCGCTCGGCCGCTCGTCCATCACGCCGGGACGATCACCGCGCCGCCCCAGATTTCGGCGTTTCCCGAGTCGGCGCCTGCCGCCACGGCGGCGTCACCCGCGCTGACGAACCTTCGAACTGCCGCGTCGGTTGCGCCCCTTGGGTCGATGGCTTCCGGAGTGACGGGCGTGCCCCCGCCGTCTCCCGTTGCGCACGCGCCGGTCGATGCCAGGAAAGCGGGCGGAGCCACGCCGTGGTCGCTCGCCGCCGACGCCGGGGTTGCCATCGGGACCGGGTCGCGCATCGCGGCCGTCAAGACAGCCGGGTTCTTCTCCCGCTTTGGAAAGTCGGTCGCGTCGTCGTTCCAACCGACGCAATTGAAGTCGTCGTTCAAGCCGACGCAATTGAAGAAGTAGGGCCGAACTTCAGTAGGCAGGCCGAACTTTCGCTTCGGCTACTCCCGCCAGGCTTTCGCCTATTCCTCGGCTACATCCTCGGTGGTTTCTTCGAAGTCGTAGGGGTGGGGCTGCGGACCGGGCACGATGCCGGCGATGTCGGGGTCTTCACCGCCGCTGGGTCGGGGCGTCGAGGCCTTGCGGGCCTTCGCCTCCTCGCGCCGCTGCGCCTTCTGGGTGCGCCGTTCCGCCTGCGCGCGTTCGCGCTGGCGCTTGAGTTGTGTCGGTCGTGACTTGCTCGCCATCGAGCGGTGCCCTCCCTCGGAAGTGTGTCACAGATAGCGGCTTCTGTCGAACGTCATCCGTAGCGTTGCGACACAACCGGGCACTATTGACGCACCGGCTGCCTGGCTGCCGCGTGCGGTGCAACCGCAACCCCAATGAGTCGGCTCAACTTCTGGCGCTGGTACGGACCTTGAACAAGAGCGCCCCCAGGGGCACGACTGCCCGGGCTCAGGTCTCGCGCCAACTTGATCATGGACGTGATTGCCAATGCGATTCCCGAATAACGCATCTCGTGTCTGGTGCTGGCCCTTGCGTCCGGCTGTGCGTTGGTCGCTCGCGATCGCGCTGTCGCTGGGCCCCGCACTCATTCCGTCACCTGTGTTCGCGCAGCAGGGCCAGGCCGCCCTGCCGAAGGCCGATCACGAGCCGGTGCCGGAGCGTGAGTCGCTGCTCGAGGCGATGATCCGGCTCCCGCTGGCCGCCGGCCTCGGCGCGGCGCTCGCGATGCGCCCGCGCCGCGCCGGCACTCCGGCGCGGAAGCTGGTCGTCGTCCAGACCCAGGTCGTGCTCGCCGTGATCGGCGCGCTGGTGATGGTCGTGGTCGGCGCGAGCCTGGCCCGCGCGTTCGGCGTCGTCGGGATCGCGGGCTTGATCCGGTACCGCGCCAAGATCGAAGACCCGAAGGATGCCAGTGTGATGCTGGCAGCGCTCGGCGTCGGCCTCGGTGCCGGTGTCGGGCTGGTGTGGATCAGCTCCTTCGCCACGGCGTTTCTGCTGGGCCTGCTGTGGGTGTTGGAATCGAAGGAACCGGAGGCCACCGTTCCGTTCGCATTGAAAGTGAGCGCGCCCGACGCGGGCCGGCTCCGCCGCGCGCTCGAAGCGTTGCTGCGACGCCACGGGCTCGACTATCAGCTGCGAACGCTGGGCACCGGCGAGCTGACGTACGCGGTCGGTGTGCCGCTGGAGAAACCGATTGATGCCCTCTCCCAGGAGATTGTCGGACTGCGTGGCGACGCGGTGGGCGTCGAGTGGGAAGAGAAGAAGGTCAAGCCGTAGGAGTTGGTTGTGAAACTGCAGATACTTCCCGACGATGGGCTGGCCGGAACGGTTGCGGCAATCAAGCAGGCGAAGACGAGCCTCGATTTGACGATCTTCCGGTTCGATCGACCGGAGATCGAGAAGGCCCTGCACGCCGCTGTCGCCCGTGGGGTCAAGGTCCGCGCGCTGGTCGCGCACACGAACCGCGGCGGCGAGAAGCTGCTCCGGAAGCTGGAGCAACGACTGCTCGCGGGGGGAGTCACCGTGACGCGCACCGGGGACGAACTGCTTCGCTACCACGGCAAGATGCTGATCGTCGACAACCGGACGCTGCACGTGATGCTGTTCAATTACACGGCGCTCGACGCGCGCAGCCGCAGCTTCGCGATCGTGGCCCGCAACCGCGCGCTCGTCGCTGAAGCCGTTCGCCTGTTCGAGGCCGATGCCGCGCGCCAGCCCTTCTCACCGCCGGCGCGCCAGCTGGTGATCAGTCCGGACAACGCGCGAACGGCGCTATCGGCGTTCATCCGCGGCGCGCGCAAGGAACTGCTGATCTACGACCCGAAAGTGAGCGATGGCTCCATGGTGCGGGCGCTGGAGGACCGGGTGAGCAAGGGCGTGGAGGTCAGGATCCTGGGAAACGTGGGCAAGCGCGGCACGCGTCTCCGCTGCCTGAAGCTGGCCGGCATACGCCTCCACGCACGCGTCATCATCCGCGACGGACGGCAGGCGTTTCTCGGAAGTCAGAGTCTCAGGCCACCGGAGCTCGACATACGTCGTGAGATCGGGCTCATCGTGAAGAACGCCGCGATGGTGCGTGCCCTCCGCGCCGTCTTCGTGAAGGACTGGCAGGCAAGCGCGCCCAAGGAAGAGACCGTGCCCGACACGTCCAGGACGACGGCCGCGGCAGAGGCGACAGCATGACGGATTTCGAGGGCTACGGTTTGTAATCCAGCGGAACGAACTCGACGGCGAGGGCGGTGCCGATGGTCGGCTGATTCCCGGTGGCGCGATACGTGACGAGCACCGGATCGGCCGGCGTGCGGACGCCGCAGCCGATCCCGCCGCGCAGGTCCGGGCGGTACGAGATGAACTGCAGGGTGCTCAGCCCTGGCACCCGCACGCGGGTCGTCGCGCCCTTGACCAGCAGCACGAGGGTCGTGTCTTTCCCGCCGCACGCGATTTCGGTCAGCGTGCCGAAGACGCGCGATTCTCCCGCCTGGAGCGCGCGCAGGCCGTTGGCCTCGCGGGCGGGCGCTCCGGCGGGAATGTCCGATTTGTGCGGTGCCGCCTGATACGCCTTGATCTGTTCGAGCAATTCTCTCGCTCCCGATTTGACGTCGTCCTTCGTGGCGCGCGCGGCCAGCGGTTCCAGCACGCGCCGCGCGTAGTCATAGTTCCCCTTGCGCCAGAGCAGCACGGCGTAGTTCAGCGCGAAGTCCTCGCGCCCCGGCGCCATGTTCAGCGCCGTGCCAATCAGCTTCAGCGCCTCGTCCACGCCGTCAGGGTGCTCGCCTCGGTACCATGCGAGCATTCCGTAGGGCTCGACGAACGTCGGGTTCAGGGCGATGGCGCGGCGCAGCGCGGCCTCGATCTTCGCGGTGTACTCCGCCGACTCGTTCGACGTCGGCTCTGCGCGCCGCGCATCGGCGAGCACCACTGCGTAGTAGTAGTTCGAGAGGTACGTCGCGTCCGGCGACTCGACGGCTTGCTCGAAGTGGGGGCGTGCCTCGGCGAACTTGTCGCCGCGGGCCAGCAGCATGCCCATGGACGCGTGCGCGGCGCCGTTGTCGGGATCGGCGGCCAGCGCTTTCTCGAGCTCCACGCGCGCCGCGTCCATCCGGTCCATATGGAAGAGCAGATCGCCCAGCGTTGCGTGGACCACCGCTTGCGGGACCGGCGCCGGCGCCAGTTGGTCGGGCAGGCCGACTCGTTGCGCGAACTTGTATCCGCGATTGGGGAAGGCCGCGTGCCTGATGTATGCGAGAAGCTCCTTTTCGAGCTGCGCTTCCGTGACGCCAAGCACGCGCTCGCAAGCCGTCGAGAACGGCTCGCCGTCGACGAGGGCGTTCATGAACGGCGCGACCAGCTTGTCGTACTTCCCCTCGCTGCCTCTGAGGAGGTAGTGCACCAGCGCCCACGACTCGGCGTAGAAGATCGATGCCTTGTCCCGCTCGTTGTAAAGCGGCGAATCGTGATCGACGGCCACGATCTGATCGAGCGGCAGGTAGCGCTCGCGCAGGAGCAGCACGTGGTCCTCGTGAATCCTGCCAAGGACGGCAACGGTGCCGCCTTGCTGCATTTCGAAGGTGGCGTAGTACTCGGCCAGCCCCTCGTTGAACCACAATGGAATCGAGCGCACGCTGTTGTTGAGCAGCAGGTGCACGAACTCGTGGTAGACGACCGAGCCCAGCACGTCGATGCCGTCTTCGGTCGTCAGCGTGATGTAGTTGACGGCCTGCCCCGGCAGGAAATAGCCGGTGAGCGACTTCGCCTTGCCTTGATACTGCGGCTTGTACGGTTCGTAGGTGTGCTGTGACTTGAACACGATCACCGTCGTCGGCGTCGTCGCGCCGGCGATGGCGTTGGGGAAGAGGATGCCGAGCGTCTCGCGAAACTGCTCGAGGCGCTCGGCGACCTGACGTAACTGACCGGCGCCGGCATCGCCGATCACGTAGAAATTCGCCGAGCGCAGCTGGCTCCAGCCCTGTGCGTTGTCCGCGGGCGATGGCGCCGCGGGCCTCGCCACCGCCACCAGCGCCGCCGCCAGCAGGCCACGCGTGAGCGCCGTCATCACTGGTCGCATCGGCGCGCGAGACTGTAGCAGAGCTTGAACCGTTTGCCTACGTACCCGTAGCCCGTAGTCCGCAGTCCATGGCCCGGAACTAGCTGGCGACCTTCTTTCTTGCTATCGGCCGTGCATACGCGTTGGCCGGGTTGTGCCCGCTGAGCGTCAGGACGCGCTGATAGAACTCCTTCGCTTTCGCGGCATCGCCCGTCTTCTCGAGCGATTGCGCGGTCAGGCACAGGATGAACGGATCGGTCTGGTTCGCCTTGCCGAGATCCGAGATCGCCTGCACGTAATTGCCGCCGTAGAAGGCGACGTAGCCGGTGAGGTACGGAAGGAACGGCGTCTGCTCGGGGATGCTGCCCTTGTCGATGAGCGCCTTCGCCGCGGCGACGTGCGGAGCGGCCGCCGCAGCATTCCCGCGCCGCGCGGCCACGCGCGCCTGCGCGTGCTCCCAGCGGAAGTTCCACAAGTCGCGCTGCGGCTCCTTGAGGTCCGGCGCCTTCATCGCGGCGTCGAAGCCCTTGCGATACCACGCCTCGGCGGCGTCGGCGTCGCCCGACTCGAGGCACGCGCGCGCCAGCTCGTTCGCCACCTCGCCGGCGCCGATGAAGTCGCCGGCCGTCAGGTTGCGATCGTAGACCTGGCTGTCGTAGGTCGCGACGTTCTTGCAATCGCCTTCGAACGCGTACGACATCGCCATCGCCCTGAGCGCGCGGCTGCTGTCCTGCGGCGACGCGCTGGTGTCGGCGGCAGTCTTGAAGTGCTGCCGGGCCTCGCCGTACTGGCCCGCCAGGTCGAGCAGCACGCCCACCTGAACGTGCGCGCCGGACGACTTCGGGAACGAGGCCATCGCCTTGCGCGCGGTCGCGAGCGCCTCGTCGGCCTTGCCGTCGCGAAGCAGCTTCTGTGATTCGTTGATGAGCGCCGAGGCCGGATCGGCCGCGGGCGCGGCAGGTTGCGCGAAAAGGCTCGAGGCGGCCAGGCACGACGCCGCGAGGAGCATGTGGATGCGGAAGGTGTTCATCATGGCGCCATTATGTCGCAGGGTTGACAGCCAGGTAGTAGGGGCCAAACCTTCAAACTCCGACCTCGGCGCACCGGCGACACCACGACCGCTCCGCGTCTGCGTGGCCACCCTGAATGACTTCTGTGTTCTCAGTGTCCGCGGCAGATCCAAGGAATTCTCTGTGTTCTCCGTGTCTCCGTGGCGAAACTTCTCCTGGCGCTCCGTGACTCCGTGGCGTGCGTTCTCCGTGGCGTCACGCGAAGGGCAGCGGCGGGCTGACGGCGTCGTGAATGCGGTGCGCGAGGTCCACGTGCTCGTCGTAGATCCGCTGTGGCAGGTGGCGGCCGAACGTGCGCAGGAAGTTGTCCTGGCCCTCCACGGCTTCCACCCACTCGGCGGGATCGACCTTGAGCAGCGTGGCGAGCGCACCGTCGACGATGGTGAGACCCGCGCGATCGATCGCCTCTCGTGGCGGAAGCCACCCGATCGGCGTGTCCACCGCGGCGCCACCGCCGTCGGCCCGCTCGAGGATCCACTTCAGCACGCGCAGGTTCTCGCCGAACCCCGGCCAGAGCAGTCGCCCGTCTTCGCCCGTTCGGAACCAGTTGACGCGGAACACGTGCGGCGCCTTGCGCAGCGAGCGGCCCACGTCGAGCCAATGCCGCCAGTAGTCTCCCATGTTGTAGCCGCAGAACGGCAGCATCGCCATCGGATCGCGCCGCAGCATGCCGATCTTCCCCGTGGCGGCGGCGGTGGTCTCGGACGAGAGCGTGGCGCCGAGGAACGTGCCGTGCTGCCACGACCGCGCCTCGTAGACCAGCGGCACACGACGCTGACGCCGGGCGCCGAAGAGAATCGCGTCGATCGGCACGCCGTCCGGGTTCTCGAACTCCGGCGACAGCGTGGCGCACTCGCTGGCGGGCGTCGTGAAGCGGCTGTTCGGGTGCGCCGCTCTCTCGCTCGATCCCGGCGACCACGGCCGTCCCTGCCAGTCCACCGCGTCGGTCGGCGCCGGATCGTCATGGCCTTCCCACCACGGCGTGCCGTCCTTGCGCAGCGCGACGTTGGTGTAGATGGTGTTGCGCCGGACCATGTCGAACGCCGTCGGGTTCGTCTTCTGGCTCGTCCCCGGCGCGACGCCGAAGAAGCCGGCCTCCGGGTTGATCGCCCAGAGGCGCCCGTCCGCGCCGGGCCGCAGCCACGCGATGTCGTCCCCCACCGTGCTCGCTTCCCAGCCCGGCATCGACGAAGGCGGCACCAGCATCGCCAGGTTCGTCTTCCCGCACGCCGACGGGAACGCGCCCGCCACGTAGTGCTGCCGTCCTTCAGGCGTCCTCAGCCCGAGGATCAGCATGTGCTCGGCGAGCCACCCCTCGCGGCGCGCCATCCAGCTCGCCAGCCGCAGCGCCATGCACTTCTTGCCCAGCAGGGCGTTGCCGCCGTAGCCGGATCCGACCGACCAGACGGTGTTCTCCTCGGGGTAGTGCATGATGAAGCGGCGCTCCGGGCTGAGATCGCCCAGCGAGTGCAGGCACTTCGTGAAGTCGTCGCTCTCGCCCAGTTGATCGAGCGCCACCTGGCCCATTCGCGTCATGATCCGCATGTTCAGGACCACGTAGCGGCTGTCGGTGATCTCGACACCCACCTTCGAGAACTTCGATCCGGGCGGTCCCATCAGGAAGGGGACGACGAACATGGTGCGGCCGGCCATGCTGCCGTTCAGAAGCGGCGTCACCCTCGCGCGCGCCTCGACCGGTGACATCCAGTTGTTCGTGGGCCCCGCATCGTCCCTGCGGGAGGTGCAGATGAAAGTGAGGTGCTCGGTGCGCGCGACGTCGTGCGGCGCGCTGCGGTGCAGGTAGCAGCCCGGCAGCTTCTGCTGATTGAGCTCGATCAGCTCGCCGCTGGCCAGACATTCGCGAACCAGCCGCGCGCGTTCGGCCTCCGAGCCGTCGCAGTAAACCACGTGATCCGGCCGCGTGATCGCGCGGATGTCGTTCACCCACCGTTCGATCGCGGGGTTGATCGCCATAGGGGAGGGGTCGCTCGGCTCATCGTAGCCCAACTCAGGCTACGGGCTACGGCTGCGGACTACGGACTACGGACGACCGGTTGCGGGCTTGCCAGTCGCAGGGCCTTGGCAGTCGTAGGGCCGAACTTTAGTTCGGCCGTTCTGGCAGGCCGTTGTGATAGCGTGAAGCGCTTCATGGAGCCGACAATGTCCCGACGCCTG
>Ga0207701_10001150_pt1 | contig 27965 bp, 22 predicted proteins | sample KBSSwiSSwithPhiX_FD_184294 | JGI IMG/M metagenome (GOLD analysis project Ga0207701, IMG submission 184294) | Switchgrass rhizosphere bulk soil microbial communities from Kellogg Biological Station, Michigan, USA, with PhiX - S5 (SPAdes) (version 2) | ecosystem: Environmental > Terrestrial >... | reverse complement strand
AATCATAAATGAATGATTCATTCCGGCACCCGCTCCGTGTGCAAGAGTGAGAATACATTCACTTTTTTGCGGAATAAAACATTCTGCGGAAACACTTCCAATAGGGCCAGAAACTTTCAATGACAGTGATCGGGTTTTCATCATTATTGTTTCAATACATTAAAAATAAGAAGGATTATCTGAACTCAGACCTACCTGATGCGGCTTGGCGAAGCGAGGCGGGCAGCCGGGGTTTCTGGATCAAAGGGACTAATCACGAAGTGGATCATGTGATTCAACCTATTCAATTGTACCCTGTACCATGGGAACGAAGCTGAAACGATTAAAGGTTTCTTTAATCAGGCCGCCGTCAATTGACTTTGATATGCGCATCATGATTTGATACTGATCTATTGATCCGAAAGGCAGCACCAAAAAGCCATTTATCGCTAATTGATCTATTAACGCCGCAGGAATTATTTGGGATGCAGCAGTGATGAGGATTTTATCAAATGGCGCATATGCTGATAATCCTTCGTGTCCGTCACCGTAAAAAAAGTGAATGTTGCGAATGTGCTGCAGGTACCTGGAATTCCTGTATTTTTCAAACAATTTTCTTTGCCTTTCTATGGTAAAAATTTCCCCACCGATCTGCGCCAGGATGCAGGCCTGGTAAGCGCTTCCCGTTCCAATCTCCAAGATCTTATCATTGTAGTTGACTTCCAGCAATTGAGTTTGATAGGCTACGGTGTAAGGCTGCGAAATGGTTTGGCCGTGGCCGATGGGAACGGGCCGATCAGCATACGCGAGATCCTGGAGTCGTTGATTGATAAAGAAATGTCTGGGTACTGCATTGAGAGCAGACAAAACTCTTTCATCTGTAATTCCTTTTTCTTTTACTTCAGCAACCAGTCTTTCACGCTCCAACTGATGTCGCACTGTGTCAATTCCACCAATTTCCATAATGCGCTATTTGCCCGATCCCTTTTCAACATAATGTCAAAAGGCCGGTGATAATGGTGCCCACTCCAAAGGTTACCTCCAAAATGTTGCCGAAATAATTCACGCGCTTTTATACCGACGCAATGTAATGTTGATAAGAAGGATGCCGGACTGGCATATTTGTTGGAATTACAATTAAAAATGAGAACTATGCCAGACAAATCAACAATAAAGAAGGCGAGACGGGATAAAGCAAAAGGAAAATCGCCCGGCACCCAGGCAGGTGAATTCGTACATGACGAAATAAAGAAAATCAGGAAAGGAAAACATGGTGCGCGTTCTGCAAAGCAAGCAATCGCAATCGGCTTATCTGAAGCAAGACGAGCAGGTGTAAAATTACCTCCGCCAAAAACCGGGGGTGCCGAACTGAAAAGGAAAGCGCAGCGCGACACTGAAAAAGGAAAAACACATGCCCCGGTCTCACGTACAAGATCGAGAGCCAGGATCAAAGCACTAAAAAAGGAGCCGACAACGTCTGTCTCATCAAGTGCTTTATCACGACAAGCGAGCGCAGCAGCAAAAAAAAGAAGTGCGGCAAGCAGATCGGCATCGGCACGCAAGGCAGCCCGGACACGGGCGAAGAACCAGGCATAAAATGGCCCTGTTTTTTAAGCAAGTCCCCGGAATTACTCTGTACTTATACCCTGGCCTTTGAAGGATGAGAGAGTTCCGGCAAAATGACTTTACCTGTGACGAAACTTTTGCACGCAAATTTGGAAGTAAAGATTGAATAACACAATTAATGTACTTGTACTGTGTCGGACTGCAACACAACCGGCGCACCCAGCCATTCCCAACCTTTGCTCCATTCATCGGTAATAAGCCCGTCCTTGATTTTGAAGAAATGGATTGTTTCCCCGTTGAGTGCCTTTTTGTCTGCGGCCACTGTTACTTTCCAGGTTTCTCTCGTGGCTACCAGGTCTCCTTCCGCAATGATGTCTTGCATCGTCACGTCGAGCACAGAAAACATGTCCAAAAATTCTGTGACTGCTTTTTTAAATCCTTCCCTACCCTGCTGCTGATTTTCGAATGCATTGTGATCAATTATGTTGGATGCATAAAACGAATCAATAAGTGCATAATTGCGTTTATTGACGAGATCAGCGTAAACTCGTTTAATTAACGTTTTATTTATTTCTCTTGCATCTGGTTGGTCAGAAGCGCCGGAACTGGTTTGCTCTTTCTTTGATGAGCATGCGATAAAAAATAGTACAAGGCTAGTTGTGCGTATAAATTTCATTGCAGTTGGTTTGGATGAATCGTTTATGCGATTGAATATTGTAAATATACTTCGTGGGCCCGGTTAGGATAACGGTCAACTGAATACGAACGTTATTTTACCAGAAGTCCATCTTTCACGGATTCTGGCATTCTTACAAATGCTTCAGCGGCGGGAACATTAATCTCGATTCCCCGGAATTTTTCAATCGTCGCATGATTGCAATCAGCAGCGTTATAAATGCTGTCCGGCCTTTGACTTACATGTACGTAAACTGCCTTTCTCTTTTGTTCTTGCGTGCCGGTGATGTCGACATAATCGGTAGGTTTAAAGCTCATTGTTTGTGATCCCGTACACGCTTCAAAAAAATATAATTCGAACTGGCGACCGCTGCGCATCCAGCTTTGAATGGTTAAGAAGCTGGCGGCCTGGTGGTCTTTATGAGAATCAATTGGCCAGTGGGTAAACACGATCGACGGATTTTCTTTTTCAATAAGCCCTTTTATTTTATTTACCCATTCATTGTTGACAATACTGTCACCGTCGATCTGTCCCGCAAACACAGGTTTAGCTCCTAATATTTTGCTTCCGGCAGTGGCTTCTTTAGTCCTGATTGCGGCAGCTTCCTCATGTGATTTCCCTGCAATACCTGCTTCGCCACTTGTAAGATAAATGATCGTAACATCCCAACCTGCATTTGCCATTTTTGCCAAAGTACCGCCACATCCACTCTCTGGATCATCCGGGTGACCTCCCACACAAACTACTTTATTGTTTTTTCTACCTTTTACAGGTCCTGCCTGGATAAATGATGACAAGCCAAGAGCGGCGCTAGCGGACAATGTATTCTTAAAAAATTTTCTGCGGGGTGAACTCATTTTCAAATTTTCATAAAAATAGATATTTCCAGGCGATCAAATTCGCATGCCTTAAATAGACTGACAAATGAAAACCATTAGAACAATCTAAACGTGTGACTCTTAATTCTACGTGCAGTGATGGAAGCGATACTCTATGTTGCAGCTTATTAAATGTTTCTTTTGCTCGGGATCCGACAACAGCAAACTGGAATCCTACGTTGAGGATGGTGGTAGTATACGGCGTTGCCGGTTTTGCTTTTACAACTCCCCTCGCCAGCAACGGCACGAGCAATGCAAAAGTAAATTTCTTAACTACTGATATAGGCGCGACTGAACGGAAGACTATTGTTTGATAAGCTGCCCCCTTATCTCTCCAGCCGGGTTTGCTGTTGTATGAATGTTTACGTAGTAAAGATTGGCCATAAGGTCAGCTTCCTGGGCAGCATCCAATGCAGGACTTGTATAATTAATCGGAGAGGTGAACGTGGCAAACGGGAAAATAACTCCTCCCGAAGTCCCTGCTGCTCCTTTGTGAATATGCCCATTAGTGGGTGAAGCAATGGTATGCGTCACAGTAATGGTAAAGACCTTTGTAATTGTGTTAAAGGTAAGCGTGGCATTTCCCGTTTCAGTAGTCGTAACCGGGTTGGGCGCTTCCTGCGCACCATCTAACGTCGCTTTAAAGACCACATTAGGATCAACAACATCTTTGTCGTCATCTTCACATGAAATCAGTCCCGTTAGAGCAATAGAAATCACTATAACACTCAATAAGCGTTTCATACTGGTTAAGTTTAAAAGTCAGGAATATTTGCAGTTGCTCACTCCAAGCTGCAAATAAACTATCGCATTAATAATGCAGAAGGTTGCCCGGCTGTAGTAACGCTTATTAATTGTCAACTGCTGTTTTGGTGATTGATCAAAACAACTAACAATAAAAACAAATGATTAACCGTAAATCGTGGACAGCATCGATGTATATGGCACGTTGTATTAAGTTCTTTATATTCTCTTGAGCATCTCTTCATATTCTTTTTTGATCAAGGCATTTGTTTCCTTTTGTACCAAATACTCTAATGCGAGATGGTGAGCTTTTGTTAATGCTTCTTCAGAACCAACCTGTATATCGGGTTTGACGCCTTTGCCTTCCCAATTACCTTTGGTAATCGGGTTTACCACATGCGCCATCGAAACGAAAAGGCCCAGGCGGGAACTATCTTTAAAGGTATAAATGGGGACTATACCACCCGGGTTGGCGCCGCCTCCGGTAGTTTCCCCGACAATCGTCACTCTTTTCAAAGCTTGCAGATCATAGGCAAATTCTTCTGCCGATGAGAAGGTGCCCTTGTCTGTTAACAGGTAAACCGGTCTGTCAAGATATCTCGGTCCCGCGATCTTCCGATGAGTGAAGATGCTGTCCGTTCTGTCATTCCAATAAATGGTGTTTATAAGAATGGAATCTTCGGGCAGGATGTAACTCGCAGCCAAATTGGAAAGCATGCCGCCACCATTACCCCGCAGGTCAATGATCAGTGCCCGTGTTTCTGACAAAAACTTAAAAGCGGCAGGAAGTATTTCATCCATGGATCCAAATGCCTGTATACGCAAATAACCTATGTCACCTTCCAGGATCTCCGCTTTATTTAATCCATTATTTAAAAACTTCGGATTGATCAGGCCCCAGGGCATGTTTGGGCCTTTTTCCTGCTCCCTGGCTTCGTCAGCAGTGGCGTAAAAAAAATTCAGATGATTGTCTTTCGCAATTTCCTTGAGATTATTTGATATTTCGTTAGTGAACTCTTCGCGTTTGTTCAGCTGTGCATAATGTCCCGCTTTCCAGTTTCGATCAAGCTGGTTAAGTATGTTGGGCACCTTTTCTTTAAAATGATAAGTTTTTTGTAATGCATCTTTCACATTATCAAAAATGATTTGCTTATCCTGCTGGCTCAAAACTTGTGCGAAGCAGAGAACGGGCGCCAGTACGGCAAGAAGTGCAAAAACTTTAGTTTTCATATCAGCTTTTAATCATTGGACGAAATTTGTTTCCGGCTGGTTACCGTTAACTACAATTCTTGATTGACATCATCAATCCATCAGCACGGGCATAAGTACCGGCCGTTATTAACCCACAATGATGATACCCTGACAATACGCTAAGGAATTAATTTTTAGGTCCGTTAATGGTATCTTAAATTCACTCGCAAAGACCATTTATCTTTAGCTATGCGATCTTATTTCAATTTCGAACAATATAAGACCAACGTTCAAACCGAAGTTCTCGCAGGCACCGCTACCTTTCTTGCCACGGCGTACATCATTATCGTTAATCCATCCATTCTTTCTAAAACAGGGATGCCATTTAATGCAGTTTTGACTGCTACTGTCATTGTGTGCTTCTTCAGCTCCTTACTAATGGGGTTATACGCAAAAAATCCAATCGTTGTGGCACCGGGAATGGGGCTGAACGCCTTTTTTACCTATACGGCTGTATTGGGAATGGGTGTTCCATGGCAAACTGCACTGGGTGCAGTCTTTTGGTCCGGAATTTTATTCCTGCTGTTGAGTGTCTTTAATATTCGCACTTATATTGTTAAAGCTATTCCAAGGCCGTTACGTTATGCATTAGCAGCAGGAATAGGTTTATTTATCACGCTTATTGGTTTGGTTAACGGCGGATTTGTTATAAAAAACGATTCAACTATTATTGGTCACGCACCTAATAGTCCGTCGCTGGTCATTTTTGTGACAGGCTTATTCCTCACGGCCATATTACTTGTGAAAAGAGTAAAAGGCGCCATTATTATCGGGATCATCGTTACCACTATTCTTGCATATGGCATCGGCAGGTGGTGGAACGAAGGAGTCACCATTGTTAATTTCAAAGGTTTCTTTGCTGCGCCGGACTTTAGCCTGGTTGGCAAATTGGATCCATGGGGGTCGCTTAAATTGTCCGTCTTGCCTGTCATCTTTGCTTTTGTCTTTACGGATTTGTTTGATAGTTTGTCGACCCTTGTTGGTGTAGCAGAAGCAGGTAACCTGCTTGACGAAAACGGCGACCCGAGAAATATTAAAAAAGCTCTTATTACAGATTCACTGGCAACACTGATTGCCGGAATTGCGGGCAGCAGTCCTGGTACCGCTTATATTGAATCAGCTGTCGGAGTTGAACAGGGCGGCCGCACCGGGTTGACTGCCGTTGTTGCCGCATTGTTGTTTCTTCCATTCCTGTTTTTAGCCCCATTATTAAGCATGATTCCTTCGATTGCAACAGCTACTGCCTTAGTATTGGTAGGCGCATTCATGTTGCGGCCCGTTACCAGGATCAACTGGCAGCAAAGCGATGAAGCTATACCGGCATTTATTGGCATGGTAGTGATACCATTTACTTATTCAATTACCCAGGGGATCATTTGGGGATTTTTAAGCTGGACGGTAATGAAGCTGGCTGCCGGAAAGAAAAAAGAAATCACGTGGACACTGCTGGTAATTGATGCTTTTTGTATTGCCGCGTTACTGATGAGCTGAAGAACAATCAACTTTTATTTTCATTATAGTATCATTAATTTGCCGCGTTGCAAAACTTTTCCATCTGCACCGATCAATTTAAAAATAACTATACCAGCTTGCATGGATGACACGTCAATGCTTCCGGGCATTTCCGAAAATTCTTTTAGCAATCGTCCGCTTATATCGAATAATTGGAGCCGGCTGCTGGTTAGGACTCCCTGCTGCAAAACATAAGTCAATACACCACTCCTGAGAACAGGATTCGGGAAAAACAAAATGTAATTTTTTCCCGAGGTTACGACAGCAATTTTATCGGTATACACTAGGGCACCATTTTTCAGAGTTATGCTGGCGCGCCAATATGTAGTGCCGGAAGCCACATTATCGATCAACTGCTGATAAATGAAAGCCGGCCCAGCCACCTTCATTGCGCCAAATGCTTGAAGCACCTGTCCAGTTTCAGTTAGCTGTTGCCAGTAAATAGAATCTGTATAGGCCGGCTCGCTCAGTTCCAACACGAGCTCAAGCTTATTTTGATCCAGCAAATTGTAATAGAAAGTTTTGTAAAAACAATTCACGCCCTGTTGCGTAATATCAAAGGCAATACTCCTTGCTGCCGCAATTTTATTGGTTAATATGGGTTCAACAGCATAAACGAGCCAGGGAAAGTCCGAACGCCTAAATACTACACTGGTATCCTGAATAGTCAGGATATGTTTCAAATAGGGGCTGTCGGTCAAAGCAAATAATTTGTAATTACTGGCGTATACGTGTTTACTCCATGAAATGCCGAATGAATCCGCGCAGTTAAAATCCATTCTGGGTCTTGTTACTTTGCCAATGATGAATTCCTTTGATAAAAATTCTCCAAAGCCGGTTTCCATTTTTAATACTGCCGTGCTGTTGGTGTCCTTGACTTCCCATTTGCACCGGTTGTTGTAAATTTTATACCCTGCTAGCAACAATGACCAACTCGCACCGCGATCATAACTGATGTATAAATTCCCGGTTTGATTTGTGTCGGCAACAAATGTTTTCCACCGAATAAAAATGCTGGCATCCTCATCCCTGTTAACGTCTGAAGCATGTTGCGGACTGGTAAATTGAAAAGTATTCAAGGTGTCAACACGCCAGCTCATGTGAAAAGATATCGCTGGAGAACTTATATCGGCGCCAATGACTTTAACCTGGTAATCGCCTGTAGCCGGTAATGGTATGCTAACCTGTTCCGCAGTATTCAGCGAATCGCGCCGACGTATTGCCGGCTTTGATAAGGAATCGGGATTTGAAGCTGAATTTAGTACCCAGGGTTTGTAGATAATGCCGCTGTTCACTTCCTGCACTTCCAGGTCAAGGTCGTTAACAATGGCTTTGACATCATTTACATGCGCAGCACTGTCCGTCCATGCGAGGGTTACTTTTAATTGAGCGGCGTTGAGAGGTATCGAAATAGTCCGGGTCCATTGCTCACCGGCAGATAAGAACCCACTATCGAAATCATTTCGTTGGATGGCCTGGATTGATGCATAACTATCGAGCATACCATACCCCGTCTTGTAATCGATACCCTTGGAGTGAATGTCCTCGGCATTGTTGTATAAAATGGCCCTGATTAATGAAGCTTCGGGCAATGCCTGGTTGTTATGGTCAGCATAGACTTGTTGCATGACGGCGATGGTTCCGCTTACAATTGCCGCGGCGTCGGAAGTGCCGTTTGGCCCGAGCGCAACCAATTGCGGAGCCAATCTGCCATCATATAATGGCCCGGCCGAACTTTCACCGGCAATCAACGACTCGTTGTCGACGGCACCCACTGTGATGACATTTTTTGCCATTTTAAAATTGCCGGTAAGGTTTGCATAGCCGGCAATATTCGCATACTTTCCTTCAGTCGAAAAGGACATGCCCTGGTTGCCCGCAGAGAAGACGGGAACATAATTTTTATTATTCCAGGACAGGTTATCATAACTGACTGCTTCTGTTCCATAAAATTGTTGAATTACCGTGCCATAAGAATGATTTTGAACGGTGACCTTATTTGAGTTCAATACCGATGGGTCATCTGCAAACAGGTTTTCGAAAGAACTCGGAAAAAACCGGCAACCATAAGCAATTCCCCTTCCACTATAGAATGAATTGCCCGCCCCGCCGATTATCGAAGAAATAACAGTTGCATGATTGGTTCTACCCGGTGCTGCCAGTGGCGACGGTAGCACTCTTTTATAAAGATCAATATCTGCTTCGTCCATGGTCTGTTCTTTCACGCCAACCACAACATTTTTTCCGTTAGCGTTGGGAAAGGAATAATCTACTGCATTGATACCATGAAAGCTCCTGTTATAACCTATGATGTTGATTTCAGAATGGGGATCTTCCCGTACATCGACAAAGATTATTTCCTTGAGCGGAAGCAAATGATCATTGACAAATTTCGCCGTTGAGCTGACGACCACCGTATTCGAAAGCTTGTCAACTGAAAGTATAGACAGGCTGTTGGTCATTTTCTTTAGGACTTCCACCAGCGAATCCAAATCAACAGTCGTAACCAGGTACTTTTGATGACCCGATCGAAATTTATCCATCACTTTTCCAGCCGCCGGCGATAATTTCCAATTATGCATGGCAGGGGCGATTCTTGCGCGGGTTTCCAGTTTCCTCAATTCGGATTCGGTCCGTACTTTAATGATGGCTGTTTTTTCATCGAGACGCCGGATAATATCTACATTTTTTGGGTGCGCATCATTCCATATCGCAATAAAAAAAGGAGCTGATTCGACAAATGGCCGAACAGTGGTGTCGGCTAATTTGGTGAATAAGCTGTCGGAAAACAATGAGGGTTTTTGCTGAGCGAATGCATTTAGTTGCAATAATGAAAGGCAAAGAAAAAAGCCGAGGCGGCCAGGCGTTTTCTTTGGTAGGTATTTCTTCATTAAAGCTGTTGCTCAATTATTTTTGGGCGCGATATTGTTCAATATTTGTTAGACCCCCTCAGGTAATATAAAAAAAAATCCCTTTCTCGGCAAGAAAGGGATTTCAATCGTGTAATGAGGTTAATAAACATATTTAAGCGCGATGACATCGTCGGCATTGAAATTGGGTTTGCCGTTTGTGCAAGCCATCATCCATGAATCATAGTTTCCGGATACATTGGTAGGAGTTCCCGGAATCCATACAGCACCGATACTACCTGCAGATTCACCGGCGCCCGGACCACAGCTATTTCTTCTTTTGTAATCAGTATGCCTGAAGCCGATACAATGACCTATTTCATGGGCCATGACCTCGTCAGCTTTGTCAACAGTATTTATATAAGTAGTCGCACAACTGCTGGTACTGAGCGTAAAACCGGGAGAAGGGTTACCATTTGAATCCGGAAAACCAGAAGCGCGGCCTAAAATGCAGCCACCGCCTGATGTGCCAAGGTTTGCGCCAGAAATTACAATATTTCCTCCGCTGGTGACCCGTGAAAATGTAATATTTAATCCATAACTGTTGTAACGGGCTATTACATTATCCAATGCTGTGGAATAATAACTCGGAAAACCACTACCTAATCTTATTGAAATGTCTCTTATTCCACCCGAAGTATTCACAACATTAAAAGTTCTGTAATGCTCTTCATCGCCTACAATAAAATTATGAGTGGGTGTAGCACCAGCCATTTCTTTTAGCTGTGCCTTGTTTAAAAAGATATCGCCTTCAATTAGATATCCTCCGTCAGAGGATCTTTCGGCCCAAAGGTTATTGAAGCCGGCTGAAGCAATAAGTGCTTTTTCATCATCCGTCAATAGTGCTGAATCCGCAGAATTTGTTGCGGATTTCTTGCAGCTTAAAATGGCAAGAGTAATCAAGGCGGCAGCGGAACCTGCATAAATAAGCTTTCTCATGTTGTTTGTGTGATTAAGGTTTAAGGTGAGGAAAAATTATCCCTGAAACTAAACAATATTTTTGTGGTTCACAGATGAAGTACCGAGTTTTTGAATTAAAATAATTCACATTTCTAAAATCAATAATTCAATCTTCCAGAGGTTTTATTGCATCGCGATGGTTTCTTTCATCGATTGGGAAGGTCGTAGAAGCGGTTTTCAAGTTACTCAAAGATTAGCATATATGCAAGGCCTTCACTATAAAGAAGACGAATTCCTTAACGGCAATTTATCCGGTTAATTCTGTATAGGTGATGATTGCAACCTTTGGGCTTCATTTTGTGCAGTTTAGAAAGTTGGAAGGGAATGTAACCAACAAAAGTTTTAATAATCGTGCAACCTGTCATTCAAATCAAGGGCATTGTCCAATGCTGTTTTCTGAGCAAGTTCGTAACCTGCGTCGGCATGACGTATTACTCCCATCCCCGGATCATTTCGTAAGACTCTTTTCAGCCTTTGTTCGGCTTCATCAGTTCCATCCGCAACGATTACCATTCCTGCATGAATGCTATATCCCATCCCTACTCCACCGCCATGATGCAATGAAACCCAACTCGCTCCGCCCGCAGTATTTACCAGCGCATTTAAAAGTGGCCAGTCCGCCACGGCATCACTGCCATCAAGCATAGCTTCAGTTTCACGGTTAGGGCTTGCTACAGAGCCGGTATCCAAATGATCACGGCCAATTACGATTGGCGCACTGACGGTACCTGTCCTGACCAGTTCGTTAAAAGCTAATCCCGCTTTTTCTCTTTCACCCTGTCCCAGCCAGCATATCCTTGCCGGCAAACCCTGGAAAGCAATCCGCGTTTTGGCGAGTCGAAGCCAGCGTTGTAATCCCTGGTTTTCGGGAAACATATTAGCGATTAATTTATCGGTGACTAGTATATCATTAGGATCGCCGCTAAGCGCTGCCCATCGAAAGGGACCTTTGCCTTCGCAAAACAGCGGACGAATATATGCAGGCACAAAGCCCGGGTAGTCGAAAGCATTTTCCAGTCCTGCTTCTTTAGCTCTTGCTCTTAAATTATTTCCATAATCGAATGTGATCGCACCGCGCGATTGCAATTCTATCATCAGTTCTACATGACGTTTCATGCTCGCATACGCCAGTTCCAAATATTGTCCAGGATTCTGTTCACGCATAATGTTTGCCTGCGTATTATTAATTGTATGCGGCACATATCCTACCAAAGGATCGTGGGCAGAAGTTTGATCAGTGAGGGTATCAGGTACAATATTTCTTTCAATTAATCTTTCCAGCAAGCAAACAGCATTGGTCAGGACAGCTATTGAAATGGCTTCTCCTTCTTCTTTTGCCTCAAGAGCCCGGTCAATGGCCTCGTCAATATTTTCAAACCATATATCACAGTATTTTGTTTCAATTCTTTTTTCGATGCGCCACCGCTCCACTTCTGCAATCAATGCCACGCCTTCATTCATTGTTATGGCCAAAGGTTGGGCACCACCCATTCCGCCTAAACCAGCAGTTACATTCAGGGTGCCTTTTAGTGAACCGGCGGTTTGAGGTTTGAGGTTTATGGTTTGAGGTTGGTCGTAGCCATTCGAGAAGTGCTTACTGGCAATTGCGGCGTAGGTTTCGTAAGTGCCCTGGACGATCCCCTGTGAACCGATATAGATCCAGCTTCCTGCGGTCATTTGCCCATACATCATCAGGCCTTTCTTTTCGAGTTCATCAAAGTGTTCCCATGTAGCCCAGTTGGGAACAAGTTGCGAGTTGCTGATCAAAACCCGTGGCGCATCACGATGTGTTTTTAGTATCCCAACCGGCTTGCCGCTTTGAATTAATAACGATTCATCATTTTCAAGAATTTTCAATGCCTTTATAATATTATCGAGTGCTTCAAAGCTTCTCGCCGCTTTTCCTCTTCCTCCATAAACAATCAGTTCATCCGGCCGTTCAGCCACATCGGGATTGAGATTGTTTAATAACATCCTGAGTGCGGCTTCCTGGATCCAGCCTTTACAACTTAGTTTGTTGCCTGTAGGCGTTTTGTACCTCGCAGCATCATATTGAGATTTTGTAATTGTGCTCATATTTTATTTTTTTGGATCATGAATCCTGGAGGCGGAAAGTTACGCAAAGTGAAAATAGCGCCTGGAGTCCTGCTGCCAGGATTCGATCTTCTGCAACAAAAAGTATTCCGTCCTGAGTCGTTCGTCTCATTGGTCTTTAGTAATTCAAAACATTTATCTTCATTGAACAGATTGACTTTATGAGTATTCACATCAGCGCAAAAAAGGGAGAAATCGCAAAAATAGTTTTGATGCCGGGCGATCCTTTACGGGCAAAGTATATTGCCGATAATTTCTTGAAAGATATCAGGCAGGTCAGCAGTACCCGAAACGCATTTTATTTCACAGGGGTTTATAAAGAAAAACAAGTTACGATTGGCGCCAGCGGGATGGGTTGTCCCTCCATTGGCATTTATTCCTATGAGCTGTTTACTGAATACGGCGTGGAGTGTATTATCCGCATAGGCACTTGCGGAGCTTATACGACAAACTTAAAATTATTTGACTTGCTCAATGTCGATGCAGCGGTGAGTGAATCGACCTTCGCTAAATATGCGTGGGGTATTGAAGATGTAATCATTTCCCACCAGGGAAAGGCATTCGATATGATCAACTACACGGCTGCGGCAATGAATCGGGCGGTTCAAAGGTCATCTGTGCATTCAAGCGACATTTTTTACCGAAAGGAAAAAGACACACCGCAAATTGCCATCGTTAATAATTGTGTCGCTGTAGAAATGGAAGCATTTGCCCTTTTTGCCAATGCAAAACATTTAAATAAGACAGCTGCGACCCTGCTAACCGTTTCTGATATTATTCCAACTCACGAAAAAATATCAGCCGATGAGCGGGAAAGATCATTGTTGCCGATGATGGAATTGGCGTTGGAAAGCAGTTTGAACCTGGATTTATAGGATTATTCGGATTTTCGGTGTATGGCCGTTTCACTAACGTAAATGCCGGTATCACAACTATCTGGTTCCAATACTAAATTTCTCAAATCCGTTGTTGAGCATTATTCCTTTGGATTCAGCAAATTCATTGACTTTTCTTACAAAAGAAAAATCTTTAATGAATCCTGCAACCTTGTTAATATCATCGGCGAATATCCTGTCCTCTTCGGCAAACCCGACATGACTTCGAACGAAACTGTGTGCATACTCTAAAATCTCACTGCTTCTGAAAGGTCGCCTAAATTCAATTGCCTGCGATGCACTCAATAATTCAATGGCCAGGATAAATTCAAGGTTATCCAATACCTTTCCCAATTTTCTTGCGCTGATACTTCCCATGCTAACATGGTCCTCCTGTCCCAATGATGTTGGAATACTATCGGCGCTGGCGGGAAAACAAAGCGTCTTATTTTCCGTGACCAGTGCAGCCGTGGTGTATTGAGGAATCATAAAACCGCTGTTCAGCCCCACGTTCTGCATCAGGAACAATGGTAAACCCCACTTGCCTTCCAGTAACAAATAACACCGTCGATCCGAAATATTACCGATCTCGGCGGCGGCGAAGCTGGCGTAATCGAGCGGCAAAGCCAGGGGCTGCCCATGAAAATTTCCGCCACTGATCGTATCATTGGCTCCCAAAATAATGGGATTGTCAGTAACCGAATTAAGTTCTGTTTCGGTTAGCTCTTTAAGGTGTAGCCAGGCGTTTCGCGATGCACCGTGAACCTGGGGCATGCAACGCAATGAATAGGGATCCTGAACGCGACCACAGTCAACATGACTCTGCATGATGGCGGAGTTGTGTAACAGCAAACGCAGTCGCTGCGCCACTAATTTGTTCCCCGCAAAAGGCCTTAGCTCATGCAGTCGTTCGTCAAAAGGGGCTTTGGTGCCCGTCAGTGCTTCGAGACTCATGGCGCCGATAATGTCGGCGGCTTCAAGGCAATTATGCATTCGCTCAACTGCGTTAACAGAAAAAGCAAGTATAAACTGGGTACCATTAATTAAGGCCAATCCTTCCTTAGGCCCTAATTGAATCGGCTTAAGGCCTTCTTTTTGAAAAACTTCCTGTGTCGTTTTCCGTTCGTTCTTGTAATAACATTCGCCTAAACCTATCAGCGGTAAAAATAAATGTGCTAACGGGGCGAGATCCCCACTAGCACCAACACTTCCTTTTTCCGGTACAACGGGAATGACGTCGTTTTCAAGATGCCAGTTGATTCTTTCCAAAGTTTCCAGTTTGACACCTGAATATCCCTGTGACAGGGCATGCATTTTTGTAACCAGCATGATCCTGGCCACTTCAACCGGAATGGGATCGCCGACCCCCACGCTATGGCTTTGAAGAATTTTATGTTGAAGCGTCGCCGTGTCGTCTTCGGAAATTGCAGTATTCGCAAGGATCCCAAACCCGGTATTGACTCCGTAAACTGTCCGTTTTTCCTTGACTATTTGTTCTACATAGCGGTGGCTGGTTTTAATTTTTTTTACCGCCGCGTCATTGAGAATGGCGCTGGTTTTTCCACGGGCAATATCAATCGCTTTTCCAATCGTTAACGGATCAATTCCGTAGTTAAAGGTTTCATTCATGGCTTTCAGAAAGACCAAAAATAAACGATTAAGCCAAACCGATGCCCATCATCGTACCCCGCAAAGATTTGATCAGGTTTCAGCGATTAACGGGAACACTCCACTCTATCATCAGCCATCAGTCATCAGCCACCAGTCATCACTCACTAATTCAACCTCACAAAATCAGGTTTATTTATTATCTCCTTGTTGTATTTAAAGCGGATCCCGGTCCTGGCTTCAAATCGCCAGCTTTCGTGGTAGAAATTTTTTCTTGGAAAATACATGCCCCTGAATTCAATCGTGCCGAATATCAGGCTTTCGTTTCGAATCCTCACTCCACCTCCGAGCGATGAATATATTTTTCCTTCGTATTGATCATTATCGAGTTTGAAATTAAAATAGGCTGCATTTGCAAACACAAAGGGAGCAAATCTGAAAAGCAACACCGACCACGGACTGTAGAAGACAGATTCTCCTTTTAATGTGAGCCTCATATTGCCACCTATATAATTATTTTTTAATTCCCTCAATCCAAAATCACTTTCTAATCGCAATGGTTCGCTCAATGAACTATTGATCTGGCGCGCTGCACTTGCGGTTAAAAAAGTGCGGTGTTTCCATTTCCTTTTCATCTCGTGCAACCGCGTGAAAAAATCAATTTTCCCGATCACGTCAACGTCATCGGGTTTGTTCTTATATAGAAAAGCACCGGCCCCAACCAGGAAACTAAAATAATCCTGGCGCTCAGTAAAGTAGTACCGTTGAAAATCAAACCCTATGTATCCCCTCTTACGGCCATCCTTCTCGGTCCATCCTCCAGTGAGGGATGCATCCATTCCTTCTGGTACGTCCTCGTTTCGCCCAAACCCGTAAACGTATTTAGTTTTATAAGTGTTCTGTTTGAACAGAGAAAAATCAACCAGTGCTCCTCTCAGGTCAGCATAGGCATAAAAATATTCATTAAAATATTTGTCGGGCTTGTCTGTAAAATCCTGCTGCAGCAGCCGAACACCAATCATTTTTCTCAGGCGAAGCTTAAACACTCCTGTATCAGGTTTATGCGCGTCGAAGTTCCATCCTGCCCATAGATCGATAATATTGTACTTATACTTGTAATCTGCATCGTATAGTGAATCGGGAAAATAGAAATTATTGGCGCGATGTTGTTCAATAACCCCGCTATAGGTCCATTTCATATAACGACTGGCCAGCGGCCTCGTCACACGGAAATAAACCATGCTTTCTTCTTTTTTTCCGTTGCTGAGCGACTTACTATAGTTATTAAAACCCACGTCCGCATTGATAAAACTGCCACCAACATTTCGTTTACCATACGAAAAACCGTATCCTAATTTTTCCTTTCGCTCAGCGTCAAAAAGGGAGCGGGCTTCTATGACATCGCCCCAGCCCATAAAATTATCTTCACTCAGCGCAACGGATGAACTGGTATTGTTATGCACCTTCAGGCTACCTCCAAGTGACAACACATCTTTAGTCAGGATCAATATATCTACTGAATCCGGATTATCACGCAGGGGAATCACCCGAATCCTTGCATCGAGCAAATAAGGCAGGTCACGCAGATATTTTTCATTATCTCCAAGAAGGTATGGGGATAATTTTTCCCCTTCCCTGAAGAAAAGATTGTTGCGGATAACGTAGTCCCTGGTATCGCTGTGAAGTTTATTAGCAAGGTGTTTGAATTTGAATTTTGCATGTGCGGATGTATCAGCGATCGGCACGCCGAATTCAAGCACCCGAACACTAATGTCACGAATAATGCGCCCTTTGTAACGCTGAAAAGGCTTATCGTTCCGAATCAGAGCTTGATTATCTTCCTTTAAAGTATCCGTTAAAAGATTCTTGCCGAGTTGTCCTATTATCCCTTTCTGGCGCAAAATAATGCTGTCCATTGACTGCTTTCTATGGCTATCGTCCTGGGAAAAAACCTGAAGGTTTAACGAAAAAAACGCAACTATCCATAATACAAAAGAAGAGTACTTCCGTAAATGCATTGTTGCCATTTGTATTATTAACGCAAAGTCAGTGCCATCGGTTGGTTGGGACCGGTCGAACAAACTTGTACAGGATTTGAAGATTGAAGTGCTTCCCGGAAAGACTGGTAAATTTAAAGCCATTGACTCACAACCACACTTGCATACCTGAAGGTACTCATTGTTTCCTTGCCTTTGCTAACTAACCTGGTTTCCCAATTCCAAAAACTCAGGTTTTACCAGTGGCAGCGTCACAGAAAAATGGTGATCCGTTTTTTCTACTGCGATCGACGGCAATTTCATCAGTTTGTAGCGGCGATCTATATTTTTGAGGCCAATCTTATTTGATGGTGCTTTGAACCCTTTCGCCTGGATATTATTCCTTATTGTCAGCTGAGCGTTATCTTCCCCGGTCGTGAATATTTCGATAATTAATGGATTCTCTTTTAAAACCGCATTATGTTGTATCGAATTTTCGATCAGCAATTGAAGCGTAAGCGGCGGCAACAGGTAATTCATCCGTGACTCTTCAACCGAAACTTTAATATCCACCTTATCGCCAAAACGTGTTTTTAGTAAATGAAAATATGACTGGATAAAGCGGAGCTCCGTAGCAAGGTCGGTAAATGCTGTATCCTTATAGCGGAGTACATAACGATACACCTTGCTCATTTCTGCAACAAACTTCTCCGCCTCTTCCGCGTTGTCACCGATAAGCGATGATAGCGAATTCAAGCTGTTAAACAGGAAATGGGGATTTATTTGTTGTTGCAGGCTGTGCAGTTGCGTTTGCAATGTTTCCCTTTTCAATCGCTCTGCCTCCAGCTCTGCATTTTTGGGGTGTTCATTGCCAGACATTGCTTCATTCATTGCAACCGCAGCAAGATTGACTATAAAGGCAACAACCAGCGCCCCGAAATAAGATGTTATGTTCATCGAAAAACCGAGAAAATGACTGGTACCATACCCAATGAATATCAGGGAAACGATAGTAGTCGTCAGGACGATAAAAAATATCAGGGCAAAGATGACGCGCCTCGTCGTCCGGCCCCTGGCGCCAAACCTTTTTCGAAGATAAATAGCAACAAGGGTTTGAATCTGCCATGCCATGAGGCCCAGCACCCCGGTCACCAGCGTAGCCCGAATAAAAACATTTCCCCTGGTAAAATACTGCTTTCCAAAAAAAGAAAAATTCAGACCTATAACAAGCAAAGGAATAACCACAGCTAATGTCAAAAAATCAATTTTTCTAAAATGCCCGTATTTCATGCGTTTTAATTCGGGTGATTCCGAAAGCCCCTGACTATTTATTTCCTATTTATAAAGTGAAATTATCAATTAACGGCCTATCCGGTTTGTTTTTTTGACAATCGAATGTGTGGCTTGTATATACCCTGACAGACTTTGGTTTATTAGAAAAAATGCAAGAAATAAGCTTGCCATGTGGACAAAAATCAAGAATTTTGCAAACCCGTTTTAAAATATTCATTCAGTAGTAGCAAGGATAGTTAACAATGGCAGTGGAGCAACGTTATATTGAAATCATGGATACAACACTCCGTGACGGTGAGCAGACCAGTGGCGTATCGTTTTCGGCACCCGAGAAACTTACCATTGCGCAGCTTTTGCTAACAGAAATCAAAGTCGACCGGATTGAAATTGCATCCGCCCGCGTATCCGAAGGCGAGTTTGCTGCTGTAAAAGCCATTACAAAATGGGCGAAGGCCAATGGATATTTGAACAAAGTGGAAGTACTGACCTTTGTGGATGGCGATGTGTCTATTCAATGGATGCAAAAAACGGGTGCCAAAGTCATGAACCTGCTAACCAAAGGTTCACTAAATCATCTCACGCACCAGCTTAAGAAAAAACCGGAACAACATTTCGCGGACGTGGCTACGGTAATTACATTGGCACGAAAAAAAGGGTTGGAATGTAACGTTTACCTCGAAGATTGGAGCAACGGGATGCGGCATTCAAAAGAGTACGTTTTTGAATATCTCGATTTTCTTGCCGAACAACCTGTAAAAAGAATTATGTTACCGGATACACTGGGCGTGTTGGTTCCTTCAGAGGTCTATGATTATGTTTCTTCAATTGTACAACGTTACCCCGATATACACTTCGACTTTCATGCTCATAACGATTATGATCTTGGAACCTCGAACGTTCTTGAAGGCATAAAAGCCGGCGCGCGTGGCATACATCTGACGGTTAACGGCATGGGTGAACGCGCAGGGAATGCGCCGTTGGCCAGTGCCGTTGCAGTCTTAAATGATTTCATGCCCGGAATAAAAATTGGCGTAGACGAAACATCATTGTATAACGTGAGCAAGCTGGTCGAAACATTTTCCGGTTTTCGGATTCCTGTTAATAAGCCTGTGGTTGGAGAAAACGTATTCACACAAACGGCTGGAATACACGCGGACGGGGATAAGAAAAATAAATTGTATTTCAGCGACCTGATGCCGGAACGATTCGGGCGCCAGCGTCACTATGCTTTAGGAAAGACAAGCGGAAAGGCTAACATCGAAAATAATTTGCACCAGCTCGGCATTCAACTTTCTGAACCCGATCTCAAAAAGGTGACCGAGCGAATCATCGAACTGGGCGACAGGAAAGAAGTAGTGACCCAGGCTGATCTGCCCTATATTATTTCTGATATTCTCGATAGTAATGCGATTGATCAAAAGGTAAGCATTGAGAATTACGTGCTGACTCATTCAAAGAATCTCCGGCCCTCGGTAACACTTGAAATATCCATCAATGGGGAATTGTTTGAGGAACATTCCCAGGGTGACGGACAGTACGATGCGTTTATGAATGCCCTGAAGAAAATATACAAGAAGCTCAAACTCGATTTACCCGCGTTGGCCGACTATGCTGTTCGAATACCTCCCGGAGGTAAGAGTGATGCGTTATGCGAAACGATTATCACATGGAGTCACGACAATAAAGAGTTCAAAACAAGGGGGCTTGATAGCGACCAAACCGTTTCAGCGATAAAGGCGACTCAAAAAATGTTGAATATAATTTAATCGTTTCCGGTTACCAGTTACCTGTTACCGGTAACCTGTAACCCGGAACTGGTAATAAACATACAAATGGCAACAAAACATATTCTAATTGTTCCGGGAGATGGTATTGGACAGGAAGTAACCGCAGTAGGTAAAAAGGTATTGGATAAGGTGGCTTCAAAATTTGGTCACAAGTTTACCTACGACCAGGCATTGATAGGTCATGTTGCCATCGAAGCCACAGGCAATCCATTGCCTGATGAATCGCTCGAAAAAATGAGGAAATCGGATGCCGTATTGTTTGGTGCAGTTGGGCATCCGAAGTATGATAATGACCCGTCTGCAAAGGTGCGACCTGAGCAGGGTTTGCTGAAAATGCGCAAAGAGCTCGGCCTTTACGCTAATATTCGCCCCATCAAATTATTTGATGAATTACTTGGCGCTTCCAGTATAAAACCGGAGATTTTAAAAGGCGCGGACATTCTTTTTTTCCGGGAGCTGACAGGAGACATTTATTTCGGTGAGAAAGGCAGAAAAAATAATGGCGATACAGCTTTTGATGTGGCCGAATATAGCCGTTATGAAGTTGACCGCATTGCCCGAAAGGCGTTTGATGCAGCAAGAACAAGAAGAAAAAAATTGTGTTCCGTTGACAAAGCCAACGTGCTTGAAACATCCAGGCTTTGGAGAGAAGTAATACAGAAGGTTGCTCCTGAATATCCTGATGTGGAAGTGGAACATCAATTTGTAGATGCCACGGCCATGCTGCTGATAAAAGATCCCCGTCGGTTTGACGTGGTGGTAACAGCTAACCTGTTTGGTGATATTCTTACCGATGAAGCATCGCAAATCGCAGGTTCAATGGGTATGCTTGCTTCTGCATCCATAGGTGACGGCACTGGTGTATATGAACCCATTCACGGGTCGGCACACGACATAACCGGTAAGGGTGTGGCAAATCCATTGGCATCTATCCTTTCAGCCGCATTACTGCTGGATATTTCATTTGGAATGAAAAGTGAATCAGAGGCGGTTATCAGCGCAGTTGACAAAGTATTGAAGGCCGGTTTTCGCACAAGGGATATTGCAGATGGGCACGCAGCCGCAGAAAAGATCCTCGGGACAGATCAAATTGGAGCGGAAGTCCTGAACTTTCTCTGATACACTTCCATTTGTTTCTTTTATGGAGCAATAACGCTTTTCCTGCTGAGCGTGTGTGCACTAAAATAGCCCATTGCGCCACCTGCAATATTTGTGACAGGATTTGCTGGTGAGGCCGTATTATCATTCCCATCTCCCCCACCGGTGCGCATGGTGTACCAAAATTCATAGACTGGATCATCCAGGCATAACATCTCCACCATAACTTCATCGCCTGTTTTTATATTGCGGGGGTCATCCTTTTCCGATGCCGAAGCATCCAGCTGCATGTATACCCGCTGTCCGTCTGTAAATTCATCATTTTCCCAAAAAATAGTTGGTTCCTTGACACCGTTCACGTACTGAATAAAGCGATAGCCGTTATTAACTCCCGCCGGGTCGGTGTAATAAAGGGTAGCAAATTTGTACTGGCCGAATGGCCCGGGAGAAACATAAAGCGTATCCATCAAAACCGGTTGCGGCATTGTTGAGGTTGCCGTAAAAACCTGGCCATTGACAGTAACCACAAGCTGGTAAACATGACCGGGCGTACCATTAATGAGACTTGTCTCATACAAACCGGGTTCGGTTTCCGATAGAATTTTTTCAACGCCGTTGTCGCTAACTGCCACGACAGCATTACTCACCTTGCTAAACTGGTTGTTTTCGTTGAAGTTTTTGGACTGCGTAATATAAACTTTGCATACGCCCGGTTCGTTCGTGATAATACCTTCGATCACATATTTTATTTCGGCTTCGCGCAGTTCCAGGTCTATTACCTTTTGACAGGAAAAGAAAACCAGCAAACAGCCAATCATCATATATTTTATCAATCGCATATTTAAAACTTAAAATTGTAAGTAATAGAAGGAACAAAGTTGAACAGCGATGTTTTCACAGCTTCTGTTTTATTCGGATCGTCCTCCGCCTCCCTGAAGCTAATTGCGTAGGCATTGGCTCTGCCATACGCATTAAATAGGCTAAAGTTCAGATCGGAAGAAAATCGTTTTCCTTTTTTCAGTTGCCTGGTTGCTCCCAAATCAAGCCGATGGTAAGCAGGCATGCGGTAACCGTTTCTTTCGCTGTATTGAAAATAAACCTCGTTATCTAATGTATATTTTCCTGCAGGGTAAGTGACCGCATCTCCCGTGTAGAATACCCAGTTAGCACTGAGCGTCCATTTTTGATTTAACTGATAGATGCCAACGATGGCTATATCGTGGGTCCTGTCCTGCCTGGCGTTATACCAGAGGTTGTTATTGATACCATCGATTTTTCTCTCTGTTTTAGAGAGCGTGTAGCTGATCCAGCCATTGAATCGTCCTTCTTTCTTTTTCAATTGCCACTCGATCCCATACGCTCTTCCTATTCCGTATAACAATTGTGTTTCTATGGCCTGGTTAGTAAATACCTGTGCCCCGTTACGGTAATCAATCTGGTTTTGCATCGCCTTGTAATACGCTTCAACATTGAGCTCATAAATAGCATTGCCCAGGTTTTTATAATAACCAATAGCCACCTGGTCGGCAATTTCGGGCTTAATAATATTGGTGCTTGCTACCCATTTGTCTGTGGGTGACGATGATGTCGAATTAGATACAAGGTGAAGGTTCTGCGTATTTCTCGTGTACGACAACTTTAATGAACTGGTGTTATTCAAAATGAAACTAACTGCCATACGGGGTTCAACATTAGCATAGGTTTTCACCATCTCCCCCTGCTCGTAATGGGTTGTATCAATCACTTTTCCTTCTGAATTCAACGTATAATAATCCCCTTCTCCAAGAATTGAAAATATTGAAATGCGCAACCCATATGCAAGATTCCACCGGTCATTGATCTTCCACGTATTACTGGCATAGATAGCATTGTCCAATGAATAACGATCGGGTAAACCCTGTTCCACACTCCCGGTATTCCCCGTAACTGAAATTTCGCCCGGTTTGATAGTGTGATAGACAACATTCGCACCCATTGTAACGGTGTTGCCCGGATTTATATACCACTGCAATTCCTGCTTTAGATTCCAGTCTTTGATCCGGGAGCGAATGCGATAATCAGTCGACTCGTTACCGATGTCAATATTGTAATCGTAATTACTGAATATAAAAGAAGTGTTTGAAAACAAGCGCGTATTAAAAATATGGTTCCAACGAATAGTTGCTGTCGCATTCCCCCAGTCTATTCCCGCTACATCTTCATTTTTCAGCATATCACGGCCAAAATATCCCGACAGAAATATCCTGTCTTTTTTACCAAAAATGAAATTGGCTTTTGCATTCAGGTCGTAGAAATACAATTTTGTTTGTTTAATCGATGAATCACCAAAAAGTTTAAGAAACACATCGGCGTATGTCCTTCGGGCAGATAGCAGGAATGAGGATTTCCCTTTCTGGATCGGGCCCTCGATGTTGAGCCGGGAAGCAATCAGCCCGATACCTCCGCTCATTCCAAAATCCTGCTGATTGCCATCATTCATTTTTATATCAACTACCGAAGAAAGTCGGCCGCCATATTGGGCGGGCATTCCTCCTTTGTATAACGACACATTCTTGATAGCGTCTGAATTAAACGTCGAAAAGAATCCAAGCAGGTGAGTTGCATTATACACCGGAGCTTCATCCAGCAAAATCAGGTTCTGATCGGCCGCGCCTCCCCGTACATAAAATCCACTGTTTCCATCTCCCGCTGATTTTACCCCCGGCAACAGTTGCATGGTTTTTAAAATATCGCGTTCTCCGAATATTACAGGTATCTTATTTATTTCTTTTACATTGAGGCGCTCCAAACTCATTTGCGGACTCGCAAGGCTTCGTCCACCCGTTCCGGAGGTGACGACTACCGGGGCGAGGTCTTTGATTTCTTCTTCGAGGGTAACGTCTAATTGAGTATTGCCTTCTAACAAGACCTGCTGTTCGCGGCTGTGCATACTAACAGCGGAGACTAGAAGCGTATATTCTCCTCTGGGCAACGAAATGGAATAAAACCCGTACTCGTTACTGGTAGCGCCGATCTTTGTTGACAAAATTGATACAGTTGCCCCAATTACTGTTTCCCCGGATTTTTGTGATTTAATCGTACCATACAATGAAAATGACTGTTTACTTGCCGGCGCAGTAAAAGCTGCTTCGGGCTGATTTCGTTTTTTTATCAAAATATTTTTATCGATTTGCTGGAAATATAGATTTCTGCCTTCTAATGCCTGCGTAAGTATCTTGTCAAGAGGGTGATTTTCTAAATGGAGCGTAATATTTGCCTCGCCCTCGATATCTTCTGCTTTGGCCAAAAATCTGAATGGAGTCAATCCCTCAATTACTTTTATTAACTCCTTTAACGAAGCGTTCGTTACCCCAATGGTCAGCCTTGTATCCTCAATTTTTTGGGCTTCACAACGAGGTGAAATAATAAGACTACCGAATAATAGGGTCAGAAATATGAAAAATGATCGTCGCATAATTTAATTTATTGAAGGGTATCGGATCAGCGGCATTCCTTGCCGGAGACGGTGATGGTATTCGTATTCTTATTTACTGAATATTTCATTTCTGTTATTGCCGACATCGTCGTCAGCAGTTTGTCAAGTGATGTTGTATTGTCAAACGTCATATAGTACCTGCATGACCCAATGCCTGGACTAGCCAGCACTATTTTCACACCGTACCAATTTTGTAACGCCTCCGCTATTTCTGAAAATTTCTCACCATCAAACTGAAGCTTTCCTTTGGTCCACGCTGTTACGCTACTTGTGTCAACAATTGAAGTGTTGGCAGTTTGCTTCAACCGGTCATACGTTAACTGTTTTGACGGCGATAGTAATTCCAATTCTTTTTCATCATGTGTTACTTTCACCCGGCCGCTAATAACCGAGATAGTAGTATTTGCAAGAGCAGGGTATGCTCTTATGTTAAAAGAAGTACCGACGACAGTTGTCTCCAGGTTACCGGCTTTAACTATAAACGGATGTGAAGGGTCGTGTGTTACATCAAAATAGCCTTCCCCTGTTAGTTCCAGCGTTCGATTTTTTTTAAAATTCTTTGCATAGCGAAGCGTACTGTTCGCATTCACCGACACATGACTTCCGTCCGGTAGATCAATTCGCTGGATCTTACCCGAAGGATTGTTAACTGTTAAATAAGATGTTGAAAAAGGTTTGTAATAAACGAGCAGTGTCGCTATCCCCAGGAACAAAATAAGGATTGCAGCCACTTTTAACCATGTGAATGAAACAATAAGAGCTGGTTCAGCACGAATTTCCTTTTGCATCCGGTGCAACATCCTGTCATACACCTTTTTCTTTTCCGCAGGGTCTGAGGACGACCAATGTACTTCACCAAGGGAATCGCGATACCAGTTCATTAGTTGCTGAATCTCCTCTTCACCGGCCGTACCATCACTATATTTTTGAATAAGCTGCTCGATATTTTCCACGGTCATACTAATAAGTACCGTGGAATGTCACAACCCCTAAACGAAAAGCAATTTTATTTTATTAAGGGCTTCCCTGAGCGTTCGCAGGGCTTTTGTAATGTGATATTCAACTGTTTTGGGAGAAAGATTCATTTTCTTGGCTATTTGACTAACGGTTAATTCCTCATCACGGCTGTAGGTAAAAACCAATTTTGCTTTTACGGGAAACTGCTCAATTATAGCCCCCAGTTGCTCGCTGAGAAAAAGGGCGTCAAGTTTATCCATTGTTTCATTTGTTGCCTCAGGCATACCCTGCTCACCTAGCAATTGCTTCCGTCGTTTGTCACGAACAATTGATTTGAAAACAGAAAACCGGACTGCCGTTGCCAGGTAGGATGAAAGCGATTGTATATTAACTTCTGCTTTTCTTGCCCATAAGCTCATCATTACTTCGTGTACTATATCTTCTGCAGCTTGTTTATTTCTCAGGTGAAAATACCCGATAGCAAGTAGTTTTTCCCAATAACGATTATATATTTCGGTAAATGCTTTTTCATTAGCATTTCGAAGTTGCTCTAGCAAGTCCTCATCAGAATATGAATTAAAAGGAGCCATGGAGATTGTGTGCAAAGATAGACTGCTCAAAAGAGCAGGCCGCCCCGCTTGTCAATCAATGATGTTGTCTTGATTTTTATCAATTCTGGTATAACTAAAAAAGCGAACCTTTCGATTCGCTTTTTGTGATCCGGACAGGATTTAAAGCTGTGACCTTCTGATTAGAAGGGAGCAAGTAAACACAAAAACCCACTTCCGGCGTCGATAAGATTCATTTTCATTCTGATTTCACCGATATTTACTTGTATACCTGATAGGTCGAGCCCAAAAGTTTGTCAAAACCAATTGCCACGAATATCAAATCTTTCCTCCATTTTTCCTTCCTGGAACTATATTAATAGTTCCACCTAACATAACGCTAATAAAGAAATATTTGATTAAGCAATCAAAATGATAATCCATATTACAGATAACGCAGCACCAATCCAGGCCCACTTTGTGCGACTGGCCTGTGCATCACCAGGGAGCAGGTATGCAATTAATACTCCGATCAGTGAAAGCAATAAACCAAGGGCGAACCCCCCCAGGTGAAATCCTGATGCTGCATCCTCAGCGTTATTAAGCCGTTTCGCCAGTCTTTTGCTGTTGACAGTCCCATCGTAATTGATGTTCATTCGCAACTTATGTTGTGTTGCGCGGAAACCAGCCTTTTCAATAAAACTCATTTTTTTCCCGGTCAGTGCTTCTACTTCTTTAACTTTTATTCTAGAAAGATCGAGTATTGAGATTTTTTGACCTGTATTGCCAATTGGAATAAAAATGTCTTTTGCCATTATAGGAGGAAGTTTAGTAACAATGTTGGCGCCAAAGGAAAAGGAAAGTACAAAAAGAGCAATAATGAGGAGAAATCCATTTTTCATAAACAAAAATTTAATGAACAAAAAGATTTATCCATTAAAAGATACCGAGTTTTAAACAAAAGGGGAAGAATTTTTATGCAAATTTTATTAGCATCTAAAAGAACCGCGCTGTTGCACAAACAATCATCCGTGGGCGGAGATGACCCTTCGGCTTTTTGGTAAAATTGGCAAGCAGGACACCTTTCATAGTAACAATATTTTAAAAGTTACCGTGTCGAAGTATTAATTGTGGATTAATTGAATACTGAAAATGACAACAAAATTAATCACCCACGGAACAATTTTTCTGACCGCCATATTGTTGTCGGTGGGGATTGTACTTAAATGCCAGGAAAAGGCGGATTACAAGATTACCATAACAGTAAGCAACACTGCCGGTCTGTATGAAAAAGTAAAACCTGCCTTCATAAAACAGGATTTCATGATTAAAGTGCTGGGTCATAAAGATTCGATAACAATTTACAGGAGGGAATTAAAAAGAACTACAGTCGTTGCTATAGGTTAGGCTAAAATTGAAGGAATCAAGGTAATGGTTCGTGGCATCTATTATCAGAAAACAAAAGACATTGCGGAATAACGGTTCAAAAAAGCAAGTTTAAGAATATAGTGTACTTCAAAGGCAGTAAACTTTGACCGTTAATCAAAAGCGTTGCAGATACGATAGGACAGGACCAATCGTTTAGCAATTGATCATAACGGATTTTTACAACTTGAAATATCATGACACTTACCCTCTTTGTTATCGCTGCGTTGTTCAACCGACACTTATACTTCTTTCCCTCACATTCAAACGTTACAAAAATAATTTCCACAAGGCATCTTCCTTGTCGATTTTAACGATAACAAGTTTTCAAATGTGAGGTTATTGTCGAATCGT
>Ga0207701_10001149_pt1 | contig 27966 bp, 15 predicted proteins | sample KBSSwiSSwithPhiX_FD_184294 | JGI IMG/M metagenome (GOLD analysis project Ga0207701, IMG submission 184294) | Switchgrass rhizosphere bulk soil microbial communities from Kellogg Biological Station, Michigan, USA, with PhiX - S5 (SPAdes) (version 2) | ecosystem: Environmental > Terrestrial >... | reverse complement strand
CGAGTGGCACGGTTGTGTATGCCAATAAAGTGGCCGGCCATTCCAATTATGGGCGCTATGTCGTCGTGGAACACCGCTTTGGCGGTTGCCCGTACTACAGCCTTTACGGGCATCTGAATACAATCGCGGTCGAGGCCGGACAGCCGGTGAAGCAGGGGGAAAAACTCGCCATCATGGGGCACACCGGCGATGGCATTAATCGCGAGCGCTCCCATGTGCACGTCGAGTTGAATTTGATGTTGAACGATCATTTCGAGCAATGGCACGACGCCACTTTCAAGGGCGATCCCAATCGCAATGGAATCTACAATGGAATCAACCTCGCCGGGCTGGATCTGCCTCGCCTGTATCTTGCTCTTCAGAAAAATTCAGCTCTGACCATCCCGGCGTTCCTCGCCAAGGAAGAGGTTTTCTACAAAGTGGTCCTGCCGAACTCAGGCAACTTCCAATTGCCGCAGCGCTATCCGTGGATGATCGCGGGCCTGCCTAACGATAAGCCGGATTCGTGGGAAGTGTCTTTCACGCGCTCCGGCCTGCCGTTGCGGGTCCAACCCAGCAACAGGAGCGTGCGCGACGCGGAGATCTCTTTCGTGAAGTCGAGTCCGATCGATTACCGATCTTTGACGCGCGGCAATCTGGCCGGCCGCGGGAGCAAGGCACGCCTGACGGACAGCGGAAAATCCCTTATGCGGCTGCTCACTTTTCCGAACTGATGAAAAAGGCGGAAGGGCTGAAACGAAGGAAGCTTACCCGCCGCCAGTTCCTTGGTCTCGGCCTTTGCGCGTTGCCGGCAGCGGCGGGCTTGGATGGCCGTTTTGTTGAACCGGGTTGGCCGCGGGTTACTCGTCTCGATCTCGCCCCTGACTCGAAGTGCCGTTTCGTTCAAATCAGCGATCTGCATTACAAGGGCGACGCCGAGTACGCGGCTGAAATCGTTCAGACTGTTAATGCGCTTGAACCCGAATTCGTCTGCTTCAATGGCGATTTGGTGGAAGAGGCGCGCTTCGCCCCTGCTGCCTTGGGGTTTATCCGACAAATCCGGCGGCCGGTTTATGGTTGCCCTGGCAATTGGGATTACGGGTCTGGCGCCAACTTCAAAGCCTATGACGAGGCGTTTCGCGCGACCGGCGGAGCGTGGCTGGTTGATCGCAGCGTTGTGCTGCCAAATCACGATCTTGAAATAATCGGAATGGGGTTGGGCGGTGTCGTAGCGCTGGGCGATGCGAAAGCGACGCGGAGGGTGCTCCTACTCCACTACCCGATGCAAGCAGATCGGCTAGATGGTCGGCGCTACGATCTGATCCTTGCCGGTCATTCACATGGCGGGCAAGTGCGCCTGCCACTATACGGCGCGCCGGTTCTGCCGTACGGTGTGGGCCGCTACGATAAAGGTCTTTTCGATTCCGCGGGCGGACCGCTCTACGTCAACGTCGGTCTCGGGACGTATATGTTTCCGGTCCGGTTCAACTGCCGCCCGGAAATCACCGTGATCCGAGTGTAGAGAGTCGGCTTTGCGTTCTCAGAGCCTGCTTGCCACTACCGCAAGCCTCACGGAACCGCCATTCGGCCCAATGTAATAGAGAGAGATCCCATGCGCGCCGCACACGTGATAGAGCGTGTAGGGAACGTCCTTGAGAAAGACAGGATTCGCCATGTCGATCGAGATCGGACGAGAGACCTCGCGAGCCACGACCGAGCTGTAGTTGCGGTGATCGAACATCGTGGTGCTGTCGTCGCGTCCATGCCCAAGGTAGGTCGCGGTATCGACGTAGCTGCGGACATTGTCGGTCAGGAACGGCTCAATGACATCTTCGCCGGCGAAACGGCGGCATTTAAAAACCACATCGTAATCAGGTCCGCCCCATTGGCTGAGGTTGATTGCATGACCGTAGGAAACATCGAAGACACGAACGTTGTCGGGCATTGAAGCAGTTTCATCGTGGCTCTCACGGGCATCCTGGCGGTGCGCGGCGATTCGCTGTTCTTCCGCGCCGAAGGCATTGGCTTCAGCCGTCGAAAGAGCGACGCGGGAATCGCGCAAACCGCGGATAAGATCCTCGTTCGCGCCTTGTTGTTTGAGGACATTTTCTTGCTGAGCCGTGAGCGGGTGGAGAAGCTTGCGGCTCCGCACTTGATCCAGAATATCGGGGCTACTCTCGTGTGAGCGAACGAGGAGGGAGACCTCGCTGAACTCGATGGGTCTGGCGCAAACCGTCAACGCGCCGAGACAGGAGAGAATGACGGGGGTAACAATCTGCCAGACTTTAATTTTCATGGCCCCGATTTTATCAAGATGGCATTGCTTTTGACAACGGGTAAAATGCCGCTAGCTTCCACACCCCCTCCCAGGCAAAACAATCAGGAGAGTCACCCTGGCTCGCTAGGACTGAAATCATTATGCAAAATAACCGTAGCAAACGTTATCGCGCGGCCGCCGAGCAGGTGGATCGCACCAAGACATACAGCTTTCAGGAAGCGGTCGCGACCCTGAAGAAATTCCCGCCGACTAAGTTCGACCAGACTGTGACCGTGTCGTTCCGGCTTGGCGTTGATCCAAAGCAATCCGACCAGATGGTCCGCGGTACCTGCCCACTTCCGCATGGCAGCGGCAAACAAGTCCGCGTGCTCGTTTTTGCCCAGGGCGCGGCAGCGGCGGCGGCGAAAGAAGCCGGCGCTGAATATGTCGGCTACGAAGATCTCATAAAAAAGTGCCAGGAAGGCTTCCAGGATTTCGACGTCGCGGTCGCGACACCGGCCGCCATGGCGGAAGTCCGCAAACTCGGCAAAGTGCTTGGCCCGCGCGGACTCATGCCCAACCCAAAGACCGGCACGGTGACTGAAGACACAGCGAAAGCTGTCGCCGAAGTGAAGGCGGGCCGGGTCGAATTCAAACTCGACAAGAACGGGAATGTCGCGGTGCCGCTTGGAAAATTTTCCTTTGCCGAAAACCAGCTGATCGAGAATGGAACCGCCATCATCGACGCGGTCATCAAGGCGCGACCGGCGCATGCCAAAGGGCGTTTTGTCGAGGGGATAACGCTGGCCGCAACGATGTCACCCGGCGTTCACGTCGATCCCTCGCCTTATCTCAGCATCTAACTTCTTTCACCAATGAGACCAGAAAAAGCCAACATCGTTTCGGACCTGTCCGACAAGCTGAATCGTTCCCCGTTCCTGCTCGTGACCGACTACCAGCGGATGAAAGTCGATCAGTTCGGCGAGCTGCGGAATCGTCTCGCGCCTACTGGGGCCGAAGTCCATGTGGTTAAGAACAGCTTTTTGAAACGTGCCATGACCGCGAGTGGCCTGCCGGATGTGGCAGACAAGCTAAGCGGCCAGACGGCGGTGGTTACTGGCGAGAATGATGTCGCGCCGGTCGCGAAAGTTTTGAAGGCGTTTGCCGCGGAATTCAAAATCGCGGCGCTCAAGATCGGGGTCGTCGATAAGAATGTGCTTTCGACGGCGGAGGTTGAATCGCTCGCCGATCTGCCGTCGCGGCCCGTATTGCAGGCGCAGTTGCTGGGAGTGCTTCTGGCGCCAGCCACCAAACTGGTCCGAATTTTGAACGAGCCGGCCTCAGCGCTGGCGCGACTCCTGAACGCCAAAGCGGAGAAGGAAGGCAAACCTGCGGAGGCTGGAGCTTAACGAAAAAATTTGTAGGGCAGGCGAATCGCCTGCCACGGCGGTTTGCCTGAGGTGAATTGCCCTACAACAACAAAAAACACTGTCCGGATCGGCGGCCGCCGATCGTAATTTCCCGGGGGCTTTCGGGAGCGGCAATCGGAGGAAAATAAAATGGCAGATATGAACGCAATTGTGGAGCAACTCAGCGGGCTGACCGTTCTTGAGGTTGCTGGATTGGTGAAGCAACTCGAAGAGAAATGGGGCGTGAGCGCAGCAGCACCCGTGGCCATGGCGGCAATGCCGGCGGCGGGCGGTGGTGGCGCGGCGGCTCCGGCTGCTGAGGAAAAGACCACTTTCGACGTCATCCTTAAAGAGATGGGCGCGAACAAGATCGGCGTGATCAAGGAAGTCCGCGCCGCGGTTCCCGGACTGGGCTTGGCCGAGGCCAAGGCTCTGGTCGAGGGCGCACCCAAGACCATGAAGGAAGGCGTGACCAAGGAAGAAGCCGAAGAGATCAAGAAAAAGGTCGAAGCGGCGGGCGCCAAAGTCGAAATCAAGTAACTCTCTTCTGTTGGCGGGCGCAGCGCCGAAAAGCGCTTGCGCCCCCCGGCAGGATGGGCATATTTATGTTCCCTTTTCCCAGTCTCCCAAAGTATTTTTAATTCCCACTCGACGGTAGATTTTAAGATTGGCAACAAAACGGTGGAGGTCGCATTGACAGACCGCCGTTTTGCTGCCACTTTTTACGTCCGCTATTTCCGGCCGAAGCCGTAAACCTCACACTCCTCGCGATCTTTCATCCAGGGTCGCTGCAGGTTTTAACCATTGGAGATCGGTGTACCAGTTATGTCAGAACGCACTGTAACAGAGCGCATCCACTTCGGGACGATTCAAGAGGCGATTGAGCCGCCCAACCTGATCGAAGTTCAACTCAATTCCTACGTCGACTTTTTGCAGAAAGACGTTCCGCCAGGCAAACGGAAAAATACGGGCCTGCAAACCGTCTTTAAGGAAGTTTTCCCAATCGAGAGCTACGACGAGAAAGCGACCCTCGATTTCAGCCATTACGAGATCGGCGAGCCGAAGCTAAGCGCCCTCGAAGCGCAGCGCGAAGGCCAGACATTCAGCGCGCCGCTCCACGTTACTTTCCAGCTCAAAGAAGAGAAAGGGACCAAGGAAGAAAAAGTCTACATGGGTGAGATCCCGCTCATGACCCCTTCCGGCACCTTCGTCATCAATGGCGCAGAACGCGTCGTGGTTTCGCAGTTGCATCGCTCCCCGGGCATCGCTTTCGAGTCGAGCATTCACCTCAACGGCAAGGTGCTCTACAGCTTCCGCATCATTCCGGATCGCGGTTCCTGGATCGAAGTGCAATTCGATACCAGCGATCTGCTTTACATCTATCTCGATCGACGCAAACGCCGTCGCAAATTCCTCGCCACGACTTTCCTGCGCGCGCTCGGCTACGGGCCCGACGAAGAAGTCATCAAGCTTTTCTACAACATCGAGAAACTGAAGCTGAGCGATAAGCTCGACGAGGAAAGTCTCGCTACCAAAGTGCTGACCGCTGACGTGCTCGACGGTGAAGTCACGATCGCGCGCGCCTTCGAGCCGCTCACCCTTGCCGCCGTCAGGCAGATCATGTCGCTCGGTCACAAAGAGGTCGCTGTCATCGACATCACGCACGACGACACCGTCGTGAAGGCGTTGAAAAAAGATCCGGCGCACGATCAGGAAGAAGCGCTTAAGGACATTTACCGGAAGCTGCGCCCTGGCGATCCGCCGACCGTGGCCAACGCCCGTGCTCTTCTTAAGCGGCTCTTTTTCGACCCGAAAAAATATGATCTCGGACGCGTCGGACGCTATAAGCTCAACCAAAAGCTCGGCATTGATGTCGATCTCGGCGAACGCATTCTGACGGACAAGGATTTTATCGCGGCGATCAAGTATTTGATTAATCTTCGCCGCGGCGAAGGCACTCTTGATGATATCGATCACCTCGGCAGCCGCCGGGTCCGCACGGTGGGCGAATTGCTCGCCAATCAATGCCGCGTTGGTCTCGCCCGGACCGAGCGCCTTGTGAAAGAGCGCATGACGCTGTTCGACGTGAACATCGACGGCATGACCCCGCAAAAGCTGATCAACCCGAAGGCGCTCAGCGCAGTTGTTCGCGATTTCTTTGGTCGCTCCCAGCTTTCGCAGTTCATGGATCAGACCAATCCACTGGCCGAGCTGACGCACAAGCGGCGCCTCTCCGCTCTAGGACCAGGTGGTCTGAGCCGCGATCGCGCCGGGTTTGAGGTGCGCGATGTTCATCCATCGCACTACGGCCGGATCTGTCCGATCGAAACGCCGGAAGGTCCGAACATCGGTCTCATCAGCTCGATGTCGACATTCGCGCGGATTAATGAATTCGGTTTCATCGAAACGCCTTACCGAAAAGTCGATCACGGCCGCGTCACCGACCAGGTCGATTATTTGACCGGCGATCGCGAAGAGAATTTCATCGTTGCCCAGGCGAACGCGCCGATGGATGCGAAAGGTCATTTCACTGGAGAGAAAGTTTCTGTCCGTTATCGTGGCGACTTCCTGGAAGTGGAACCGAGCAAGGTCCACTACATGGATGTCTCGCCGAAGCAGCTCGTTTCTGTGGCGGCCGGTCTTATTCCATTCCTCGAGCACGATGACGCGAACCGCGCGTTGATGGGCTCGAACATGCAACGCCAAGGCGTGCCTCTGATCGTTTCCGAAGCGCCGCTCGTTGGCACCGGGTTGGAAGGCAAAGTAGCGCGCGACTCACGCGCCGTTGTGGTCGCGACTGAAGCAGGCCGTGTCGCCTCCGTCACGGCGGATCAAATTGTCGTGACGAAGGACGGTGAAATGCCGGAGAGCCGGAAGAAACTCAAGACCGACCTCGAAGCTGGTATTCACGTTTACGAACTCCGCAAGTTCATGCGTTCGAACGCCGGCACTTGTGTGAACCAGAAGCCGATTGTGAAAAAAGGCGTTCACGTGAAGCGTGGCCAGGTCATCGCAGACGGCCCCAACACCGAGCATGGTGAGCTCGCTCTGGGCCGCAACGTCCTCGTCGCGTTCATGCCGTGGAACGGCTACAACTTCGAAGACGCGATCATGATCTCGGAGAAGGTCGTGAAGGAAGACATCTACACTTCCATTCACATCGACGAATTCGAGATCGGTGCTCGTGATACCAAGCTCGGACCGGAAGAAATCACGCGGGACATCCCGAACGTAAGCGAAGAAGCGCTTCGGAACCTCGGTTCCGACGGTGTCATTCGTGTCGGTGCGGAAGTGAAGCCCGGCGATATTCTCGTCGGCAAAATCACCCCGAAGAGTGAAACGGAACTGGCGCCGGAAGAGCGTCTCCTCCGTGCGATTTTTGGCGAAAAAGCGGCCGATGTAAAAGATACTTCGTTGACGGTGCCATCGGGTACCTACGGCATCGTCATGGATGTGAAGGTCTCCTCAAGGCACGAGGTTTCGCGCGAAAAACTGACTCCTGCGGAAACCAAGCGCCAGCTCAAGGCGATCGCGGAAGATAACCGCAAGAAGAAAGACGAACTGACGGAGCAACTGACGGACGCGCTCTCGAACGTCTTGCTCGGCGAGAAAATTCCGCTCGACGTCGTGAACGCGCAGACCGGGGAAATCATCATTCCGGCGAACCGCAAGATTACCAAGACTCTGCTCCGCAAGTTGGCCGTGGCCTACGATCATATCGAGATCGATCCCAGCCCGATCCGGAACAAGATCCGCGAAATCGTGGCCCAGTACGAGCACAAGTTTGCCGAGCTCGAGCTCGACCGCGAACGCTCGATGGATCGCGTCGAAAGCGGCGACGACATTGATCCCGGCATCATCAAGCAGGTAAAAGTATTCGTCGCGAGCAAACGCAAACTGAGCGTCGGCGACAAGATGGCCGGCCGCCACGGTAACAAGGGCGTGGTCGCGCGCATTGTGCCTGAGGAAGACATGCCTTTCCTGGCCGACGGCACCCCAGTTGAGATCGTGCTCAATCCGTTAGGCGTGCCCAGCCGTATGAACGTCGGTCAGGTGCTCGAGACGCACCTCGGGGTCGCGGCCAAGGCGCTCGGCTTCAAGGTCGCGACGCCGGTTTTCGACGGAATCTCCGAAGCGAAAATCCGCGAATATTTGAACGACGCCAAGAAAGTCGAAGGCTTTACCTGGGTCCAGGAGAACGGCAAGGCCCGTCTTTTCGACGGTCGCACCGGTGACGCGTTCGATCAGGAAGTTGTGGTTGGCTACATTTACATGCTCAAGCTCGGCCACCTCGTCGCGGACAAGATCCACGCCCGCGCGGTTGGTCCGTATTCGTTAGTCACGCAACAGCCACTTGGCGGCAAGGCGCAGTACGGCGGTCAGCGTTTTGGCGAGATGGAGGTCTGGGCGCTCGAAGCCTATGGCGCCGCTTACACGTTGCAGGAACTGTTAACGGTCAAGTCGGACGACGTGCAGGGTCGCACCCGGATCTACGAATCAATTGTGAAGGGCGATAACTCGCTCGAGGCCGGGACACCGGAATCTTTCAACGTTTTGATCAAGGAAATGCAGTCGTTAGGCCTCGACGTCAAAGTCGGCGGCCAGGCGCCCAGTTTTCTCGAGAACGTTGCCTAACCATTTACCAAACTTAGAAGAACAGCTCTCAATATGAACGAACATTCCTGGCGCGAATTGGTGGGCGAAGAACGCCCCGTCGGTTTCGATCAGGTCGCCATCGGCGTCGCTTCCAGCGACACGATGCGGTCCTGGAGCAAGGGTGAAGTCAAGAATCCGGAGACGATCAACTACCGGACTTTTAAGCCGGAAAAAGGCGGCTTGTTTTGTGAACGCATTTTCGGTCCAACCCGCGACTGGGAATGCTCCTGCGGAAAATACAAGCGGATCAAGCACAAGGGCGTGATCTGCGACCGTTGCGGCGTCGAAGTGACGCTGGCGCGGGTGCGGCGGGAGCGGATGGGTCACATCGAACTCGCGGTCCCTGTCTCGCACATCTGGTTCTACAAGTGCATGCCATCGCGCCTTGGCCTGATGCTCGACATGAGCGCGCGCCAGCTCGAACGCGTCATCTATTACGAGGATTACATCGTCATCGACCCCGGCAATACGCCGTTGACGAAGACTCAGCTCCTGACCGAGATCGAGTATCGCGAAGCACAGGAGCAGTACGGCGATGAATTCAAAGCCGGGATGGGCGCCGATGCTGTCAAAGTACTCCTTAGCGAAATCGAACTCTCGAAGCTCAACAAAGAGCTCGAGGAAGCGATGGGCAACACCAAGAGCAAGCAGATTCGCAAGAAACTGGCGAAGCGGCTCAAACTCGTGCAGGGCTTTGCCTCTTCGCATTCGCGCCCCGAATGGATGGTCCTCGAGGTCCTCCCGGTGATCCCGCCAGACCTGCGTCCGCTCGTCCCGCTGGAAGGCGGACGTTTTGCGACCTCCGATTTGAACGATCTTTATCGTCGCGTCATCAATCGCAACAATCGTCTCAAAAACCTTCTTCAGCTCAAGACGCCGGACGTCATTATTCGGAATGAAAAGCGAATGTTGCAGGAAGCGGTCGACGCTCTCTTCGACAACGGTCGCCATGGCCGCGCTGTCACAGGCGCCGGCAACCGTCCGCTCAAATCCCTCAGCGACATGCTCAAGGGCAAGGGCGGGCGCTTCCGTCAAAACTTGTTAGGCAAGCGCGTCGATTATTCGGGACGGTCGGTCATCGTGATTGGTCCAGAGCTGAAATTGAATCAGTGTGGTCTGCCGAAAAAGATGGCGCTCGTTTTGTTCGAGCCGTTCATCATTCGGCGCCTCAAAGATCTCGGCTACGTCCACACTGTGCGCAGCGCGAAGAAAATGATCGAGCGCCAGACGCCGGAAGTTTGGGACATCCTCGAAGAAGTGACCAAAGGACATCCGGTGCTGCTCAACCGCGCGCCCACTCTGCATCGTCTTTCCATCCAGGCTTTCGAACCGCTCCTCATTGAAGGCGAGGCGATTCGAATTCATCCGCTCGTCTGCACCGCTTACAACGCGGACTTCGACGGCGATCAGATGGCGGTGCACGTGCCGCTCTCGGTCGAGGCGCAAATGGAAGCGCGCATGCTCATGCTCGCGCCGAATAACATCTTTTCACCCTCGAGCGGGAAGCCGATTACAACTCCGTCACAGGACATCACATTAGGCTGTTATTATCTGACGCAGAATCCACGGCGCGCCGCAGGAGCCGCGGTCGAGACGCGCTTGCCGCTTTTTGAAAACGCCACGGAAGTCGAATTTGCGATGGCAGACGGCGCCATCAAAACGCACGACCGCATCCGCCTGAAGAACCCAGATCAAGGGGAGGACACCATTTACGGGGATAAGGAAGCGGGCGTTATCGAGACCACCGCAGGTCGCGTCATTTTCAACGAAATCTGGCCGGACGGACTCGGGTTTTTCAACAAAGCCGCCGGCAAGAAGCAGCTTAGCGACATCATCTGGCGTTGCTATCAAGTGGCGGGACAGCAGGACACGGTTGAGACGCTTGATCGTTTGAAAGAGCTCGGCTTCGCGGAAGCGACCAAGGCCGGTGTTTCTATCGGTATCTCCGACATGATTATTCCGAAGGAGAAAGAGCTCCAGCTCGCGAATGCTTACAAGCAGATCAAGCAGGTTGAGCAGCAGTACCGCAAAGGCATCATCACCGATGGCGAGCGTTACAACAAGATCATCGACATTTGGACACACGCCGGTGACGAAATTTCCAACGTGATGTTCCGGACCCTCGAGCATAACGAGGGTCGCAAAGAACTGAACCCGGTTTACCTCATGGTGGATTCGGGCGCGCGCGGCAATCGTCAGCAGGTCAAGCAGCTCGCTGGCATGCGCGGTTTGATGGCAAAGCCTTCCGGCGAAATCATCGAACGGCCGATTACCTCAAACTTCCGCGAGGGTTTGACCGTTCTCGAGTATTTCATCTCGACCCACGGTGCCCGTAAAGGTCTCGCCGATACCGCGCTCAAGACGGCGGACTCGGGTTACCTCACGAGAAAGCTGGTCGATGCATCGCAGGATGTGATCATCAACGAAATGGATTGCGGCACCGTTAACGGCATCGTCGTTAAGTCGATCTACGAAGGAGACGAAGAGGTCGTCGACCTTTCGACCCGCATCGTCGGTCGCGTGAGCTGCGAAACGATTGTCGACCCGGTGACGAAGAAGAAGATTATCAAGGCGAATCAAATGATCGACGAACCGACGGCGGCGGCGATCGAGAAAATCGGGGTCGAGAGCCTCAAGATCCGCTCTGTGCTGACATGCGAAACAGGCCGCGGCGTCTGCGCTCACTGTTATGGACGCAACCTTGCGACCGGCCAGTTTGTTAAACTTGGCGAAGCAGTCGGTATTATTGCGGCGCAGTCGATCGGCGAACCTGGCACGCAGTTGACGATGCGGACGTTCCACATTGGCGGCACTGCGAGCCAGACCTTCAAACAGCCGATCATCAAGGCGAAGAACGACGGCGTGGTGCAGTTCAACGATTTGCGCACGGTCCAATCGCTCGATGGCAACTGGATCGCTCTGAATAAGAATGGCTCAATCAGTCTTCACAACGACGAGGGCCGCGAAATCGAGCGCTACAACATCGTCATCGGCTCGGTCATCTCCAAGCCCGATGCCGGGAAGGTGAAGAAGGGCGAGACCTTCGTGCAATGGGATCCGTACAACGTTCCGATTTTGACCGACAAGAGCGGCAAGATCGAATTCCGCGACATGATCGCGGGCGTTACGATGAAACGTGAGGTGGATGAAGCGACCGGGCTGATGGGCACGGTCATCATCGAGCATAAGGAAGATTTGCATCCGCAAATCGTCATCGTTGGTGATGACGGTGAAGTGGTCGCGAGCTATTCCATTCCAGCGGGCGCGCACGTCATCGTCGAAGCGAATCACAAGATTCGCGCCGGTGCTTTGCTCGCCAAGACACCGCGTAAAGTCGCAAAGACCAAGGATATCACCGGTGGTCTGCCGCGCGTGGCGGAGTTGTTCGAAGCGCGTCGTCCGAAGGACGCGGCCGAGATCGCGAAGATCGACGGCGTCGTGGAAATCGGCGGCACCGTTCGGGGCAAGCGCAAGCTCATCCTGAAGGACCCCGAGACCAACGCGGAAGAGGAACACCTCATTCCGCTGACCAAGCACATTATCGCGTTCAAGGGCGACTTTGTGAAGAAAGGGCAGCAACTGACGGAAGGTCCGATCGTCCCGCATGAAATCCTCGAGATCTGTGGACCGCAGGATTTGCAGGAGCATCTCGTCAACGAAGTCCAGGAGGTCTACCGACTCCAGGGCGTCGAGATTAACGACAAGCACATCGAGATCATCGTCAGGCAAATGCTCCGCAAGGTGAAGATCACGGACCCAGGCGATACTGCTCTTCTCTGGGGTGATCAGATCGACAAGCTCGATTTCGAGAGGGAGAACGCCGACGTCGTGAAGCAGGGTGGTAAGCCGGCCGAAGCGACCCCAGTTCTGCTCGGCATTACCAAGGCTTCACTCGAGACTGACAGCTTCATCTCGGCGGCTTCGTTCCAGGACACGACACGTGTTCTGACCGAGGCGGCTACCTTGGGGAAAGTCGACAAGCTGCGCGGCTTTAAGGAGAATGTGATCATGGGTCATCTCATCCCGGCCGGTACAGGCTTCCCTGCGGCGCGCGAAATTAAGCTCGTCGAGCTTGGCGAACAGGTCGGGGCTCCGCTCATGGAAGAGCCGGAAGCGCAACCTGCGCTTGGCTAAACTCAATTCAATGCAGTAGAGATGAGAGCCGCACGCGAGTGCGGCTCTCATTATTTCCAGATGTCGATCGCAACCAAAACCGGTGATGCCGGCGAGACCTCGCTCATGTATGGCCGGCGCGTGCCGAAGACGGATGCACGCGTGGACGCCTACGGCTGCGTCGATGAGCTGAATTCCGCGCTCGGACTCGTTAGGGCAACGGCTGGCGCGACTCCGCTGGCAGAGCAAATTCTCGCCATCCAAAAAGAGCTCGTCACGGTCATGGGCGAACTGGCGACGGCGCCGCAGGACCTCGCCCGCTATCAAAAGGATGGTTACGCCCTAACGAACGCAGCGATGGTCAATCGCCTGACCGCGGCGGTCGACGAACTCGAAAAAGACAAAACGCTTTACGGCAAAGGCTGGGCCATGCCGGGCCAGACACCGTTAGGCGCGGCGCTTGATCTTGCGCGGACCGTCTGCCGCCGGGCTGAGCGTCGGGTTGCAGCGCTGGAGGTCAGCGAACACGCCCAGGGAGAAATTCTGCGTTACCTCAACCGCCTGTCGGACCTTTGTTGGCTCCTGGCGCGTTTCGCAGAGAAAGAGAGCACAGCATCTTCCTAGCGCGCCGCGACACTTCTGGGGAGCGCACGCGCCTCGCGTGCACCGTTCGGCGCCTCGCCGAACGGACGGAGGTTCGATGGTGGCATCGTGGTCCTCTTGTGCGCGCGACCATGTTTGCGGCGGGGCGCCGCAAACAGCACGCGGGGGCGCGTGCGCTCCCCAGAGCTGTCGGCCCAATGCGCCTATTTAGGCACGTCGTCGTCCTTCCCGAGATACTCCCAGCGCTGGAGTGAAATTGGCACATTGCCGTTTTTCCAGACGAAATCGTGGAAAGCGCGCAGGTTGAACTTTTCTCCCTGCTGCATACGCGCTTCGGCGAGCAGTTTGGTGATCTGGAGTTTGCCAATTTGATAGGTAATGGCCTGTCCCGGCCCGACTGAAAAAGCGATCGCTTCCTGGTGAGCCGTGCCTGAATCCATCGGAACTTTTTCTTCAAGATACTTCGCGGCCTGCTCGAGAGTGAATTCCCCGAGCGCGAGTTTCACATCCACTTCGACCCGCAGTGCGCGCAGTCGCATGAAGTTATAAATGATCTCGCGCGTATGCGGGCTGTCATCGAAAAGACCGGCCTGCAACATCATCTCCTCAGCGTAGAAACCGATCCCTTCGTTCGCGCCCGAGTCGTAATAATGCCGCCGGATTGGATCCTCATGTTTCCAGGAAAGGCAAAGCTGGAGATAATGCCCCGGAATTCCTTCGTGCACAGTCAGGGGCCGCGGATCCTGGGCTGTGGCGCGCATGAAGTAGCCCGAGTTGGCCGAAGGAGCGGCGACGTAGCGAATGCAATTCTCCTGCAAACGTGAAGGCGACGTGAAGTCATCCTCCTCCGTGAAACCAAGCCCGCGCAGATAGTCAGGAATTGGCCGAAGGGTGTAGTGCTGTACCCAGGCCGGGACGCTCAGAATGCCGCGGGCGTCGAGAAATTTGCGGATCTCTCCTTCCCTCGCAGCTGCATCCGCGATCCAAGCGTCGGTCTTGTTCGCCACCTCCAGCGGCGGCACATCTTTGTTCCGATTCTTCTCATAACTCTCGAAAGCGACCGCGCGATTCCATTCCTGGCGCCCCATCGCAAGAATTTCTTCCGGCGAAAATGACTCGAGCGCGACGTTCCTCAGAAAAAAAATGTAGGCTTCGCGTCCCAGGGCGGTCTGGTCAGGCAGCGACGGCGCGATTTGCTCGAGATGCGCTCGATATCGATCGAGTGCGTCCGCCGCGCGCACCACTGCTCCATCCAATTCGTCTTCGCGAAGAGTCGTTGACGGCGCAAGAGCAGTTGCCATCCGCTGTAAACGTTCGCGTGCTCCTTGCAAGGCTTTGATCGCGACCGTGGCAAACGGCTTCGGCGGATTCTTCAGATTCGTGCTGCCCTGCTCCAGGATTGCCGGGATATTTTGAATTCGCGCGAGGATTTCGCGACTGCGCGATTCATCATAGGGCGCCGGCACGGTGAGCGCCTCCGCCAAAGCGGTCAGGGTCTGCTCCAGATAGAAATTTGGATCACGTTGCCAACGTGGGTTGACGTCCAATTCCCAGTGCAAACGCGCGAGTGCGGATCCAATCAGTCTGTAATCGACCTGTTGCGGGATGGACCAATTCCCGACATCGAGCTGTTTCCAGTGTTTTTCGAATTCTTTGAGATCGGTGCGGCGCTTTTCAATGGCGGTGGTTGACCAGTCGCGTTTCCCACTAGGGCGCTCTAATCGGTTCACATCGTCGGGGCTGAACGGCGCGTTCTGCGCACGCCAGGTCCAAAAATCCCGCGCCAACGTCTGTAGTTGGTCAACATTTTTTGGAGTTTCTCCGTCAACCGCGAACGCGAAAAGAATTGCGAAGACAACGGCGGCGGCTCTTTTCATAAGAGTCGCAGTTTACCCATCAGACCAAATCGGAGGAGTAAATTCGGTCCGTGATGACGGGCAGCGTGCCTTGAAAACAATCGAAACGCTGAAGCCGCGCTCGGAGGGCGAATTTTGAGGTCAAAGACTCAGCGCCGATCGTTGCGGTCTGATTCAGAAACTAAAAATCACATCGAGCCCGGCGGTGAATTGATCGCGGTCGGTGGAATCGTTAAAGGGATGGGTGCCGTTGAGGGAACGATCGTAGCGGATCTCTGGGCGGATAAGACAGCCGGTGAGCGGTTTCGGTACCGGAGGTTTGATTGTTAGGCCAAGGGTGATCGCGCCATAGGTGGTCTCGCCGCCGGTCACCGTACGCGGGTCGAGGGTGACATTACCGCCGCGGAGGCCATCAGCCGCGTCGTCGCTCTCCCCGAATTGAGCCACATAGAAGTTGTCGGCGTCGCGCCAGATTTCGCCGCGGACTCCGAGCGAGATGAGATCGTTAAAGGCATAAGCGAGATACTGAGCTATTCCGTAGCCGGTGGCATCGGCGGCATGATCATAGATATAGTTAAGGTCCGTGATCAGAGTGAGTTGCTTGGTCGGCTTGGCCACGATCGTAATGTCGTTTAGGTAACGGTAATCGTGATTGTTATCCGGTGTCTCCGGTCCGAGGTGAGTGGTGGCCAGGACCGTAAGCCCGCCGTCGAGCAGGTTGAGCCCGATGCCACCGTGAAAGGCGACGGATTCATTGTTATCCTCGACGCTCGTGTTCACGCCCCGGGTAATGCCGCCGTAGAGATCAACGATTTTGCTCGTATGCAAGGTGGCGAGCGCGCCGGTGTGATTGAAGGGTATCCCGAAGTTGAAGATATAACTGTGGGAATAGAAAACGTTCGTGCGCGGGTCGATCGTTTCTGCACCCTCCAGAGTAACAAATTTCCCGAGCTTGAGATCGAGACCTCCAGCAGTCAGGACCGGCAAATGCAGGTTGAGATAAGCTTCCGGGATATCCGGCTGGACGATGTCGTCGGTCGTGCGATCGAACAAGCCTAACGAGTGAATGAACCGACTATCGCTCCCGTAGATGAATTGGCCCTTGAACCCCCAGGAGAAATCAGACGCGGTGCTAGAGAGAGTCCGCTCCAAAGTGATTGCCGCCTGATTGAAAAGCGGTTCATTCGAACGGTCGTCGAAGAGTCGGCCAAAGTTCTGGTGGTCGGCAGGCGAAGCAACGTTGGCGGTGAAACCGCTTTCGGCCCAGGCGTAGAATTTGAAGAGGGCTTCGTGCCGCGAAGGCTCGGTCAGCACGGGCTTTTCCGGCGGACCCGCGAACGCTGCCGCGCGAAGCAAAAGCAGAGTCATCAGCAGCGCTGGCCATCGCTTGCGAGTCGACGGCACGCGAACCCGAGTTAACAAAAAGCACGTCCCGGTTGTGCGCTCCATCAATGCTGGACACGCACGATATCGACCTCGACGTAAGCGGTTTCGCCGTGGAGCGCTTCATCGAGTCCGATCTCCTCGTGTTCGTCGGCGACTCGAACCACAGTGATGAGATCGATAATCCATAACATCCCGAGAGTGAAAATGAAGGCCCAGGCACTGGAGAAGAGGGCAGCTGCGAGCTGTTTCCACAAGAAGCTCGGATTGCCGGCCAAAAGTCCTTCCACTCCGCCATTGGCGGCGGGGTTCCAAGCAGTCGAAGCGAAAACGCCCAGCAGAACGATCCCGAGGAAACCGCCGACACCATGCACACCCCAGACATCGAGGGCGTCGTCCCAGCCGAGCTTGTTCTTAAGCGCACAGGCGTAAAAGCAAACCACGCCGGCAACCAGACCGATGATGACTGCAGTCGCCGGTGAGACATATCCGGCTGCTGGCGTGATCGTCGCGAGACCCGCGACCGCGCCAGTGAGCAAGCCGAGGAACCTTGGTTTCTTAGCCGCTCGCCAATCGATCGCCATCCAGGCCATGGCGGCAAAGGAGGCCGCGATATCGGTGTTGATGAAGGCGACGGCGGTCGTCCCGTCGACTCGAAATTCTGATCCGGCGTTGAATCCATACCAGCCAAACCAAAGCAGCCCGGTGCCAAGCGCGACCAAAGGAATGCTATGCGCGCCCTCGGCGACTTTGCGTTTGCCGACATAAAGGATGGAAGCGAGGGCCGCGATGCCGGCGATGTTATGCACGACGATTCCACCGGCGAAATCTTTAACTCCCCATTGATACAAAAGTCCCCCGCCCCAGACCATGTGGACGAAGGGGAAATAAACCAGGATCAGCCAGGCAGTAAGAAAGAGGAAGTAAGCCTTAAAGGTGATGCGGTTGGTAAAGGCGCCGGTAATCAGTGCCGGAGTAATGATAGCAAACATCATTTGGTAGGCACAGAAGACGAGCATCGGGATAGAGTCGTTAGGTGAAGGCGTGGTTAGAGTGATCCCGCGCAGGCCGGCCCATTGAAGGTTGCCGATGATCCCGTAAAAGTCGGTCCCGCTCTTCGCGTCGCCGGAGAAGCAAAGCGAAAAGCCGAATGCCCACCAGAGCATCGTCGTCCAGCCCATGGAGACGAAACTCTGCATCATGATGGCGAGCACGTTTTTTCGCCCGACGAGCCCGCCATAAAAGAAGGCCAGGCCTGGCGTCATCAGCATGACGAGGCTGGAACACAAGAGCATGAACGCGGTATTGCCGGTATCGAGGTGTAACATATTTTTTTCCTTTGTTAGGGCCATGGAGTATGCCCAGATGGAAAGATGGTCGTCTAGAGAAAAAGTGCGCAGCTTGTCCAGCGCGATTTCGTTAGGCGAAGAACGGCGTGAACGGTCCTCGGAGGTTTATTCGTAGCGCAAGGCGATAACGGGATCGACCGCCATCGCGCGCCGGGCCGGGAGGTAGCTTGCGATTAATCCCGCGGTCGCGAGGACGACCAGGACCAGGCCGTGAATCGAAACGTCATGCGCGCCCACGTTATAGAGCAGGCTGCCCATCCATCTCGTGAGGACAAACGCGCCGAACAATCCTATCGTTAGGCCGATCCCGATGATGATCATGCTTTGCTGCAGAATCATCCGTAACACGTCGCTGCGTTGGGCGCCGAGCGCCATCCGGATACCGATCTCGCGCGTTCGTTGCAGTACGCTATAGGCGATCACGCCGTAGATGCCGATCGCCGCGAGTAGCAGCGCGACGGCGGCGAAACTGCCTAGCAACACGGTGTTGAAACGCGGTTGCGCCAGTGTGCCGCCGATCAACTTCTCCAGCGGGACCAGCTCCGGCACAAAGACGTCGCGATCCAATCCCTGAATAATCCGACGCAGCGAAGATTGCAGCGTGGAAATGCTCCCAGTCGATGTGCGAAAGACCAGCGGCATGCGGCGGCCTGGGTCCTGTTCCAACGGGAGGTAGTACTCCGGCTTTGGCGCGATCGCGAGCGACTCGTGGCGCGAGCTGCCCACCACTCCAACGATCTCAACCGGGAAATTCCCTTCTTCGCGATCGATCAAGAGATGCTGGCCTAACGGATTCATTTTGGGAAAAAATTTCTGCGCGAGCGCGTCGTTCACGATCACAACCAGCGGCGCGTCTTTGGTATCGCGACGATCGAAGAACCGCCCCGCAAGGAGCGGGATGCGCATGGTGCGAAAGTATTCTCCGGCGATAGTTAGATTCGAAGCGTCGGGATGATTTCCCAATCCGGGGTCGGGCCTGCCGGCAATCCAGAAGGTGTTGGCGCTGTCGTTGTCGGAGAAGGGAAGCGGCGACGCGCCACCGAACGATTCCACTCCCGGCAATGCGCTGAGCTGGGGAAGGAAGCGCTCGAAGAACTGCCGTTGTTTTTCGGGGTCGGCGTACTTGCCCCGTGGCAGCACGAAGTCGGCCGTCACGACCTGAGTCGGATCAAATCCCGGATCGGTCGCCCGCAGATTAGCAAAACTTTTGATGAGCAATCCGGCACCGGCGAGAAGGAGGAGCGAGAGCGCCACCTGCGCGATGACCAGTGCACCGCGGAGCCGATGCGCTTCCGGACCAGCTCCGGCGCGGCTCCCTTCCTGCAAAGACGCATTCATGTTAGGCCGGGTCACCTGTAGGGCCGGGACGAGAGCAAAAAGGAGCGTGCTTAAGGTCGCGACCCCGAGGGTAAAGAAAACGACGACCGCGTTGATCTGCACATCCTTAAGCCGGGGAACATCGTGCGGGCCGAAACTGCGCAGGAGATCGACGCCCCACCAGGCCAGAAGCAAGCCGGCCGCCCCACCCACCAACGCCAGAAGTAATCCTTCCATGAGTAGTTGCCTAACGAGTCGGAATCGCGAAGCACCAAGCGCGGTACGGATTGCAATCTCACGCTGACGTGCGGTTGCGCGGGCGAGAAGGAGATTCGCGACATTGGCACAAGCAATGAGGAGAACGAAAAACACCGCGGCGAGCACCACGAGCAATGCGGGCCGCACATCGCCGGTCAGGTCTTGACGAAAGGCGACGACATTCGCGCTGCGTCCAGTGTTTGTATCAGGATACAATATTGTGAGCCGAGCAGCGATCGTCTTCGCCTCGGCGCTGGCCGTCGCCACGCTGACACCCGGTTTCAAGCGTCCAATCGCCCGCAGGAAATGCGCGCCGCGATTTTGCACAGCGCTCGCCACGAGCGGATGCAAAGGGATTAGATATTGAATGTCAGTGCCGACAGGGAAACGGAAGCCCGGCGGCATGATGCCGATGATTGTGTAAGGATTCAGCGCGAGACGAATCTGTTTGCCCAGGATGTTGCGATCGCCATTGAAATAGCGCTGCCACGCTTCATAGGTCACCATCACGACGCGCGTTGCCGGATCGTCTTCCGCCTTTGTCCAAGTGCGGCCGAGCATCGGTGAAACTTTCAGGACCGAAAAAATATCGGAGGTCGCGGCCAATCCCTGCCATTCAATGGGGTCGCTGTTCGTGCTTAGGATCGTGCTCCCTCCGGCGTAGAGAGCGAGGGCGGCGAACGATTTGGTTTGTTCTCGGAAATCTTTGAAATCGGGAAAGGAATGAGTTTCCCGGCCGTTCCCGTTGTCCGGCGCGCTCCAGAGCATCGCGAGCTCGTTAGGCTTGGAAAACGGCAGCGGCCGGAGCAGGACGGTTTCAATCACGCTGAAGATCGTGCTATTCGCGCCGATTCCGAGAGCAAGAGTCATGATGGCGATGAGACTGAAGCCGGGCGACTTCAGGAGCATGCGAATGGCGTAACGAAGGTCAGTCATAGTAACTCAGGGCTCGCCTGACAGAGAGGCCCCATTCTATTCATAATGAAGCGCGACCACGGGATCGACCTTCATGGCGCGACGAGCGGGGAAAAGGCCCGCCACGAACGCAGCTGCGGCGAGGAGCAGAATAACCGAGACATACGTGGCGACATCGGTCGCGGCGATTCCGAAGAGCAACGCGCTCAACAAGCGAGTCGCAGCGAAAGCGCCAATCAACCCGACCGCAATTCCGATTGCCGCCATCGTTAGGCATTGGCGCAAGATCATTGCCAACATGGCCCGACGTTGCGCGCCCAGCGCCATCCGAATTCCAATCTCCCTTGTCCGCTGGGCGACGTTGTAGGCGATGACGCCATAAATTCCGACCGCTGCGAGGATGATTGCGACCGCGGCAAAGACGGCCAGCAATCCGGTGTTGAAACGCGATTGCGAAAGAGTTTGGCTGACCATTTCCGAGAGCGGTTTGATTACGGGCACGAATTGTTGCGCATCAATCTCGTGCACCGCGCGGCGAATCATCGTCTCGAGTCCACTCGGAGCCGGCTGGCTTGTGCGCACCGCGAGGTCCATGTAGCGATCCGGATTTTGAGCGAAGGGAAGGTAGAACTCGGGAGTGTTGTCCTCGGCCAGGCTGCCATGCTTCACTGTCCCGACCACTCCGACGATCTCGCACGCCGGCTTTCCTTCGGCAACGCGGCCTCCAATATCCAGGCGCTGCCCGAGTGGGCTCTCGTTAGGGAAATATTTCTGCGCGAAAGTCTCATTGATAATCACCACAGGCGTCGAATCCTTACGGTCGCGCGCCTCAAACATGCGGCCCTTTTTCAACGGAATGCGCAGCGTGTGGAAATACGCGCCGTCGGTCGTGAGAAGGGAGGCGGAGGGTTCCATTCCTGGTGCCGGTGCGGGCTTTCCGATTACCGTAAAAGTCCGGCCCTGATCATTACCGCTAAAAGGTAAAGGCGAGACCATCCCGGCAGCTTCGATTCCCGGGAGAGAAGTCAGTTTCGTCAGGAGTTTATCGAAAAATTGGGTCTGCTGATCGGGCTCGCCGTAACGAGCTTTGGGGAGCGCCTGCCAGAATGTGACTACCCCTCGTGCCTCGAATCCTGGCCGGACCGAGCTCAGTTCGGCAAAGCTGCGGATGAGCAAGCCGGCACCGACAAGCAGGATCAACGAAAGGGCAAACTGCGAGACGACAAAGGCGAAGCGCAAACGATGGCTGCGCACTCCGCTGGTCGAACCGCGCGAAGCTTCCCGAAGCGATTGCTCGACCTGCGGGCGAGAGGCTTGAAGTGCCGGAATCAATCCGAAGATCAGGCTGGTCAGGAACGCAATTGCGAAGGTGAAAGCAATCACGGTCCCGTTAACCCGGATTTCATCCAATCTCGGAATATCGGCTGGTCCCATTGCGACGAGCGCATCAGCACTCCACCAGGCGAGGAACAAACCGGCCGCGCCACCGAGCAACGCGAGCAGGGACGTTTCGATCAAAAGTTGACGCACAATCTGAAAACGGCTCGCTCCAAGCGCGGTGCGGATCGCAATCTCGCGTTCGCGTCCTGCCGCGCGGGCGAGAAAAAGATTCGCGACATTGGCGCACGCGATCAGGAGGACGAGCGCAACCGCCGCAACGAGGACCAGCAAAGCCGGCCGCACGTCGCCGACCAGGTCCGCTTGCAGGGGAACAGCGCGTTCGGTACGGCCGGCATTGGTATCGGGGTATTGCGTCGCGAGTTGCGCAGCGATCGTTTGCACATCGGCGGTCGCGGTCCGCAAGTCGACGCCCGGTTTCAAGCGACCAACGACGGGAAGAAAATGCGCGCCGCGTCGCATCATGTAGTCGGGAGTTTGTCCCGAGAACATCGGCAAGAGTGGCGCGATGTAATCGACGTTGTCTTTCTGGATGGGAAACTTCCACCCGCGCGGCATGACGCCCGTGACAGTGTAGGCCTTGCCCGCGACCGTGACTTGTTGCCCGATGATCTTCGGGTCGCCGGCGAAACGCCGTTGCCAGAAAGAATAACTGATCACCACCACCTTGGCGGCCTCGGGCTTGTCGTCATCGCTTGAGAAACCGCGCCCGAGAAGCGGTTGCGTGCCGAGGACGGCAAAGATGTCGGAAGTGGCGGCGAGCCCGGGGACATCCTCCGAGTTTTCACCTGTGCCCCAGATCGTGGAGGCAGTGGTGTAAGCTGCCATCGCCGCGAAAGTGTGGTTCTGCGCTCGGAAGTCGAGGTAATCGGGATAAGAATGGACCTGGCGATTTTCTCCCGGGTGTTGCGGCGACGAGGCCCAGATCATCGCAAGACGATCCGGATTTGGAAACGGCAGCGAACGCAGCAGGACCGTGTCGATTACACTGAAGATGGCACTGTTGGCGCCAATCCCGAGGGCAAGTGTAACAATCGCGACGAGGGTGAAACCGGGAGATTTGATCAGTTGGCGGAGGGCGTAGCGGAAATCGTTCATAATTATTGGCTGTTCGTTAGGCGTTAGGTGGAGGAAATCATTCTGCGCGAAGTGTGACGATCGGATCGACGCGCGATGCGCGGCGCGCGGGCAGCCAGCATGCGACCAGGGCCGCCGCCGCGAGCACAAGAGTGACGGCGACGTAGATCAGCGGATCGGCCGCGCTCACGCCGAAGAGCAAACTGCGAAGCACCCGGGCGGCCGCAAAGGCGCCGACAAATCCAAGCAGCAGCCCGCTGCCTAACAAACGCATTCCCTGGGCCAGAATCATGGCGCGAATCTGTGAGGGCAATGCTCCCAGAGCGAGGCGCACCCCAATCTCGCGGATTCGATGCAGCCCGTGATGAGCCATCACGCCGTAGAGTCCGATCGCCGCCAGGGTCAAGGCCAGAATTGCAAAACAGGCCAGCAAAAAACTCATCAGCCGCGGGGTGGCCCAGGTTTCTTCGACCCGTTCCTGCATTGTCTTGAACTCAAAAGCGGGTTGTGCGGGATCGAGCGAAGCAACGATGTCCCGGACCGGCTTCTCGAACGACTTCGGCGGCAGCGCGGTGCGCAACAACACGACCAGTCCAGTCTGGGGCGTTTGTGCCATGGGCAGGTAAGCCTGCGGCAGCGTCGTGACTTCCTCGAATCCGTAAACTTTCAGGTGCGGCACCACGCCGACAATTGTCCGGTATTCAGCCACTCCTTTATCGCCCGTGTGCATCTCAATGCGTTTCCCGACGGCGGATTGGCCAGGGAAATATCGATCTGCCATGAGTTGATCGACGATCAGCACAGGGGCCGCGCTTTTTGTGTCATGCGCATCGAAGGTTCTCCCGCGCATCAGCGGCGTTTTTAGCGTTTGGAAATAAGTCGGCGTGATGACCGCCATTTCGGCTGATGGCGCCTGCCCCGGCTTCGGTTCCGGCGCACCTTCCGGCTTGAAGGAAGTTTGCCAGCCCGTCATGAGCGGTGGATTAGACGCGATCGCGACATTTTCTACTCCGGGCAGTGCGGACAGCCTTTCGCGCAACGCGGTGGAGAAATTCAGGAGCTTGACCTCGTCGGAATAAGTCGGCTCAGGAAGATCAACCCGCGCCGATAGCAACAAATGAGGATCGAAGCCGAGTCCAAGTCCGCGGGCATTGGCAAAACTTTTTAAAACCAAACCGGCCGCGCTTAGGAGCATAAGCGTGACCGCCACCTCCGCGACCACGAGGAGATCGCGCGAACGCCTCGCGGTCGCTGCTTCTGAGCCGGAATAACCACCAGATTTGAGGGCGAGCTGGATATTGGCACGTGAGGTATGCCACGCCGGCCAAAGACCAAAGACAACACTGCTCGCGAAAGAAAGGACAACGGTGAAGAGCAGAACCCAGGTGTTTAGGCTAATTCCTTGAAACCGAGGAACGCCCGGTGGCGAAAGCGCGACTAGCAGATCGCGTCCCCAAGCCGCAAAGCAAAGCCCGAGCCCGCCGCCGAGCAGGGCAAGCACAACGCTCTCGACCAAAAGCTGACGAATGATTTGCCAGCGCGACGCGCCGACGGCTGTGCGAATCGCAAATTCCCGTGCACGGGCGGTGCCGCGCGCTGCCAGCAGATTGGCGAGATTCGCGCAAGCGATCAAAAGCACCAATACGACTGCGCCTAACAATAAGAAGAGGCTCGCGCGATAATCGCCGACCTGGTTTTCAAGCAGCGTACCTGCCGTCACGCCGACTTTCGAATTCGAATCTGGATATTGTTTCGCGAGTCGGGCAGCGATTTGCTGCAAGTCAGCGAGCGCGGCTTCCAACGTGACTCCATCTTTCAGCCGTGCCCAGCCGAATAGTCCGGGATGATTGTCCCGTGTCTGCCACATCTGATCATCCGTGCGCCGCATGAGAGGGAACCAAACGTCTACCGTACGCGGCGAAAACATCTCCGGCGGCATTACTCCGACGATGGTGTAGAGCTGGTTTCCGAGATTCACTCCCCGTCCCAGAATCTTGGGATCACGCGCGAACACTCGCTCCCACAACCGATCGCTGATCACCGCGACGAGTGGCCCGCCAACCCGATCTTCTTCCGCGGTGAAGACGCGACCGAGTTGCGGTTGGAGTCCGATGACCTTGAAAAAGTTCGCCGTCACCAGCGCTCCGCTGATCTGTTCCGGTGCGCGTCCTTCGAGGCCGCTCAAGTTGTACGATTCGCGTCGTGAGATTGCGATTTCCTTGAAAGTCGTGTTGTCGCGCTTCCAATCGAGGTAATCCGGAAAGGAGACGGAAATCTGCGGTTGATTCGCATCCGACTCGGTCAGGATCGTGAGCCGATCAGCCTCTGGATACGGCAACGGCCGGAGGAGCACAGCGTAGATCACACTGAAAATGGCGGTGTTCACGCCGATCCCAAGCGCAAGCATGAGGACGGCGACGAAAGTGAAGCCAGGAGATTTGAGCAACTGGCGAAGGGCGAAACGGAGATCAGTTATCATATTCGTTAGGCGGACTTATTCGTAATGCAGGGCGACGATGGGATTCACTCGCGTGGCGCGACGCGCCGGGAAGTAGCAGGCCGCCAGGCCCACCACGACGAGCAGCGTACCGAGGAGAAGGAAAGTGACGGGGTCAGTCGGGGAAACTCCGTAGAGAAGGCCAGCGAGAACGCGGGTGCCAGCCAGGGAAATGGCGAGTCCCGCCAGCACTCCGGTCAGGGCGAGCGCGAGCCCTTGCCCGAGAACGAGTCGGAGCACGTCATCGGTTGTGGCGCCGAGCGCCATGCGGATGCCGATTTCGCGAGTTCGCTCCGTGACCAAGAAGGCGAGAACACCGTAGAGACCTACACCCGCGAGGAGCAGGGCCATGCCCGCGAAAACGGCGAGCACAATGGTGTTGAAGCGTTGCTCGCCCAGCGACATCGCCATGACCTTGGACATCGGCCGGATTTTCGTCACCGGAATGAGCGGATCGACTTTCCAGATCATCGCTTTGAGCTGTTTAATCGTCGCTTCGGTGACCGTGCCTCCCGTATCGCGGATAACGAGGTCGCTCCAGCGTTTCCATTGCTGCCCCGATTGTGCGAATGGCGTGTAGATCGCCGGTTCTTCCGGCGCGGCGAGGCTGAAGTGCCGCACGTTTCCGACCACGCCTACGATCGTGATCCAACTGACGCCCTCGTCGCGCGCCCAACGAATCCGCGCCCCAATCGGATTGGTGCCACGGAAATATTTTTGCGCCATGCTCAGATTGATCACGCCGACGGTGGGGGTAGCCGGTTGATCGCTATGATTGAACGCGCGCCCCTGGATCAGGGGGATTCCCATTACTTTGAAATAATCTCCGGCAATCGAACGCGAATAGAGTTCGGGTTCTTCGCCAACGGTGATCGCGGGTCTGCCTTCGATGATGAAGTTGTGGCTGATCGCGTTTCCGCCTAACGGCAGCTCGCTGATCATTGCGGCCTCGACGCCAGGAAGTGTGTTCAGGTTTTCCAACAGCTGCTCGCGGAATCGCGTTTGCGGTTCCACCCTACGGTAACGAGCCTCTGGCAGCTCCACTCGCATGGTCAGGATACGCTTGGTCTCGAAGCCCGGTGCCACGTTCGTTAGGCGCAAGAAGGCTTTGCCGAGCAAGCCGGCGCCAATGAGCAAGGCGAGAGCGAGGGCGAGTTCGGCGACGACGAGGGCGCCGCGAAACGAGGAGCGGCCGATGGTCACGCTGCGGCTGCCAGCGCCGAGCGCGCTCGGGAGTTCGACGCGCGTCGCCTGCCAGGCCGGGAGCAAGCCAAACACGATCCCGGTCAGGAGCGAAAGCCCAAACGTAAATGCCAGCACCGAGCCATCGAGACAGACGTTTTCCACCTGAGGCAAATCAGCTGGTCGTAATGCTAGGAGAGCGTCGATGCCCCAACTGCCAAGGACTAGGCCGGCCATGCCTCCAAGGAGAGCGAGAAGAACGCTCTCGGTCAGGACCTGGGCGATGAGGCGACCACGACCCGCTCCCAGCGCTGAACGCACGCTCATTTCCTGTTTGCGGGAAGCCATTCGCGCGAGGAGAAGGTTTGCGAAATTGGCGCAGCCAACCAGGAGGACAAGGCCGACAGCCCCGAAGAGAACAAGGAGGGCGGGCCGGGCGTCGCCGACCAAACGCTCATGCAAGGAGACAAGGACGCTTTGCCGATTCCTGTTTTCATCCGGATTTGCCGCTGCCATCCGCCTGTCGATCAAGCGCAGTTCATTTTGCGCTTGCGCAACCGTTAGGCCGGGCTGGAGCCGGGCACAGACCGCGAGCAGATGAGCGCCCCGCGACCTCGCGGCGAGGGGATAAAAAACGCGGTAGGGTGTGTAGGCGTCGAGTGCGCCGCGCGTCGAGCGAAAGCCCGACGCTGTCACGCCAACGATCGTATAGTTTTGTCCGGCGAGCGTCACCGTCCGGCCCAGCACGGCTGGATCGCCGGCAAACTGCTTTTGCCAAATCTCGTAGCTCAGCATCAAGACAGGGCGACCGCCGAAGCGGTCATCGTCCGCTGCCAGAGTGCGGCCGAGGGCGGTCGGCGTCCCGAGGACTGCAAAATAATCTCCCGCGACCAATCCTACTTCCCACTGCTCTGGCTCGCCGCCATTCGAGAAATCGGCCGCTTGCAGGCCGAGGCCGCCAACGCCGGTGAAACTCCTGTTTTGCTTGGCGATGTCCTCCAGTTCGGGCCCGGACTGATTGAAGGTCAATGTGACCAGGCGTCCTGGTTGCGGAAAGGGCAAAGGCCGAAAGAGCACACCATTGACGACGCTGAAAATCGCGGTGTTTGCTCCGATTCCGAGCGCCAGAGTGAGGACAGCGACCAGAGTGAAACCGGGGGATTTGACAAGGCGCCGAAGGGCAAAACGTAGCTCAGTTATCATTTGGTTAGGCAATCATTCGGATCGGAGGGCGACAATTGGATCGACCCGCGCGGCGTGGCGGGCGGGCAGCCAGGAGGCCGCGAGCGTGGCGAGGGAAAGAATGACGCCAACGCTGAAAAATATTCCAAGATCAGCCGGCTGGACTTGAAAGAGAACGCTGCGCAACCAATGCGAGACGGCTAAAGCGCCAGCGATCCCGAGAATCAAGCCGACGGCAAGCAACTTCGCCCCGTGGGAAAGAATCAAGTTTTGGATCTGGAAACGCTGCGCCCCAAGGGCGATGCGGACGCCGATTTCCCGCAGGCGTCGCAAGGAAGCATAAGCGATGACTCCATAAAGGCCGATCGTGGCTAAACCGAGCGCGAGGAGCGCGAAAATCGTGAGGAGAAATGCAACCAGACGATGCATCATCCACGTTTCCTCGACGCGCTCCTCCATCAGGCGCACGTCAAAGACCGGTTGTGCCGGATCGATCGAGGCGACGATTTCTCGGATCGTTTTCTCCAATGACTTG
>Ga0207701_10001148_pt1 | contig 27994 bp, 21 predicted proteins | sample KBSSwiSSwithPhiX_FD_184294 | JGI IMG/M metagenome (GOLD analysis project Ga0207701, IMG submission 184294) | Switchgrass rhizosphere bulk soil microbial communities from Kellogg Biological Station, Michigan, USA, with PhiX - S5 (SPAdes) (version 2) | ecosystem: Environmental > Terrestrial >... | reverse complement strand
GACCGATGCCATGGGCCTTCGAGACTTGGTGCCGGCCGGGCGGCTTCGCGAACCGTTAGCATCTGCGGAACGAGCGTCTGCCTGGCTCGTCACGCGAGTAGAGTCGAAGATGGAGGCGCAACCCATCCTTTCGCTCCTTCGCGAGGCAACGGTCAAGGCAAGGGATCCCGTCCTGATTCGATTTTCGCCGCACGGCTTCGTTGAGGTACAGAGTGGCGCCCCGGTGGCTCTCGATGAGGCGGATGGGCGTCGGGCGGTTATCTTCAGCGGAATCGGCAATGCCGAGGCCTTTCGCACTCTCGTGCAGCGTCAACGTGGAATAACGGTCGCCGATGCCATTGTGTTTCCCGATCATCATGTCTATACAAGCGCCGACATGGGGCACGTGCACGAGCGGGCTGAGCGAGCCGGGGCGTCGCTGTTGGTGACGACTGAGAAAGATGCAGTGAAATTGCGGGCTCTGCCTCCGCTCACGTTGCCCGTCTGGGCGGTACGGCTCGAGACGGACATTCTCGAAGGCAAGGCGCTGCTCGAACGTTTGATTCTAAGTCAGCCCGAATAGGATGCGGCCGTGAATGAGTCCCGATCACACCTCCGTCGCGCTCGGCGAATTCTGATTCGTGGGACGAATTGGATCGGCGATGCGGTGATGAGCGAACCGGCGCTCTCCGCGATTCGAGCGGCCTTTCCCAACGCCGACATTACCTTGCTGGTGAAACCGGCGATCGCTGAATTGTTTCAGCAGCACCCCGGGATCGATCATATATTGGTCTATGAGCATCGCGGGCGTCATGCGCGATTGAGGGGTAAATGGTCGTTGATCCGCGACATGAAGCGCGGACAATTCGATGCCGCGATTTTGTTTCAAAATGCATTCGAAGCGGCGCTCCTCACCTTCCTCGCCGGTATTCCGTACCGGTACGGCTATGCCACCGATGGTCGCGGTATCTTATTGAGTGAAGGTATCGCCGTGCCCGAACGGACGTCGCTCGAACATCACACACAGTATTACCTGAATCTACTTCATCCCCTTGGAATCTTCGTCTCATCGACCGCTCCGCGGTTGTATGTGAATGAGCAGGAAGAACGAAGCATGCGCCAACGGCTGGCGGAAATGGGCATTCAGGCGACCGATCATGTCATTGGTCTGAATCCCGGCTCGACCTACGGCCACGCCAAGCGATGGTTGCCGGAACGATTTGCCGAATCGGCCGACCGGCTGGCGGGTGACACGGGCGCCCGCGTGGTGATTGTCGGCGCATCCGGTGAGGAAGCGCTGGGGCAGGCGATTGCCGGTGCCATGCGACACCGATCGGTCGTGTTGTCCGGCCGAACCTCGATTCGAGAATTGATGGCGGTTATGAAACGCTGCCGATTGTTGGTGACCAACGATACCGGCCCGATGCACATCGCGTCTGCATTCGGGGTCCCCATCGTGGCCGTGTTCGGGCCGACGGATTCCCGAACGACGGCGCCGTTCGGACCTGATCACACCATCGTGCGCCAGGCGGTCGAGTGTTCCCCGTGCATGCTCAGAGAATGTCCGATCGATCATCGCTGCATGACGCGGGTCACCGTGGACCACGTCTATCAGGCAGCATCACGACAACTGAAAGGCACGAGCCGCCAGTCAGCTATCGGCACTCCGTTGTCCGAGGTTAACACTCAGCACTCAACACTCAGCACTCAACATTTACCCTTGGCTGGCGTAACCGTGTTTCTCGATCGAGATGGCACCGTGAATCTCGACACCGGATATATCAAGTCGCCCGAAGAACTCGTGTTGCTTCCCGGCGTCGTGGAGGCGGTCGCGCGACTGAATCGGGCGGGAGCCCGTGTCGTACTGGTGACGAATCAGTCGGCTATCGCGCGCGGTTTCATGTCAACCGATCAGCTGAAGACTATTCACGCCGTGCTCATGGCTCGCCTCGAGGTGGGCGGTGCGCGATTCGATGCCCTGTACTATTGTCCGCATCATCCCGATGACGGCTGCGCATGCCGCAAGCCTCGTCCTGCGATGGTGCATCGGGCGGTGGCGGACTTAGGCCTGGATCTTTCGCGCGCCTATGTCGTGGGCGACCAGCCGTGTGATATTGAGTTGGCGTGGGAGGTGGGGGCTCGGAGCGTCTTGGTGTTATCGGGGCAAACGCGCCATGATGCGGTCGAGGCGCTTGAACGGAATGGAACGGCACCTCATTATATTGTCGAGGGACTTCCCGAAGCGGTCGCCTGGATCGTGAAGGATGCGACGACTCACCAGTCGGTGAGGACTATCGCTGATGTCGAGAGGTAGGTGTGCCGGAGTATCGACGTATTCTCATCATCAAGCCCAGCTCGTTGGGAGACGTGGTGCATGCGCTGCCGACCCTTGCGGCGTTACGCGATCGATTTCCGTCGGCGCACATTGCGTGGCTGGTCAAAAAACAATGGGCCGGTATTCTGGAGCGAGCCGAAGGATTGGACCAGATTTGGCGGGTCGACCCTGGCCTGAGGGGATGGATTCGGCACGTCCCTGCGCTTCGCGCGGCGGCGTTCGATCTCGTGATTGATTTGCAGGGACTGTTCCGAAGCGGGGCTATGGCTTGGCTGACGGGATGTCGCACGCGTATTGGATTTGCCAACGGACGCGAGGGCAGTCCGCTGTTTTATACGCAACGAGTATCGGTTCTCACGCGTGACATGCATGCCGTGGATCGATATCGGCTGGTCGCCGCGTCCGTCGGGGCGGTCTCCACGCGAGAACCGGAATTTCGCCTTACGCCAACTGTACACGATCGCATAGAGGTCGCCCGATTGCTGGAGCAGGCTGGTCTAACTCTCGGTGTACCATGGATCGCGGTGAATGTGTCCGCGCGGTGGAAGACCAAACGTTGGCCCGCCGAGCATTTCGCCCACGTAGCCGACGCGATACACGACGAGGGATTGGGCCGGGTCGCATTGATCGGCAGTGCCGATGATCGCCCCGCGATCGCCGCCGTCGTTGCTCATATGCGCACCACGCCGATCGATCTGACAGGAAAGACCGGACCTGATCTTCTGCCGGCTCTACTTGAGTCGGCGACATTGTTAGTGACAAACGATTCCGGTCCTATGCATATTGCAGCGGCCACGGGTACACCGGTGATCGCGCTGTTCGGTCCAACCAGTGCTGTTCGTACGGGCCCCTATGGAGCCCAACATCGCGTGCTGACCAGCGACGTTCCGTGTCGTCCGTGTTTTAGCCGAGTCTGCCGAAATCCTGCTCAACTTGAATGTTTAACGACGATCGATCCGAAATCTGTCGTCACGGCTGTGCGCGAGCAGTTGGCCTCACAGGTGGCACGGTGAGTTCCGTATCGATTTCGCACGTGAAGAAGGTGCTCCTCGTCAGGCCGGATGGGATCGGCGATCAGATCTTGTGTCTGCCGGTCGCCTCCGCCTTGCGTCGCCTTCTGCCGCAGGCGAAGATTGCATTTCTCTCCAGCTTGTATGCCGCGCCTCTTTTCGAGCAGCATCCCGATGTGGATGAGGTGATAACGATCTCCGGAAACGAGTCCGTGGGAGACCTTGTCTCACTGTTCCGGCAAGGGATCGATGCGGCGATTTTTCTGAAACCGTTTCGCCGGCTCATGTTTGCCGCGTGGCTTGCGCGCGTGCCCTTGCGGGTCGCGACCGGCTATCGCTGGTACAGCGTATGGGCTAATCGACGCGTGTACCAGCATCGGAGTGATTTTTCCAAACATGAAACGGATTATAATGTGGACCTTCTTGCCGGCTTGGGACTCGACGGGGGGTTGCCCGTGCGACCGTCACTGGTGCTCACGAAAGATGAGCGGCAAGCGGCCTTGCGGCGGCTCGCTGTTGTCCCGTCGCCCCGTGTAGTGCTCCATCCGGGAGGATTTGCCGCGCGGCGATGGCAAGGCGAACGCTATTGGAGTTTGGCGCAGCGGCTGGTGCGCGAAGGTTTTGGGGTCGTGTGTACAGGAAGTGCGGCGGAAGGTGAACGATTCTCCGCCGAGCGAGGCACGCACGGGCTCATTCCAAGCATGCTGAATCTGATGGGACAGTTGACGGTGCGGGAACTCATGGGAGTGATTGGATCGAGTAATGCGGTGGTGTCCGGAGCGACCGGGCCCGCTCATATCGCGGCGGCGCTGGATGTGCCGAACGTGAGTTTGTTTGATCCCCGTCGCAATAACTTGCCGACCAGATGGCGGCCGTTAGGCACCGGCGTAGTCTTGAGGCCGGACGTGCCGACCTGTGAAAAATGTATCTATGAAGCCTGCCCCTATTGGGATTGCCTGGATCGAGTAGACCCCGATCTAGTGCTCCGACATCTTCAGGCAATTGTCACGACGCATGAACCGCTGCGAGTGCTGCATGTCTAAGCTCTCGGTCTATGTGATCGCCTATAACGATGAGCCCGACTTGCCCATCTGCGCTACGTTCGTGCATTGTCGGATGAGTGTGAACCACGCTGTCTGGCTACTATAACGGTACTGAGAAGTTCTGCTCTTCATGTTCGATAGTGCAGAAAGGCTTCGGATTTCCCGCAGATTAGGTAAGCGGCATCGAGATTGACTCGTCCTCCGGGCGATAGATATAAAACGTCAGGAACAATTCCCTGCATCATTTATACAGAGGTGCTGTCCGTGGAAGTCGTCACGTGCATGCTATGCCAAGAGTCAAGGTCCAGAGAGCAGATCAAGCAGCGAGATATCAATTTAGATCAGAGGGGTGAGTTTTTTTCCGTAGTCCGCTGCGATGGGTGTGGATTGCTCTATCTTAATCCCCGGCCGGCGGCTGAAGAAATACATGCGTACTATCCTCCTCAATATTATCCTGTGGGGGGAACAGTTCACCGAAAAGCCATTGACCGCGTGTTCAAGCGGCTTTCCAAGCGGTTAAAAAAAACTATTCGCGAGGAGTTTTATGGGTATCCAGGATCATCGCCTGCATTTTTTCGTTCATTACTGCGTCGTATCCTGCTGTATCCGGAATATCTGCATCTGAAGATTGCAGGGAAAGAATGTATCCCATTTCGAGGCGAGGGACGAATTCTCGATGTCGGGTGTGGATCGGGGAAATTGCTGGCCACCCTACGCGAGCATGGATGGGAAGTCTATGGTGTGGATTTCAGCCCCGTGGCGGTGGAGTATGCCAAAAGTCAGGATGGGCTCAACGTCAGGTTGGGCAACCTCTTTCAGGCTGGATATCAGGACGAATTTTTCGATGTGGTGATGTTTAACCATTCATTGGAGCACATCTACAACCCGCTCGAGACGCTCAAGGAAGCTCATCGAATCATGAAGCCTGGTGGTCTTCTCTTGATCAGTATTCCGAATGCCGGAAGTTTAGAGGCAAAGCTTTTTGGGAAGTGGTGGGTCCATTGGGATACCCCGCGGCATCTCTATCATTTCACTAAGAGGACCATGACCAAACTGGTTACCTGCGCCGGATTCCGGCTCACACGAATCAAGTGCGGGGTGGGAACGACTTTTTTTCTAGGGAGTGTAGATGCTGTCTACAAACACGTCTTGCATTGGCAGAAAGGGCACGGGAGTATTGTGAAACATGTGATCGCGAGTCCTTTGTGTTTGTTGGCAGGCCATCTCGGCTATGGCACCGAGATGAAGGTGTACGCCGAGAAAATTGGAGATCGTCGTACTGCGCCTGAGGGGTGTGTGAACGAATTCCTGGGGGTTCAGGAGAACCATTAACATGCAGGGCCGACCCAAGCTCTCGGTCTATGTGATCGCCTATAACGATGAGCCCAACATGCGGGCGTGTCTGGAATCCGTCGCGTGGGCGGATGAATTGATCGTGGTCGATTCGTACAGCACCGATGCGACGGAAAAGATTAGCCGCGAATTTACTGAGAAGGTGTTCCAACACGAGTTTCATGGATTCGGACGTCTACGGAACGAAGCGGTGGCACATGCCACGCATGACTGGATCTTCAGTCTCGACACGGATGAACGCGCCACCCCGGAACTTCGGAGGGAACTCTATCGCACGATGGAGAGATCGGAGGCGGCCGCCTATTTCGTCCCGCGCAAAAATTACTTTCTCGGCCGCTGGATTCGACATTGCGGATGGTATCCGGATTATCGCCAACCGCAGTTATTTCAGAAAGATCGATTACGGTATCGCGACGAGCTGGTGCATGAAAGTTTCGATGTCGATGGATCGGTGGGATATCTGAAGGAGCCGGCGCTGCAGTATCCGTTCCGGAACGTCGATCACTATCTGGCAAAAATGGATCGCTACTCCGATTTGATGGCCAGGCGGATGGTTGAGCAGGGGAAACGCTTTCATCCCCACCAACTGGTGACCCATCCCGTGTTCACCTTCGTGAAAATGTATGTGCTGCGGACAGGATTTCTCGACCGCATGCCGGGCTTGATCTTATCCGGCCTGTACGCCTATTACACGTTTATCAAGTACGCCAAGTTTTGGGAATTGAGCCGAACCGCGAGTCAACGCCCATCATGAAGGTCAGCGGGTTTTCCATCTGCCGCAATGCGGTGAAGTTCGATTATCCCATCGTGGAAGCGATTCGATCGGCCCTTCCGGTCGTGGACGAGTTCGTCGTCAACGTCGGGCAGTCGAACGATGGCACGGTGGAGTTGATCCGATCCATTGGTTCGGAAAAGGTTCGAATCGTCGAAAGCGAGTGGGACGATTCGATGAAGAAAGATGGGCTCCTGTTTTCGCATGAAACGAATAAAGCCTTGGCGCGCTGCTCCGGCGATTGGGCGCTATACCTTCAGGCCGATGAAGTGTTGCACGAGCAGGATTATGAACCGCTCGTCAGAAACTTTCGGGATCATGTCTCCAATCCATCGGTGCTGGGATTTACATTTCGTTATCTGCACTTCTATGGCGATTACCGGTCATGCAATCCATGGTTTTATCATCGCGCGGTGCGGGCCATTCGCAATGACGGACAAGTGGAATCCTGCGGCGACGCCGTGGGGTTTTGGCTCAAGGCCGATCAAGGCTATCTGCAAAGCGTGCATCGCGAGCGCGTGCGCCCATCGGGCGCCACCATGTACCATTATGGGTGGGTCAAACCATCGCGCGTGCTCTTGGAGAAGTTTCGGTATCAGGTGGCGCGCCATCATGGGGACCAGCCAGGCAAGGAGCAAGCGGCCCTGCTTGCGAAGGACGCCTATGATTTCGATGAATATGACATTATGAAAACCTTTTCCGGGACGCATCCTGCGGTGATGACGGAGCGAGTGCGTCAGTACCCCATCTTGGACCCGAAACGAAATCGCTGGTTAGAACCGGCCTTCTATCGCGCGGTCTTGAAGCGGGGATTTCGAGGATAGTCGCGCCTATGCCTACCCTTACGGCCGTCGTCATTACGAAAAACGAAGAGGGCAATATCGGCGCCTGTCTCGCATCCCTACGATGGGTACAGAATATTATTGTGGTGGATGCGTGCAGCACGGATCGCACAGTCGAAATCGCACGTGAGTATACGCCGCATGTTTTTATCCGGTCATGGCCGGGGTTCGGGCCCCAGAAAAATTACGGGATCGACCGGGCCGACGCGGATTGGATTTTCATCGTCGATGCGGATGAACGCGTGACGGACGACCTGAGGGTAGCCATTACTCAGGCGATAGCTGCTGCCCCGGATGATCTGATGGGATTTGAAATCCCGAGGAAAAACTTTTTCTACGGCCGCTGGATTCAAGGTGGCGGCCTTTATCCCGATCCTCAATTGCGGCTGTTTCGTCGGCGAGCGGGTAGATATGACGATGTGCTTTTGCATGAACACTTGCGGCTGGAGGGCCGTATCGATCGTCTTGCGGCGCCGCTCGATCATTTTAGTATGCCGACGATTCACGATCATGTGCATAAGATGATGCGATATACCTCCCTGGGGGCTCAGGAAAAATTAAAAAGACGCTCCCGCGTGACGGCACTGGATATTGCAGGACGCCATCTCGTCACGATCGTCAAAACCTATGTCTTTCGACGCGGGTATCGAGACGGTCTTCACGGCGTGGTGGTGGCGCTGTTTGCGGGGTTACATACGTTTGTGAAATATGCCAAAGCCTGGGAAGTATTGCTTTCTGAAGGGAAGAGTCATCCTTCATGATGGTCATCGATCCAGCATCTCAAGACCTCGTTAGCCTCGTGATTCCTGTTTACAATCAACTCCATTACACGAAACAGTGCCTAGACTCCATTCGTCGATCGACGCCTCCACGATACGAGATTATTGTGGTGGACAACGGATCTCTAGATGGAACACGAGAGTATTTGGCCTCACAAGATGCGAGGGTCATCACGAATGCAGTGAACCTGGGTTGCGCCAAAGCCTGGAATCAAGGAGTCCTCGCCAGTCGAGGCCAGATCATAGGTATCTTGAATAACGATATTGTCGTGACGCCGGGGTGGTTGGAGAATCTCATACAATTCATGGATCGGACTGGACATGGCATTGTAAGTCCCTCTGCACGGGAAGGACGACTCGATTACGATCTTCACCGCTACGCCCTTGACTTCGTTCGGGCCTGCGGTCGTGCCACGCGGCCAGAAACCTATGGGGCATGCATGCTGATCCGCCGGGGCGTATTCGACCGCATCGGGACATTCGATGAAGGATTTTCCTATGGTGGCTGTGAAGATATCGATTTCTTGTGGCGTGCGAAGAACGTCGGATTTACCGTGGGTATGACCGGCTCCGTCTTGATTCACCATTTTGCAATGGTCACCCAGGACGCCATCAAGTCAACGGAAACAAAATCGTATCCTCTGCAAAATCTATCTCACTTCCAGGCGAAGTGGAAGCGCACTGTACGTGGTAATTGGGCCAATCGACGATGGGATGATCTCAGCGCGTCGATGCGCAAACGATATGAGCGTATGCGATATGGCCACACGCTGGTGGAGAAAGATAAGCGGTGAGACGTGAGCAGAGGAAGTGGAATCGGTTTGCTCTGTATGGCGATGGAGCCAGAGTTGAAGACGCGTGCGTATGAGAATCGGCATTGATGCCGCCCCCCTTATAGGAAATCGAGGAGGAGTCGGTTGGCATACATATTACCTTCTTCACGCATTGCTGAATTTAAAGCAAGACGTTGAGTTTGTCGGGTATGTGCGAGCCGGTTCTCTCGGAAGCCTGGATATCGCTGAATGGCCACATGATCTTCCCATACGCTGGGTTGAGGCCGATCGGTGGGGAGTGGCCACAATTGGCGTACGGGACGGGCTCGACCTCTACCATGGGACGAATTTTAAAATGCAGACGACCGGCCGGTTTGGCGGAATCGTCACAATTCACGACATGTGGATGGACCTGTTTCCACGCTATTCTCGTAAACTGTTCGGTCAGCGCTGGTCGTTCTACCGGACCAAGGGAACGGTGCTGAAAGCGCGCAAAGTCATTACGGTATCCGAGTCCTCAGCCAACGACATCGCACGCCTGTACCGTATCCCGCGAGAAAAAATCAGTGTCGTGAATAACGGTGTCTCATCGTACTTTCAGCCGACTACAGATCCGGCAATGCTGGCAGCGTTACATCGGCGTTTTGGGTGGCCGACCAACCGCTATATTCTCTTTGTCGGTGGCGCCGACCCCCGAAAAAATCATCTCACCTTGCTTCAAGCGTATGCGCTACAAGCCAGCCGATTACGATCGCATTGTCTCATCATAACCGGATCGCCTACCCACCGGTTCGGTGATATTCCCGCCAATGCGAAGCAATTGGGACTGGAGGAGCGGGTGGTGTGCGTGGGACATTTATCGATTGACGAATTGCGGGCCTTATATGTCCACGCAGATCTATTTGTATTCCCTTCACGTTATGAAGGGTTCGGTATGCCCGTGTTGGAGGCGATGGCCTGTGGTACTCCCGTGATCACTTCCGCGAAGACTTCTCTGCCGGAAGTTGCCGGTGACGCGGCGGTATTGATCGATCCTCTTTCACCGGAAGAACTAGGAGAGGCGCTTGTTCGTGTCGCGCATGATGCCTCTCTCAGACAGACATTGCGACAAAAAGGATTGGAACGCGTCAAGGCATTTACGTGGGAACGAGCCGCGCGCGAGACCCTGTGCGTCTATCGCGAATTATGTCGGTAAATATGTGCCGTGTCGCATGAACAATCTCCTCATCATTAAACTTCGATACATCGGGGATGTCCTGTTGGCGACCCCCGTTCTTCGCGCATTGCGCGAACGATTTCCCGATGCGCGACTGACTATGCTGGTGAACCGAGGGACTGAGGAAATTCTTAAAGAGCATCCTGATCTCAACGACATCATGGTGCTTGAACGGGGCAGCCTTGCCGGGCAGCTTCGTCTGCTTTATGACCTGAGACGTCGTCACTTTGACGGCGTGATCGATCTGACGGATGGGGATCGTTCATCGATGTTGACCTGGGTGAGCGGGGCGCCGGTTCGCATCGGGTTTAACGAGGAGCGTCGCTGGCGGGGCTATTTGTATACCACGATCGTCACACTGCCGGCTGGGCCTCTTCATCGTGTAGAGCGCGACCTTGCCGCATTGCGGCCCCTTGGAATTGAGGCAAAGGCGGGTCCGTTGATTCTGAAGACATCGGCTGAGGATGAACGCCAAGCCGAGAAACTTCTAAAAGAGGCCGGAGCGATGAAAGAGGATGGCCAACTCGTCAAGCCCCTGATTGTGCTTCATCCCGGCGCGCGCTATTGGTTTAAATCCTGGCCGGCTGAGCGCTTTGCGGAACTGGCCGATCGTCTCGCTCACGCTCATAAGTGTCAGATTCTCTTGGGAGGAGGATCTCAGGATGTTCCTATGGTGACCGCCATTTGCGAGCAGATGCAGTCATCTCCGCTCGTGCTGGCAGGGCGGGTGACGCTTCTCCAATTTGCTGCGATCCTAAAACGGTGCGCACTATTTGTCGGGAATGACAATGGAGCGATGCATATGGCAGCGGCTGTAGGTTCGCCCGTCGTGGGATTGTTCGGGCCATCCAATCCATTGGAGTGGGGACCGAGAGGGGATCACACAAAGGTCCTGTACAAACACCTTGATTGCAGGCCATGTTTCCACCCCACGTGCTTTCGAAAAGAAGATAACTGTATGCGTCAGATCACCGTCGAAGAAGTGTTTTCATATTGTCAGACCATGATCGCACTGGCTGAACGAACTGGGCGCTGAATGGTTGATCTGCTGACAAATATCAATGTCTTTAAGGCGCTCACCATTGGTCTCTTGGCATTTATTGGACTGCGCATGTTGCTCTCCGATACCACGGCGAGCCGACTCGCAGACCGTCTCGCGTCGCTCAACGCGTTGACTCGAACACAACAACAACGATTGGGCTGGTGCATGGGAGTGACGTTTACGGCGGTGCTCATTTATCTTCGGGTGCGACAATATTTTGAACTGCAGACCATGTATGACATGACCGTTGAGGCCAATGTCGCATGGCATATGGTGCATGGCCCCTGGTTCTTTAATGCTATCGATAATGACTCCTTTTTGGGAGGCCATTTTTCTCCCGTGTTTGTATTAATCGGTCTCGTATACCGATTCGCCGAGCATCCCATTACTCTTTTAGGGATCCAGTCCGTGGCGTTTGGACTCGGATCGGTCTCAGTATTTTACTTGGCGCTTAGCCGTCAGAGCACGACGTCCGTGGCGCTGCTGGCCATGGCACTCTACATGGTGAATCCCTACGTCCATCACAGCAATGCCCACGATTTCCACCTGTCGCCACTCGCCATTCCGGCCATTCTGTGGATGTTGTATTTTATTGACTCTAATAAGCCATGGAGAGCCGTAGCGGCGGCTCTCTTCTCATTCTCAATTGAAGAGAGCGTCCTTCTTCCGCTCGCGAGCTTCGGACTGTACCTTGTCGTATTTCGTCCTTCGTGGCGAATGTTTGGCCTAGTGCTCACACTTGCGTCGCTCGCCTATTTTGTTGTCATTACCAAGGCGATCATGCCCATCTTTGCTCCCGGCAACTCCCCATACTTTTGGGATCGCTATGCAAATCTCGGAAGCAACTTGAATGAGGCACTCTATAATCTAGCGACGCATCCCTTCTGGGCTGTGATGGAAGGTCTGATTCGACGCAATCAATATCTCTATTTGTTATATTTTCTCATCCCCGTCGCGTTTCTTCCGCTGCTGTCGAAGGAGTCCCTGCTTCTCGTGGTTCCAGTGACGATCATGTTCCTGAGCCAAAACTCGGGAATGAACAAACTGGGCTTTCATTACAGTGCGCTGGCATTGCCATTTTTGTTTTACGGCGTGGTCTGTGGTCTTTCAAAGATATCGACATCCCAAATATGGCAGAATCTATGGCGGAAACACCATCAGAACGTCTTCGCTGGAATCTTCTTTCTTCTGGCTTTGAATGTGTATCGATTGCCGAGTTACGATCTTGGGAAAACTGAACCGGAGTTCGCTGCCTCGGCTTTTGAACTTGCCAAGCTCATTCCCCAGGATGCCTCTGTTGCAACGGATATGCGTTTTGGTCCACTCTTGGTCAATCGTCATCGCCTGTGTCTAGTTCATACCAGTCCCGGAGAAATTTGCGTGTGGGAGCTCGAATCTCTGTCCGGACAGAATTGGTCTAAACCACTCTGGCAGCCAGAATATGTATTACTCGGGGTTGAGCATAGCAAGGCAACCATTCAAAAAGTGGACGAGGCCACTGCCTATGCGCAATGGCTGACGAGCACGGGGTACGAAGAAGTTAAGAACCAGGGCGGCATTCGGTTGTTTCGCGTCCGAACGCTCGCGAAGGAAAGTAAAGGCGGGATTGCAGTGACTGGGAACATTCCCGCATCGACAGTCAACGGAGTGGAGGAAAGATGAAAGTCGTGGTGCTCGCAGGGGGAATGGGTACTCGCCTGTCGGAAGAGACGGTGATAAGGCCGAAGCCCATGGTAGAAATTGGTGGCAAACCAATTTTGTGGCATATCATGAAAATATATTCTTCCTATGGACTGAACGAGTTCATCATTTGTCTCGGCTACAAAGGCTATGTGATCAAAGAATACTTTGCCAATTACTTTCTCCATACGAGTGATGTGACGTTCGACATCCTTCATAACAAAATGGAAGTCCATCAGAAGTATGCTGAACCTTGGAAAGTGACCTTGGTAGATACTGGCGATCAGACAATGACGGGTGGCCGGGTGAAACGGATTGAGCCCTACATCAATGGAGAACCATTCCTCTTGACCTACGGTGACGGTGTGGCGGATGTGAACATTCCCCAACTCATTGCATTCCATCGTGCCCATGGTAAATATGCGACCGTGACCGCTACGCAGCCTACCGGCCGTTTCGGAGCGCTGACCTTAGATAAGAATAGTGTCGTCAAGAATTTTATGGAGAAGCCGGTCGGTGACGGAGGATGGATTAATGGCGGGTTTTTTGTGATGCAACCCGACGTGTTTCGATATATTGATGGTGATTCGACGACGCTGGAGCAAGAACCGATGGAGAAACTTGCGGGGGAAGAGCAGCTTCTGGCCTTTAAACATTATGGATTTTGGCAAGCCATGGATACGTTGCGAGAGAAACACCAACTCGAAGAACTCTGGGCAAGCCGTAAAGCTCCATGGAAGTTATGGTAAGGATGCAGGACCTTTTTGGTGGCGTGTACTTCGGCAAGACGGTCCTCGTAACCGGGCATACAGGTTTTAAAGGATCGTGGCTGGCCCTATGGCTTCAATTATTGGGAGCACGGGTAGTCGGCTATGCGCTTTCTCCACCGACTGAGCCCAGCCTTTTTCACCTCTGCAACGTACAAGATGGTCTCACTCATATTGTCGGGGATATTCGAGATGTCTCGAAAGTGCGGGAAGTCTGTCAGACGTACAAGCCTGATATGGTCTTTCACCTGGCGGCCCAATCGTTGGTGCGCTATTCCTATGAGCATCCTATCGAGACGTATGCAACCAATGTAATGGGTACGGTCCACCTCTTTGAAGCGATTCGAGCCACGGCCAATGTCCGAGTGTGTGTCAACGTCACGAGCGATAAATGCTATGAGAATCAAGAGTGGGACTATGCTTATCGGGAAACCGATCCTATGGGAGGATTCGACCCCTATAGTTCAAGCAAAGGGTGCGCAGAACTGGTCACTGCGGCCTACCGAAGGTCGTTTTTCAAAGATCGTGCAGGCCAACCCGTTAGGCTTGCCAGCGTACGAGCAGGAAACGTCATAGGCGGGGGGGATTGGGCTGCCGACCGTCTTATTCCGGACTGTATTCGTGCACTCGCTAGGAAGACGCCGGTGGTCATCAGGAATCCAGACGCTATTAGACCCTGGCAATACGTCTTGGAACCTCTTTCTGGGTACCTGTGGCTGGGAGCCTGTCTATGGAATAAGCCGGGCAATTTTGAGGGGGGCTGGAACTTTGGACCTCCTCCAGGAGGGGACATTCCAGTTCGACACCTGCTCAATCAGGTCTTGGCGGTGTGGGGTGAAAATCACGGGAATCATCTGGCCAAAGATCCCACCTCTCAGCCTCATGAGGCACGCACGCTCAAACTGGATATTACAAAAAGCAGTAGTGTATTGGGATGGGAACCCGTTATAAATGTTGCTGAAGCTGTGACGGAAACGATTGGGTGGTATCTTCACCATCATCGCAACCCTGGGGCGGATATCAGAGTTGCCACCACAGAGCGAATCGATCATTATGTGCGGGTGGCATCCTCGAAGAACGCTGTGTGGGCTGCGAAGGCCTAGGTATCTATGACTCAGGATGAGCTGCGCCGCGAAATCTTAGACAAGGCCAAAGAGTATTGTCGGCTGGCCCACAATCAGTCTGTTTCCTTTGTGCCCGGCACGTCAAAAATTGGATATGCGGGGCGCGTGATTGATGAGCACGAAATTCTCAACTTAATTGAGTCCTCGCTTGAGTGCTGGCTCACCTATGGCCGATTCTCCAAAGCCTTTGAAAAAAAGTTCTCCGACTTTTTAGGTGTCCGCTTTTGTAGTTTGGTGAATTCTGGGTCATCGGCGAATCTATTAGCATTTATGACATTGACTTCGGAGCAATTAGGGCTGCGGAAAATTCAACGAGGAGACGAGGTCATTACGGTGGCGGCGGGATTTCCCACCACTATTGCGCCAATGGTCCAATACGGCGCCATTCCCGTCTTTGTCGATGTGAATCCGCGCACATTAAACGTCGATGTCGGTCAGCTGGAATTGGCTCGAGGGCCGAAAACCAAGGCGGTGATGCTCGCGCACACCCTTGGCAATCCTTTCGACCTGGACGCCGTCAGCGCGTTTTGTCGGCAACACAATCTGTGGTTGATCGAGGACAATTGCGATGCGCTTGGCGCCACCTATAAGGGACGGTATACGGGAACATTCGGCGATATCGCCACCAGCAGCTTTTATCCGCCGCACCATATCACGATGGGGGAGGGAGGGGCTGTCTACACGAACAACAAAGACCTGACGAGGATTATCGAGTCGATGCGCGATTGGGGTCGCGACTGTTGGTGTCCTTCCGGAAAGGACAACACGTGTGGTAAGCGATTTGAGCATCAGCTGGGGGAACTCCCGTTTGGCTATGACCATAAATATACCTATTCAGAGTTTGGGTACAATTTAAAGGCCAGCGACATGCAGGCCGCCGTAGGCTGTGCTCAGCTGGACAAACTATCGGGGTTCATAGCCAAGCGGCGCCAGAACTACCATCGACTATTTGAAGGACTTCGATCGTTGGACGACTGCTTCAGTTTTTCAGAGGCGACGCCATCAAGTGACCCTTCATGGTTTGGCTTCCTGATGACAGTCCGAGAGCAGGCCGGTTTTACACGAAATGAGATTGTCGGCTACTTGGAGGACCATCAGATACAGACGCGGATGCTGTTTGCCGGCAATATTCTGAAACATCCCTGTTTCGATGCGATGCGAAAAGAGAAAACGGGGTATCGCGTTATCGGGGACCTCTTTCATACCAACAAAATTATGGAAGAAGCTTTTTGGATCGGGGTCTACCCGGGTCTTACTACTGAGATGGTTGACTATATGATCGAGGTCATTCATGACTTTTGTCGCAGCAAAGCTTCCTCGCGCTCACCCGTCGGAACTCGCGTTATTTTCTAACATGTCTGGTTACGTGTGAGTCGTCCTGTCGTTTTGATTACGGGGGGGAGCGGATTTATCGGTAGAAATCTTGTCGAATCTCTACAAGGGAAGTATGAGATCCTTTCCCCCACTCGACAGGAGCTTGACTTATTAGACGAAGAGGCCGTTCGACACTATGTGAGCCGGCACAGGATCGATGTCGTCATCCATTCGGCCACGACTCCTGGCCACCGTAACGCCAAGCCTGTCGCAGATCTTGCTGTTAGAAATCAACGCATGTTTTTTGGACTGGCTCGGAACCGAGACCACTACGGGAAAATGATTTTCCTTAGCTCGGGCGCCGTCTATGATATGAGGCACTATCTTCCTAGAATGAAAGAGGACTACTTCGATACCCATGTGCCTGCTGATGAACATGGCTTTTCGAAATATGTCTGTGCGAAGTACATTGAAGCGGCGGATAATATTTTGGAGCTCCGACTGTTCGGGGTGTTCGGCAAGTATGAAGATTATGAGATCCGGTTCATCTCCAATGCGATATGCAAAGCCCTTGTGGGACTTCCGATCACCATTAAACAGAACCGACGATTCGATTACCTGTACGTCGACGATCTCGCGGTAGTTGTCGACTATTTCATTATGCGGGACGCAATATATAAAACGTACAATGTCAGCTCTGATGGGGCGATCGACCTAAGATCCATCGCGGAAAGGGTGCGTGAGATTTCCGGCACGCGACCGGACATCATTGTCAAAGACGAAGGCGGAGTGGAATATAGTGGCGACAATAGTCGCCTGCGGCAGGCGATACCTCATCTGCGCCTCACGCCTCTCAATCAGAGCATTTCCAGTCTGTATTCCTGGTATGAACAAACTCGTCATCTGATCAAGCGAGAATGGCTCTTAGTGGACAAGTAAGAAGGATGAAGGTTCCATGATCAAAGTCTCCGACTACCTGGCGGAACGCGTGGCGCAACTCGGTGTGACGCACGTGTTTATGATTTCCGGCGGCGGCGCCATGCATTTAAATGACTCTTTCGGGAGATCGCCCAAGATACAGTATGTCTGCAATCACCATGAACAAGCCTGTGCCATGGCTGTGGAAGGGTATGCGCGCACCAACGGCAATATTGGTGTGGCTATCGTCACAAGCGGTCCGGGCGGGACCAATACGATCACCGGCGTTCTTGGCGCGTGGTTAGATTCCATACCGGCATTATTTCTTTCAGGTCAGATCAAATATGGGACGACGGTTGAGAGCACCGGTCTCCCATTGCGACAGCTAGGGGATCAGGAGGCCAACATTGTGGCCATCGTGCAGTCCATCACGAAGTACGCGGTGATGGTCAAAGATCCACAGAGCATTCGGTATCATTTTGACAAGGCGGTCGCATTGGCCCGCACCGGTCGGCCAGGGCCGGTGTGGTTAGATGTGCCGCTCGACGTCCAATCTGCATTGATTGAACCGGACACACTCTCGCCTTACGATCCGACCGAGGATCGAATGAGTTTTAAGACAGAAGAAGTGGAGAGGCACGCCTCCGCCATTATTGAGCGGATTCGTCGTGCTGCGCGGCCGGTCTTTTTAGCCGGAAGCGGTATTCGATTGAGCGGCGCTGTGGACGTGTTTCACGAGGTTATCGAGCTGTTAAATATTCCCGTACAAACTGCCATCGGCGCGCATGATCTGATTTGGACCGATCATAAGCTGTTCATGGGCCGACCAAGCGTCACGGGGGACCGCTCGAGCAACTTCATTATCCAAAATGCCGACCTGCTCCTTGCGATCGGCGCACGTCTAGGCGTTCGCCAAGTCAGTTACTCGTACAAAGCGTTTGCGCGAGACGCATACAAAATTGTGGTCGATATCGACCCCTATGAATTAGAGAAGCCGACAATCTTCCCTGATATGAAGATCCAGTGTGACGCGAAGCAGTTGCTGGAAGAACTCGCGAGTCAACTGCGGAGGAATCCTCTGCCGGTCAAGGAAGAATGGACGGAGTGGTGCGGGATTCGGAGACAACGCTATCCCAGCGTCCTTCCTGAGTATCGGCAAGTCACGGATTCTGTCAACTCATACCATTTTATTGAGGTCCTCTCGAGGGTGATGTCTCCCACCGACGTGATTGTATTAGGAGATGGGACAGCCAATACGTGCACGTTCCAAGCTATTAGCCTCAAGAAGGGACAGCGGCTGTTTACGAATTCCGGTTGCGCGTCCATGGGATACGACTTGCCGGCGGCAATAGGCGCGTGCTTTGCGAACGGAAAAAAACGGGTGATCTGTATCGCGGGCGACGGCAGCATACATCTCAACATCCAAGAACTGCAGACCATCATGCATCACCGCTTGCCGATTAAAATCTTCGTGCTGAATAATGATGGATATTTGGCCATTCGGACGACGCAGGACGCGTATTTTGGTGGGCATTATGTCGCGTCTGATCCTTCAAGCGGCGTCACGCTTCCTGATTACGTCAAAATCGCTGAAGCGTATGGCTTGTCAACTGATCGCATCGCAACGCACGATCGTATGGAGACGACGATTCAAAGTGTCCTTGCACATCCGGGACCGGTTCTCTGTGAGGTGAAAATGTCTCCTGTCCAGACTCTCTATCCTAAGCTGGCAAGCGAGATCCGACCTGACGGGACCATGGTTTCAAAACCCCTTGAGGATATGTACCCCTTTCTTGATCGACAAGAATTTATGGAAAACATGCTCATCAAACCCTGGGATCCCACTCAAAAGTAAGTGGGGTGAGGAGTCACGTGTTGTCGATGACCGCAGTCGGAGGAATTGTGCCCAAGAAAGTGTCTGTGATCGTTCCTGCGTATAACGAGCAGGAGTCAATTGAGGTATTGGCAGAACGGCTCAGTGAAGTCTTCGCCGCGAACCATCGGTATGAATTTGAGGTGATCCTGATCGAAAATGGGTCGACCGATCGAACGTATGAAAAGATGCTGCGCATCCATGAAAAAGATCCGCGGTTCAAGATTCTCAGGTTGTCCAGAAACTTTCGCATGGACGGAGGTATTACGGCCGGTCTCAGCCATGCTTCAGGAGATGCTGCGGTGATCATGACGGCTGCCCTCAAAGACCCGCCGGAATTGATCAAAGAGTTTTTGAGCAAATGGGAAGAGGGCTATGAAAATGTCTACGGCATTGTGACGAAACGGCCGGGAACGGGCCTCGCCCGCCGCTTCAATTCGCAGGTGTTTTATTGGTTGATCAATACATTGACCGGCGGAGTGATGCCGAAAAATGTCAGCGACTTTCGGTTGGTCGACAAGAAGGTCTATCAGACCATTAACGGGATGGCAGAGCGCAATCGGTATCTTCGCGGCTTGTTTGTATGGGCTGGATTTAGATCAATTGGCATTGAGTTCGAGAGAGCGCCACGGTTCGCGGGAAAGTCGAAAGCGTATACGTTGCAAGTCATAGAGCTCGCATTGAAAGGCATTTTCGCCTATTCCTATGTGCCGATTAAACTCATCACAATCATGGGTATCATGATTTCGAGCGCGTCTTTTCTTTTGTTAGCCGGTATCGTGGTGAAAGTGTTTTGGTGGGGGGTGCCGTTTCCAGGTTTCGGAACCATCATGGCGGTCATGCTTCTGATGTTCGGCTTTGCGTTCACGGCGCTTGGCGTGATTGCCGAATATGTGGGACTGATTTACGAGGAAGTGAAGCAGCGGCCGAACTTTATCGTCAGCGAGAAAATTGGTCTGTGAGAGAGCTGTATGAAAAACACGGGGCAAAGCTCCATTATCTTCTTGTGGGGGGATGGAATACTCTTTTCGGATATAGCGTGTTTGTCACCCTTTATTATGTGACCGCTCCATTCAACATTCACTATGAAGTCGTGCTCGTCCTCAGTCAAATCATTAACGTCAGCAGCGCCTATCTCTTGTACAAGAAATTCGTATTTAAAACGAAAGGCAATTACTTCCAAGAATATTTTCGCTTTTGGCAATTCTATTGGTTGTCGCTTGCTGCCAATCTCGTATGCTTGCCCCTGCTGGTAGAATTACTGCATCTAAATCTGATATTGAGTCAGGGCCTTCTTATTGTTGCAACTGGAGTGTCAAGCTACTTTTGGCATACGAATCACACGTTCAGTCTCGCCAACAGAGTTGAATCAAGATAACGATCGTGCACGCCCATCTCTTCACCCGCATGCCCTTGGGAATCTGCCTCGCGTACGCCTGATATGAAGAACGAGAAGTCGCTTTTAAGTATGTTGTTTCGATTTCATTGGTTTGTCTGCAGCATAGGACTGATCGGAATTATTTACGGGCTTTCCTGGAAACTTCATGCCGCACTGCTGGTAGAGCGTCGGACAACTACGTTTTACGATTGGGCTCTGCCATTTTTCTTTCCCCATAAACCACAACAGATCATCTTCTTCCTCGGGACGGGTACCGCCCTCTTTATTTATCATGCCGTGGGTTACTTTTTGACTGGAAAGGAAGGCAAGGACCGTGCGGCAAACTATGCGATGGCGGATATAAGGAGTCTTCGTTTCGTTGTTTTCTACATCATTCTTCCGGTCGTCGTTAATGCCATAGTGGTGGCCAGCTTCCCTTCGGCGGCCCGGCCCCGCCTTCCTTTCTCAGCTTACCTTCTCATCGTGTTCTGGCTGAGCGCCGTTTTCCTACCGTTTTATCCTCCGCTGGATCAAATGAAGGCAGGATACCGGTCAGTCATTGGAAGGTTCGTGCAACTTGCCGAAAGAGTGAATCAACGTTTGGACAATAGGGTATATAAGCTGGCTGGAGCCTGTCTGGTCATGGTCTCATTTATCCAAATCCTCTCGATATTTCTCCCCTTTTTGCAGGGCGAACTGTTGATGATGAACGAGTTCATGGATGTGCCGGAACAGACGTTGATCGGAACTGAGTATGTGCACAACACAGAATACATTAACGCACACGAGCTGGGGGGGTTATTGAAGTACGACCCCGTGAAAGACCTTGGGGCGTCGCCGATACCAAGAAAGGGGACCTTCGTCGAAATGCCCCGCACGGCGCTTCTCGAGGACTTCATTCAAAGAAATAAAACGAAATTTTCTTATTCGCCGTCGTTACAAGGGCTCGTGATTCACGGGGTGATGACCGTGGATGAACGGGCGGAATTGACCGCCATTGTCGATCATCCGTACGTCGCGGGAATCATGTCGCTGTATCATCAGTCAAGAGATCGATTAGAGCGACTGCGTGATCGCACGTATACCGCTGAAGAGCTCGAATTCCTCTCCAAGAATCGTTTAGAAATGCGATGGCAGATCCTCAATCGTTGGGTTATCCATCATCACAACTATGTTCTTGGACCCGTTAACGAATACGCCTTGGGAAAACCGCTGCAAGACATCAACATGCAATACGGTGTGTTCAGCATTGTCCTGATGAAATACCTGCTAGAGAAGACCGGAGGTATCTCCTATGAGAATTATTTTCAGAAGTGGTACGTGTTCTGGCCGATATATTATGCCCTCTTCGTCGCTGTAGCGTTCTTAGTATTGGGTGATGTGTATTATGTTGCGTTCGTCTGCGTGCTGGCCTTCGGCTTTATCAACAAGATCGACTACCAACATTTACTCCTCGCCCCTGGGCTCAATCCCATACGACATTTTTTGGACGTCCCGGTCATCGCTTGCCTATACCTGTATTTCAAGAACGGAAGGTGGCTGCCGTTAGGGGTGGGCGTTGTCTTGGGGCTGCTCAGTGTTCTCAACAACCAACAATTTGGATTGTTCCTGATCGGCGCCCTCTTCGTCACCCTGCTCGCGAAGTTCTGCCTGGATAAAGCCGCTCAGTCTGTATCCGATATCGCATGGGGGACCATGGCGCTGCTAGCTGGCGGCGTCATCGTGCTGTCTGTGAACTTGGGTAAAAATGACATGGCGTCCTACTTTTTTGAAGGGTTTTTGGGCAATATGATTGACCCGATTAAACTGTTTCTTATGATGCTTGCGATCAGCGCCTGTTATGCCGTCATTATGAAAATGGAGAACTCGAAACCCGAACTGAGATATACGGCTCTCTTTCTACTTGTGTATGCGCAGGGCATGTTGATTTATTACATTTGGGGCGGGGACGAGAAGCATCTACTCAATATCGCCTCGATACCGATTTTTGGTGCGGCAGTATTTCTCAAGTTGGTGATCGATTACACCTCCGCAAGACGTTTTCAGAAAGTCGTCGTTGCATGTCTCACGGCAATAGTTGTCCTTAAAATCTATGTTCCCGGACTGGTGTCGTATTACAAGGCGCGTCATGAATACACACATCTTTTCAGCAACCATAAGATCTACGATTGGAAATTGGAGACGGCACATTTTCGCTCCACGATGGATCCTTTCTATTTTACAGACTCAATCTTTTTGATCCACGAATATGAGCCTTCGGAGAACGCCATCCACCTCATATCCAAATATGACGACCTTGTGCCGTTTTTGGCCGGTAGATATAGCGCCATGCCTTTCTTTGACCTTCAGTGGTTTCTTCTCAGCCCCAAGGAGGTCGCGCTTAGTGTAGAGCGCATCAAGAAAAACAAACCTCAATATTTATTCGTGGATACAGATATCGAGAGAGACTTTAACGGAGAGATTCTCCTGGGCGGATTGCAGTCCATCGGTTTTCCGGGCGAGGAGTCACTTCACCGCGTTCAACGACTTCATTTGCTTCAGGAAGTTTTCCGGGCAGTCAAGAAAGATTATGTGCCTGTCAAGGAAGGAGTCCTGCTGACTGTCTATAAGCGGACTGCCTGAGTTTCTCAAAGTGTCCTAGAGCGATACCTTTGCGACCGTTCTATTAGAATCCGAAGGTTTCTTCTATTTGTTCAAGCCAGTCACCTAATTTCAGCTTCAATAGAGGCGGCGGAAGATTACATATGATCGAGTTATTCGCAAAAGTCAGTCGGAACATGTTGTTCATGGCGGTAGTAGGGACACTGATCGCTGTTGTATCGCTGTGGATTTCGTGGAAGGTGGCCTTGAGTCATTCGGAGGTTGGGCAATCGCATATTAAACTAGACCGTCCGCATGGAATTGTATTTGACCCGCCTCTCGACAGATTGCCTTCTTCCTACGACTTCATTTCCATCGACATTAAACTACATTTTATTCCATTTCGAAGCACGCAATACCAAGACGTTTTTCAAATAGGCGGTCTGGATACCGGAATGCGATTAGAACTCTCTCCTAAGTGCGAGATTAGCTTGATTGCACCCACACTTGAAGGACCATCGACAATTTTGTTAGGTCGCTGCGAATTTAATCACCCCTACAAGCTTCAAATGGCGTTCGATGAGAATGGTGCGTTCCGGGGTATTGCTAACGATGAGACGCTGATAGGCCATCACCAAACTGTAAAGTTGACTCCTGAGTTTAGAGCTTTTGTTTACCAAAATGGATATAACGAAAAAAGGCCTTTCTTAGGAGAAGTTTTAGAGCTGGACCTTCGGGCTACTTTCTTCAAACAGCCTAGCTTCTGGCTAAGGACAACAACAATAATCGCAGTGACTCTTCTCGCAGTCATTGCGAGCATTTTAGCCTATCTTTCAAAAGTGCGAGTTTTTGCTGCGGATGCCCCACCCCCGCATCGAGATGTCAGGACATATCTCTGGAGATATTGGTTTGTTTGTAGCCTAGGCTTAGTTGGGATCATTTATGGTATATCGCGGGAGTTTAAACTTAGTTTGTTTTTGAGCAGCGAGTCGGCAAGTTACAACCAATGGGCTCTTCCATGGGTGTTCCCTGCAAAGCCCCGGGAGCTTGTCTTCGTAGTAGGGGTATGGATCTCCCTATTTTTGTATTACGCCGTACTATACCTATGCGTCCCCAAGGCGGGGGGGATGAACGCAATCTGGGAAGAGCGGCGTGCTAACAAGAAGCTATTTTCATTTGCTTGGGTGCTGTTGTTTGGCATCAACGCACTTATTCTTGCTTGGTTCCGGGGAAAAAATAACACAGTTATCTCTGTCACCTCTTTCGTGCTCGTGCTCGTTTGGATAATATTTGTAGCGTTGCCTTTCTTTGCCGTCGCGAGTCCTCGTGGCGTTACTTTCCGATCAAGTCTAACGTTTCAACGTTTAATGGGGATGGCTAGCAAATGCGGCCAATCACGGCAGGTATTTGTCAGTGCAGTATGTGTCCTCAGTCTAATATGTCTTCATTTTGGTTTCATCTTCTTCCCCTTTATTCGAGGCGATCTAAGAATCATTAATGAATATCTCGATATTCCCGAAGACACGTATTTAGGTGAGACACTAGTTTCCAATACAGAATACATTAATACCCATGAATTGGCGGGATTAAATAAGTATGACCCGATAGTGGATAGGGGAAGCACTCCGAAGCCCAGCCCAGGCATGTATGCGCTACTTCCAAAAACTGATTCGTTGGAGTCATTCATCAATGATCACAATACCGCCTATTATTACAATAATGCATTGCAGGCCTTAGTGGTGAATCGAGGTATGGTATCAGAAGAATATACGGACCTGGATGCCATTTATTCGAACCCGGAGTATAGGCAAAACATATCGCAACTGCTCCAAACATCAAAAAATCAACATCGCGCCTTGATGAAGAGGAGTTACACGCCTACAGAAATGGAGTTCTTCAAAAAAAACCGTTTCGAAATGCATAATCAGATCTTGAACAGATGGGTCATTCACCACCATAATTTCGTTCTTGGCCCTATTAACGAATATGTCAGAGGAAAACCACTCAAAGACATCAATGCACAATATGGTCCTTTAAACGTAGTAATCATGGCGAATATTTTAAAATGGACCGGTGGGATATCTTATGAGAATTATTTTCAAGTCTGGTATTGGTTTTGGTTGATCTACTTCTCATTATTTGTCGTATGTGTCGGGCTAATTTTCCGTGATGTGTTTTATGTGACGCTCGTCTGCGTCCTTGCCTTTGCATATATCATCATGATTGACTTTCAATTTCTTTCTTTAGGGCCTGGATTAAATCCGATTCGCCATTTTTTCGATATTCCCGTCCTCGCGGCTCTGTGCATGTTCATACGAAAGAGGAAAGTCGGTTTCCTTATAGCAGCTTTGGTATTCGCATTATTAGGACTCTTGAATAATATTCAATTCGGCTTGGCCCTTGCAGTTGCCTTGGGAGCCACCCTTATCATCATGGCGGTCGTAGACCGTGAAATTCTGAGTCTCCGAACAGCAGTTGTCTATGGTGGGTCGGCAGTGCTCGCCTTGCTCGCCATTGGGCTGTTTTTGTCGGCACCTAGTTCAGCCAAGAACAGTATGCTGACCTACTACCTTTCGGGATGGGTTGGTCCCCCTCTTTCCGTTAATCGTTTGGTTTGGACGATGATGGCGGTGAGCGCAGCATATTTGTGCCTTGTGTACTTTGAAGGTTCTGCTAAAGACATCAAATATGTCAGTATGTTGCTTCTGTTTTATTCCCAAGGATTATTTCTTTACTACACGTGGGGAAGTACCCCTCCACATATTCTAAATATCGCGCCCATTTTGGTCCTCTGTGCAGTGGGATTTCTGAAAATATTTCTAGAGGGAATTGGAGCGGAGCGATTTCAAAGACTGATTGCTATTGTGCTCATTGTAATTTCTATATGTGCTGTGTACATTCCCGGGTCCTTTGTCTATTACTCGGCCAAGCAGACATTTGACAATGTGTTTGTGGATCACAAAACTTACCAGTGGACTCTCAAAACAGCTAATTTTAAGTCCACTATGGATCCACGGCCATTTGTCGACTCCGTTTCCTTAATCAAAGAATTCACCGAAGCTGAGTCGGCTGTTTATATCATTTCCAAATATGACAACTTCATTCCGTTTCTCGCCGAAAAATACAGTGCAATGCCTTTTTTTGATGTCCCATGGTTTTTGATTACAGCAAAGGAAATTGATCTTTGCATAGAGCGGTTGGTGGAAAGAAAGCCTTCCTATATTTACGTTGACACCGATATTGACCGCAGTCTTAATGGAGACATCGTTGTGGGTAAGTTCCCGATAGAAGGAAACTACGAAGATGGAATTGGAATTGAGTCGCGTATGAGAGTTGAAAGACTGAATTTGTTGAAAACGATCTACGCTGCGATAAAGGACGATTACGAGCCGGTTAAAAAAGGTATTTTATTGACCGCCTACAAAAGAAAGAGTATCGATTCTTGATTAACGTGGGAACCTCCACCTACATCACCCGGGTCTGTCCTATTTGCGAAGCCCCACTGACAGATTTGCGTCCGATCTGTTGTTCGTCTCCTCCTGCCGAATCAGTGAAATTTGAGATGTTAAAAGAACATTGGAGCGGATTTTTTAAAGAAAAGGTTTTCTTTTCGTATTATCGATGTCAGAGTTGCAGAGCTTTATTTTGCCCTGCCTATTTTTCGAATGATCAATTGACCCAACTCTACAGTGTCATGCCTCATAATATGGCTGGGTTGCCCCTAGGATCATTGGAGAAAACACAACAGGGCTATTTCAATGTTCTCAGAAAATATTCCTCGCTTGAGGGCGACTATCTCGAGGTCGGGCCAGACCAGGGATTTCTAACGCACGCCTGCGTTAAAAAAGGAAACTTTCAATGTGTTTGGCTGTTTGAGCCCAACGAGGTGGTCCACCAAGAGCTAGAGCGAAAAATTGCCGGGACGCCTTATAAAATTTTCCCCGGCATGTTTGATTTTCATGTGATTCCTAAGAGCCAAATATCGGTCTTATGTATGGTCCATGTTCTCGATCACTTGCTCAATCCGCGCCGTATTCTCGAAGAGATGAAACCCATCCTGACGAATAAGGCCGTATTGCTTTTTGTCACTCATGATGAGGGTTCCCTGCTTTCTCAGCTCCTTGGACGAAAATGGCCACCCTTTTGTCTTCAGCACCCACAACTCTTTACTCCCCAAACGATCACCTGTCTTCTTGAGTCATCGGGCTACAAGGTGTTGAATGTCATAAAATCCTACAATTACTATCCTGTAGGATATTTGTTCAAGCACTTACTCTGGACCATGGGAATTTCTGCCAATTGGTTTCCTAATTTATTTAGCTTTCCATTGAGGCTTGGCAATATTATTACCGTTGCTACTGTCTCGAAAACATAAATCCACTTTAGCTTTCCTTTGAGCAACAGACATGAGACGAAATAAAGACCAACTCATTACCCAACTTAAAGGGCAAGGCCTTTATTTTTCGAGTTTTTCATTAGTGCACGAGGGGAATTACGCTGCCACCGATGCGGAATGGAACTATAAAGACATCCCGCATCTTCATTGCGTCCATGAACTTGTCGAAGCGGTTATTGCCAATGTCGATAAACATGAAATCGCCACCATTAACCTACAAAAGGTTCTTGGCGTGAAGATCCCTATGGCGGTGTTCAACTATTCATTTGATGAGCGAACACAAATTTATTACACGACTTTTTTGTTCTTCGTGTTAGTGGTTGAAACGACATACGACGCGCTAAGTCCGGCCAGAACCAAAGTAGTTACAACCTATACCATTGGCGCTCCTAGCGTCCTACGGTTTTTGTTTCCGGTCCTTCGCTGGATTATCAAAAGAAACTACAAAAACCTTATGTCTGCCGATATCCCCATGCGAGAGAGAAGGGGGCAACTCCGCTCCTGGGGGTATACCTTTAAGAGACCAGTTGAAGGGTATGGATTTGAGCAAACCATGAATCTATTGTGTGCGAACGTCGTTGCTCCGAATGTATTGCCACCGTTTCCGCCGGTACAGCTGAGGATCGAGAACGGTGAAAAGACGCACCATCCGGAACAGCGCCTGCAGCATCACCGTGAGCCGCCCGTATTCCGGCGTGGCCGGCGCCGCCGTCATGCGCGCGACCACTTCCTTTTGCAGCATGACGTGGACATCGACGATGAGCGCGTCGAACTGCGCGAGATGAAAGAGCAGCGGCGAGCTGATGTTGTAGGGCAGGTT
>Ga0207701_10001147_pt1 | contig 27998 bp, 27 predicted proteins | sample KBSSwiSSwithPhiX_FD_184294 | JGI IMG/M metagenome (GOLD analysis project Ga0207701, IMG submission 184294) | Switchgrass rhizosphere bulk soil microbial communities from Kellogg Biological Station, Michigan, USA, with PhiX - S5 (SPAdes) (version 2) | ecosystem: Environmental > Terrestrial >... | reverse complement strand
GTTTTGGCTTTCGCAGGCGACTCTACGATCAATAAATTCTTAGCCATAATATATCTAAAACGGATTATATGTTGCCCGTCGGCGTGCAATTATACTGTAATAAAAAAGAATTCTTTTTACTTTGTGATTATTTGTTGGTTAACAATAACTTAGAAAAGTTTATTTTTTAACATATTTATTTGGAGAGAAATATCATATAGCCCTGTTCATGCTTGTTGCAAGCATTTCAGCCCATCTTTTATAAGCTTTGGATGATGGATGAAGGCCATCTTTTGCCAGGTAAGGCAAATTCGTCCCTGTTTCAGGAGATCCCGACGTTACATCTATATAGTTAACATTGAACTGAAGGGTTAGTATTCGGTTTATATTATTGAAACCGGCAATTTCATGGGTAATCTTATCTGAATCCCGGCCTTTTGCAAATGGGGTAAGTCCCCAGTCGGGGATAGATAATACAAACACCCGTGATGGCTTTTGCCCGGCTAATGAAACTGACCTGGTCAGGAGTTCTTCAAATTCAATTGAATAATGTGAAGCCGGCATTCCCCTGTACTGATTGTTGACACCTATTAATAAGGATACAAAATCGTATACTGTATTTAATATGGTGTGATCTATCTGCGAAGCAAGCTCGGAAGTGGTCCAGCCAGTTTTCGCAATGATCTCGGGAGCCTGAAATGCTTTTCCGGAATTTCTCAAAATCTGCACTGCCTGGTAAGGATAACTATCATGCAGGGGCACACCTTCTCCAATCGTATATGAATCTCCCAATGCAAGATAGGTATAGGTTGAACTCATTACATTCCTCCCTGAACGTCATCTGTTTCACTCCGGGTATTCTTCCTCTTGAACAGGTTTACATCAAATTTACCGAATCGGTAACTGAAATTCAGCCTGGCTACCTGAGGATCTCTTCTTCTCCATTCATCCTGGATAAAAATTTCTGATTCGGAATGAACAGAATACTTGCGCGAATGCAGCACATCATTCATATTAAGCGTTAGTGTTGCCTGGTTCTTACCAATCTTGAAATCCTTTCTGATTCCAATATCTATCCCGAAATTCGAATTGATATACCCCTGCGTGCTTGATTGAGGTCCGCCGCCCCAGCCACCGCCACCACCACCGCGACCACCACCACCGCCGCCACCTCCACTGTTACTGGTAGAAACCGGCAATGAACTCCTCGACTGGTATTCACCGCTCAACTGTATGCTCCATGTTTTGGTGATCTTGAAAGTGTTGTTGAGTTTCGAAAATGAACTTGTTCTTTCATTTTCAAGATCCGGAACATCATCGCTTCCAATGATCTTTGAGTAATAAATATTTGTATTGAAATTCAGCTCCCACCATTTGGTCAGGTTGTTCCTGAAAATAAGCTCAATGCCCGCAGCGTAAGCATTGTTGGCATTGATGTATGATGATACAAGTGCTGAAGTGTCGCCAATATCCCTCAGTGTCTGGTAGCGGGCAATCAGGTTAGTGGTTTGCTTACCGAATAAAGACACCAGGAAAGTATTATTGCGTTCGCCATAAATTTTCTGATAAGAAAGCTCAAGTGAATTGGTGAACTCGGGCTTAAGATCAGGATTTCCGGTACTCAGGTTCAATGTATCCGAAAAGTCGGTATTGGGCATCAGCTGAAAGAAGTTCGGTCGGTTAACTTTCCTGGAATAGTTCAGCTGCAAATCCTGCTTGTCACCAATATTTTTTGTAAGAAAAATACTCGGGAAAAGGCTTAGAGGAAATTCATTTTTATAGGATTGCTTGCCGATCTGCTCACCATTGTAGCTTGAACTTTCAACCCGCAATCCAACCTGGTAACTGAAAACATCTTTTACTTTTTGCGAGAATATACCGTAAGCAGCATACACATTGTCGGTATAGGTAAATTCGTTGTTCAGAGAAGTTTGCGGAATATCATTATAAAAATTAAACTGGTGGCTTTCATACCTGCGTATCTGGGAACGAAGTCCTCCTTCCCATTTCATACCGGCATTAAGCGGATGAACGTAATCGGTCTGCAGCACGATAAATTTATTATTACCACCTGAGGTGACGTTCTGGAACTGCTCAGGTGTTTTAGGAATCACCTGTTCCATGTCGTCAAATGATCTGATACTGATGTTCTGATAACTTGAATTAGGGGAGTAATTATAATTCACATCTGCGGTGAGTTCACGTCCGGATTGCGGAAACAGATGTTTATAACCTAAGCTGGTAGCATAGTTGTTGAATTTATACTGTCCCTCTGTGTTCCGGTATTGCGATTCAATAATCGGAGAATTCTCAGTACTGTAAAGAAGGTCGTTCTGATTATTCATGTTGAATTTACCGCCCATGATGTTTTGAGAGATGGTAAAAGTGTTCCGGTTATTCATAAAATAATCGAGGCCGAACCTGGTAAATGCAAAAGTTCCGGTGTTTATGCTGTTGTTAGATTGAAAGGTTGATGTTTGTGGATCTTCAGCGATATTAACCCTGTCAGTTTCTCCCCATCCTTTTGATTGCCGCTGGTTGTAAAATGCGTTTGCAAACAGGTTTATTTTACCCTGCCTAACATTAAAATCACCACCACCATTGAATTTGCCCCTTGAATCAACGCCCACACGAATGCCTCCGTTGTAACCAACTTTTCTTGCTTTTTTGAGAACGATATTCAGTATGCCCGATTGTCCCCCGCTTGCGTCGAATTTGGCAGATGGATTGGTGATCATCTCTACGCTTTCTATTGCATCGGAAGGTATCTGTTCGAGCGTAAGTGTGGTGGGGCGTCCATCCACAAAAATTTGTGGAGCAGCATTCCTGAGGGTAACATTTCCTTCGATGTCTACATTCAATCCGGGAATGATTCGCATGATATCAACTGCAGTGCCCCCGGTTGAATTGATATTTTTATCAACATTGAAAATTTTCCTGTCGATGCCCATCTGCATCATTGGCTTGTCTGCTGAAACTGTAACGGATGCAAGCATCTGGGTGTCGATGGCGAGCTTAATGTTGCCGAGGTCCTTGTCAAGAGAAGCCATAGCCTGCGACATGTCTTGTCCCGGGCCGAATTTCAGATTGAATGAAACGGGTTGTTCGATTGTTTTGTAACCAATAGCACTTACAGAAAGGTGGTATTTACCCATCGCCGGAAGATTCTCGAGGCTGAAATCTCCGGATTTCCGGGTCAGCATACCGGAGATGATCGTGTCTCTTCTGGTTTTGGAGAGCGAGTCGAATTTTGACCCTATGAGTTGTACGGATGCGGCATCAATGCCTTTGTCTGTTTTTTCGTCCACTATTCTTCCATAGAACCGTCCGTTATTCATTCCCTGTCCACCTGCTCTTCCTGGTCGTCCCTGGCTGAAAGTTGAAAGGGAGGTGACAAGAAGAGCAATAAGTCCTAATAATTTTCTCATACGCATAAGATGCCCGACATGTTGTAAAACATGCGCAACAACCGATAATAATGATGAATGGAAAAAGGACCGGAATACAGGTATTATTTTTTCTATTAGCGGCATGGTTTTTCGGATATTCTCAATATAAGAGATACTTGATTCAAAAAAAAGCAATCAACTTTTGAGAAGAAAATCTTTTCACTTAATTTTGCTGCCTCAAACGGTGATTGTAGCTCAGTTGGTTAGAGCACCAGATTGTGGTTCTGGGGGTCGTGGGTTCGAGCCCCATCAGTCACCCACCTTTTTTATGAACGGTAAATAGTTCAGTACACTGAAAGCTTTTACTCTGTCTCACGTATTTCTCTCCTTTGTTAATTCCATTTGAACGGGCAACAACCCAGCCGTTTAATCGTTATTTTTGGATACAATGACTAAAGCGTTTGATTATATGTTTAGCAAAAAATCTTTACCCGTAATTGCATTGCTTTTGTGCGCGGGACTAATCGCAGGGTTTAAATCCCTTGGATGGGGTGGAGGCACACCGCCATCAAAATACGAAAAGATATTGCACAATATCGGGGAGATGCTTTCCCAGATCCATTACAGTCCAAAGAAAATAGACGACAACTTTTCTAAGGAAATATTCAAAAAATACCTTTCTGAGAAAATAGACCAGCAGAAAAACATTTTTTTGCAGTCCGACATCGCGCAGCTGAAAAAATATGAAACAAAGCTCGATGATGAAATCCTGGGTGGCCCCGTTGAATTTGTTCCGGCTGTGTCAGAGATCTACAAAAAACGCATTCTCGAATCAGAACAATATTATAAGGAATCACTTTCAAAACCATTCGAATTCACCAAAGATGAATCGGTGAATTTTGATACGGACGATCTCAATTACCCGGCGACTGCTGAAGAGAAAAAGGAAGCATGGCGAAAGAGAATGAAGTTTCTCGTGCTCGAGCGTTATGCCGACCTGCGTGAACTGCGTGAAAAAAATAAAGGCAAGGAGGGACAGGTTGCAAAAACTGATGCAGACCTTGAAAAAGAAGCGCGTGAGAGAGTGATGAAAATAATGGATAGATCATATGATCGCCTTAAAAAGAAATTTGACGACGAAGATTCATTTAACGCATATGTGAATACCATCACTGAAACGATGGATCCTCACACTACATTTTTTCCTCCGGTTGAAAAGAGATATTTCGATGAACAGATGAGCGGCAGGTTCTATGGAATCGGTGCCTCACTCCGTGAAGAAGATGGAAATATCAAGATAGCTACATTGCTCACGGGTAGCCCTGCATGGAAGTCCGGTGAAATCACCGCAGGTGATCTGATCATTAAAGTAGGACAGGGGAAAGATGAACCTGTTGATATCACAGGTTTCATGGTTGAAGATGCTGTTAAGCTGATCCGTGGCAAGAAAGGAACTGAAGTGAAATTGCATATCAGGAAAAGCGATGGCCTCGTTAAAACCGTTACACTTATCCGCGATGAAATTGTTCAGGACGAAACTTTCGCGCGAAGTGCTGTGATCAATACACCTAAAGGAAAGATCGGATTTATTTATCTCCCTGAATTTTATGCTGATTTCGATAACCCGAAAGGAGCACGCTGCTCTGATGATGTGAGAAAGGAAGTGATAAGGCTTAAGGAACAAAAAGTAGATGGCATTATCATTGATCTGCGTAACAACGGAGGTGGCTCGCTATATGACGTGGTGCAGATGGTAGGGTTCTTTATTGAAGACGGCCCGATTGTACAGGTTAAAGACCGCGATGGAAAACCGCAGGTGTACCGCGACCGCGATAAAACTGTATTGTATGATGGCCCGCTCGGTGTAATGGTAAATGAATTCAGTGCATCAGCTTCAGAGATATTCGCTGCCGCGATCCAGGATTACAACAGGGGTATTATCATCGGCAGTACCACTACTTACGGTAAGGGAACTGTTCAGCGGAATATCGGCCTTGATAAAACGCTTGGTATCCTCGAGCCAAACAGCGAACTGGGAACCATTAAACTAACATTACAGAAATTCTACAGGATCAATGGAGGTTCAACACAATTGAGAGGTGTGAGTTCAGACATAACTCTCCCTGACGTTCTGGAATATTCACCATTAAGGGAAAAGAATAATCCTGATGCATTGCCATGGGATGAAATTCAGAAAGCAGATTACCACAACTGGAGGTATAGCCTTGATCTCAACCCGATCAAACTGGCAAGTAATACAAGAATAAATGGCAACCCATCATTTAATATTATCAAGGAAAATGCAGAATGGCTTTCTAAAAAGAATGATAATGAGTATACACTTAATTACAAGAAATACCTGGATGAACAAAAGGAGATAAGAAACAGGGTTAAACAGATAGACAGCCTTAATAAAACTCCAACGGAAATTGACGTTGAAGCATTGGGTGATGACCTGAAGAAGTTACAATATGATGAAGGTAAGACAGAACGCTTCAAGCAATGGATCAAAAACCTTCGTTCAGACATCTACCTCGATGAATCCGTAAAAGTGGTTAATGATATGATCGTACAGAATAACCTGGTATATAATCCCACCAAACAATAATGCGGGCTTAATACCTATTTTTGCAGGCACACAGTTCTTCCTGATAAATGATGAAGTGTGTGCTTTTTTTATGAACCTGATCGAAAAATTTAAACTCATCACCACCTTTATACTTGATGTTGACGGTGTACTGACAGACGGCACTGTGTATGTATTTGATAGTGGTGAACAGGTAAGGAGGATGAGTATAAAAGACGGATTTGCTCTTCAGCTTGCCATTAAAAAAGGTTATAGGATCCTGGTGATATCGGGTGGCAGCTCACCTGCTGTGATCACGAGGCTAAAAAAACTTGGAATTACTGACATATTCATGAATGTCACTGATAAAAAATCGATGCTTGAGCAGTATATGCAGGATCATGGATTAAAAAAGGAACAGGTGCTTTTTATGGGCGATGATATTCCTGATTATGTTGCCATGAAAGCAGTGGGGCTACCCGCAGCTCCGGCTGATGCTGCACTGGAGATCAGGAAAATTGCAGTATATGTTGCTTCAGTAAAAGGAGGCAAAGGTTGCGTAAGGGAAGTAATGGAGAAGGTACTCAGGCTGAATGGACACTGGGAACTGGAAACCGATATTTCAAGCCGCTGATCAATGTCAGCAGATAAAAGTTAAAACACGCAATGAAATTAATCGCTGCTTTCTTCAAACTAATCCGCGTGTTGAACCTGGCGTTCATTATTGTTACGCAGGCATTATTTCAATTTTCGATAGTTGTGCCGATGATGAGTGGCAATCCTCACTCAGCTGCTCTTCCGCTGAATCATTTTATTCTTTTATCCCTATCCTCATTACTGATTGCTGCTGCGGGTTATATTATCAATGATTATTTTGATTTGAATATCGACATGATCAACAAACCAGGCAGGATCGTTGTGGAGAAATTGATAAAGAGGAGGTGGGCGATCATCTGGCACTGGGTGTTGTCGTTCTGCGGGGTGGTATTGGGATTTTATGTGGGATGGAAAGCAGGTGTGATCTGGCTTGGTTTTGCCAACCTTGGATGTGTGGCAGCACTTTGGTTTTATTCAACAACGTTCAAGAAAAAATTACTTGCCGGAAATATTATTATTTCGTTGCTGACGGCATGGGTGGTGATGGTAGTGGGTTTTGTAACGCATTACCGCATGATCACAAATATCCCATATTATGGTACGCTGAATGCATCAAGGTTGCTCAGGTTTACTTTCTTATATGCGGGCTTTGCATTTATCATCTGCCTGGTGAGAGAGGTAGTGAAAGATATTGAGGATATGGCAGGTGATGCAAAATATGGTGGCCGGACAATGCCGATCGTATGGGGTGTTCATGTGTCGAAGGTTTTTGCAGGCACCTGGTTAACAGTACTGGCTGCAGCATTGTTTATCGTTTTTGCATATGTGTTACAGTTTAAGTGGTGGCTTACAGCAGCATATTGTTTATTGTTTGTGATTGTTCCGTTGCTGTATATTTTGCGTAAACTCTTCAAAGCGGGAACTACGAGGGATTTCAATATGCTGAGCACAATGATAAAGGTGGTGATGTTTACAGGGATATTGTCGATGGTGTTCTTTTAAAGTTAAAAGTGAAAAGTGAAAAGTGAAGCTCATCATCAGAATTGGTGCTTTCAAAAACAATCAATGAAAAAAATAATACTCGCCTCACAATCACCTCGGAGAAAAATGCTGCTTGAATGGGCGGAGATCCCATTTGTAATAAAAGTAAAAGAAACCGATGAAACTTATCCCCCGGATACCAGGATCGAAGACGTTCCGGTAATTATAGCAAGAAACAAAGCCCTGGCTATCGATAGATCGGGAAATGAAACTGTGCTTGCAGCGGACACCATAGTAGTGCTGGAAAATGAAATAATCGGAAAACCTTCCGACGCAAACGATGCTAAAAGAATCCTGAAAAAACTTTCCGGCAAAACACACAGGGTTATTACAGGAGTAGTGATCATGAACGGAGAGAAAGAAATTTCCTTTTCAGATATTACAGAAGTGTCATTTCATCCATTGACAGAAGAGCAGATCTCCTATTATATTGAAAAATATAAACCGTTCGATAAAGCAGGAGCTTATGCCATCCAGGAATGGATAGGAGTAACAGGCATTGAAAAAATAAACGGTGACTTCTATAATGTGATGGGTTTACCTGTGAGCAGGGTCGTTAAAACCCTACAGCAACTGGGTTAAAATATCATTGCTCCATCTCTCCTCCGGTTTAATTTTATCTCATAACAGGAGCGAATAAATGACGGAGCGGTTACTACAATATATCTGGCAGTTTCAGTATTTCAATAAAAACGATCTGATCACAACCGCGGGTGAGGAGTTGATGATCATACATCCAGGCATATATAATACACACCAGGGCCCTGATTTTAACGAGGGTAGGATCAGGATCGGTGAAAATATATGGGTGGGAAATATTGAACTGCATGTTGATGCTTCGGACTGGCACCGGCATCAGCACAGTAATGATAAAAATTACAGGAATGTAATTTTGCATGTAGTATGGAAAAATGATGATGTTGATCCGGAACATAATATTCCGACACTCACACTGGAAGACCGTGTTCCCAAAATATTGCTTCAGCAATATTTTTCCTGGATGAAAGAAAATTATTTCATTCCATGCGAATCTTCTGCCGGAAATGCTGGTGACCTGGTATGGACGGGTTGGAAAGAACGGTTGATGATTGAGCGGCTTGAACGAAAATCAAGGCAAGTATTAGAACTTCTCCAGAAAAATAATTTTCATTGGGAAGAGACATTATGGTGGATGATATCGCGAAACTTTGGATTGTATGTGAATGCAGATGCTTTTGCTGAAATGGCTTCATCAATTCCATATAACCTGATATCGAAACACAGGATCCAGATACACCAGCTGGAAGCTTTGATGTTTGGCCAGGCAGGATTACTTGATGCCGAATTTGCTGAGAAGTACCCCTCAATGCTGAAGAAAGAATATTTATTTCTGCAAAGGAAATACAATTTAGAAAAAATACATGCGCCTGTACATTTTCTCCGGATGCGGCCGGCGTGTTTTCCTACTATACGGCTGGCACAACTTGCTATGCTGTTTCATTCTACCGGGAATATGTTTTCTGCTATCCTTCATATGGAAACAATAATCAAGGTAAAGATGATGCTGAATATAACTGCAAATGATTACTGGCATTACCATTTCAGGTTTGGGGAAGCAACTGTTTACCAGCCTAAAACATTGGGGGGCGATATGATCAATAATATTCTGATGAATACTGTGGCTACAATTTTATTTACTTATGGTAAATATCATATTGAGCCTGCATATCAGCAAAAGGCTGTTGAATGGATGAACCAGTTGCCTGCAGAGAAGAATTCAGTGATGACAAAATTCAGGAGTATCGGAGTTACCAGCAGGAATGCTTCAGATTCACAATCACTGATAGAACTCAAATCTCAGTATTGTGACCATAAACGGTGCCTGGATTGTGCAATTGCCAATGCGGTGCTAAAAAAAATATGATGCGCCATTACAGGCGCAATACTTTTCAAATGACCAGGGTTTACCAGGGACGGTGATCAGTAGACTAACCTGATTATTATTTTTCTATTTCTGCTGTTCTGACATTTTCCCAGTTAAAATTCACATTTAGTTCTATCGCCGGGTTAATGCTGAAAGCCACCGGGCAGGTTTCAGCGGCCTTTTGCAGAATCTTTTGCTGACGCTCGTTCAGTTCAAGAGAACCAGGGAAATGAAATGTTAAATTTAATCCTCCTATCCTGCGTGGATCCGATTTCATGATCTTCTCCACTTCTATTTTGGTTTCTTTCAGATCAATGTTCATTTCAACTGCACGCATACCCATTATAGTCAGCATACAAGAGCCCAGGGCAGTGGCAACAAGGTCGGAGGGTGAAAAACGTTCACCTTTTCCGTTGTTATCCACCGGCGCGTCAGTTTCAATGGTCGTTCCTGATCGCAGGTGCTGGCAAACTGTACGGAGATCGCCATCGTAAATCACGGTAGAAGTCATTGTATATTTTTGCCTAAATTTACGTTGATTACAATAAATCATAACCGGTGAAGAAATTTGTTCTTATGATACTGGCAGGCCTTGTTGCATCATCGATGTATGCCCAGGAACCAGTCCAACCAAAATCAAAAAAAGAATCGAAGCATGAGAAAAAGAACGAGCGGCGCCAGCGATTAAATGAATTGTCGAAACACGAAGAAGAAGGTGAGATTGTTTATAATAAACAAAGCGTATTCAGTTTTAAACTGGCTACCGACGGATACGGATTGGGCTATGAAGTAGGGAAATTCAAATCAAACCGTAAATCCATTTTGTTCAACTTCGAGTTTTCTGAAAAAAAACATCCGAAAGAAAAGAGAGAAGGATTTTTTGATCCGGGACAACTTCGTGTAAATTATCTCGCATTCGGAAAGGTAAATACGTTTTACCAGGTTCGTTTAGGTGCGGCTATGCAACAGGTGATCGGTGGTAAAGGAAACAAAAATGGTGTTTCTGTTTCCGCGATCTATGGGGGCGGCCTTACTCTTGGACTGGTTAAACCATATATCATCGATGCAGTAGTAAACGATCAGGGCGAAATAAAAGAATCACGCTATCCTGAAATTATAGACAGCGGATACCTTGAAGTAAAAGCAAAAGGAATTACCGGTGGATGGAATGAACTGAAGGTTCGTCCGGGAGCATATATAAAAACCGCCATGCGATTTGATTATGGCCGGCTGAATGAAACGGTTACGGCTATTGAGGTAGGACTAAGCGCAGAGTTTTATTCAAGTAAAATACCACAGATGCTATATAATGAGGATAAACAGTTCTTCTTCAACGCGTACGTGGCCATTCTGTTAGGACGAAGAAAGTAAACTTTTTATCAGAACTTTGCATCATGCAGGAACTTCCGGTAATTAATAATGTACCCACAGGATCCAAGGTGAAAAAGCCCGACTGGCTTCGGGTAAAATTACCGATAGGTGAAAATTATAAGCATGTTCGCTCACTGGTAGATAATCACAAGCTGCATACGATCTGCGAAAGCGGTAATTGCCCGAATATGGGTGAATGCTGGGGAGAAGGCACAGCTACATTTATGATCCTTGGCAATGTTTGTACAAGAAGCTGCGGGTTCTGCGCGGTTGCAACGGGCCGCCCGGCTGAAGTTGAATGGGATGAACCGCAACGGGTAGCCGAAGCCATCTTCCTGATGAAAGTTAAACATGCAGTGATTACATCTGTCGATAGGGATGAATTGAAAGATGGGGGAAGTATCATCTGGCAGAATACTATCAGGGCGGTTAAAGCACTTACGCCGGATACTACGCTTGAAACTTTAATTCCGGATTTCAAGGGACAAAAAGAAAATATTTATAGAATAATTGAAGCTGCACCGGAAGTGGTGTCGCATAACATAGAAACTGTTGAACGCCTTACCCGCCAGGTAAGAATACAGGCAAAGTATCACCGCAGCATGGAAGTGCTCAGGACCCTGAAAGAAGGGGGCATGCGTACAAAAAGTGGTATCATGCTTGGCCTTGGTGAAAAGAAGGAAGAAGTGGTTCAAACTATGACCGACCTTAAAAACAGCGGTGTTGACGTAATTACCATCGGACAATATCTTCAACCTACCAAAAAACACCTTCCGGTCGTTCGGTTCGTACATCCCGATGAATTTAAAGAATACAAAGAGATAGGTTACCAGATGGGCATAGATTACGTTGAAAGCGGTCCGCTTGTGCGTTCTTCATACCATAGTGAGAAACATGTGATCAAAGGTTTCGGAAGGGAACAGTGGATCAAGGAAAAAGAGTTACTTTTGCCGGCTTAAAACAGCGCAGCCTGGCAAATGAAGAACATCCGGAATTTTTGTATTATCGCCCATATAGATCATGGTAAATCCACCCTCGCAGACAGACTCCTGCAATCTACCGATACAATCAGTGAACGTGACATGATGGACCAGGTCCTCGATGACATGGACCTTGAACGTGAAAAAGGCATTACCATTAAGAGTCATGCCATCCAGATCAATTACAAACACAAAGACGGTCAGGAATACATCCTTAACCTTATTGACACTCCCGGTCATGTTGACTTCAGCTACGAAGTGAGCAGGGCTCTTGCTGCATGCGAAGGAGCTTTGCTGCTCGTTGATGCCACCCAGGGTATCCAGGCGCAAACCATTTCAAATCTCTATCTCGCTATAGATAATAATCTTGAGATCATACCCGTCATCAATAAAATCGACATGGATGGTGCAATGATCGAAGAGGTAAAAGATCAGATCACCGACCTTATCGGATGCAAACCTGAAGACATTTTGCTGGCCAGTGCGAGAACCGGCATCGGCGTTGAAGGCATTCTCGACGCTATTGTGAAGAGAATCCCTGCACCAAAAGGAAACCCCCAGGCTCCGTTACAGGCGCTTATTTTCGACAGTGTATTCAACAGCTTCAGGGGGATCATCGTTTATTACCGGATCATCAACGGCACGCTAAAGAAAGGTGACCTTGTAAAGTTCGTTTCAACTGACCAGGAATATTTTGCCGATGAAGTAGGAATCCTGAAAATGAAAATGACCGAAAAGAAAGAAGTGAAGGCAGGAGACGTGGGCTACATCATCACAGGCATCAAAAATGCTAAAGAAGTAAGAGTTGGCGACACGCTTACGCTGGTTAACAATCCCACACCAGAAGAGATTAAAGGCTTCGAAGAAGTAAAGCCTATGGTATTTGCCGGTATATATCCTGTCAATACCGATGAATTTGAAGAGCTGCGGGATTGTATGGACAAACTGCAGTTGAATGATGCAGCGCTGACGTATGAGCTTGAAACTTCGCAGGCGCTTGGATTTGGATTCAGGTGCGGATTCCTGGGAATGCTTCACATGGAAATCATCCAGGAAAGGCTCGAAAGAGAATTCAACCAGACCGTGATCACTACCGTACCGAACGTGAGCTTTATAGCACACACCACAAAAGGGGAAACTGTTGACGTACATAATCCTACAGAGTTTCCTGATCCGGTAAAAACAGAAAGCATTGAAGAACCATATATCAAGGCCCAGATCATTTCCAAGCCCGATTACATTGGCAATATCATGACTCTTTGTCTTGGCAAAAGAGGCATATTGATCAACCAGAGTTATCTCACACCCACCAGGGTTGAGTTGATCTTTGAAATGCCGCTGACAGAAATCGTATTTGACTTTTATGACAAGTTGAAGTCGCAGACACGTGGTTACGCTTCATTCGACTATCATCCGATAGGCTATCGCGAAAGCGACATCGTGAAGATGGATATTTTACTTAACGGCGATAAAGTTGATGCGTTAAGCGCATTGATTCACCGCAGCCGGGCGCAGGATTTTGGAAGAAAACTCTGTGAAAAATTAAAGGAGCTTGTACCACGGCAACAGTTCCAGATTGCGATCCAGGCTGCTGTTGGAGCTAAGGTTATTGCCCGAGAAACCATTTCTGCGATGCGCAAAGATGTTACCGCAAAGTGTTATGGTGGTGATATCAGCCGTAAACGAAAGTTGCTTGAAAAACAGAAAGAAGGTAAAAAGCGTATGAGGCAGATTGGAAACGTTGAGGTTCCGCAGGAGGCATTTTTAGCGGTGCTGAAACTTGATGATTAGATCTAAGAATTATTTCTTTTTAGATTTTTCAATATTCTTCTGTGAAGCTTCCTCTAATTTCTTTTCATCAATATTACCCTGATCATCTCTCAACTTATCATCAACCGGGAACTGACCATCCTGTAGTTTGTAGTCGAATAATTTATCTACGTGCACCCACTGTCCATCCTTCCATTTGAAACCTTCATAAGATCCGTCAGGAATGTAAGTATTCTTTTTTTCAGGCTCATCCGTTTCTGAAATCAGGTGATCAAATACAACCATGTCGAGATCAGGATCATAGTTAAAAAGAGTATTGGCTTCTTTTTTATACTCCATGCTGAATCTGGCCTGCACCGGTTTTTTTGCAGTGTCTTCTTTAAATGAAATTAAAGGTGCCCCGAAAACAGGTTCCTGCCGGTCGTTGAAGGTTAATATTTCCATCCATTTTTTATTGCTGCTCACGGTGTAATCATCAAATCCCAAAAGGGTATAATATTTCTTCCCCCTATTTTCTTTCATGATCATCTTGTAATAGATGGCACCTATCCAGTTATCTTTTGTGCGTACTGAATCAACGGGCTTTCCTGTATACATCGAATAATCAAAAAGCGGGTAAAGTTTGAGTTCCCCATCGGGAGTGTTGATCTGGATGGCTCCTTTTTGAAGGTATACGTATTCATCTCTCTTCAACTGCCAGGTAAATATGCGGAAACTGCTATCAGGCGCATACAGATGTGAAATGGTGAGAAGAGAATCAAAAGGATAATAAAATGAATTTTTCACTTTGAGGCTCCTTACAAGACCACGTATGAAATTGCTGTCTGCCCGGAATCTTTCGGGCGCTTCCGGCGCATTTATCATGTTGTCCGAAAATATTTTGAGGGAATCCTCTTTTTTCTCCAGCTCTTTTATATCACGTGAAGAAATTTCCTGGGCATTCAACAGCGAGGTGAAAAAAGTAAATAGGGAAAAAACAAAAATGGTACGACCCCTTCTTATCATATTATATCCTGTGTATATTAATACTCAATCAAAAAAAATTCAACTTTCGATTCTACAAATCTAAAAAACATAAACAACAAAAAATTGTTATAATCGGTTGTTTGACAATTCCTTAAATAATTACCAGGTTTCCCCGGGTGTTTATATGAGAGGTGAGCAGGATTTTAGCATACCTTCTGAAAAAATTCATATGGATAACGATCAATTCCAATCTTATAGAGGTACCTCAGATGAAGGAACATTCAATGGTGTTCCTGAAGGTTCAGGAGATCAGTACAGTTACGACAGGAGCGAGTTTGAAGGGCCGGTGCAGAATGTCAGCAATTTTGAAAGAGGGTTGTCGATAGGAGTGGGAGCCTTATTAATTTATAGCGCCATCAAGAATTTCAAAAAAACTCCTGTAAGGGCAATATTCAGATCCGGATTAGGAGCCGCTATGGTCTTGCGCGGTGCTGCAGGCAATTGTCCCGTTTACAACGCCCTGGATGTTGATGGAACTAAAACAACAACAGTAAATGTGCGGACAACTTTTGTGGTCAACAGGCCACGTAACGAAGTATATGCAGCCTGGAGAAATTTAGGATCGCTGCCAAGGTTCATGAAGCATCTTTCCAACGTAACAGAAATTAGTAACACACGCTCGCATTGGGAAGCGAAAATTCCTGAAAACAGTCCTGTATCTATCAGCTGGGATGCAGAGATCGTCAAAGATGAACCGGGAGCACTTTTATCCTGGCGATCATTGCCGGGCTCTTCAATTGATAATGCAGGAAAAGTAGAGTTCAGGGATGCGCTTGGACACCGTGGAACTGAGATCAAGGTTACGATCATTTATCGTCCGCTTGCAGGTAACATTGGTTCAGGAATGGCAAAGATCCTTAACCCTGTTTTTAAAAAAATCATCAAGCAGGACGTCCTTAATTTCAAGCAGTACATTGAATTCCTTAATGCGGAAGCTGTAGGAGGTTTTATTTAGGCAGCGCGTTCGCGAATTCAATTAAACTATTGTACTGAAAGTCAACAAGAGGATGGGGGAGAGCAACACTTACGCCTGTAGTTGTGAGCAGCACTGTATATAAACCTGCATTTTTACCAAATTGCATATCGCTCATCGTATTACCCACCATGATCGATTGATGCTTTTTAACGGAAGGATGTTCTTTCATAGCCTTCATTGCCATTCCGGTATTCGGTTTGCGATCGGGATGATTGTTTTCAATGGAAGTGCAATAATAAATTTTATCGATCCTTCCCCCGGATTTCGATATGGAGTTAGTCATGAGCTCGTGTATCTCAAGAAGATCATTTTCTGTCATCATTTTTTTCCCCACGCCACGCTGGTTGGTAACTACAAAAATGTGACTGAATATGCTGCTGAACTTTTTAATAGCTTCGAGTACGCCATCGTAAAATTCAAATTCACCGGCATTAAGTGTATAAGGTGATTTGTCATGGTTGATTACACCGTCGCGGTCGAGGAAGAGGCTCCAGTCTTTATTTATAGTATTCAGATCGGGCATATTACCGGTGTTGAAATCCTTCTGTGCTTTTTCGAGATCATCCGGAATACCTATATCAATAAAATATCCATCCTGCTTCAGTCCGTATATCTTCCTATCAGTGTAATATTTCTCAAAATAATCCTTCTCAAATGAAAACTTTACAGGAAATTTTTCACTTAAGAAAGACGGGACATTCAAAGCATAGACACCTCCATTGATCACGGATCTTTTATAAAATTTCTTTTCTTTAAAAGAAACAATATTATCATCAGCATCTGTTTCAACAACACCGTAGCGGTCAGAGTCTGTCATTTCCTTCAATGCAAGTGTGCAATCTGCATTTTTTTCGAGATGAAAAGAGGAAAGTAATTGCAGGTTTATTTTAAATAAAGTGTCTCCATTTAATACGAGAATATTTTCAGTATTTGCTTTCAAACATCCCTGGTAAATGGCGCCCCCTGTTCCGAGGGGGTCAGGTTCAATGGTCGTGGAATATTTCAGATCATTGAATTCTTTTTGCAGGAAATCTTCTATCACTTCATGCTTATAACCTAAACTGAAGATGAATTTTTCTATGCCCTGCTGCCGGTAATAGTTGATCACATAACTTATGAAAGGTTTCCCGGCAACGGGTGCCATGCACTTAGGCAGATCGGGCACTGCGGAACGTAATCTTGTTCCCAATCCACCGGCAAGAATGATAGTTTCGTTGATCATGATTGAAAATACAGCTCCTCCACCATCTGGCAGATGATATGTCCCAGCATGATGTGTGATTCCTGAATGCGTGGGGTATCAGTTGAAGGAATGTTCAGCAGGTAATCAGAAAGTGGTTTCATTTTTCCTCCTTCCTTCCCGGTGAAACCAACCGTTTGCACTTTTTTATTCCGTGCCACTTCAAAAGCTTTCACGATGTTGCCGGAATTGCCGGAGGTAGATAATCCCACAACAAAATCACCTTCATTAGCAATCCCGTCAATGAGTCGCGCATACACCACATCATAACTGTAATCATTTGCAACTGCAGTCAGATAGGATGTGTTGCAGTGCAGTGCTTCTGCGGGTAATGCTTTTCTGTCCGTGTAAAATCTTCCGGAAAACTCTGCCGCGAGGTGTTGTGCATCCGCTGCACTACCGCCGTTACCACAGAAGTAGATGCGGCCACCGCTTTTCAGGCTTTTCACCATGGCAGTGACTATGTCTTCCACCGTTTTTAATATATCCTTATCTGAAAGCAGTTCCTGCTTTACTGCAATAGAAGATGAGATTATTTTTTTTATTTTTTCCTGCATAATTAATTTATTTTCTTTCTGCGGGTCCACCCCCGGCGCTTCGCGCCACCCCCGCCAGCGGGGGATATAGATGCCATCTGCCTAAATCGTCCATGTTGTCAGTCCATGATCCACAAACTGGTAATTTTTACAATATCCCCCGAAAGATCCCAGCGCTTCCATCACCGCAAACTTTGTGTTACCCGGACAATAAAATATCATAAACCCGCCACCGCCTGCTCCGGAAATTTTACCTCCTGAAGCACCGGCATTTTTAGCTGCTGTATAAATATCTTCCATAAGGGTATTGGAGATACCTTCAGCCATTTCTCTTTTTTGTTTAAATCCGAAATCTAATATCTCACCGATCTCATGAACCCTCCCTTTAAGCAGGGCTTCTTTCATCATTTGTGCCTGTTGTTTCAACTGGTGCATAGCTTCTATCGATTTATCTTTCTTTTCTTTCACATTCAGCTTCTGCTTCTCGATGATCTTTGCCGACTCCCTGCTGGTGCTTGTATAGTACAACAACAAATTATTTTCCAGTTCAAATAAATACTGCTGCTTGATGCGCAATGGATTTACGATCACTTTATCTTCAGCGAAAAATTCCATGAAATTAACCCCGCCAAAAGTAGCAGCGTACTGATCCTGTCTGCCACCTGCCATATTAAGCTCGTTCCTTTCTATTTCATATGCGAGGTGAGCAATATCATATTCGCCCAACGGTAGCCTGAGCATTTCAGCAAAAGCGCCGATCACAGCAACAACAAGTGTTGAAGAGGTACCAAGACCTGAGCCTGCAGGAGCATCAACAGAAGTGGACAAACGAAAACCTGTTAAAGGCACGCCGTATTTGCTTTGTATACTGTTATAAACACCTTTAAGCAGATCGAGCTTTCCATTGACCGGTAATTTATCTGACCATTCAAATCTTTCTTCCTCTTTCCTGTCCACAGCATTCAGAATAATCACGTTTTCATCAATAGGTTCGATATTGGCATAAGCATACAGGGAAACGGTAGCATTAAGTATAGCTCCGCCATACAGATCGCAATACGGACTAACATCTGTGCCACCGCCAGCCAATCCAATTCTCAAAGGAGCTTTACTTCTGTATATCATCTGCCAGTTTTATGATCGCTTCAGTCATCTGATGCCACGAATATTTTTCTTTTTCGCTGCGAAGATGAGGAATAAAATAATTTTCGCCTAATTCAAAGTAACGCATTACCGCTGCTGCAATTGCACCTGCTTCAGGCTCAGCAACCAATCCCACTTTTCCATCAGGAACGAGCGAAGGAAGGCTTCCTACATTGGTAACGATCATGGGCTTCTCAAAATGGTAGGCAAGGGGTGTTACACCACTTTGTGTAGCATTCCTGTACGGTTGCACAACGGCATCCGCGGCACACAGGTAAAATTTAACATCTTTATCTGCAATAAATTCTGTGCGAAGGATCAGCACATCATGCAATGCATATTTTTCGATGAGTTCACGGTAAGGTTTTTCATCTTCATAAAACTCACCTGCAACCAGTAATTTAATATTTTTGTTTTGCTGCCTGATAATTTTCATTGCTTCGAGCAGAATATCGAGTCCTTTATATTTCCTGATGAAACCGAAAAATAAAATGATCCTGTCATCCGGATCAAGACCAAGTGTTTTCCTGGCTTCTTCTTTTGATACAGGCGCCCCGAAATTGTCATACAGTGGATGCATCACCTGCAATGCGGGTTTATTCTTCTCATATGTTCGCAGGTCGTTCATTACTTTTTCACTCATGGTGATGTAAGCATCGCACGATCCGAGAAAATATTTTGTAAACATGGTGTCGCCCGGTCGTTTTTCGTGGGGGATCACATTATCGGTGATCGCAACGATCTTCGTATGCCGGTTTTTTCTTACCCTTCTCAAAATTGTTCCGAGAGCCGGTCCCATAATTGGTAACCAGAAACGAACTACTATTATATCCGGTTTTAGTTCTTTGAGCCTGTTCCCGATTTTAATCCAGTTGATAGGATTGATAGAATTGATGGCGCTGAAAATTGTAATATCTGCAGGAGCAGGATCCGATGAGTATTGTGTTGTTCCCGGGAATAAAAATGAAGGATACTGTAATGAAAAAGAATAAATGGAACAGTCATTCCCTTCGTCAAGAAATTGTTTTGCGAGCCGCTGGTCGAATGTAGCGAGTCCTCCCCGCAGTGGCCAGGCAGGTCCTATAATAACCACTTTTTTCAACAGCGCATTTTCTTTTCCACCAGGTAATTATTTCTTCCTGGTGAGTTACGTGTAATAAGCTCCGCTATAAATCCGGTAAGAAATAATTGCGTACCTATGATCATGGCAAGTATAGCGATGAAAAATAACGGGCGTTGGGTGAGCCCCGATTTATCGAAGAAGAATTTTGAAATGGTGAGATAAATTGAAACGGTTAAACCAAATACGAACGACACTGTTCCCCAGCTGCCGAAAAAATGCATTGGCCTTTTCCCGAATTTGCCTACAAACAATATTGAAGCGAGATCGAGGAATCCTTTAATAAATCTTTCAATGCCGAATTTTGATATTCCATATTTCCTTGCGCGATGCTCAACTACTTTTTCACCGATCCTTTTAAATCCGGACCACTTCGCGATCACAGGTATGTAGCGGTGCATTTCACCATAAACTTCTATATTCTTCACCACTTTTAATTTATATGCTTTCAACCCGCAATTGAAATCGTGCAGCTTGATACCAGTGGTTTTTGTTGTTACCCAGTTGAAAAATTTTGAAGGAATGGTTTTGCCTATAGGATCATGGCGCTTCTTTTTCCATCCGCTCACGAGGTCGTAGTTTTCACTGAGGACCATATTGTAGAGTGAGGGGATTTCGTCAGGACTATCCTGCAGATCAGCATCCATTGTGATCACCACCTCGCCGGTCACTACCTTGAATCCTTCATTCAGAGCGGCCGATTTGCCATAATTCCGCTGAAATTTTATTCCTTTTATATGTGCGTTGTTTTCAGAAAGACTTTCAATCACCTCCCACGACCTGTCGGTACTACCATCATCTACAAGAACTATCTCATACGTGAAGCCATTCTCTTCTACAACTCTGTTTATCCACGCGCACAGCTCTGGCAGTGATTCTTCTTCATTATACAATGGCACCACTATGGATACATCCATCTATTACTAATTAAATATTGTGAAAAGCGGGTTTGCTTTTTTTAACAATGAGTGAAATAAGCAGGCAAAATATAAATGCAACGATACAGGTCAATGCATATCCAAGCAAAACCCTGGTAAATGCAAACTGGTCTTTTGTTCTTTCGGATTCAAGCGCCGCATCAATCTGGCTGTCTGTTGCGCCGAATTTTTTCATCATTTGCTCTGATTTATTCAAAACCTCCTGCGAAACAGCTTCTTTAAACGAAACATCAATAAAATTCAATAGTATATAAGTAAATATGGTTTGTATCAGCAGCGCAATTGCAAAAACGGTGAATGTTACTTTCAATGCCTGCGAAAATTCAAGAAACCCCTCATTCTTATTTCTTACTTTAAGTGCGGCAAGCACTGCCATGGTGATAATGACAAGATAAGTCACATAGCCGATCGGACTTAAATACATATCAAGGCCGCCAAGGTATTGCAATAATGTGATCACCGTGATCACCAAACCTGCGATGATGCCGTAGTTTAGTCCGATATTGGATTTCGATTCAACGGTTTCCATTTAATTTCATTTTAGTTCTTATAAAAATTTTATCCTGTTGCAATGTTCCATACACGGCCCCATTTAATTCTTTCCCGGCAAAAGGGGTATTCACGGATCTTGAATAAAAGTCAGCGGTCTCCATGCTTGTTTTTCCCCCAGGGCTATACAGCGTAAGACAAGCTTTTTCATTTGTATTGATAACCGGTTGTTCAAGTCCGAATATTTTCCGGGCATTAAGACTCAATAGTTCCACCCAACGTATCTCACTTATGCCGGGCAGAATTGTTTTTAGTACCGGGTAGCAGGTTTCGAGGCCTGTCATTCCGTTCTTTGCATATTCGAACTCCAGCACCTTACTATCGTAATCCTGCGGCATATGATGTGTTGCAATGCAATCTATTGTTCCGTCATCTACAGCTTTCAGCAGAACAGATTGTTCGGCAACTGAACGCAATGGCGGATATACCTTAAGGTTAGTATCGTAATCTCTGAGATCTTCATCCGTAAAGAACAGGTGATAGGGTGTAACGGAACATGTTACCGGTAAACCGGCATCTTTTGCTCTTTTGATGTAATCCAGCGACCGGGGAGAAGTTACTCCTGTAAAATGAATTTTTGACTCAGTATACCTTACCAGCTTGATGTCGCGGGCTACAAGCAGTTCTTCCGCCATCATCGGCTTGCCGGCAAGACCGAGCCTTGTCGACACGATGCCTTCATGTACCAACCCGTTAGCTCCAACGCTTTTGTCGTCGGGTATCTGAATGATCACACCATCAAATGCTTTTACATATTGTAAAGCCTTCAACAGTAATCCCGCCGATTGTACAGGGTTGGTGCCATCACTGAAAGCAATAGCTCCGCTGTTGCGCATATCATACATTTCAGCGAGATCTTTGCCTTCGGTATTTTTTGATACCGCGCCGATCGGGTGTATGCTTGCTGCCAGTGAACCTGCTTTCCGGCTCAGGTATTCTACCTGTGATTTATTATCAGTAACCGGTTTTGTATTGGGGATCACGAAAACATCTGTAAAACCACCTGCTGCCGCCGCGTTAGATCCACTTTCAAGTGTTTCACGGAATTCATAGCCAGGATCCGAGAAATTGGCGAAAACATCTACCCATCCCGGAGACACATGCAGATCATTGCCTGAAAAGGATTCTCCCTTATAGGGTTCAGACAGATTGCCAATGTTTTTAATGATGCCCGACTCTACCAGAATATCCTGTGTGGTTTGATTATAAGGAGATGAAGGATCAATGATCCGGGCTTGTTTAATAAGAACCGTCATTCATGAAAAAAGTTGAGCGAAGATAAGGTATTGATCAATTACAGCATGAACGATATGTGTATCATCATCCTGTCATTAGCTTTTACCGAACCCTTTGCAAGATGTTGTGACAGAGGCGACTGAAGGTTACCACCTATGGCAATTTTACCTGTGGTAAATTCAGCTCCGGCGATGGCTAGCAGTATGTTTCCTCCTGATACATCGGCCACAAGTTTGCCGTCGTGATCTTTTGCCGCCGTTTCATAGGCCAGACCCGCATTCGGAGCTATAGTGAATTTTTTTTTGACCCTCACCTTGTAATAGGCCTGCAAGGTGGAGCTAAGTTTATTACCATACTGGTATTCATCTTTATTTACAGTATTGATTTTATAACTCGCTGTGGTATTGATTCCAAAATCCTGGATTCGCAGGTCATACATCATATTTAGTGTAAAATCCAGGGAACCGGTGCCCAGCTGAAATGTATTGGCCGATTGTCCTGTTTCATCTTTTTGCGACGGCTGGTAGTTGCCCGTTGGTAGTTTAATGCCAGCACCCATCCATAATGATTGTCCAATATAATTTTTACCCGAAGAACCACGTATATCGAAAACCCTGTAAAATCCCTGGATCCCTATATCCCCGATGCCGGTTTTGTTGATCGTGGTGCCCTGGTTGGTTTTTTCATTGAAGTTTAGCGGTATATAGCCCATCAGCCTGAACTTTTGGGAGATGGTCCAACCCGCCCATACATCTATGGTATTAAACTTTTCAAGTGTGGTGAGATAGCTTGTGCTGCCATCGGGGTTGATATGCGTTTGCAGGGAATTGTACCTGTATCTCAATCCAAAGATCTTTTTACTGAATTCGGGGAGTATGCCGGTATAATAGCTGCCTACTCCGCATCCGCAAATGTCACACGCATATGTGTTCCCTGTAATGATTGACAGTAATAATATAGTGAACAGCTTTTTCATTATTCGTTATGAGTATGATCATGTGTAAACATCAGCGCATAATTATTGGCGATATTCACGCTGAATGGTTCAAAAAGTACTATGCTGTTGGTGACGAGGCTGATATTCTGTGTCCCTGTAAAAACCTTTGCAATGTCAACCAGCATATGGATCACAGTTTCATGCCCTTCCCTTATTTTGGCAATTCCACGGTCAGAGAGGTCGAGTGTTACCTCTTTAATATTATTGATGGTTGGAGATGTTTTACCGCCATATCCGCCTATCTCAAAATCATAACGGCCTTGTGGCGCTTCCGGTGAATCTCCTTCGAGGCTGAAAAAAATATAGCCATTGTTCTCATTCATATAATTGGCAATAGTAGGAACCAGCACACCGGTTCTTTCAGAAAGATCCATGGTACTGCGCAGGCTATCTACACCAACTATAAAATTGATGCTTTTGTATTCACCTTCCGGGATCTTTATAAGGGGCATAGAATTCTCGTTGCTTTCATCTATAAAGAAATAACTGCTATCCTGCGGCACAGTATAGTCCGCACCATTGGTTCCGGTGAGCCTGATATTGCTGATATAATAGCGCAGCGACCCTACCGTAAAGGTTTCGCCCGAAGCATTTGTGTAAGAACCTGTATTGAACTTGAGGTCTTCAGTACCCACAACATTATCAAATTCAAGTCCAAGACTCCCACGAAAATTCGCATCGTACGGATTACTGTCTTTTTTGCATGCGGTTAAACTAACAATTAGGAAAATGAGGCAAAAAATTGTTTTCATATTAATTGTAATACGTTCAAATGTACGGGAGAGTTGTAAAATTACGGTAAGAAGATCATTTCATTAACACATTACTGTGGATCTCTTTCTCAGATAGATTCAGTTTTTGCCTTATCATGCCGGACAGCACTTCGTGGCTTCTTGATTTTTTAATGCATCCCGTTGCACCCAGCATAATGGCTTTCTGCAGGCTGGTTTCGCTGATTTCTGTGGAATACATGAATACCGGAACATCTTTCAGGTTATGTAAGTTCCTGATGTCATTAAGACATTCAAAGCCGTCAGCACCGGGCAGGTTGATATCGAGGAATATAAAGTCAGGAATTTTTTTTGAAAACATTTCAAGAGCCTGTAAACCTGAAAACACACAGGTGAGTGTCACAACAGGTTGTATTTTTTCTATTGACCATTTGAAAAACAGGTGTTCATCTTCATCATCATCTATAAGAAGAACGTGAACCATTGAACGATAGGTTTAAAATTGAAGGTTTGGTTGCTTCGCAGATGGAATTAGATTTTATTTCCTTAACGTTTTGAGGATATCCGGACTTGATCTGCCGGTAATTATTAGTATCACATTCAGGTACTGACCTGAATGGTACTTAAATTTACAACATATTATTTCAGATACACCGGGGAATTTTTTTCATATTCCTGTTCCTTTATTTTTCCGGAGTTTAGATGCCCGGCTGTCTTCCCTCTCTCTTCATGTTATCTCTTTCTATACTCACAGAGTATATAAAAGGTTTTAGAGAGGTTATAGAGAAGTTTACCGTAAAGTCAGGGGTTTAGCCAAAATCAGGCCGGGCGAGTTTACCGGAAAAGGGAACAATGATCTAAGTATGTTGGATTGTTTGGGTGGAGGAAGTATCAGGTATTTCATTCTTCCTGCTCAATGGGGAAATAACAGTTAAATATTGCTCCACTGCCAGGCGTAGAAATGGCTTCAATAAACCCGTCATGAGCTTCAATGATTTTCTTAGAAATAGTGAGTCCCACGCCTGAACCATGATATTGCCTGTCGTTCAGCTTTTCAAACAGATTAAATATCCTTTCAGAATCTTCCTGCCTGAAACCGATCCCATTGTCCTGGAAGGATATTTTTAAATATTCCCTTCCCTGCAGCAATTCTTTTTTTTCGTCTGCATCACCTCCTGTTACTACCACACAATTAATGATGACCTGCGGTGTCGTGATTTCATCCTGGAACTTCAGCGCATTGTCAATAATATGAAGGAAGAGGTATTCAAGCATATTCTTGTATCCTGCAAGCACCGGCAACGTCACGGCATCAATAACCGCTTTTTTTTCATTGATCTTATTTCGAAGGATGGCGGTTGTTTCTGATAAAATTTCATCGAGGTCAACTTCCGACAATTGCTCACTGCGTGTACTTATACTGGAAACAGCTGTAATGTCGTCTATCAGCAGATTCATTTTATTAAGCGATCCCTGCATGCGCCTCAGATTTCCCTTGCTCAGGTTAGAAAGCGTAGCGCCTTCTTTTTTGATCAAAAGTTCGAGGGAAGTGTAAACATGCTTCAGCGGTTCTTTAATGTCGCGGCTTGTTATATAAACGAAAGTACCCAGCTCATTGGTGGCTTTTTCAAGCTGATTATATTTTTTCTCCAGCGCCGTATTTAGTTTCTGCAGTTGCTTTTCAACCTTTATGCGGTGCGCAACATCATGAATAATATTCATCACACCGATAATATTCCCCTGTTTATTTTTCAGCGGAATGAAATGATTTTCGGTGTAATGCCTGTTAAATGAATTGGTCAGAGATGGAAGAAAACTTTTTCTGCCTTTATAAGCCATTTCGATGGCGGCCATCATCTCCGGGTCGTCAAGAATTTGGGGGAATAATTCAGTAAGATTTTTTCCGATTATGTTTTTTTTGCTAACGCCCGAAATCATTTCGGAAGTATGGTTCCAGGCTATGATATTCCAATTAAGATCTATGGCCATCACCCTGTCTATACTACTGTCGATCAGCATTTCAGTAATGTAAAACTGATCGCTCAACAACTCGTTTTCGGTTTTTGTTGCCATTGTCGCTACAAATACGGATCATTAAGGTAAACATTTTTACAGTTTAAATCTTAACTTCCCCCCATATAAACAACACAGATAATGGATAGGGATGAAGTATTTCGTGAAAAGTATAATAAGCCGTCGGACTTTAAATTCAGCAGCAAGGTTGCGGGGGTGTTTGATGATATGGTGAACAGGTCGGTTCCGTACTACGAAGAAATGCAACGAATGGCTTCGGAACTCGCTGCTGATCATGCAACAAAAGATTCTAAGATTTATGATCTGGGATGCTCTACCGGCACCACGATGATCCATATGGACCAACTTGTGGATGAGTCGATACCATTTGTTGGTGTGGATGATTCTCCGGACATGCTCGAAAAATGCCGCAACAAACTTATCCAGCTCGACATCAAAAGACCATTCGAACTTGTTGTAGCTGATCTGAACAAGGATGTTCATATCGAAAATGCTTCTGTTGTGGTACTTTGTTTAACGCTGCAGTTCATCAGGCCCATCAACCGGGAAAGGCTCATCAAACAGATATTCGATGGACTTAATAAAGACGGTTCATTAATACTGATTGAAAAGATCCTCGCGGAAGACAGCCGCTTTAACAGGGATTTCATAAAATATTATTATGACATGAAACGGCGTCACCATTACAGCGAGATGGAGATCGCCCAGAAACGGGAAGCACTTGAAAATGTGCTGGTACCCTATAAGCTCAGTGAAAACATAACTCTTCTAAGAGATGCAGGTTTCGAACATTGCGAAGTATTTTTCAAATGGTACAATTTCACCGGCCTTATCGCAAAAAAAGCTCCATGATTACAATCGGAAATTTCTTTTTTAAATACAGGAACTGGCTTTTTATTATTCTTTACCTGCTTCTATTTGTTCCATCACCACCTCTGTTCAGCGAAAAAGTTTTTGGTCCGGATTATTACTTATGGCCTGTCATTATCGGGTTGCTGATCACTATTACCGGCCAGGCGATACGCGGTGTCACTATTGGACTTGCCTATATTATCCGGGGAGGAAAGGAAGGAAAGGTATATGCCGAACAACTGGTGACCACCGGCATTTTCAATCATTGCAGAAATCCATTATACGTGGGCAATATCCTGATGTTGCTGGGAGTAGGAGTGCTATCTAATTCTTTACTGTATGTGGGCATCATAATGCCTCTTTTTCTTATCATTTACCAGGCGATTGTGTTGGCTGAAGAAAATTTCCTCCGGAACAAATTCGGAGCATCCTTCGATCAGTATTGTTCACGCGTAAACAGATGGATTCCCTCCTTGAAAGGAATTTCATCCACAATCAATTCCATGCATTTTAAGTGGAAACGTTGGATTCTCAAAGAATATAATACACAATATGTCTGGCTGACAGGTATTGTACTGATCCTTCTACTGAAATATCCCCAACTCACCAATTTCGATGAAAGTAAAAGAAACCTTCTGCTGTGGATACTGATCCCATTTCTTTTATTAATGTACGGACTGGTCCGGTACCTGAAAAAATCAGGTAAATGGAAAGAATAATTAAAAAGGAATACCAAGATTTATATAAGATCTTATTCTTTTAGTCTGGTCGCAATACATGGCGCTGATCTCAAGTGGACCCAGGGCAAAGTTGTATGCAAATCCGGCTGCGTAACCTGAAAAGAATGTTGGTTTTTTAAGCATGTTGTCAAAATCTATGAAATCATTCACCAGCCCGTTTGCCATGCCCATGATGTAGAGGTTGTTAAACATTTCATAACGGACTCCTACCTGCAATGCCGCCACTCCGGAACTGTTTAGTGAATTTTCATCGAGCCCCGCAAACAATACCTGGTTACGGATTG
>Ga0207701_10001146_pt1 | contig 28012 bp, 26 predicted proteins | sample KBSSwiSSwithPhiX_FD_184294 | JGI IMG/M metagenome (GOLD analysis project Ga0207701, IMG submission 184294) | Switchgrass rhizosphere bulk soil microbial communities from Kellogg Biological Station, Michigan, USA, with PhiX - S5 (SPAdes) (version 2) | ecosystem: Environmental > Terrestrial >... | reverse complement strand
AGAAGCGCAGCTCGCACTCAAAAAACGTAATGAAAAAGCGATTACAAAATAGATGTTGAATTTCAATACAGAATCACCTTACTATGCACACGCCAACGGGTGTCGCGTTCCGGCCTCGCCTGCATGCTTCAGCGTGGGCGGGCGGTCGGTGATCGCGAGGCAGTCCATGGGGGAAGTGGCGATCGCCGAGGTGGAAGGGCGGCGGGGCCGGAAGACGACAAGCCGTAACCGACCTGCTGCAGGTCGCTGGTAAGCTGGCGCAGCCGCGAGACATCCGAAGAGTTGTTCTTTACCAGCTCGCGTATCTGGCTGATCAGTTGCTCGGCGCGGGCTTTCTCGTTCAGCGGTACCCGATCGCCGAGCTCTTGGATCTGCCGCTCGACCTGATAGGCCATCGAGTCAGCGGTGTTGCGCGCTTCGACCTCTTCACGACGTCGGCGATCTTCTTCGGAATGCGACTGTGCGTCGGTCACCATTCGATCAATCTCTTCTTTAGAGAGCTGCGTCGAGCCAGAAATAGTGATCTTTTGTTCCTTGCCGGATTCATTGTCTTTGGCCGTAACGGTCAGGATACCGTTCGCGTCGATATCGTAGGTGACTTCGATCTGCGGCGCCCCACGGGGCGCTGGCCGTATGCCTTCGAGGCGAAAGTGGCCCAGGGTGCGATTATCGCGGGCCAGCTCGCGCTCACCCTGCAGTACATGGATCTCCACCGCCGACTGATTATCTTCAGCCGTCGAAAAAGTTTCAGACTTCCGCGTCGGCACGGTTGTATTACGCTCGATCAATTTGGTCATGACGCCGCCCAATGTTTCGACACCGAGAGACAGCGGGGTAACATCGAGAAGGAGAACGTTTTTAACTTCGCCGGCCAGGACACCCGCCTGGATCGCCGCGCCGACAGCCACGACTTCATCCGGATTGACCGATTGATTGGCCTCCTTGCCGCCCGTGAGCCGCCGCACGAGCGCTTGCACTGCAGGCATCCGCGTTGCGCCGCCCACGAGAATGACCTCGTCGATGTCCCGCTCGCTAATCTTCGCGTCGGAAAGAGCCTGCTTGACCGGCCCGACACAGCGCTCGACGAGATCCGCCGTGAGTTGCTCGAATTTTGCGCGGGTGAGCTTCATCTCGAGGTGTTTCGGCCCGGTGGCATCTGCCGTGACAAAGGGCAGGCTGATGGTGGTTTCCACAGCGCTCGAAAGCTCGATTTTCGCCTTCTCGGCAGCTTCGATCAGCCGCTGAAGTGCCTGACGGTCTTTTCTCAGATCGATACCCTGCTCACGCTGAAACTCCTGCGCGACCCAGTCGACGATGCGCTTGTCGAAATCATCGCCGCCGAGATGCGTGTCGCCGGACGTGGCGCGGACTTCAAAGACGCCGTCCCCGACGTCGAGCAACGAAACGTCGAAAGTGCCGCCGCCCAGATCGAAAACCAGGATGGTTTCGTTCTTCTTCTTATCGAGACCGTACGCCAGCGCTGCTGCCGTCGGCTCATTAATGATACGCAGAACGTTCAGTCCGGCGATCTTTCCCGCATCTTTAGTCGCCTGCCGCTGGGCATCGTTGAAGTAGGCGGGAACGGTAACGACGGCATCATTTACTTTCTCGCCCAAATACTTCGACGCGTCCTCGGCAAGCTTGCGCAGGACCTGCGCCGAAATCTCTTCGGGCGCGTATTGCTTGCCGGCAATCTCAAAACGCACTGCGTCATTGGCACCCGCCATGACTTTGTAGGGAACATTCTTGATTTCGGATTGGACTTCGGAATAGCGCCGTCCGATAAACCGCTTCGCCGAATAAATCGTATTTTCTGCGTTCAGAACCGACTGGCGCTTGGCGATTTGGCCGACCAGCCGTTCGCCGCTTTTTGTGAATGCGACAACGGAGGGAGTGAGTCGGCTCCCCTCGCTGTTGATGATGACGGTCGGTTGTCCGCCTTCAATGATTGCGACCACAGAATTCGTGGTGCCGAGGTCTATTCCTACTGCCTTTGCCATAAAAACTCCTCCTTCGAATTGGTTCAGGCCGCGTTGCGAGCGAGCCGGTGCGATGGCCTAGTTCATCATGTTGACTCTTCTCCTCCGAATGTGCCTTCTAAAGCGTTTAATTATTTCGCTTTGCTTGATCGCATTCACATCGATATCGGTCGCGAACAGGGTGACATCCTGAATCGTCTCTTACAGCTGTGCGAGCTGGTTGAAGATGCCGCTTTAAAGGAACGCTATCACTCGATCGCGGTCGGTCAATGGCTTTGTTGAAAATGCCGGTATTCATGGACGAGCGAGAAGCAGTCGCGCGTTCATCAACACTCCGCGGCAGCCGTATCGCACCGAACTAGCGCGATTGCAGTGAACTCGGCTGGTTTCTAACCCCGGGCTTGGTGTTCTGTGCGATTGGGGAGACGCTCGCGACCGCGAATACGGTTTTCCTTGATGCTATACTTTTGTAAAAGATCCTTTCGGATCCAGACCGCTACTAGCAACAACTAACCATAAATGATGACTCCAACGATTACGGCGCTATCTAGCAGGATCCATCCAATACAGGGCAGATAGATATTTTTGTCTCCTGTCCGCATTCCAAACCAGAACCAGAGTATCGCGGAAACAAAGTAAGTGCTCCACGTCAGCATCGAGACTCCGCCCGCTTGATGGCCAACCCATATCGAAAGCACCTGCGGAATCGTCATCAACATGGTGAAAATAGACATGCCTCCCAAAATGCGGCGCAAGCGTGTGTCGGAGCTGGAGCGTGCACGATGGGAAGTGCCTGGGTCTTGTTGCATTGCGCTTACTCTTTAGAGGATACCGTCATGCGCTAGGATGTTTACCGGCGGCGCACGGTCAAGACTGAACAGGGAGCTTCCCTCATGACGTGCTCGGCCGTGCCGCCCAAAATGATTGATCCGAGCGAGGCTACTCCTTTCGCTCCCAAGACGATCAGGTCAGCGCGCCATGCGCGCGCGCGGCTGAGGATCTCATCGAACGGTTCGCCGTTGGCGATTTCAGTAGTGAACTCTGTCGATTCGGGAATAGGCCCGCATGCGGCCACGAGCCGATCGATAGCCGCATTTGCTTCTTCAACAATTTCGCTGGCTGCGTCCACCGGAACCGTGGGACGCGCTTCGATCACGTGAAGCAGATGGAGCGACGCCGAAGGAACACTGCTCATTTCCACTGCGATGCGGAATCCTTCCACCGAATCGGGAGAGAAATCGACTGCGGACAGAATTCGCTTGAACGGCATGGTTGCGCGACCTCCCAGTCAAAGCGCGAGCAGCTCCAGTTGGGCTTCGTCCAGCTTGGAAAGCGACGGAGGTGGCTTGCTCATTAGCGTATAGGTTTGCTGTTATGAACTCAGGGTTCAGTGTCTTCAGTTCAGGCACGACCTTGTTGCGACGATGTGTTTCGAATCGGCTCTTCTATACCGGTGTCGACATTATCGCCCTCGGTGGAATCCACATGTCCTGAGGGCTGTTTATGATCCCATGTCCAACCGCTGATCTCCGGCGAATCCTCGCCGTGCTCGTAAATATACTGCTTGTGATCGATGAGCGCGTCGCGGATTGTCTGCTTGGCATACGCGGCTCGCGCACCCAACTGCGGCAACCGGTCGATGACATCCTGCACGAGGTGATAGCGGTCTATTTCATTCATCACGCACATATCGAACGGCGTAGTAGTCGTTCCCTCTTCCTTGTAGCCGCGCACGTGGAGATTGTCGTGGTTGGTCCGGCGATAGGTGAGACGATGGATCAGCCAGGGATACCCGTGAAAGGCGAAAATAATCGGCTTATCTTTTGTGAATAAGGCGTCGAAATCTTGGTCGCTCAAACCGTGCGGGTGCTCGCGGGGCGATTGCAGGCTCATAAGGTCAACGACGTTCACGACGCGAATTTTTAGTTCGGGGATATGCCGGCGCATCAGATCTACCGCGGCGAGCGTTTCCAGCGTGGGGACGTCGCCGCAGCACGCCATCACGACGTCCGGCTCGCTGCCGCGGTCATTACTCGCCCATTCCCAGATGCCGATGCCCGCCGTGCAATGCTTCACCGCCTGGTCCATGTTGAGCCACTGCGGAGCCGGCTGTTTTCCGGCAATGATGACGTTGATGTAATTGCGGCTCCGCAAACAGTGATCCGTCACAGACAGCAGGCAGTTCGCATCCGGCGGCAGATACACACGGACCACTTCCGCTTTTTTGTTGATCACGACGTCGATAAAGCCTGGGTCCTGATGGCTAAAACCGTTATGGTCTTGCCGCCACACGTGCGAAGACAACAGATAATTAAGCGATGCGATGGGCCTGCGCCACGGGATCTCATTGCACGCTTCCAACCATTTGGCGTGCTGGTTGAACATCGAATCGACGATGTGAATGAAGGCTTCGTAGCACGAGAAAAAGCCATGTCGTCCCGTAAGTAAATAACCTTCGAGCCAGCCCTCGCACTGATGCTCGCTCAGCATCTCCATGACGCGGCCATCCGGCGCCAGCTTGTCATCGTAATCGAAGCGCTCCGCGACCCAGGCGCGGTTGGTCACTTCGAGCACGTCCTGCCAGCGGTTAGAATTATTTTCGTCAGGGCTGAACAGGCGAAAATTTTTGCGCTCCAGACTGAGCTTCATCACATCCCGAAGGAACTGTCCCATGACACGCGTCGCTTCGGCATTCACTTCTCCCGGACTCGGCACCTCCACCGCATAATCGCGAAAATCGGGCAGACGGAGGTCTTTTAGCAGGAGACCGCCGTTGGCGTGCGGGTTTGCACTCATCCGCCGTGCGCCTTTAGGAGGAAGCGCGGCCAAGTCGTCCCGGAGCCGGCCTCTTTCATCGAAGAGTTCTTCGGGCTTGTAGCTCTTCATCCATTGCTCGAGAAGTTTTACGTGCTCAGCATTATTGTGCATTTCCGCCATCGGCACCTGGTGAGAGCGCCAGTAATCTTCGGTTCGCTTGCCGTCAACTTCCTTAGGTCCCGTCCAGCCCTTCGGGCTACGCAATACAATCATCGGCCAACGCGGCCGGTCGACGCCGTTCCTGGAGCGCCTTGCGTTACCTTGAATCTGCTGGATCTCATCGATGACGCGATCGAGCGTGGCCGCCATCAGTTGATGCATTTTTTCCGGTTCATGGCCCTCGACGAAATAGGGCGTGTAGCCGTAACCGCGCAATAATTGCGCGAGCTCTTCGTGAGTAATGCGCGCCAACACGGTGGGATTTGCGATCTTGTAACCGTTGAGGTGCAGGACCGGCAGCACGGCGCCATTGATCGCCGGGTCTAAGAACTTGTTCGAATGCCAGCTTGTCGCCAACGCTCCCGTTTCCGCTTCGCCGTCGCCGATCACGCACGCGACGATCAGATCCGGGTTATCGAAGACCGCGCCGTACGCGTGGGACAGTGAATAACCCAGTTCGCCACCCTCGTTGATGGAACCGGGAGTTTCGGGCGCAGCGTGGCTCGGGATCCCGCCGGGAAACGAGAACTGCTTGAATAGTTTTCTCATTCCCTCCTCGTCCTGCGAGATGTTCGGATAAACTTCGCTGTAGGTTCCTTCGAGGTAGGTATTCGCGACGATACCCGGACCGCCGTGTCCGGGGCCGGTGACGTAGATCATGTCGAGATCGCGCGCCTTGATGACGCGGTTCAAATGAACGTAGATAAAATTCAGGCCCGGGGTGGTTCCCCAGTGGCCGAGCAATCTCGGTTTGATGTGTTCTTTGCTGAGCGGTTTCTTCAGCAGCGGATTGTCGTAAAGGTAAATCTGCCCCACCGATAGATAATTCGCGGCCCGCCAGTAGGCATCGATAAGCCTCAATTGTTCCGTGGTTAAGGGCTCCGGCATAAGTGTTCTCCTCTACGGCGAGGCGCGCATGTGCCCTGCCGACCCGCAAATACAACATCGCATCCACTCTTCACGGCCGGGATATCGCGAGAATCTAGTACGTGATCATGAACAGAGGATGCCGCGCCTCGAAAACTCTAGAGAAATGAAATTGTCGTTCTCGAAGCGAATTTTGCCGGCCACCGAGCTCAATATTTCGATAGAGCGGCAACCAGGTTTCGCGCGCCGGCGGGCGGCTGAACTTTTCCCGCAAGGATTTCTCCCGCCGCGACCGGCCTGCCGTAGTATGCTTCATTGGCGTCATCTCGCGTGCCGATGGCTGTGCCCTCGAGTGAAACGCCAGCAAAAAGCCCCTGGCTCCGGCTGTAAGTATAGGTCGCGGCCTGCAAACCCACGCCGGCTTCGGCGGAGCGTCCTACAGGACCCGCCGCTACACTGAGATTGCCGCCCAGCGTGGCGTTGCCCTGTTTCGCGAAGGCCTCCACTGCAGCCGGAGTGTTGAGGACGATAACAAACTCGGTGATCTCGACTCCGGCTTGAAAGCCGACTCCAAGTCCTCCGGTACCGATCGCTGAGGGACCGCTCCAACCTTTCTCCGTCCGTGCAACGACAACTCCAGTACCACCTCTGGCACTGCCGATGAATCCGGCCTTTGTGACAGTCAAAATTGCCAAGCCTTTAGCAGCGCGCATTACGGCGGGCGGAATGCCTTTTTCGGGGATCGCCTCGAACCGTTGAATAATCGCAGTTGCCTGATCCACATCGGCCTGCATTGCATCATGCGGCGAAACCGTAGAGCACGCCGTCAACAATGTTGCCGCAATGATACACATGATTGCTTTCATCTGGGCACCTCCTTATGGGCTACGTTCCATTTATGAATGCGTTAATCGGATTTAATCTGACTATTAATGATTGAGAACGATCTGGAGCTGGAGATCAAGACCCAGCAGCAAAATCATCGTGCCCACCTGGCTCACCAGCGCTAGCAGATGACACGCTATCATTGGATTAACAACGTTCAATGAGTTTTCCGGATTCATCTCAAACAATTCCACTCTCAGCCAAGCTCCTTGGCGCTTCAACTATTCGGCGCTCAATCTTGTTGTCTGTCGATGTGGATGCTAGCCATTAGTATTGATCGCTCCTGAGGCGGCGAGAAACGTTCGTGTGTCGACACAACAGCGAATAACAAAAAGATAATTTCCATCGCCATATCCACGCGTTGCCATATGAGATTCGAATTCTGCGGTTGTTTCGAAGTTTAGTATTCGCATTCCGATTTTCTTCACCATCTAGAGCGGACCATGACCAGCATCGCTCCCGTTGTTACCCTCTCTCCTCGCGATTACGATGCGGTCTTATTCGATCTCGACGGCGTACTGACCAAAACCGCGAGCGTGCACGCGGCGGCATGGGAAAAACTTTTCAACGCTTTTCTCAAACAGCGCGCGGCGCGTACAGGCGAACCATTCGTACCCTTCAGCACCAATGCCGATTACTACCAGTACGTTGACGGCAAGCCTCGCTATGACGGTGTTGCATCCTTTTTAGAGTCGCGCGGAATTGACTTGCCTTTTGGCTCGCCCGACGACGGCCCCGGAGCAGAAACCGTACACGGGCTCGGCAAACTGAAGGACCAGTATTTCACCGAGCAGTTGGAGCAGCGCGGCGTGGAAGTTTTCGAGCCGGCGATTGCGCTCGTTCGCACGCTGCGTGCTCAGGACATCAAGACCGCCGTCGTGTCTTCCAGCAACAACTGCGCAGCAGTCCTGAAAGCAGCGGGCATAGCACAGCTCTTCGACGCGCGGGTGGACGGAATCGACATCGCACATCTGAATCTCAAGGGTAAGCCGGCGCCCGATGCTTTCCTCGAAGGAGCGAGGCGGCTCAAGACCGACCCGGCGCGCGCGGTTGTCGTGGAGGATGCGATCGCGGGTGTCGAGGCCGGACGCGCCGGCAGATTCGGCTGTGTGATCGGCGTCGATCATGGCGGTCGCTCGCAGGCGCTGCGGGAGTTCGGCGCGGATGTGATTGTAACCAATCTGGCACAGGTCAAAATCGCAGCCGAGCCACCTTCTGCGTGGTCACTGGTGTTCGAGGATTTTGATCCGGCGCACGAGGGCATACGCGAAGCATTGTGTACTCTTGGCAATGGGTATTTTGCCACACGCGGGGCGACGCCCGGTGCTGCGACGGACGGTATTCATTATCCGGGGACTTATCTGGCGGGCGGCTATAATCGCCTCAACACGGATATTGCGGGCCGGATGATCGAGAACGAGGATCTCGTCAACCTTCCTAACTGGCTCGCGCTCAAGTTTCGCATTGCCGATGAAGACTGGTTCGATGAGCGCACAGTTAAAATGCTTTTCTATCGCCAGGAGCTCGATCTGCAAAGCGGCTTATTGTTGCGCAGCATCAGGTTTGAGGACAGCAAGGGGCGCCGCACTACTGTCCAGGAGCGGCGGCTGGTCTCGATGAGCGACATGCATCTGGCCGGGCTGGAGTTTTCGCTTAACGCCGAAAACTGGTCCGCAATAGTCACCGTGCAATCGGCAATCGACGGCCGCGTACTCAACACCGGCGCTAAGCTCTATCGCCAGTTCAACAACAAACACCTGGAGCCGCTTGCGGCTGAATCCATCGGCGAGGACGCCGTGTACATGGAGGTACGCACCTGCCAGTCTCGGATTCATGTCGCTCAGGCGGCGCGACTGCAGGCGTTCGTCGATAAAAAAATTCGCGCGATGCCGCGGCACACCATCGACGAACCCGGCTACATTGCCCAAGAATTCGCAGCTGATCTGCAGCAAGGCCAGACGCTTCTTCTGGAGAAAATTGTTTCGTTCTTCACCTCGCGCGATGCGGCGATTTCCGAGTGCGGCCTGGCCGCTCGCAAAGCGATCGCGCGCGCGCCCCGCTTCGAGGCTTTGCTGGGGGACCATGTGCTTTCCTGGAAGCACTTGTGGCGGCGCTTCGATGTGCACCTGCAACCCGCCGCGCCAGGTTTTAAGTTGAACATGCCCATGCTGCTTCGAGTGAACATGTTTCATTTGCTGCAGGCGGTTTCGCCCAATTCCATCGGCCTCGATATTGGCGTGCCCGCGCGCGGCTGGACCGGCGAGGCCTACGAGGGTCACATTTTTTGGGACGAGCTGTTTATTTTCCCGTTTCTCAACTATCGAATGCCTGAAATCACCCGTTCGCTTTTGCTGTACCGCTACCGCCGACTCGGCGAGGCGCGCGCCGCAGCCACAAGCGCGGGGTTTCAAGGCGCCATGTTTCCATGGCAGAGCGGCAGCGACGGTCAGGAGGAAACCCAGGAGTTTAATCTCAACCCGCGCTCACTACGCTGGGTGCCTGACAACAGCCATCTTCAGCGCCACGTCGGCAGCGCGATCGCTTACAATGTGTGGCAGTATTTTCAAGTCACTCACGATGTCGAGTTTCTACAGGCCCACGGCGCAGAGCTGATTCTCGAGATTGCCCGCTTCTGGTCGAGCATGGCAACTTTGAATGCCGAGCGCGGCCGCTACGAGATTCACGGGGTGATGGGCCCGGACGAATTTCACGAGGGTTATCCAGGCGCGACGAAACCTGGCCTCAATAATAGTGCGTACACGAACATCATGGCGGTCTGGGTGCTATGCCGGGCACTCGATGTGCTCGACGTAATCCCTGCGATTCGCCGTGCCGAGCTGATAACGCGGCTCGAGTTGTCTGCCGATGAGATCGCTCGCTGGGACGATATCAGCCGCAGGATGTACGTGCCTTTTCATGGAGATGGCATCATCAGCCAATTCGAGGGCTATGAAAAACTTCAGGAGCTGGATTGGAACGCTTACCGCAAGCGTTACGGCAATATTCAGCGCCTCGAACTGATTCTCGAGGCGGAAAACGACAGCGCCAACCGCTACAAAGTGTCGAAGCAAGCAGACGTGCTGATGTTGTTTTATGTGTTTTCCGCAGAAGAGCTTGGCGAGTTGTTTGGGCGCCTTGGCTATCGCTTGGACCACGAAACGATCCCGCGAAACGTCGCCTATTATGATTGCCGCTCTTCCCACGGTTCGACTCTTTCACGGGTCGTCCATTCGTGGGTCATGGCGCGGTCGAATCGACAGCGCGCGATGCGCTACTTCGCCGAAGCACTGCAGAGCGATGTGAGCGACATCCAGCAGGGAACCACGGCTGAGGGCATACACTTGGGTGCCATGGCCGGTACGGCCGATCTGCTGCAGCGCACAACCACGGGCATCGAAGTCACCGGCGATGTTCTGCGGCTCAATCCGCGGCTGCCCGAGGACATGGAGCGCCTGGACATGCGCATCCGCTATCGCGCCCAATCGCTCGATTTGCGGATTATGCGCGATTCGCTCACCGTCAGCGCACGGGAAACGACCGCCCCGCCGATCAATCTGGGGTTCAAAAACGAAGTGTACCAGTTCTCCGGCGGCACGCGTGTTTTCAAGCTGAGCAAGTAGAACGCGGACTCAACTCGAGGCGCTCAGGGTAAAACCCCCTGAGAGATATCTCTACTGTCTTTTCCGAGCGCACGAAGGTCAACTGATCGATTCGAACTTTGGCGACCGTCATCGAGATGACGACCGAAACGTTTATGAATACGCAGTCGAATTCCCGCAGTGCTGAAGCGCTAGCCTACCAAGCCTGATACAGCATTTGCAGCGCGCCGGCGTTTCCCTCGTGTCGTTATGCCGATCGCGTGACTGTGTTACCCGACGAACTTCCGCCGGTTTGCGTAAGCGCAATGGTTACTTTCTGACCACGCGATACACAGCAACTATCGACCACGTCGCATAGCGTGCCTCTCAGTGTGATAGCCTCACAGAATCACCTTGTTGTGAGCATGACGAGGTGTTAGTCATCAACTAATGTTCGGCCAGCAAGGCTCTGCGCATGCGCCGCGCCTTGCCCAGGGGGTGAATGATGGCTTTTACGCCGCCGACACGACGCAATACTGACCCGACGCCCAGCAGCAGATTTCAAACGACCGACAAAAGACCTGGAGATGCAAAGAGTGGCAGCCAGGCAAAGATGCCGCCGAGCAGGACTTGGTTGTGGTTCGTAATCGTCCTCCTTGCGAACTATTTGATTGTAAAATTCCTCATTCCAGGCCCGGGAGCGCCGGTCACAATTCCCTACACCTTTTTCAAGGAGGAGGTCGCGAAGCACAACGTCAAGGCGATCTATAGCCAAGGCGAATCCATCAGTGGCCGTTTCGCCTCTCCGGTTACCTACCCGCCTGCCGAGGAAAAAAACGCTGCATCGGGCAGCAAATCTGAAAAGCCGAGCCAACTCGGCCCCGCGCGCGCTGTTCCGAAAACTTCGACGAACTTCACCACTACATTGCCCAGCTTCGTCGGTCCCGGACTGGAGGGATTCTTAATCGAAAATGGCGTTGAGATCAGCGCTAAGCCGATCGAGGAAGGCGGCAGCTTGATATCTACATTGTTGTTTGGATTTGGTCCGGCCCTGCTCTTCATTGGATTTTACGTCTGGATGTTTCGGCGCGCGCAGCAGGGCGGCGGCTTGGGCGGCGGGCTCATGGGCATCGGAAAAAGCAGGGCGAGACGCTACGACCAGGAGAAGGATACGAAGGTGACGTTCGATGATGTTGCCGGTATCGACGAAGCGGAGAACGAGTTGGTCGAGATTGTGGATTTTCTTAGAGATCCGAAAAAGTACACGCGCCTGGGCGGCACCGCTCCCAAAGGCGTCCTGTTGATCGGCGCCCCGGGGACAGGAAAAACCTTGCTCGCCAAGGCGGTAGCGGGGGAAGCCGGTGTGCCGTTTTTCTCGATGAGCGCGGCAGAGTTTGTCGAGATGATCGTCGGCGTCGGTGCAGCTCGGGTGCGCGATCTCTTCAAGCAGGCGCGCGAGAATGCGCCCGCGATCGTTTTCATCGACGAGCTCGATGCCATCGGCCGCGCACGCGGCCAGGTGGCGATCGGCGGTTCGAGCGAGCAGGAGCAGACGCTCAATCAGATCCTCACCGAAATGGACGGGTTTTCGAGCCGCGAAGGCATCATCGTCTTGGCAGCGACAAATCAGCCGGACGTGCTCGACAAAGCGCTTCTACGACCCGGCCGCTTCGATCGGCGCGTCATCGTAAATCTCCCGGATAAGAATGGGCGTGAAGCGATCCTCAAAGTTCACACGCGCGTGGTCCCGCTCGCCAAAGACACAAGCCTGGAAGAAGTCGCCGCCGCCACACCTGGATTCTCCGGCGCCGACTTGAAGAATCTCGTCAATGAAGCGGCGTTGCTCGCGGCGCGGCGCGAACAGAACGAAGTGCGGCAAAAGGACTTCCTGGATTCGCTCGAGAAAATCGTCCTCGGCCCCGAGCGCCCGCTTCTTCTCAGTCGCGCGGACAAGGAACGCATCGCCTACCACGAAGGCGGCCATGCGATCTTAGGACTGGTGGTGCCGGGGGCGGACCCGGTAAACCGCGTAACCATCGTGCCGCGTGGACAGGCGCTCGGCGTCACGTATCAGCGCCCTGATAGCGATCGCTACAACTATCCCGAGGCCTACTTACGGGCGCGCATCGTCGGCATGCTCGGCGGCCGCGCAGCCGAGGAGATTGTCTACGGCACTAAAACGACCGGGGCCGAAAGCGATATCGAACAAGCCACCGGCCTTGCGCGGCGCATGGTGACACGCTGGGGCATGAGCGAACGACTCGGATTGGTACAACTCGCGCCGCGCGACAACCCGTATCTGAACGGCCAAGGCGACTTTGGAAGTAGCAAGCCGTTCAGCGACGAAACTGCAGAGGTTATTGACTCTGAGGTGCTTAGAATCATCAATGAAAGCCACGAACAAGCCAAGCAGCTACTGACAGAGCACCGCAAACAATTGGACGCGCTCGCGCAGGCCTTGGTGGCGCGTGAGACGCTCAACGAGCAGGAAATTCTCGATGTCACAGGACTGCCGCGCGCGCCGACATTGGCCACCGCAATGTTGCCCGTCACTAATGGCGGCGGAAGCGCTCGTCACCCAATTTAATGACCGCAGCGTAGGAGCATGCCCTCCTAGGCACACGGTCGGCGAAAACTATAACGACAACTTCTTTTATAAATGCGAAGAAAACCAGCTCCGTGGTAAGGGGCGGCGTCACGCTAGCGAAGCGTTTCACAAATCAGTGATGACTCTTGCGAAGGAGATTTCCTAATGGATAAGGCTCTTGCTTCGTTTGCCCCGTATGCCTACGCCATTTTGCGACTCATCGCCGGGCTTTTGTTTATTTCTCATTCCGGACAAAAACTCTTTGGCTGGTTCGGCGGGGATCCGGTGCCGGTCGCTTCATTGTTCGGCGTCGCTGCATTAATGGAAATGCTTTTGGGACTGCTGATTACTATTGGGCTTCTCACCAGCTACGCGGCATTTATCGCCAGCGGCGAAATGGCAGTCGCTTACTTTATCGGTCACTTTCCGAAAAGTTTTTGGCCTCTGGAAAACGCCGGCGAACCCGCGGTCTTACTTTGTTTCATTTTCTTGTATATGGCGACTCAGGGCTCTGGAATCTGGAGTATCGATCCAGCGCGCGGGAGCGCAAGCGGAATGACTAAAAATTTTGTGAACGAGGGTTCTGAGAAACGCTCCTAAAAACCCACCCGCAATATCTGCAGTCGGGATCGGAGCGGCGGACCCTTTCGCCACATGCAGGACAGGGTTTGCTCGATATGATGAAATATATGCCGATGACCATCAAGAGAATCGAAATCAAAAACAGGAGATTCTGTATAGAAGACAGCGTAGTGGCTTGCATCGCAGATTCTTCGGTCAAAAAAGCATCCAGTGCAAACACCATCACTGAACCGCCGATCATGAACAAACCGCCTTTAACCCTCGAGATGATCATTGTCGGGCAGAAATGAGTCTGACGCGGTGAAACATGGCTTGCTATGCAACTTGGAGCTTTAAACACGTGTTCAGGGCGGCGGCACAGAAACCCGTTGGCGCTCGTTGCAACGCCGAACGGAACCGGAGAGAAAATGGCCTCATGTTCTTCGCGGCCCGTGCGGTGGTATCGGATGGCGGGTGCGAGAATCAATCGACTGATCCGGCACGGGGGAATCCAGTGCCAGTCCTGCCGATAAAAGAGCTTTATGGATGGAGGTTACGACGCCTGGGCAATGGGCGACATAAAGCAATAGATTCCGAGCTTGAGCTTCGTCGCAAATGAGAACGGTGTTGCTGCCGAAAAAATTCAAATGAACCGCTTCTTCTACAATTACTTTTGATAGAGATTTTGGCGGGATCGCCTGCTTTAGGCAATGAAAGCTTTTGTCGTTCAGAAAAATCTTCAATGTCATATCGGCGGCGGGGCAAAGCCTTGAAAGCCTGCGACGGAAGGAGCGGCTTTCTTTGCCCCGATTGGCGTAAAACTTGAGCATACGGTGTGCCGTTACACTCCAAGAAAGATAAGAGTGATCGCAGCGACTTCTTGGAAGCAAAAAGATTGGCTCGCTCCGGCAACCTTGCCCGCATTCTCTCCTTTGCCTGGAAAGCAAAATCCCCGCAGCGGAAGGAAACGACCAGCAAGGGCAAATAACTGGGGTATTATTGGACGGAGGGTAGCAAAGACCGAGCGGTCTCCCGCACCACGGAACTCACACTCACAAATGCGCCCTTAATTTCGAGATCATCGGCACCCTACCCCGTCCTCAACCAATTCATGCATATCTAATATTCCTGTCACAACTCCGGTATGAGTCAGGCCTAGTAAGCCCCCAATGGGAGTTGTGCTGGCAAGCCAACCGACAGTGATCGATCAATTGCTAGAAGTGAACAAGGTTCAACATTCCTGTTTGGCGTGTTGTTCGACCAGCGCCTCGATGACAGCTACCGAAACGGGTTTGTCGAGACAGAAATCAATGTATCCCGCGGCTAGCGCTTCCCGGTACATCGTTGCACGACAATCAACGGTCCATCCAGCGATTGGAATATGCTGGGTCACCGGCGTTTTACGGAGTGTACGGGCGACCTCAAGGCCGTTCATATCGGGCAGGTATAAATCCAACAGAACAAAGTTGGGAGATTCTGCAGTCGCCCTTTGGATCGCCATTGCGCCGTTTGCCGCCTCCAGGACCTGATGACCACTGCGATACAGGTAAGATGCTAAGACGTTTCTGATATCTGGGTTGTCATCAACGATAAGGACGGTGGCAGCCATTACAAACTTTAAATGCAAAACCCCGGCCCGCCAAACCTGCTGGATGAACGGGAAGGCGGATTATGCAATGAACCGTCCAGTGCCCACCGCGGCAATCCTGCCAGCGCTTAAACTGGACAAACGGGAAGCATAGGCCTCCTGAAGGGCAACGCCGTTTATCACAGCCGCTGTATGACGTTGTGTTTGAGTAAACCGGGGTAAAACTTCTGCGCTACTCAGTGCTGGCAGGACGCATGGATCATCAAGCGGGCAGAGGCGTTATGCGACGGCTTACCGATCCAGCGATGATTTGAGATTTTGAGAGGCAAACAACGCATTACCAGATGATATTGCGGATTAGGATTAAAACGAATCCGACCAATAAGACAAGCGATCCTGACGCTAATATGCTGTGTCTTAGCAAGCTCCAAAGCAGCAAAAATATGCCGCCCAGACTAATGCTATACCCCGACAATTTACAAAAACCCGGCCATATCACCGATGCTCGTCTTGCAGCGCTGAAGGGGGACAATCGTCGTGTCATCGGAGTCGGTTTCTTTGCGCTCGTCCGTTTCCTTCAGAGCGCTACATCGGGGACATAGTGTAAAATTTGCCGGAAGGTTTTCTAAGCGAATGATGTTGAACGACTCGTTTGGCCACTTCTCGCACGTAGCGCAACAATGCCAAACATTGCTGGCAGCGTCATATCGAAATTCCATCACAGGCCCCTTTTTGGGTGCGTCTCAACTGGCCTTATCTCTGTCGGGCGTAAGCTTGCCTAGACCTCGCCCGAAATGCTTCGGGCACAAAAAAATAAATCTCTCATTTTTATCAAAAGTGAGGTTCTTCTCAACTTTCAGAATTAAGCAAGCTATACCGTCGCGAACCCCCATTACACCACAGTCAGCTCAACCACACCGATTCACAGGGGTTCTACGGTCGTCTTCTTACGGCGAACTGATTCAACGGCTTGAGTGACCTTTTTAGAAAGCTCAACGAGCTGTTTTGATTTCTCCAACTGTTTTTGTGTCACTTCACTGGCTTCACGTAATCTGCGAGACTCCTCCTGCATTACTCGAAGAGTATTCAAAAACCGTCGCGATATGAGTTGTGACATGGCCGACCCTCAAGGTTAGCGTTCGGGCTCCCAGTCCTGTGGCCCCGGAAAGATAAGCTCAAACGGTTGGTAAGCGAAAGGAGCTTAGGCTTGGACGAGCAAATAAAGCAAGTGTAAAAGATCGGAACGACATGGTAAGCAGCAAATAAACGAGACGTGGGCCCTAGCGCTCGCCCCTGCCGGCTGTTTCTCGTGGATGAAGATCGAAACACTTGCAGCAAATATAAAAGCGGCTGTCTTGTGGCGGGAGCGAAATAGCGCTGCAGTTTGCACACTCTTTATGTCTGCAGCTGCTATTAGACCTGTCCACTCAACAAATCTAACAAGCAGATACCCGGTGTTCTACGGGGGTCACGATTCTCAGATTACAGTGGCTTGAAAGGACAGTGAGCGCAGCATGAAGGAAAACATAGATTTAGTCGTCATCGGCGTTGCCATTGTTATTATCATTTTCGTTACCTTGGTCGCCTATGGAGTGATCAAGCTGGGCTAGTTCTAATCTTCGTTGCGTCTTAGGGTTCCCACCTCTAACTCGAAATGCTTCGGGCAGAGTAAATGAATCTAGAGGGGCTTTCTTCATGCGGTATCTTCTTGCGAGCTTCGGCGTTCAGCAAGCTAGTGTCAACGCCATCAAAGAATCCCACTTGGGATGCGGTTCGCCAATCGCCACGGTTCATTAGCCCCCTATCACTTCGGGCTGAGGAAGAAAAAAGCAAACCCTCAAGAGTGACGGCCCGCTAGCTTTATCGTTTCCGTGTGTAGTAGCGGGGCAGACCTGGCGGGCGTGTCGCCTGTGTTTTATCCGGCATTTTCCTTGAGGGGATACCGTAATCGCGTTGTTCTAAGTTAATCGGGAAAATCCATGAACAACAAATATGAGAGAATCATGCACTTGAGTGTAAGGGTGGGATCTCTATCACTCGTGTTCGCAATCCTCCTGTCGCTTGTGATTCAAGATCACACTGGAGTTCTTCCCCTGGGACTCTTCAACACGGCCCGCGAGTCCCATGCTCAGGTCGCCAATGCCTGCTTGATAGTAATATCCGCGATTTTCGTGACCCTGCTTGCTGAAGCCTGGCGGGCCGGACGATGGCGTCTCGCAGCTGCGATGCGGCGAGGCTTATTTTTACTCGTGGCGTCGGAACTACTTATCGGTGGCCTGGATCGGTTACTGGTGAGCCGAAATGCGCAAAGCTCGCTGGGAGGACCTTACTACGAGAGGAGAACGAGCGATGGGACATGGGTCTTTCTCAAGAAACGGCACGCCGGCTCACCGCTCGGCTTTCGCGCAGATCATCCATACAAGCTTGTGCCCGACCATCGCCGCATTCTTTTTCTGGGAGATTCCTATACGGAAGGCAGTGGGCGCGCGAGGGCCTGTAATTACCCGAGCGTGGTCGAGAAGGTCCTTCGCGATCAGCTACTGGACGCGGAGGTCATGAACGCAGGCGTTGCAGGTTACGGTCCGGTGGATACACTGAACCTCCTAAAGCTGTTGCGAGAGCAAGGCTATCGCTTCGACGCACTGATCTACAACCTGTTTACGGAGAATGACTTCACGGACAATCTCCCCAACACTGACCGGCGCATTATTGGCGGAATGATCTTTCGAGTTCCGCATTCATGGTTTCTGCGGACGTTCCATCCGCTCAATTCCTATCTTTTTCGGTACGCCCTTTTGGTCTGGCGCATGGGTACTCTCTCGGCTGAGGAGGAAAAGCAGTTCTCGTTGGAGGCGGGAAACTGTATCTTCTCTGAAAAGCGCCATGGCGAGGTCTCCCCCGCACTGGATGAACTCATTCGACAGCGATTGGCGGGAAGTCAACGGGTGGCGCTGTCGAAACGCGCACAACAAGAGTTCATCAATACCATGGCCGCTATGAAGACCGAGGCTGACAAGTTGCGTATTCCTTTTATCGTCATCGTATTTCCAGATCGTGTAATCGCAGACTCTGAGCTTCGGCTGCGGCTCAAACTTTACGCGAAGCAAATGGCCCCGCTCGATTCCTTGCACTCACTTGTCTATCAGTCGCTTCCCAATGTGCCGATAATAGACGTCGTGGACGTGCTGCGGGGGCATCCCGACATGTACCGCATGGGCGATACTCATCTGTCCGATCTAGGAAATAAAATCGCCGGTGAATATGTGGGAGAAAAACTTGCTAGGCTGCTCAGGACGACAGGACTCGGAGGGTCGTAACAGTAACCTTACGGTCCGTTCCAGTAGCAGAACAATACGGTGGCGTCAGCAGCAGGCCACTCGTGAGCTGCGAACTCGGGTCAGGAATTTTGCTGAAAGCCGGGCGAGCCGTTGCCGAAGCTTCAGTACCCGCCTGGTTGCGTGAGCGTCGGTCGATTGCTGACTCACTGGGCCGCCACTTGGGTCACCTAGGCTAGAGCGGCGGTCAGAGATCAAATCAATTTCCGATCTGCTCGCTGATGAAGAGGCCGACACACCATATGACAGAGATTAGGACCTCGCCGCCGCTCCCGACCACGTAATTTAATTTGGCGTGCGCCCCTTGTGCCTCTACAATGCTGACCGCGAACACGATGGACACAGAAGATATCGGCGACTTTGTGTTGCTGTTCTTGGTTATATTGCTGGTAGCCTTTCTCTGGTTTGGCATTCGTTTGTAGATCAACGCGCACGGCGACTTCCGTCAGCCTTTTGTTTTTTAGCTGGCTGCAATGGGCCTAACCAAGGGTTGCCCCAGATCTAACGCTCTCCTTTTTCCCGCTTCAGATACTGAGTTGAAGTCATCACAATAAACTTTCGCAACGATGCTCTCTCCGCAGTCTCTTTCTATCCCAGCCTCAACTGCCGCTTTCCTGCTGGCAAGAACATGTTCGAGCGCTTATTGATCAGTTGAGAACTCTTTTTGAAAGAAACCTTGCTGACCGCGGATCAGCCCGGTCGAATTACGCTCATAAGTTCGGCAAGGCCGAGAAAGGCTTAGGTGAATACCTGTTTTGTAGAGTAAAATTTCGATATAAAACTTGCTTTTTTACCCAATTGGGTCCATATTGCGGCAATTCAATCCATTTCGAGGAGAATAAATGAATCAATGGCTAAACGGGGGAAACACGCCCGCTTTGGTATACATTAGAGACTCAAAGACCTGGTTTACGGTCAACAGCGAAACGGAGATGCTTTCATGGACCGACGACCCGAAAGAAATCGCTTGGCTGTCGGAATGGGTCAGTAAATCAACAGAGACAGAAAAAAGAGCGCCCGCCGTCAGTAACTCCAAACGGAATGCTGCAGCAGTTAACCGCTCGTCAGAGCCTATTTCCCGCCGCTCAAGTCGCACTATACGAAGCCACGGCATTGTCCTTCCCATGCGACGCTGGGATAGGCGGCTAGGTAATCGCCATTCTTGACCATCTGCCGGCCCGCTATCTACCACCCGCCGCATTCCCCTGCTCGTGCAGGGCCGCGCTATTCGGTGAACTCGGGGGCTGTAACTCTTCCCATTTTCAGGCAAGTCGCAGCCGATGGTAAGCACCGCCAGGCCGCTCATCTGTCGCTGTAATATCGCGAATTGACAGATCGTTTTCTGCCTGCCTCACGCGGCGGTTGAAGACTTATTGAATGCAGTAACCTATGCGCGCGATGTTTAGCAGAGATTCCTTTTGTACCGGCCGGGCCACGAGGCGCTGAAGAATGAAATCATCCCGCCACTCTCAAAAGGGCCATGAACAAAGCGCTCGAGCTTTTCCGACGTGAGACTGGATAACGATTCAGAAGAGTCTTCCGTTCGCTCGTGCAGACTTTCTCATCGCTGCTAATCTCGCCCAAAACACTTTCCATTAGTGACAGAGCGGCGGCGCGGTTGCTGTTGAAATGAATAGATTTCCGTCGCGCCGGGCGTCCGCTTGACCGTGGTACGAGTTATGCGCCTAAAAACGCCCGGAAGCACACCAGGGGTCTTATGCAAGTTGTAGCTTACGGGTTGTTCGTACTCGGCCTCATTTTGGGCATGTTCCTCTACTTGCTGCCCGCGATCATTGCCGATATGCGCGATGCCGAGCACGCGACCGCTATTACATGGGTCAATCTTCTATTCGGCTGGACGGTGCTCGGTTGGGTCGCCGCTTTAATTTGGGCCTGTGTCGAGAAACCCGAGCCACAGCAGCCTGCCATTGAACATCGCGAGGCAGCATAAGGGGAGGAACAATGAAAACAATATTAGCAGCAATTGCAGTCTGGTTACTGGCTTCGTCGTTAGCCATCGCGCAGGACACAAGGGTTGCCGTTTCAGTCAACCATCGAGGTAATGATCAAGTCGGTCAGCAAGTAGCGGCGGCTCTAAAACAGGCTATTCGCGGATCTAAATCGTTTCGTTTTGTTTATGACGAAGTGGCACCGAGTTTTCCAAGAATTGTGGCTTATCTAGCAACCATCAATGTCGATAAGGATACGGGGGCAAGCGCGATTTCTACGACCCTTTCCTATGATAGTTTTGATATACGCGGTCGAGGAATATATCTGACCTCATTAGTCCAATACTGCACTCGGTTAAGTGTCGAGACTTGTGCGAAAGGAATTCTGCCCTACCTTGATGCGACCGTTGAGTCTTTACGTAGAACTTGGCCGGATCTGTGGAGGACTCTCATACCCGGCGGAGAATATGCAGATCTTCAAGTGCCGGACACTCTCTCCGACGATGGCTCGCCGGTTTCTTCGTTGCCCGCTGCAAGCCGTTAACGTCCCTGGGGGACGGAAAGGAGGTTCCATCAATGCCGCAACTCAGGCGCAGAAGTTTCAGAAAGAGATCTTTCTATTTGGAATATATCCAGGAATGAAACTGCGGTTCGATTTACTCACTGATAGTGAAATTCCGCCAATTCACACGCACAAACTTTGAAAAAATTCTAATATGAATGAGCTCTTTGGGTTTGATGTCTATGCTCCTAAAGAGATCGCCGAAAAAATCGAGACCATTGGGGTCACAAAGGCTCGCTTGCCGGTTCTATCGCAGATAACCCTTGGGTTATTGGCAGGCGGTTTCATCGGCCTCGGAGCACTTTATTTCACAATCGTTGCGAGCGATGCAAGCCTGGGTTTTGCTGCCAGTCGGATTCTGGGCGGAGTCGCGTTTTCGTTTGGACTCATCCTGGTCGTGGTCGCTGGCGCGGAGCTATTCACCGGCAACAATCTGTTGGTAATGGCTTGCGCAGGCGGGCGGATCACAACGTTCGAATTGCTCCGCAATTGGATCATCGTTTATTTGGCGAATTTTGTCGGCGCGCTTGGTTTGGTCTTGTTAGTGCTCTGGTCGCAACAATGGCGAATGAACTCCAACGGCGTCGGAATTACGGCGGTGAAGATTGCCTCCGCCAAAGCGGCACTCCCGTTCTGGGAAGCATTCTTCAAGGGTGTCCTATGCAATATCCTGGTCTGCTTGGGCGTGTGGCTCGCTCTAGCCGGACGCAGTGTTGTGGACAAGGTCTTTGCCATTATTTTTCCGATCTCGGCGTTCGTTGCCGCCGGATTCGAGCACAGCGTGGCCAATATGTACTTCATTCCGTTGGGAATTTTGTTGAAAAACCAGGTGGGCCAGGGTATCGCAGAAAATCTTTCATGGTTCGCTCTTTGGTCAAATCTACTGCCGGTAACTCTCGGCAATATTTTCGGCGGGAGCGTAATGGTGACCCTGGTGTACCACTTTATTTACCGGCGCGGCTGCCGCTAATGACCTGTGAACCTGTTTCTGAATGCAAAATTTCGCGCGATCCAAAACTAATAATCGCTACTTCTGCATTAGGACTCAGTGCCGGTCACGGCGTGCCGTCCGACACGGAATCCGAAATCATTAGACCACCCACCACCACCTCCCTGCAACTAAAGAACCCGGTGCGCCTCCCCTGGTTTCCATGGACGATCCACCACTAACTCCGGGTAGCGGCGTCGAAAGCTTTCGGCGATATGGCAGTTCCAGCAAACCGGGGTAGCGATAGCTAACACGTTCCATACTTCTTCCGGACGAATCTCGCCCCACTCACAGCTCGGCTTGCCAGGTACCATCAATGCCGGTTTCCGATCTAGCCAGTTGATCTCACCAAACGGTTTGCCGCATAAAGCGCACTTTTTCCCCTCGTACCACTTAGCCAGTATATTTCGGAGGAGGCAGTCCTCAGACGAGGCTTCGATGTCATGCAAGCATTCTTGGCCGCAATCACTCCGCTTGGGCCAGCGACTGCAATCCTTCAAGCGAAGGCTTGAATGTATCGGTGCAAGCAGTGCCGCATGTCCTGCATCGACCTCAACCCCGGCGGGCTGCCTGGACTCGGGACATATAATCACTCTCGTGCCGCGCCATTTCATATAAGACTTGACTGCCCTTGCAAGGACAATAGTCAGTGCCACCAATGTCACTAGGGTCAGAAACATAGTCGTTCCCTCATCTTCCACGAGAAATGATCACTCAAATGCATACCCATAAGACCGCCGGGAGCTAACGAACCACCAGCACGGGCGTTTTGCTATGGGTTAAAACCTTTTGCGTTTCGCTGCCGAGCAGCACGCCCTGAACACCCCTTCGCCCATGGGATGCCATAACGATGAGATCACACCGCTTATTCTCAGCAGTTTTGATAATCATCTCGTATGGATGGTCTGATATTGCATACTCTGAGTCGCTGCTTACGCCAGCTTCTTCTGCCGCCTTTTTAATAAGACCGAGAAATTGCTCGGCCTGAATTTTTGACTCGCGTTCGTACTGCTCCTTCGTATCCTCTAGCATTTCTGTCCTACTGGTGAAGACATGAAATGGCAGGATCACATGAAATCCGGTCACTTTAGCCTTGAGGCTTCTCGCGAGCTGTATTCCTTTTTGAACTGCAGCTTCGGATAGCTCAGATCCATCACTAGGAATTAAGATGTGCTGAAACATACTGACCTCCTCATTGCTCCTGTGTACTAAATAAAAAAGCCCGGCTGGACGCATCCAGTCCGGGCTAATGTTAAACCAAGCAAGCTGCGACTGGATTTAACCAATCTCTGCGCTCGACTTTCATCGAGACTTAGTTGTTTATGACCGCAACAGTCATTCCAAAAGAAATGGCGGGTCATTTGTATAAGCTTATCGCGAGTTTCATTTTAGCTCTCGTTCAACGTGAGCGGCGGAGTTTCTGCAAGGATAAGAAAACCTCTGCGCTTTTTATCGTTTTCGATGTTTCGTCGATGATTGGCTTTACGAACGACGGAGTGATTCGAGAAATGAATGATGGCTTGGAGCTTGTGATTTGGCCAGAGTCATTTTCGCACATGCTTTAGTGCACTTTTTCCTAAAGTTACGAAATACCGGTTGGACAGCTGTGGAAATTCTTAAAGAATTATCAATCAGTCGGTGGCATTTTTCTTGCCCATACATAAAGCGAGATCCCCGGGAATTTATAATAAAGAAAGGAGGGACTGGTTATGTTGAACGAACTGGTTAGATGGAATCCGTTTGACGAAGAGTTGTCCAGCTGGCATCGCGATATCGACGATCTGTTTGGCCGGTTCTTTGGACGCTCTGAACTTCGCGGGATCGGTGGAGTGCCTCCAATGGAGACATACAGGAAGGATGGCAATTACGTCGTGCGGGTTGACCTTCCTGGTATTGATCCGAAAGACCTGGATGTCCATGTGGAAGGCGAGCTGTTGACGATCAAAGCGGAGCGAAAGGCGGAAGAGAGAGGGCCCGAGTATCGGGAGACTTATTATGGCAAGTTTGAGCGCACAGTGACATTGCCCCATGGTGTAAAGGGGGAGAAAATTACCGCACACTATGAGCATGGTGTACTTGAGCTAGTGGTGCCGCTGCCCGTTGAGCTTGCTGGGAGGAAGATCCCGATTCAAATCGAGGTCGGCAAGACAATCGAGTCCAAGGCTGCGTAATACTGCGGACTCGAAAAACAAAGACCGTCCTAGGCTGACGGTTTCAAAGGGCTCCTTGGAGAGAGGGGCCTTTTGTTTTTTCCGGCCATGAACGTAATTGCGCGTTGCATGTATGGAAAGAACAGGCCGCAACCCCATACTCAATTCGGCTGTATTTGAACAGGCTCGGCGCGCTAACGATAAACAAAGGTGGTTTAAAATTTCTCTCCAGAAAACGGGAGCATCATCATGAGTTCATTTACCCTCGCCCTCGTCACCTCTTTCGCATTCGCGACATATGCCGGATCGGCAACTGCGCAAAGCACTGTGCCCGCGCCACCTGGAACCGGAGCCGTCAGGCCAATGCCGGCGCGAAACGGATGCCGTATTTTAAACGCGGTGTAGTGCGCTGTCTTCCCTGGTACGATCTCTCAGCGCCGGGGTGGAGCTGGACGTCGCGCCGTGTCGCGGTCGTGTTCTCACGCAACCTTCCGACGCCGGTGTAAGAATCTTCCCAGTTTGTGCTCCATGATCGTATCACAGACTTTGCTCCTTTTATCCTGCCCTCGCTTTAAGGCAACTTGGCTGGAGATGAAAACGGCTTGGTAGCATCCACTAGAAACAGCACCAACGCGTGAAGCTCCGAAGAGCCGCTGTTGGAGACTTGGAGGGGCGTATTGCCTCCAGGGCCTGTCTCTGGCTGGCCAATGCTCACACGGATCGTTCCGTCAGGAGTCCGGATGCTCTGCTCACCGGCCAGCACATAAAACGCTTCGGAGCCTGGATGGGTGTGCACGGTCGTTATACTCCCAGGCGGGCCACTGGCTTCGTTAATGCGCAGGAGATATTCGTTTGCGACAACCTTGGGGAGCGGTCCGACTTCGGCAACCTTGGCGCCACCGGGGGATGACCCACCGGAAGGACCGAGCGTAAAGAGCCACATCTTGCGTCCCGATTCTGCCACTAATGCGGCCGGACCCGCTGCGGCCTGTGCTTGTTCGAGCGTGGGAAAGTTTTCTAGCCGCCAGTAGAGCGGACCAGTGGGCAGCTCCGTTATTTTCTTTTCCGCGAGTGCTTTGACGACAAGTGCCTGCTGCGCTATTGCTGTTCGTGGCGATAAGGATAACCCGCATACGAAGACACCGATCATATGGGTGAGAATCCGGTTCATGGAACCACCTCCTTGCTCTAGAGTTACTCATCGATAGTAAGCTAGGTCATCAGGCAGCGGATTTTCAGCGCCCCTGACAACCCATATGACCATCCCCCCTTAATCCATCTCGAAAGCCTCCACTAGCCCGACACCGGTTCCGCCGCCGCCTCCGCTGACAATCGCGGTATAAGCACCCGTCGGCAGAGTGATCAGAATCGCCGACTCCAGAGTACAATTCGGAGGAGAGGTCGGTTGTCCCGGGTTGGGTTGGCAGGGATCCAAGCCCGTGGCTGCGATCTGCGCCGCCGTGCCGCAGACAAACCCATTGCAGGAAGGGCCATCCTGCCAGTCGTTGTTCTGCGCAATCACGTCCTTTCCGGAAAAAACTTGCAGAAAGGGATTAGCCAGCGCCGGCACGAGCCGGCTGTTGTACGCAATCACCGCCACGTTGTAATCATAGGCAGTCCAGTACCCGAGCCGGTCCTTGTGCGAATCCGGAAATGCCGCTCGCTCGGGCGAATTGTAACGCCCGGCGACGCCGGCCTTGATCAGCGTGGGAATATGCTCATTGCTCGGCGCCATCACATCGGCATCGAGCTTGCCGCTTCTCGCCTCGGTCAAGAGCCGGTTCGCGACTCGTTCGCCTGCCGCGCGGTAGCCATCAAGTTTGACGCCGTAGCGTTTATCGAAGTCGATGCGCAGCCGCTCGAGATGATCCGCGCTGATATTGCCATAAACAATTGCCTTGCCTTCCGCCCGCGCACCAGCAACAAGCCGTTTTTGCCGCTCGTCGGCTGGGACTTCAGCAACTCCTGCCAGATCTCCTCGGGCTCGCGCGGGGAAGCGGCGTACGCCTGCATATGCATCAGGATAAAAAACCCGGACAGTGAAAAGATCAGTAAAAAGCCTCCGCAGGTTTTCATCCTACCTCCGATCACGCCCAGTAGGTCGTTCGATCGACCGGGATGTGCTGCAAAACTTCACCGGGCACGAAGTCTTCCAGCTTGATTCTCTCGAGCGCCTCATCGGGACATTTGGAAACCGGAGAGAAGGGACGATCAAGAGGCTTGGTGGCATCGACGATCATCACCGAGGTTTTCCGGGCATCGGTCATGGATGGATCGATCAAGCTGCCGCGCATCAGCTCGGGCACAATCGAAATTTGCCGATGCGGCTGCACGCGTGTCGCCAGCGCCCAGAGGATCTCCGTCGGATTGTAAACGTCGATATCTTCATCGAAGACAAAAACGTTCTTCGCCCAATCCCAGGTCAAAACCGCTGCCGCGGCGCGGCCGGGATCCCCCTCGGACATTTTTTTCATCGAAATAAAAACGTTGAGCAACGCGTGCCGGCCGCTCGCGCAAACCGTCTGCACACTCGGCACGGCTTCGCGACAGCGCCGCAGATAAGCTCCTTCGCGCGCGAGATCCATCCAGGGCTTGTCGCCTTCTGGAGTTAAAATCGAGGTATGCATCGCGCCGCGCCGGCGCGTGATGGCGCGCACTTCATAATGCGCCGATTGCTGAAAGCCTTGCACACCCAAATAGCCGTTCACTTCGCCGAACGGTCCTTCCACCATACGCTTGCCGGGCAGCAGCGCCCCTTCGACAACGATTTCCGCGTCAGCCGGAACGAGCAGGCGCTCGCCCCAGGTTTCCGAAGGCGTCAGCCGCAGCTGCTCCTGCAAATAGCCACCGATGATCTCGTACTCGCTCACCTCGAAAGAGCCGCCGTAGCACACGCCCATCTGATAGGCCGGGTGATGGCCGATCACCGTGGCTACGGGACATTCTTCGCCAGTCTCTTCATAGCCGCGGAAAATCCGCCACATGTGCTGCAGCGTCATGAGAAACCCGCTACGATTGCGATCTTTGACTTCCATCCGGTGGTACGAGCAGTTGTAAATCCCGCCGCTTCTGTCCCTTGCCACACTCGACATGTCGATGTAAGGACCACCGTCCATCTCATGATGACGCATGAGCGGAAGCTCGTAGAGATCGACCTGATCTCCTATTTGAACGATTTCCTTGACCGGCGCGGCTTCTTTGCGCACCATGACCGGTCCGATCTTGCCGTCTTCGCGCCGCAAGCACTCGCGCGCCATTTCCGCGCGGTTCATATCGCTCGGCAAGCCGAGCGCCACCTGAATTTTTTTTTGCGAATTCTCCGCACCCATGACCAGTTGCATGTCACTAGCGCGGCCATGAGCGTTGAGCGGCCGCTCAAAAATCAGCACCGGAAATTTCTTCAGAGCGCCGAGGTGCTTGACGATCGCGGTAATGTCGTAAGTGAGGGGATTGACTATTTTGGAGATCGAGACTACATCGCTCGGATAACTCCGGCGCATATCATCGAGGAAAGTCCGAAGGGATTTGGCCACAGGTCAGAATCCGACGTTCCTAAGTGCTATTTTCGAGGTGCAGCCGAGAAATCCTTCTTGAAAGATTCCTCAGCAATAGCCACGCATTGGCTAAATCTTTTGACGGCTTGAACGAATTTCATCCCTCATGTCATCGACTCAATCGCATGGCGCTTACTGGCCACGTCTTTAGGGTCGATTTCTCTTCCTTCGCCAATTTCCAGGTCGATGTAGTGCATGGCGTGGCAGACTTAAAACTCAGCAGCACGGAATGCCGACGGCGGTCCACATCTCTGGTGTGAAACCTTGGTTTTCAGGCCAAGCACGAACTTCGGGAATGATCCATGATCGCCGCCGGACTTCTCATTTGCAAAAATCTTCGGCCTTCAACTCGATCGGTTTGCCGTGCGGTGTACGCTGCGTCGCTCGCTTCCAGGCTTGGTAATGCTGCGCTAGGGCTTGCGCCGAGGTGGCGCCTTTTTCGGCGACCATGCG